>Ga0105048_10001909_pt1 | contig 33784 bp, 20 predicted proteins | sample MAT05_FD_78382 | JGI IMG/M metagenome (GOLD analysis project Ga0105048, IMG submission 78382) | Freshwater microbial communities from Lake Fryxell liftoff mats and glacier meltwater in Antarctica - MAT-05 | ecosystem: Environmental > Aquatic > Freshwater > Ice > Liftoff microbial mat | place... | reverse complement strand
TTTGGCGGCGCGCGCGGTTCGGGCACGAACGACAAGGCGGGATCGAAGCTGAACCTGATGCGCTGGGTGAGCGCGCGGAACATCAAGGAGACGTTTTCGAGTCCGTTGGATTGGCGGTATCCGTTCCTTGGGTAATGGGAAGGATTGGGTGATGGCGGACGGACTCACGTGAGCTTGGAGTTTTGAGTTTGAGTTCCGGGTCGTTAGTGAACCGACTGCTCCTGCTTGACTCAGCACTCGAGACTCGAACTCGGAACTCGGAGCTCACCTTTTCTTTCAGATCGATGCGAACTATCCGGTATATCACCTGCGACGTCTTCACCTCCGAGCCGTTCACGGGCAACCAGCTTGCCGTCGTGTTCGGCGCCGAGGGGCTGTCTACGGCAACGTTGCAGGCCATCACACGCGAGTTCAACTACGCGGAGACTACGTTCGTATTCGCGCCGGAAGATCCGTCGCATACGCGTCGGGTGCGCATCTTCACACCGGAACTCGAGTTGCCGTTCGCGGGCCATCCCACCATCGGCACGGCGCATGTGCTGGTGGCCAGTGGTGAAGTGCCCGCAGTGGGCAACGAGATGACGCTGGTGCTGGGCGAGAACGTGGGCCCGATTCCGGTGCGCATCACCTTGGCCCACGGGGTGCCGGTGCATGCGCAACTCACGACGGCGCAGTTGCCGGAGGAGCGCGTGGAAGTCACCGATCTCGATGCATTGGCGAGCATGCTGTCGTTGTCGGCTTCGGATCTGGTGGGCGGCGCACATGCGCCTACCGGCGTGAGCTGCGGCGTGCCCTTTCAGTTGATTGCGCTGAACAGCGTCGAGGCGGTGGAGCGTGCGCGGCTGCGCAGCGACGTGTGGGACGTGGTGCTCAAAGACAAGTGGGCGTCGTGGCCGATGGTGTTCGCCATGTCACGCGAGGGAGACGCCGATCGTGATACCCTTCGCGACGCGTTGCTGCCGGCGCATGTGCGCGGCTGTGATATCCGTGCGCGCGTGTTCATACCCGGCTCTACCGTACCGGAAGACCCGGCCACGGGCTCGGCCAACGCCTGTCTGGCGGGCTTACTCGCCAAGCGCACACCGCGTGACGGTCTGCTCACGTGGGAAGTCGCGCAGGGGGTGGAGATGGGTCGCCCGAGCCGGTTGCACATCGAAGCACACAAAAGCGGCGGGGTGATCGACGCGATTCGGGTAGGTGGCGCGACGGTGCTGATGAGCGAAGGGACGATGGCGGTGCGGTAGGGCGTTCGCGCTCTTCCTTACACCTTCACCGGCGGGAATTCTCCGCTTGTCTGTCCCAGTCGCAAGGCATCGAGCCCGTGCGACCAGAGCACCACGCGATTGCGGCCGCTTCGCTTGGCGGCGTACAGCGCCTCGTCGGCGCGCGCCCGCAACGCTTCCGCGATCGATTCATCGGGCACGGTATCAGAGACGACGCCCACACTCACCGTGACCGTGACCCGCGCTTTGGGCTCGCCGAAGGTGCGACGGCGAAACGCTTCGAGGACGCGCAATGCAAGGTGCTGCGCGCCGGCGGCCGAGGTGTTGGGTGCAAGGATCATGAATTCCTCGCCGCCGGTGCGGGCCACGATGTCGTCGGTCCGCGCGGTGGCACGTAGCAGTTCACCGGTTTCGGCGATGACCTGATCGCCCACCAGGTGGCCGTGCGTATCGTTGACCTGCTTGAAGAAGTCGAGATCGATCGCGATCAGCGCGACGTCGGTTTGCGTGCGTGCGGCGCGCGCCAGCTCACGGCGGTACTGCTGCTCGAACCCTCGACGGTTGTAGCAGCCTGACAGCGGGTCGGTTTGCACGATGCTGGCCAGCTGGGTGCGCATGCGGTTGTAGGCGCGTCCAACGGTCGTGATCGCGTCGGGGCTCTTGTCGGCCGCCACGTCGTACGAGTGGGCAAAGTCACCCTCCTCGGCGCGCTCGAAGATCGACACCAAGGTACCGAGCCGCTCGTGCAGCTTGCTTTGCACACGGATCACCAGGAGCGACCCGAGACCGAACAGGCCGAGCGTCGTGAGCGCCTCCGGCCACGACACACTGTTGCTGTAGTCCTGGGCGATGTCGTTGATGAGCAGGAAGGCGGCCGCGATCGCCGCCAGCAAGAGGAGCGCCGGTGCGCGTCCGAAGTACACGTGCGTGAGCTGCAGCGAGAATAGCGCCAACAGCAATCCGCGATGGTAGTCGTTGGGCTCCGCCAGCAAGAAGACCAGCAAAAACACGACCACCAAGTCGGCGACGACCATGAGCGTGGAAAGCGTTCGGCCAGCCGCGCGCCGACGCTTCACGAAGGCCCGGATGCTGAGCACGAGTACGACGTACGTCGCAGCTACGAGGCCCAAAACGCGATCGGCCGAGTCGGGTCCGACCGTGACGTAGGCCACCGACGACAGTGTGAGAATGCCCGCGCTGCGCAGGCCGACCGCAATAATGCCGGCGACAAGCGCGAGTACGAGCCGATATCCGGTCTGCCAGAGCAGGATATCGGCGTTGGCGACGTCGGTGCGGGGAGTTTCGCTGGTCATCTGGTTGTGTGGCAGGACAATAATGCGCCTGTTCGTGTCCACCAACCTCCACTACACCCCCGCTCGCCAACTGGTCCCGGAATTTACAAAGGAGGCTACCCGTGGGTCACGCCGATACAGGAACCGAAGCCGACATCGCCTCGAGGGCGCCGGCCTCGAGTATCCGCCCGTCGAAGAGCTGTACGGTGCGATCTGCGTGCTGCGCGTAGCGCGCGTCGTGCGTGACCATGCAGATGGTCGACCCGTTGCCGTGCAGTTCGCGCAGTAGATCCATCACCGCCTCGCCGTTCTTCGAATCGAGGTTGCCGGTGGGCTCGTCGGCCAGCAGGATCGCGGGATCACCGGCCACGGCGCGGGCTACCGCCACGCGTTGCTGCTGACCGCCCGACAGCTGCGGCGGAAAGTGCTTGGCACGGTGCGTCATCCCCACGCGCTCCAGCGCCTTCTGCACGCGCTCTTTGCGTTCGGCTGCATCCATCTCACGATACGTGAGCGGCAGCTCCACGTTTTCCCACACCGTAAGATCGCCGATCAGGTTGAACGCCTGGAAGATGAAGCCGATCTCCCGGTTGCGAACACGCGCCCTGTCGGCGGGAGCGAGTTGTCCTACCGGCGTGCCCGCAATACGATAGTCACCCGACGATGGCGTGTCGAGCAGGCCGAGAATCGCCAGCAGCGTGGTTTTTCCGCAGCCGGACGGGCCCGCGATAGCCACGTACTCACCCTTGGCGACCTCGAAATGCACATCGGCCAGTGCATGGGTCTCCAGCTCGTCGGTGTAGAACACCTTCCGAATGCCTTTCATGTGAATCAGTGGTTCCGACATCGGTGGCTCCGATCGTGATGTGATGAGAGAGAATGCGTGCTGGCTACGGGTCTGCTACTTGATGCGCACGCGATCGACGTTCGCGTAGCTGCTCATGTCCGACAGGATGATGCGATCGCCGACCGAGAGGCCGCGTAGAATCTCGATGGTATTCACGCTGTTGCGGCCGAGCGTGACCGGGACCCGTACGGCCGTTCCGCCATCGGCCTCGAGGCGGAACACCGATGTGGTACCCGAGCTGGCGCTCGACGCCGGACGACCTGAGTACCGCACGTTCACCATGCGGTCGATCACGATCGTGCCGTCGACACTGAGATCAGGCACGGCACCCGATGGTAGTACGCCTTCCAGCGCGACATCGATCGTGACCGAACCGCCCTGCGCGGATGGGTCTTTGCGTGTCACGCGGCCGCTCACGAGCCCGTTGCGTGTGTCGACGGTGGCGCGCTGCCCGAGTTGCACGTCCTTGGCCTGCGACTCGGGGATACGCAACACGGCCTTCAACTGACCGGGCTGTACGACTTTCGCGAGGGTCGTGCCCTCCGGCACCCACTGCCCCAGCTGCAGCGTGAGCTCCTGCAGCACACCAGCGTCCGGCGCGCGCACCTGTAACGAACGGAGTCGCGCCTGCTGATTGTCGGCGATCGCGCGCAACTGCACCACGCGTGACGCTTGCACCGCGAGCTGTGAATCGATGGCCTGCCGCATGAGCGACAGACGCTCCTGCTCCACCCGCACCCGCGTGGTGAACTCCTCGGCCGACGCCTTGCGATTCGTGGCCTCGAAGGCGGGCACCAGCCCCATGCGCACCAGCGAATCGGCCGCCCGGGCCTCCTGCATCGTGCTCACGTATTGCGTGCGCGTAGACGCCACCGTGCCTTCCTGCGTGAGAATCGCACTCCGCAGGTTGGTGCGCAGGTTGAGCAGATCGATCTGCGCCTGCTGCACCTGTTGCTCGGCCTGCATGGTTTGAATCTGCAAGTCGGGATTCGACAGCTCGAGCAGCAGGTCGCCGGCCTTCACCGCGCTTCCCGATTCGGTGTTCACGCGCTCCACGCGCGCCGAGGCCTGGGCCGTGATCCAGCGAATGTGTTCCGGGACGAGTGTGCCGGGGCCGCGCACCTCGCGGACCACGTCGCCCTGCTTCACGGTATCGATGACCACGGCGGCACTCTGCACGGTGGGCACCGCCGGATCGAGGCGGGTGAGCGCGACGGTGAGCAGCACGACACTGGCCATCGCCACACCGATGATGATGTGTCTTTTGTATGACTTCCTGGATGTGCGAACGATGTCCATGAAGATCGACCTCAGTCGGAGCGCAGCGCATGCATCGGATCGACCATCGCGGCGCGTCGCGCCGGCAGGTAGCCTGCCGTGAGAGCGACGAGCGTGAGCAGGAGCACCGAAGCGGCGAACACAACGGGGTCATGCCCTTCGAGTTTGTAGAGCTGGGACTGCGCGGCGCGGCCAAGCGCGAATGCGGCGGCGATGCCGATCACCGAACCGACCAGCGTCATGGCGCTCACCTGGCGCATCACGAGGCCGCGTACGTGGCCCGCGTCGGCGCCGAGGGCCATGCGCACCCCGATCTCGCGCGTGCGCTGCGCCACGGAATAGGCCAGGACTCCGTACAAACCCACGGCCGCCAGCAACGTGGCCAGCACGGCGAAGGCCGAGGCCATGATGCTGATGAGGCGGTCCAGGAACACGTTCTCGCGAATCTGCTGCGGCATCGTCTTCAGATCCTCCACCGGCACGGTAGGATCGATGCGCTTCATGATCGCGCTGATGCTCTTCAACAATTGCTCCGGTGGGATCGAGCTGTTCACGTAGAAGTAGAGTCCACTCACCGACCCGCGTTGGCGCCAGGGCGTATAGAACACCGGTGGCACGTCGTCCTTCACCTGAGCGTATTTGGCGTCCTTCACGAGGCCGACGATCTGCATGTCGAGTGAGTCCTCTCCATCCGACATGAACTTGCCGATAGGATTCGTGCCGAGATTGAACTTCTTCACGAACGCTTGGTTGACGAGCACCACTCTGCCGCTGCCGAGTCGATCGCTTTGGGAGAACTCACGCCCGGCCAGCAGCTGCATGCCAAGCGTCTCGAGGTAAGAGGCTCCGATCGAGTTGAAACGAGCATCCGCATCGATATCGGGACCGTGCGTAAATCCCTGCACACGCACATTTTCTCCCCAGTTGTCGCCGGACAGAAGTGGAACCATCGACGACGTCACCCCGGTGGCTCCGGGGATCGCCGCCAGCTCCTGCTCCACCCGCTCGTACAACACCGCCGCTCGCGTACTGTCGTAGCCACTGCGCATCGGCGTGATCGAGAACGTCGCGACATTGTCGACGCTGAGTCCGAGGTCCGCTTGGCTCACGTTCACCAGACTCTTGAGAAACAGACCGGCCGAGATCAGGAGCGCCATCGACAGCGCGATCTGCGCGGTCACGAGCACTGTGCGGAATCGCGAGGCCGCGCGGCCGCCGGCAATCTGTCCGGCACCCGCGCGAATCACGGTGATGAGATCCGAGCGTGTGCTGTGCAGTGCGGGAAAGAGACCGAACAGCAACCCGGTACTGATCGCGGTGACCGCCGCGAAGAGCACCATCGACGGCTGCAAGGTGAGATTGATCGTCGCCGACGCCTCCGGTGGCATGAGTGAGCCGATCGCGCGGAGCGTCCAGACCGCCACCAGCAGGCTCATTATTCCGCCGAACAGCGCCAGCACCAGTGATTCGGTCAGGAGCTGCACCAGCAGCTGACGACGGGTGGCGCCAAGCGCGAGGCGCACGCCCATTTCGGTAGCCCGTGTGGCGCCGCGGGCGAGGAGCAGATTCGCGATGTTCGCGCACGCTATCAGCAGCACCGTCACCGTGATGGCGAAGAGCATGGCCAGCGGCGTCGTCGCTTCGCGGTGAATGCTGCTCTGACCGCGGGCGCCGGGAGCCAGGACCACCGATTTGGCTTTGAACAGCTTCATGGTCGCGTCGCTCATGCCCTCCTGCAGCGGCGCCTCGACGTCGGCGAGAATCGGCTTGTAGGTCACGTTGAGCTGCGTACTCGCCTGCTCGATCGACAGGCCCGGCTCGAGGCGCCCGAATACGTAAACCCAGTAGCTCCGGCGATTGTCGAAAGCCGGACGCCAGGTGGTGATGGCCGCCCGCATGCTGATCGGCGCATAGAGCGCCGGCTGCGCGCCCAGCGTGGTACCGCGAAAGCCGGCCGGTGCCACGCCGACGATCGTCAGTGAATTGCCGTTCACGAGAATCGCCTGGCCAACGATTGCCCGATCTCCGCCGTAGTGTTCCTGCCAGAAGTCGTAGCTGAGTATCGTCACGAAGTTCGCGCCGATGACGGCGTCGTCCGTCGGCTGCAGCAAGCGTCCGATAGCCGGCGTGACGCCGAGCACACCGAAATAGGAGCCCGAGACGAATACCCCCTGCCCTGTCAGCGCTTCATTTTTAATGGAGAGATTGGCCCCGAACAGCACGTGCGCGGCCAGTCCGCTGAAGGGGGTCTGTCGCAGCTCCAGATCGCGGAACATCGGATAGCTGAACACCTCGTCGCAATCGCCGGCTAGTCCGCAGTTCGTCGACCCTTGCTTCGGACCTGGCGCCGAGAGGTTCACCAGCTGCGCCGGAGCATTGACAGGCAGCTCGCGAAGCAGCATTTGATCGAAGAGCGAAAAAATGGCGGCGTTCGCGCCGATCCCAAGCGCCAGTGAGGCGATGGCGATCGACGTGACGAACGGCGTCTTGAGCAGCATGCGCAGGGCGAGCGTGAGGTGTCTCATGGCGGGAAATCGGTAAACGACTCGGCGACGGCCCACCGGCGCCATATTTGGATAGACGGCGGCACCGGCCGAACGGTTTGAATCGCCTCGACTCGCTTTTCAATGGATCGTCTGTGGGGAGGTTTCACGTGCCCCGCCAGACGGTCTTTTCGTGTCCACCCTCCACGCGAAGCCCCATCTCATGAGTGCGCACAAGGCCAGCGGCACCCTGTTCACCGACGACGCCGGTTCTGCCTACGGCCCCCGCGATGCCTGTGGCGTCGGCTTTATCGCTCGACAGAGCGGCGAACGGACACACGAGGTGGTCACGCTGGCGCTCGAGGCCTCGGCCCGACTGGCCCATCGCGGCGCCTCGTCGACCGACAGCTCGGCCGATGGCGCCGGCCTCATGACGCAGATTCCGCGACGGCTGTTCATCCTGGCCGCGTCACGTCTGGGCGTGCACCTGCCGGCCGATGCCGCGATCGCCGTGGGCATGTGTTTCCTCCCCACCGAGCCGGTGGCGCAGCAGGATGCCGTGTCCCTCATCACCGATGTGCTCCTCGCCGACGGTCTGCCGATTCTCGGCTGGCGCGACGTGCCGGTGCGGCCCGAGGTGCTCGGCCCGTCAGCGCGCGCCTCCATGCCCGTCATCCGACAAGTGCTGATCGGACGCCCGGCCGGCAGCGACGACGATACGTGGGAACGGCAGCTTTATCTCGCACGTCGCGAGATGGAGCATCGCGCGCTCGCGCGCGGCACCGACCCGTTCTACATCTGCTCGATGTCATGTCGCACCGTGGTCTACAAGGGCCTGCTTACCGGCGGACAGCTCGGTGACTTTTTCCCCGATCTGCGCGACGCGGCGTTCGAAAGCGCGATTGCCGTGTTTCATGAGCGCTACGCCACCAACACGATGCCGCGATGGGATCTGGCGCAACCGTTTCGGATGCTGGCACACAACGGGGAGATCAACACGCTGTGGGGCAATCGCAACGGGATGGCCATGCGCGGCTCGCTGCTGGAAGCGCCAGCGTTCGGTGAGTTGGCCGAGCGCGTACGCGACCCGATCCGCCCGCGCGGCAGCGACTCGGCCAGCCTCGACAACGCCCTCGAACTGTTGGTACGCGCCGGACGCTCGCCGGTGCACGCCGCCATGATGCTGGTGCCACAAGCGTGGGAGAAGTATCCCGATGTGGAGCCGGTCATCAAGGCGTTCTACGAGTACCACCAGTGCGTGATCGAGCCATGGGACGGCCCCGCGGCGCTGGCCTACAGCGATGGCATTCAGGTGGCGGTGTCACTCGACCGCAATGGTCTGCGGCCGTGTCGGTACAAGATCCGCGCTGACGGCATGGTATCAGCCGGATCCGAAGTGGGCATCGTCGACTTCGATCCACGCGACGTGGTGGAAACGGGTAAGCTCGGTCCCGGCGGCGTGTTCCTCGTGGACACCGCCGGCAAGCGCATCGTGCGCAATCTCGCAGCCAAGCGCGAAGTGGCCACGCGTCGTCCGTATGCCAAGTGGATCGCGCAGGCGATGTCGACGCTCCCGACGAGTGACGGTACCGAGCCGCTGGTGCGCTCCAGTGATCAGCTGCGCGCCGCGCAGTTGGCGTTCGGGTATAGCCACGAAGATCTTCGTCTCGTGCTCGAACCGATGGCCACGACGGCCGCCGAAGTAGTGTACAGCATGGGCGACGATGCACCGCTGGCCGTGCTCTCTCCCAGCGCGCCGCCACTGTATGCGTATTTCCGGCAGCGTTTCGCCCAGGTCACCAATCCTCCCATGGATTCGCTGCGGGAATCGATGGTGATGTCGTTGCGGATGCATCTGGGCCGTCGCGGGTCGCCGCTGGTTGAAAAGCCGGCGTACGCGCAGATGTTGCGCGTCGAGCATCCCGTGCTGTTGCCGGAAGAGATGTCGGCGCTGCGCTCATTCCCCGGCTTTCCGTGTGCCACGATCGACGCCACCTACGAAGGCCATTCGCGTCCGGAGGCCCTTGAAGCGGCGCTCGACACGCTCTGCCGTCGCGCGGAAGTGGCCGCACGCAAAGGCGCGCGATTGTTGGTGATCAGCGACCGAAAGATGAACGCCGAGCGCGCGCCCATTCCCGCGCTGCTGGCGGTGGGCGCGGTGCGACAGCATCTCGTGAGCACGGGACTGCGTGCGCGGGTGGGCCTGGTGGTCGAAGCGGGTGACGCGATGGAGCAGCACCATGTGGCCACGCTCGTGGGCTACGGTGCCGAGGCGGTGCATCCATGGCTCGCCATGGAGACGGTGGCCACGCTGTTCGCCGAAGCGGCGCACGGGCGCACCGATGCCGACGCTGAGCGGCCCGGCCCCGCGCTGGCGCAGTCGCGGTTTCGCGCGGCGGTGGAGAAGGGGCTGCTGAAGGTACTGGCCAAGATGGGTATCTCCACGCTCGCGTCGTACTGCGGCGCGCAGACATTCGATGCGATCGGGCTGGGCGCCGATGTAATTGACCGCAGCTTTGCCGGGACCACGTCGGCGTTGGGTGGACTCACGATGCGTGAGCTTTCGGAAGACGTGCTGTTGCGGCATCGTCGGGCGTATGGCCCTGACAACCTGTCCACGTCGGCGCTTCCCGACTTCGGACGGGTGCGCTTCCGCAAGGAAGGCGAGCAGCACGGCTGGGCACCGCAGACCGTGCTGGCGTTGCAACAGGCCGTGGGCAGCGCGCGGGCATCACGAGCGGGCACCGGTGCCGACGACGCGTGGCGCACCTTCGCGGAACGGGCACAGGGCACGATGCCGGCCACGGTGCGCGATCTGCTGGCGCTGCGCCAGGTGGCGCCGATCGCGATAGAGGAAGTCGAGCCCATGGAAGCGATCCGGGCGCGGTTCATTTCCTCGGCCATGTCACTCGGCTCGCTCTCGCCCGAAGCGCACGAAACGATTTCGATCGCGATGAATCGCATGCAGGCGCGCTCGAACTCCGGTGAAGGCGGTGAAGATCCGGCCTTGTACACGCGCCCGGCCAGCGAACGCGCGGATAGCCGCATCAAGCAGGTGGCGTCGGCCCGGTTCGGCGTCACCACCGAGTATCTGGTACGCGCGGAAGAAATCGAGATCAAGATCGTGCAAGGGGCGAAACCCGGCGAAGGTGGTCAGCTGCCGGGCTTCAAGGTCACCGACCTGATCGCGCGCTTGCGTCATTCCACGCCCGGTGTCACGCTGATCTCGCCGCCGCCGCACCACGACATCTACTCCATCGAAGACCTCGCGCAGCTGGTGCACGATCTCAAGACGGTGAATCCGCGGGCACGTGTCGGTGTGAAGTTGGTGGCGTCGTCGGGCGTGGGCACCGTGGCGGCCGGTGTGGCGAAAGCCTTCGCCGACTACGTGCTCATTGCCGGACATTCGGGAGGGACCGGCGCGTCGCCGTTGTCCAGCATCAAGCATGCGGGCGCGCCGTGGGAGCTGGGACTGGCCGAAGCGCAGCAAGTGCTCATCGAGAACGGTCTGCGTCATCGGGTGGAAGTGCGCGTCGATGGCGGCCTGCGCACGGGGCGCGATGTGATCATCGCAGCGCTGTTGGGTGCGGAGTCGTACGGTTTCGGCACGGCACCGCTGGTGGCGATGGGGTGCGACATGGCACGTCAGTGTCATTTGAATACCTGCCCGACTGGCATCGCGACACAGCGCGAAGACCTGCGCGCGAAGTTCCGCGGCACACCGGAACAGGTGATCAGCTTCTTCTCGCGCATGGCGGAAGACGTGCGCACCGAGCTCGCGTTGCTGGGTGCACGGTCGCTCGACGACATCATCGGCCGTGTGGAGCTGTTGCAGCGGGCCGAACGGCCGGAGCTGCCGCGTTCGGCGATGCTCGACTTGTCGATGGTGCTCTCACCGCCGCGTCGGAAGGACGAACCCCGTCGTCGCACGCTCGAGCGGAACGAACGCCATGGTACCGACTCGCTCGACAGCCAGCTGCTGATCGATGCGGCCGATACGATCGCGACGGGTGCCGACTTCCATGGCACCTACGACATCCGCAATCACCATCTCACCGTCGGCGGGCGCGTGGCCGGCGCCTTGGCCGAACGCTTCGGTGATGCGGGGTTGCCCGACGGTACACTGCACGCCGAATTCCGCGGCAGCGCGGGTCAGAGCTTCGGTGCCTTCGCGTTGCGCGGCATGCGCCTGTCGCTCGAGGGCGAGGCCAATGACTACGTGGGTAAGAGTTTGAACGGCGCCGAGATCAGTGTTCGTCCGTTCCGCAATGCGCGTTATCGCGGCGCGAGCCACCTGAACATGATCATCGGCAACACGGTGCTGTACGGTGCCACCGATGGCGTGCTCTGTGCCGCGGGCCAAGCGGGCGACCGCTTCGCCGTGCGCAATTCCGGCGCCTGCGCGGTGGTGGAAGGCGTGGGCAATCATGCCTGCGAATACATGACCGGCGGCGTGGTTGCGGTACTCGGTCGCGCCGGCCGCAACTTCGGCGCGGGCATGTCGAATGGCGTTGCATACGTGTTCGACGAAGCAGATACGTTCGCGAGTCGCCTGAATCACGAGATGGTGCTACTGGCCGATCTCGATCACGATGACACCGAGTTGTTGGCCAGGCTGCTGCAGCTGCACCAGCAGCGCACAAGCAGCGCGCGGGCGCGTTGGCTCCTCGATGGCTGGGACCAGCAACTGCCGCGTTGGCGCAAGGTCAAGCCGCGCGGTGCCGCCGAACATGTGTCGCGTATCCGCGACGCGTGGAGCGAGCGACTGGACCGCCTGCTGCATAAGTCGAAGGAGGCGGTGCGATAGGTCACGTGCGATGCGACCGGTCGCCTACGCCAGGATCGCCGCGATCCGCTCGCGCACCATCGGGCTCGGATCGTCCTGGAGCTCGAGTAGCATGGCGTCGGCCACTTCGGGGTGGCCGCGTCGTAGCGCCTCGATAGCCGCCAGACGCAGCTCGGTACCTTCGAAGCTATTCGCTTGCGTTTCGCACACCTGCTGCAGCCGCTGCCGGGCGCGTGGCGTCCGCAGACGGCCCAGCGCGGCCACAATCTCGAGCTGATACTCGATGGCCTGCTCCTCATTCAGCACGCTGACCAGACGGCTGGTCAGCGGTTCACCGTCGGGAGCGGCGAACACGATCGAGAGCGCACGCGTGCGGACATCTATCGAGGTATCGAAGAGCACCGACTCGAGACGGGCGAGCGCGACGGGTCCACCGATCTGTCCAAGCGAAACCACGGCCGCGATTCGGACACGATAGTCGGTATGTCGGAGCGCCTGGCCAACGGCGCTGATCGCCGCCGGCGAGCGCGACTCCCCCAATAAACACACGGCATTTCGCACCACGTACCAGACGTCATGCGTGAGATACTCGCGCGCCACCTCGGCCGTGGCGCTGAGTGAGGCCATGGCGTCGTACAGCGTACGGCGGTCGACCACGTCGATGGCGGCGATCAGCTGCAGGAACATGGCGCGAGCGCCAGCTGGCCCGGCACGCTGCAACAGCGCGATCACGTCGTCGGGAGGCACGCCGGTAACGAGCAACTGCTCCACCACCAACTGTAGCGCCATCGGCGTGGCCGCTTTCGCGAAGTGGGTCGGGAGCGCGAGATCGGCCAGCTCGCGGCAGAGGTTCACTCCATCTCCTTGCGACACGGCGAACTCGATGCGGCTTGCGTGCGCGTCGAGATCTACCGGCGGGGCGTTCATCGGGGCGGGCGCTGCCGGGAGTGCTGTCGGCTGCGAGCGCGAGCGGGCGGGCAGCGCCCCCGGCGCCGACGCTACGCGTACGAACTCACCAGTCTGCGTTGAAAGAAAGCGGACATTCCAGATCGACAGGGCGTCGGCCGACTCGATCAGCGACTCGGAATTCCCGCGCCGCTCACCGACCAGCAAGCCGGCCAGCTTGAGAAACTCCGCGTCCGTCATGGTGGTGGCCAGCTCGATCGCGTCGAGCCCGTGACGCTCGAGCGCGCTCCCCAAGGCTACGACCCCTTCAGGTACCTCCGGAGACGTCGCGTGCATCAGCTGCCTTCGATCGAGTACGATACGCCCTACCTGGGCCAGCGTGCGCAGACGCGCGACACTGGCCAGCACCTCGGGCATGGGTGCACGCTCCTGCAGCTGTGCCAGAAGCATGGCCAAGGCCGCGGCGTAGACGAATTCGATGGGCAGGGAAACTCCAATGGGGTCGGGGGGAGACCCAATTAAGGTCGTCATCAATGCGATTGGACTCAAGCGCGAGTTTCCTGTGCCGGAGCCCTCGTCGTGCGACACCCGGCCATCGGCGATACTTTTCACACCATGACGACCATTGCCCAAGCCGACTTCATCCAGTCCATCGCGGACGCGCTCCAGCACATCTCGTACTTCCATCCGCTGGACTACATCCAGGCGCTGGGCGACGCGTACGACAAGGAGCAGAGTCCGGCCGCCAAGGACGCGATCGCGCAGATCCTCACCAACTCGCGCATGTGCGCCGAAGGGCATCGCCCCATCTGCCAGGACACGGGCATCGTGGTGGTGTTCCTCAAGGTCGGCATGAACGTGCGCTGGGACGCAACGATCTCGGTGCAGGAGATGGTGAACGAAGGCGTCCGGCGCGCCTACCTGCAGCCCGACAACGTGCTGCGAGCGTCGATCGTGGCCGACCCGGCGTTTACGCGTAAGAATACGCGCGACAACACGCCGGCGGTCGTGCACTACGAGCTCGTACCGGGGGACACCGTCGAGGTGAAGTTGGCGGCCAAGGGCGGCGGCTCCGAGAACAAGTCCAAGTTCGCCATGCTCAACCCCAGCGACTCCATCGTGGATTGGGTGATGAAAACGGTGCCGCTCATGGGTGCCGGCTGGTGCCCGCCGGGCATGCTCGGCATCGGCATCGGTGGCACGGCCGAGAAGGCGATGATCATGGCGAAGGAATCGCTCATGGAGCACATCGACATGACGCAGCTCAAGGCCCGTGGTCCGCAGAACAAAATCGAAGAGCTGCGCATCGAGCTGTGCGACAAGATCAACGCGTTGGGCATCGGCGCGCAGGGACTCGGCGGTCTCTCCACCGTGCTCGACGTGAAGATCTTCGATTTCCCGACGCACGCCGCGTCGAAGCCGATCGCGATGATCCCGAACTGTGCGGCCACGCGTCACGCGCACTTCACGCTCGACGGCAGCGGCGCTGTGACACTTCCGGTGCCGAGCCTGTCCGATTGGCCTGATGTCACGTGGCGCCCCGATGTGAACGCCAGGCACGTGGACCTGGATACGCTGACACCAGCCATCGTGGCCACGTGGAAGGCGGGCGACCGCCTACTGCTCAACGGCAAGCTGCTCACCGGCCGCGACGCGGCGCACAAGCGCATCGCCGACCTGTTTGCGCGCGGCGAAGGACTCCCGGAGGGCGTCGACTTCACCAACCGTGTGATCTACTACGTGGGGCCGGTCGATCCCGTGCGTGACGAAGCGGTCGGTCCGGCGGGTCCGACGACGGCCACACGCATGGACAACTTCACGGAGATGATGCTGGCCAAGACGGGGCTGATCTCGATGATCGGCAAGGCGGAACGCGGACCGGTGGGGCTGGAGGCGATTCGCAGGCACAAGGCGGCGTATCTGATGGCGGTCGGAGGCGCGGCGTATCTGGTGTCGAAGGCGATTCGCGCCTCGCGCGTGGTGGCGTTCGAGGACCTCGGCATGGAAGCGATCTACGAGTTCGAAGTGCAGGATATGCCGGTCACGGTGGCGGTCGATGCCGAGGGTAGCAATGTGCACGAAACGGGACCGCGGGAGTGGAAGGAGAAGATCCGGCATCTGCCCGTGCTGGCGGGATGATTCGGCGGTAAGTTCGGGCGATGCACTTCAACGCTCGCACTTTCGCCGCGGCCATGACGGCGGTCGCCATCGCGTCCGTCGTTCCTGGCCTGGTTATGCCCGGCGTGGTCGCCGCGCAGACCGCTCCCGCTCGGATACCGCTCTCACTCGAACAGCTTATCGCTGGGTCAGCGTTCACCGGCACCGCGCCAGCGTCGCCGGCGTGGTCCCCCGATTCGAAGGCGGTTGCGTTTCTCTGGAACGATCGCGCGCAACCAGCGCGGTCACTCTGGCTGGTGGAGCGCGGCGGCACTGTGCCGCGGCGGTTGCTACCGGCCAACATCACGGGCCGAGTGAGTGAGTTCGTCTGGACACTCGATGGCACGGCCATCGTATACGTTCAGCAGGACACGCTCTGGCGCCTGACGGTGGATACCGGCGCACGCACCGCGATGCTGGCCGACGGCGGCGAGCTGTCGGAGCTGACGGTCTCGCCGACTGGCGCCACGTTGGCATTCCTGCGCGATGGCGACCTGTGGCTGCTCCCGCTGGCTGGCGATTCGCCGCTACGCCGTGCGCCCACGCGCGCGACGAGCGTTTCGGTAGCCCCGATCGGCTCGATTCCGCTTGGCACGTATTACGGACGGGACGTTGAAATCGGCGGCGCCACGTGGAGTGGCCCGTCGCCATCGTATGCGTGGTCGCCCGATGCGCGCACGATCGCGGTGCACTATGTCGACCGACGCGGCGTACCGCGCTTCAGCATGCCGTACTACCTCGGCGACACCGTACAGATGAACACGCTGCGACGGGGGGCCCCAGGGCAGGCGAATGAAGTGCGCAAGATCGGATTGCTCGACGTAGGTGCCCGAACGCTGTCGATGGTGGAGCTGCCAGACTCCAGCAGCACGCGCGTGGTGAACGTGGCGTGGTCGCTTACCGGCACCTTGATGATCGACCGCGAAAGCGATGATGCGATCGATCGCACCATTCATGTGCTCACGGCGGCCGCGCCGACTCCCCTTGTGGCGTGGCGCGACCACCGCGACACGCGTGTGTACAACGATATTGCCTCGGCCTGGAGCGCCGATGGCCGGAGCATCGTGCTCACCGGCGATCTCGACGACCGCTACCGACTGTATCGCGTGGTGCCCGGCGATACTACGCCCGTCATGCTCACGCCCGGGCCGCACGATGTGGCCGGCGCCGGCATCCCGCGGATGGCCACGCGAAGCATCGACTACGTGAGTTCGGCCCCCCGGCCCTCGGAGCGCCACGTCTTTCGCGTGAACGCAGCTGGTGGCGTGCCGCGACAACTCACCACGCGACCGGGCACGCATACGCCTTTCGTGTCACCCGACGGCCGCAGCATCGCGTTGCTGTCGTCGAGCGATACACAGCCTACCGAGCTGTACCTGCTCGACGTGCGTGCCGGCGCCACAGAGCGCCGCATCACGACGTCGACTACGCCGGCCTTCGCGCGCGTGCCATGGATCGCACCGACGTACGCGAGCATCAAGAACGGCAGTGACACGTTGCCGTTGCGCATTCGTGTATTCCTGCCGCCCAACATCGACTCCTCCAAGCACTATCCGGTGTTGTTCGGCCCGGCGTACTCGAACACCGTGCGCAACCGCTGGGGCGGATTGAATGGCATGCTGCAGCAGTACCTCGCGCTCGAGAAGGGGTATATCGTGGTCCAGGTGGACGTGCGCGGTAGCACCGGCTACGGCCGTGCGTTTCGCGAGAAGTTCCTGATGGATTGGGGCGGCGGCGATCTCGACGATCTCGAAAGCGCTGTCACGCACATGAAGTCCCTGCCCTTCGCCGATGCGTCGCGCTTCGGCATCTGGGGCAGCAGCTACGGCGGTACGCTCACCGTGTACTCGCTACTGAAGAAGCCCGGACTCTTTCAAGCCGGTGTGGCCGGAGCGGCGGCCACTGATCCGTACCTGTTCGGCAGCGACGACGTGGCGATTGTGCGTCGCCCGCAGTCGCACCCCGCCACGTTCACGCGCGGTGCCCTGCAGTACGCCGGCAACCTGCGTGATCATTTGCTGCTGATACACGGTATGCAGGACGACGTCGTTCCCTTCTCCTCGGCCGTCGAACTCGCGGAGGAGTTCATGAAGCAAGGGAAGGACTTCGACTTCGCTTTCGCGCCCTCGGCGACACATGGCTGGACGCAGCGCCCGTACTACGCGACGTACTTGCTGCGGAAGTTGGTCGCACATTTTGACCGCTACCTTGGCCCGGGCCCGCGCTGACGCGCGCGCTCTACGTGACCTCCTTCTACCGGTTGCCGCATGCCGTCATACACGCGCCGACTCCACGTCACTGTCGCTTCCCTCGCGTTCGGCACCGGCATGATGCTCACCGCCTCGCCGCGCACCGCGCAGGCGCAGGAACCCTATGCATGGCGCGACTCGCTCGTGTTTCACACCTTCTCGATTGCGGCGATCGACCCGCGCACCGGTGAAGTCGGGGTGGCGGTCACCACACGCGTACCGTGCGTGGGCAACGGCGTGCCATGGGTGCGTAAAGGCGTAGGCGCGGTAGCGACCCAGGCCAGCACGCGCACCGAGTACGGCGTGGAGTTGCTCGATGCACTCGCCAAGGGCGAGGCCCCCGATGCAGCACTCAAGCGTGCGCTGGCGGCCGACAGCGGCTTTCAGTCGCGACAGGTGGCGGTGATCTCCGTCGACGGCCGTTCGGCCCAGCACACTGGGACCGGTCCGAATGCGTGGGCCGGTCATCTCGCAGGGAAGAACTACGTGACGCAGGGGAATATTCTCGTAGGCCCCGAGGTGATCGAGGCCGTGGCCCGAAGCTTCGAAGCGAGTGAGGGCAGTCCGTATCATCTGGCCGACCGACTCATCACCGCATTGAACGCCGGCTTCGTGCTGGGTGGTGACAAGCGGCACGGTCTGCGCACCTCCGCGGCCGTGGTCGTGGCCGATTCGCGCGTTGGGATGTCGCGACGCACCGATGGTCAGACGGCGAACATCAACGTGTGCGAGCACGCCGATCCGGTGGGTGAGCTCCGTCGCATCTACGACGCCGTGTCGCAAACCTTGGGATACCGCACGCTCGAGCAGTTCTCCGGCGGCGATGTGTATCAGCTCAAGGCGATGCTGAATGCTCTCGGCTTCTACAAGCGCGGCGAGACGCTCCTCGCGCGCGGCCCTGAGGCGAATCTGTTCACGTCCGAGACCGTGGCCGCGGTCGATGCGTTCCGGACGAGTGAGAAGATGGGTACGCCCGCCGTCGGTGGCTCACCGGCGGGCTTGGTCGACGACGAAACCGTGGCCCGGCTGTGGGCGGTACTGGAGCGCGCGGGTAAAGCGACGGCGGTGCGTCGGCAGTTGTTGGACAACACGATGATTCGGCGGTAACGGGGGCCGCGAGGGAGTATGCCGCACGGCAGGCGCGACGCTGCGCAGGTACACCGATTATCCGGCGCTCGTCCACTGAAAAGCCGAGCTCGCCCAGTTTGAGCGAACAGCGCGATTCCCGCACCTCGCCGGATCGCGCGACGGACGCTAATGTAAGCGTCAACCCGATTCCCACTCCGATGAGCGAAACCGCAGACCCCACGCGAAAGCCGCGCGACGACGAGATGGACGTGTTCGGCCTTTCGGACACCGGTACGGTGCGGAAGGAGAATCAGGATCACTACCTGATGGCCACGTTCCACAAGCGCATCAACGTCATCTCCACCAACCTGCCGAACGTCGATCAGCGGCTTCCGCAGGGCGAGCAGCGGCTCGCCTACGTGGCCATGGTGGCTGATGGCGTCGGCGGGGGCGTGGGTGGTGCCGAGGCCAGCGCCATCGCGCTGGAGTCGCTCATGCGCTACGTGGACGGCAGCGTGACGGTGTACTACGGCGCCAATGCCGACGAGGCCGAGTTCATCGACCTCCTGCAATCGGCTGCCATGCAGGCGCACAATGCAGTGCGAGCTCGCCGCGATGAGAAGGGACTGCGCGGCACGATGGCGACCACGCTCACGCTGTACATCGGGGTGTGGCCCACGTATTACCTGCTGCAGGTCGGCGACTCGCGTTATTATGTGTGGCGCAATGGCCAACTTTCCCAGATCACGCGTGATCAGACGATGGCGCAGGACCTCGTGGACGATGGCGTCCTCTCGGCCAGCCGGGCCAGCAGTTCGCCGATGGCACACGTGCTGTCGAGTGCCATCGGGTCCGACAAGACGATGCCTGTCGTCACGCGCCTCGATGCCGACTGGAACAACGTGCACTTGATTTGCTCGGACGGACTCACCAAACACGTGACGGACGCGCGTATCGCCGAGGTGCTGGGCGCGATGACGAGCGCGAAGCAGGCGGCCGAGCAGCTGTTACAAGACGCACTCGACGGCGGAGGAAGCGACAACATTACGATTGTCGTAGGACGCGTTACGCCGAAGCCGCTCGCGTAACGATCGGCTAACCCGCGGGAAGGAGCACGCGTGCCCACCCGTTCAGCAGCCGACGATGCGCGCGTAGCAGCTGCTGGTGGCGGGTTTCGTCAGGCTCACCCTTGGCCCGTAGGATCTGCGCAAGTTTTTTACGTTCACCAGGCGACCACGATTCGAGATCGTCTACCAAGTCGAGCGGCAGCGCCCACAGGTGTAATGCGTGCTGATCGACGTCGACATCGTGCAGGACGTCGCGCAACACCGTACGAATCCGACGTAAGGCGGCAGACATCGCCCGCACGCGATCGCCCGCGTAGCGCCGCACAATGTGCTGCTGAACGGCTTCGGTGAGCACGGCGGTATCGAGCACAGGCCCCGAAGCCGTACGCAGCGTCAACTCGAGGCCCGCTTCCACCAACTCACCCAACACGACCTTCGGCACCTGGTAGCCCGTGCGTGAGGCGAGGCGATCGAACTCACGCGCCGCGAGCTGTTGCAGCGGCGCAGTCATCGGGCGAAAGCCGAGTCGGTAGTAGAACCAGTAGGCGCCCGAGCGAAGTCCCTCGGGGTTCCCGTAGCCCAGTTGGTAGTTCTCGGCTTCGAAGCGATCGACATCGAACTCGGTGTGGTACAGCCGCAGGAGTTGCGCGAAGAACCACGCCGACTCGCCGCCGCGTTGCGCGGGGAAGATGTTGATGCCGATCTTCGATCGACCGGGGAAAATCCACGCGCCGCCGTACGCGAGTGGTGCGCCATTCCGGAACGCCATGAATCCGACGTAGCTGTCGAACGCCAGCCGATGCGATGGCGCGAGCGCATACAGCGCGATCGTGAGGCCTCTCCCCATATCGAACAATGAAACGGCACTGGCGTGTGTGACGGGATCGGTTTCGCGGCCCATCGTGGCCAGCACCGTGCGTGCACTGTCGATGCGTCGTTGCGACGCGACGGCCCCGAGTCGCTGCGCGCGCACTGGAGGTAGCGCCATCAGCGCAGGGACGTCCGCGCCGCGCTGCATACCAGTGGGATGAAAGCAGCGGCGGTCGTTCACCGCACGCATGTGCGCCAGCGCGGACATGACATCGCACGACGTGCCGGAGCCTATGACTCGCACGTACAGCCGCAGGCGCGCGAACAGATGCGCACGCACGCGCTCGTTGGCCGGTAGCGCATCGAGTAACGCCACGAGTCGCGGCAGCCAGCACGACGATGTGGAGCCGAACACGGACGTGAGCAAGGCCTCGCCGTCGGCGAAATCCCAGTCCACCAGCTCCTGCTCCACCGGCAGTACCAGCGTGCGCAGGATGTCACGCACTTCGTCGAGCGGCGCATCGACCTGCATGAGCACGACGCCATCGGGCCATTGCTGCAGCAGCCATCGCACCAGCGTCAGCGAGAAGTTGCCCTCTACCGGGGCACCCGCGATGCCGGAATTCAGCAGTGCTTCGTACAGCCTCGGCGATGTCTCCCGCCATTCTCCGGCCAGCGCGGCCACCCGCTGCACGGCGTCGCTCGCCAAGTCCCACTCGACTTGATCGCGCGGGTGGCCAAGCACGAACAGGAGGAGCTCGTGCCACTCGCGAAGCGCGGTGGCCGCGCGGATGGGACGCGACGCTGCGGCGCGCAGCAGCGCGGTGCGCTCCGCGCCGCCGCGGGTCACAACGCGCCGTAGCGCGACCACATCGGTAAGCCGGAGGGCGTCGCGCGGACGCGTCATCGACGAGCCCTACCGCTTGGCCGGCACCAGCACGGCACGCTCATCGGGCGAAACCCGCACCACACGCAACGACTGCGAGCCAGCATTCGGCTGACCCGGGAGGTCGAGCACGATGCGATAGTCTCCCGTCTCCACGAATGACGCACGGCCACCGCCGAATCCACCGCCACCACCGAAGCCACCGCCGAATACGCCCGCGACACCGGGAACGGGCGCACGATTCTGCGCGGCAATGAGGGCCTTGGCCTGATTCTCCGGCGTGCCCGTGCTGTCGGCGCCGCCCCGCGCTTCAGCCGGGCGAGCATTAAAGCCGGCCGGAAACCCGGGATCGGTGAGGGTGCCGGTGGCCTGCAAGGCGCCACCGAATCCACTACGACCACCGGTGTTCGGTCCCTGCATGGTGGCGCCGGTCGCCTGCAGATTCCACGTAATGGTGTTCAGTCCCGCCGTGTTGGTGCCGAGCAAGCGCGCGAGGGTATCACCGGCGGCGTTGAGTACGGTAATGCGTGGCGCTCCGCCACTAATCGGGGCGGCCAATCGATAGGTGATGGCGGCACCGGCCGGCACACGGTCGCCGCGCCACATGCGCTGGGCACGCGGCTCCGACCCCGGCAAACGCTCGCCGTACTGCAGCGCCACGGTGGGCTTGAACAGCATCGCCGGCGCCGACAAGGCCAGCGCGCTGAACTGCTGCAGCGCTGACACGTCGAGGATCTGCACGCCGCGACCGTGCGTACCGGCGATGAGTTCACGATCGCGCGGATGCACCTGCAGATCGTACACCGGAACAGTGGGGAGATTAGTGTCGAGCGTGAACCATGTCGCGCCCTTATCGAGCGAGGCATACACCCCGAGTTCCGTACCGACGTAGAGCAGCGACGCGTTGAACGGATCCTCGCGCACCACGTACACTGTGTTCGGGCGCCCGACCTTCAGTCCGGCCGCGATCGAGCGGAACGTCTTGCCGAAGTCATTCGACACGAAGAGATACGGCGCGAAGTCGTTGTCGCGATGATTGTCGAACGCCACGTACACGGTGGCGGAATCGGACGGACTCGCTTCGATCCTGGCGACGTGCGTGAACGGTGGCACACCGGGAAAGCGCAGACTGAGATCTTCCCACGCGCCGCCGTCGTTCTTGGTGAGCCACACCTTGCCGTCGTTGGTCCCGACGTACAACACGCCGGCTTTGAACGGCGACTCGGCGATGGTCACGATCGTCGCGTTCTCTTCGGCACCGGTGGCATCGCGCGTGATGCCGCCGGTGGCATCCGCCGCCGGATTGCCGTCGATGTCGAAGCCGGTGGTGATCCGGATCCGCGATTCATCGCGCGTGGAGAGGTCGGGGGAAATGGCGTACGGCTCCTCGCCCTTCTTCACCGATTTGAACAGCTTCTCGGCGCCGGAATAGAGCACGTTCGCATCGTGGCGCGACAGTATGAACGGTGTGTTCCAGTTCCACCGCGTCGCCACATTCGGATCGGCGAGCTCCTTCCTCATCTGCACGCGAATGTCGGAGATACCCTTCGTCTGCTCCGGCGTAAGCAACGTCGTGCCGGTGCCGCGGATACGCGCGATCTGCTGACCGAACTGCGTGCGCGTGACGGTACGTGCCCTCACGTTCACCACTTCGCCCGTGGCCACGTTGCGACGCGCGATGTTACCACCTTGCGACTCGTAATACACGAGGTCGGGATTGAACGGGTCCTGTGCCGTTTGTAGACCGTCGGCCGCGAAGATCGCGAACCAATCGGTCATTTGCAGCGGCGCACCGGCACGACGGCTCAACCCGCACGACGTCCCGTTGTCCTGCAGACCGCCGCACACGCGGTACGGTACCTGAAAGTCGTAACTGATGCCGTAGAACTGGCCCATGGCCATGTTGTTCACGGCGTCGTAGGTGCCACCCTTGTCCCACGTCTGGAAGATGCCCGCGTCACCACCGACGATGAAATGCTCGGGGTCGTTCGGATCGATCCACATGGCGTGATAGTCTTCGTGAATCCCCACCATGCCCGCGCGCCACGAAGCACCGCCGTCGTCGGAAAACGCGAAATCAACCGCCATGCGATACACGCGATCGGCATTCTTCGGATCGACGCGGATCTGCGAGAAATAGAACGGGCGATTGTTGATGGTGCTCATCCATGTCCACGACGCGCCGCCATTCGACGAACGATAGAGTCCGCTCAGCAGGCGCTGTGGCTTGGTCCCACGTACGCTGTCGGCTTCGATCATGGCGTACACCATGTCGGGATTGCTTGGCGCGATCGCGAGATTGATGCGTCCCTTCAAAGTAGAAGGGAACCCACCGCCGATGATCTCCTTCCACGTGGTCCCACCGTCGGTGGATTTCCAGAGCGCCGATCCGGGACCGCCACTCTTGAGGAAGTGCGCTTTGCGAATGCGCTCCCAGCTTGTGGCATAAAGTACGTTCGGATCACGTGGATCCATAGCGACGTCGACGAAGCCGGCCTTGTCGCTGATGAACTTGGCGAGTGTCCACGTCTTACCGCCGTCGATCGTTTTGTAGAGACCGCGCTCCGGGTTGGTGGCCCAGAGCGCGCCCAGAGCCGCGACGTACACGATGTCGGGGTTGGTGGGATGCACGACGATGCGACCGATGTGCTGCGTTTTCTCGAGGCCCATGCTCTGCCACGTCACGCCGCCGTTTACCGACTTGAAGATGCCGTAGCCCGGCGCGACGGAATTGCGTGAATCTTCTTCGCCCGTTCCCGCCCAGATGATCTGTGGATCGCTCGGCGCGATCGCGAGATCGCCCATCGAGGCAATCGGTCCCTTCTCCCAGAGCGGCACGAACGAGGTGCCGGCGTTTACGGTTTTCCAGATGCCACCTGTGGCACCGGCCACGTAGAACGTTTTCGGCTGACTGGGATGTGCTTCCACGTCGGTGATTCGTCCAGCCATGTTCACCGGGCCGATCGAACGCCAACGCAGGCCGTTCAGTGTGGCCGCATCGGGAGTCTGCGCGCCCGATGCGCCTGCCCACAGCAGTGTCGGAGCCGCTATACGAAAGAGAAAACGCATGACCGTGACGTAGAAGTGGAGAAGGAACAGTGATGGCGGTGAGCGCGTCAGCGCATACCGGCTTTCTGCAGCGCGCTCACGCCGCCGACTATGGGAATACGGAACGACGACTTCGCGAGATCGAGTGTGAGCTCAGCACCTGCCTTCGGCCATAGTGTGAACTCGCGATCGCTCGACATGATCATCACCGCGAGCTGCTTACCGGCCGGAATGAATTCGTCGGTGGGCTCGAGATCGAAGGTGACGTCGCGATATTCTCCGGCCTCGAGCGGCTTGCCACGGTTCTTCGACGCATAGTTGCCGCCCTTCTTGAGCGCCTTCGCGTTCTGCAGGTCGGCCCAGCCGCGCGACACGTGACCCACGTAGCTCTGCGAGCCGGCGCGCGCCGAGTCGTAGGGGAGCATCACCAACCACACGCTGAGATTCGCTGCTTTCACGTTCGCGGCCATGCGCAGCGTCACGCGCGGAGTACCTGAGATGTGCACGGTATCGGTGAGCACTGGCGTGGCGTACAGCAGGCGATTGGCCGACGTGGACGCACTGGCGAGAGCACTGCCGCTGAAGGCGACGTCGTCGACGAGCGACTCAGCGCCAGTGGGAATCGGCGCGAACGCCAGCGACGCGATGCGACGTCCGCCGGCGGTGGGATGCAACGTGACGGCCTGCGTGCCGGGTACGGGGAACGTGGCGAACGGCGTCGGCAACGCCGTGACGCGCGACCGCGGATTGAGCGCGGGCGCACCCGACGTTGCAGGCGCCGCGACGGCCGCCATAGGAGCCTGTGCGGCGGCATCCTGCACGATGTACGCCGACTGATCGCCGGGCACGCCGTTGTTCACGCCGTACAGGTAGTGGCTGAACCAGCGATTGAGCATGTCGGCCGGCGGATTCCCACCATGTCCGCCCTGATGCAGATACAAGCCGACCGGCAGTCCGCGCGCCTTCATCTCGTCGTAAATGCGCACGCTGTGCGCGGGCGTCACGTTGTAGTCGTTGAGACCGTGCGCCAGCAGCACGGCGGCCTTGATGTGCTTTACGTGCGGCAACAGATCGCGCTTCTTCCAAAAGTCATTGAAGTCGCCAGTAACGCGGTCCTGTCCTTTCGGGCCCGCGAACACGTTGCTCTTCCAGAGCACGTCGCACCGCGCGCGCGTGGCCGGATCCCCGCTGGCCACGAAGTCGTACAACACGTCGACGTCTTCACCCAGATACCCACCGGGTGAGCGCACGAGTCCGTTCGATCGGTAATACAGGTAGTACGACGTATTCGGCGACACGGGCACGACCACTTCGAGTCCCTTCACGCCGGTGGTGGCCGCGGCCAGCGGCAACGTGCCTTCGTACGACGTGCCGATCATGCCGACCTTGCCCGTCGACCAGCCGGTGGCGCGCACTTCCTCGCGGCCCGTGGGCGTGGTGTAGCCCTTGGCGCGGCCGTTGAGCCAATCGATCACGAACTTCATGGGCGCGCGCTCGGGATAGTCACCCACGGTCGCGCAGCCCTGCGACAGGCCGGTGCCGGTCGCCTCCGAATGCACCACCGCGAAGCCGCGCGGCACCCACTCGTTCACGAGCGCGTTGGAGATGCGACGGCGGTTGGGCTGATGCACGGGCGCGGCGAGGGCGCGACGCGTAGGAGGCTGATCGCCGAGTTCCTGCTGCACGTTCCAGTTGGAATCGTCGCGCGACGTGCCGGCGAAGTATGGACTCGAGCCGTAGAGCACCGGCACTTTCAGTCCACCACCTTCGGTCTGCGCGGGACGTGTAACGTCTACATGGACGCGATCCTTGCGACCGTCGCGATCACTGTCGAAGTCGGTCTCGACCCAAAGATCGTGGCGAATCCACGCGGTGGAATCGCGCCATTCGGGGACCACCTGTGCCATGCCGTTGACGAACACGGGGGCGACAGATTTGGCGGACGGCTGCGCGAGCGCGGTGCGGGCGGCGAACACGGCGACCAGCGCGGCCGGCGCTCGGAGACTGGCGAATATGAAACGACGGCTCATAGCGCGGTATCGGAAATGGAGGCGACGCAGATAACCAAGGAGACTATCTGAAATCTATGTGCGGCAGAGATCGCCGCTGCGCAATGTGCGGACGGCGCGGGTCTTGGGGGGAGTTCCGCGCGTCTCAGCGTCAGTCCTGCTCACGGAGGAACTCGGCTCGCCACGAATCGGCGACCGGGGGATCGCCGTACCGTGTGACCGCGGATTGGACAGTGGCATATCGCACCACGGTCAGACTCGCCAGCACCGTGCACACTTGCCGTGGTTGCATCCGCGGGCGTCGGTTGGTGTGCCGTTCTAGTCGTCACTCACGCGCTCGTCCCGCAGCGCGCTGCGCACGTCGTCGAAGGCGGGCACGGCGGCAAGTGTGAGCAGGACGAGTGCCAGCGGGATCGTGGCGCTGTAACCAATGGCTCGGAAGCCGAGCGCCCCGACCATACCACCGGAGAAAAAGGCGGCGAGTAACATCGAGAGTACTTTCAGTCGCTTCCGGTCGGCCATTACACGTGGCTCTCCTGGGAGGTCGTGCCGGTTCACATACACGTACTTGCCGAGCTCTATACCGATGTCGGTCACGATACCGGTGACGTGTGTCGTCCGAATCACGGAGTGGGAAATCTTCGTGATGACGGCGTTTTGCAGCCCCATCATGAAGCAAAGTAGGGTGATCGTGGCGGGCACGAACACACTGTGGATGAGCTGCAGGCGCGCCCCGAGAAACCCGAACACGAGCAGGAGACCGGCTTCCACCAGCAGGGGCAGCGCAAAAGCACTGCTGAGGCCACGGCGGCGCGCGTAGTTCACCATGATCGCGGTCGTGGCCGCGCCGAGCGTGAAGGCGCAGAGCGCGCCCACGCCGGTCAGGAACAGCTGCGTCTGTCCCAGCACCAAGGCATCGGCCATCGAGGAGACGATGCCTGTCATGTGCGAGGTGTATTGCGATACCGCGAGAAAGGCGCCCGCATTAGTGGCGCCGGCGACGAAGGCCAACCCGACGCCAAGGTGGATGTCGTCCCGCCTGGTACGAACCGCGCCGGTCAGGCGTCGCGCGTAATCGATCGGCATACGATGAACGATAACCGATCCCATACGGCGTAGATCGTGGCGGCGAGCGCCGTGTTACGCGTCCCGATAGGCGGCGCGGTTCCGCCCTTCCCAGTTCTTGATGTCATCGAGTGCCGAACGATCGGTCGCGGCATAGCGACGGCGATCCGCGCTGGAGGCCGGATCGTCGGCCGACGCGGCCACGATTGACGCGAGCGGAATGCGCCAATGCTGCCAGCGCGAGAAGAAGGTGTCGGTGCCGACCCACTGTTCGGCCCGCCCCGACTTCTTGCCGTTCTCGAGGGGCTGATTGCCGACGGCCGTTTTCGCGAAGAGGGGAACGGCGGTGCAGCGACCGGCCGCCGCGTCGACTCCCACGATCAAAAAGTCCTGGGTGCCGACCACCGACCGGTCCCCTTCGGGGCCTAGCACGGCGTTCGTCTGACTGCCGCCGTGGGCGCGCAGTACGGCCGTGTCCAGCTGGACCACGAGCCCGGGGGTGACGTCTTCGTGCGTGAGTGACATGGCGGATGATGTCCGGAGTTGGCAGTACTGGCAAGGTCAGGCGGTGACCGTCGCGCCTCAGCCGATACCGCCAGTCCGCAGCGCGTCGGACGCACGCGCCATTGCTGCAGCTGTGGTGCGTCGTCCCCATCCAGTCGTGAGCCCAGCATTGCGGTGGCGCTCACCCGTAATGGCGTTACGCGCGTCGGAAACTCGGCGCGGGCGATCGCGCGCCCGGCCGTGTCGTACACCACGTAACGTCGCGCATCGGAGGTGAGCACCCACGGCGCTTCTTCCCAGAGCGTGCCGTCGGTGCCGACGCGCAGCTTGTCGAAGCAGGCGAACGTGGTGGCGAACCGCCACTGACTGATGATCTGTCGAACCACGTCACGTGCCGAGGACGATCGGCCGCTGCGGTCGGTTTCGTGGAGTACCCAGTCGAGGAGGCGCGTGCGATCGCCGTCTGCCACCGGCAGCGCGGGTGTGCCATTCCAAATACGTCGCACGGCCCCGCGCGGCCCATACTCGACGATCTCGTGCTGCTCGTTGGTGCCGACAAAGGTGCGACGGCCGTCGCTCGCGATGACCGTGCTCCGACCGAACCGCAGCGGGTACTCGTCGGGCCGCGTCTCGCCTTCTTCCGTCGTCGTCATCGCGTACGCTTCCACGTCAGGCACCAGTGCGATGGTATCTACAGCAAACGCGACGACGGCGAACGGTGTGCGATACACTCGGTCACCCGTCGACATGATCGGTACGAACGGTGGACGCATCGTGCCCAGCCAGCGTCCGTGATCGAGACGCGCGATCAGGCCGACATCGGTTCCATCGTTGAATCGCGGGAACGCAAGCTGCGTTACGAAACGACTCTCCGGTGTGAAGAACGTCGCTCGACGTTGATTGGGATCGACGTACGCGAGCGTGTCGGCAGCGAGGAGTTGCAGACGCTGGACGATGCCGACTTCCCCCGGACCTTGCCTTGGTCCGACAACGCGTCGTTCCAGCACACGGTCCATGATTGGCGCACCTGGAGTGCATTTGCGGTTCCACGAACGCACTCGGCGCGCCCACCGTGCAGGTGGGCGGCCGAACCCGACGCGCTTACGGCGCGATGGTGAAGTTGAACGTCAAACTGATATCTGTGTCTCCGGTGCACGACGTGGCCGTGCCCACCTTCGCCACGTTGCCGTAATGACAAAGCAGCACACGTACCGTGCCGAGCCCGCTGGCAGTCGGTGTGACCACCTTGCTGAAGCGCACACCCAACGGACGATTCTGTCCGTCGACGTCCGTGGTGGTGATTGTGACACCGGCGTTCGTGACCGTGTAGAACACGCGATGCTCGTTCGCCTCCTTCTGCACCTCGGCCGTGATGTCTTCCGCTGGCGTCACAAGACGATTCTCGAACTTCACGGTGCCGGTGTAGGTGACACCCCTCGCCAGTGCCAGCGCGCCAACCTGTGCACCAGGCGCCGTGGGGCCGTTGCCATCGCTGTCATCGATGAACGATGACAGTGCGGCGCCACCCGCCGACGGCGTGAGCGTCAGCGTCACTCGGGAGATCACTTCAGACTCACCGCCAGGCGCCGTGGCGGAATCGCCACAGGCGGACACCGCCAACACCAGCGCGCTCGCACCAGCCAATACCACACCACGCGACATCCCACGCGACATACGTTCGATCATGACGTTACTCCTCATACGGTCAGGGGAAGAAACAGATCGGATGAGACGCCCCTCGTCGTCGGCATCCGGAGAGAAGCTCAGAACGGCATCGTGACGCGGAACACCACATCACGACCCGCGTCGTTCACAAATAGTCGGTACCGACTCAGGTAGTCGCGAAAGCGCGTATCGAGCGCGTTGTTCACCGACAGCGACACGTCGAGACGCTGCCCAAGCACGCGCGCGCCGGTGCTTCCCGCTTCGAGCTGCATGAGCGCGTAGCCCGCCGTCGGCAGCGTGTACACGGTGCCCTCCGGTACGCCGTCCTGCTGGCGCACCATCTGGGTGCCCGCTCCCACAAACCATGCGCCCACCGACGGTCGCCGCCCTTGCACGCGCGTGGTCAGTGACACGCGGTCCGCCGGCATGTCGAAAAGCGGGCCACCGTTCACGCGGTCAAGGCCACGCACCGCGCTACCGTTGAGCCGCAGTTGCAGACGCGTGTGCGGACTCCAATTACCCGACAGTTCAACGCCACGCAGACGCGCGTCGGTTTGTGAGTAGCGAAAGCCGGGAAAGGCTCCGCGAATGGTCTGCACTGGTTCGCCGGGCTGCAGATACATGAACCCGGCAATCGTGTTGCGGTACGTGGCCGCTTCCAGATTGAACGACGGTCGCGTGTACCGAAGCGTCGCTTCCACGCCCTGCGACCGCTCGGCATTCAGTGCGGCGTTCCCCAGTTCGTACTGTGCTGTACCATGGTGCACCCCCTGCGCGTAGCGCTCGTTCACGGTGGGTGGACGCCAGGCCCGCGCCACGCGCAGCGCGATATCGAGACCATCAGCCAACAAGTACGCGGCTCCGAACGAACCCGAGAAGTCGCGCCATGTGCGCGTGCCTGCGGCGCTGCGGATACCTTGATCGGCGAACGCGATCGTCGTTTGCGAAATGGCATCACCACGAAGACCCGCGTTGAGCGACAAGCGTCCGAGCGCGAGATCTTCCTGCGCGTACACCGCCCCCTGCCACAGGTCGTACCCGGGAATCAGAAAGGCTTTGCCCAGCGTCTGATTGCCCTGTGCGAGGCCGCTCGTACCGATCGTGCCTTTCAGTCCGCGCCACCGCGCGTGGGTCCACCGCAGATCGAGCGAATTGCTGAACAGCTTGAGGTTGAATGCTGCCTCGTTACGGAAGCGCAGCGGACCGTGATTGTCGAATTCGCGGCGGTGATTGTATTGCAGCCCGTACACCACTTCGAGTTCGCTCGCCTTCGGCGCGGCAAACGTGAAGCGCGTGCGAAGTGTGGTGTGACTGACCTGTTGGCTGGGGCGATCGATGCCGTATGTGAACGACGAATCGGTGGGAGGCGTGGTCATGGCGCGCTGGAGATCGTCGGCGTTCCCGACGTGCGCCTGCTTGAGCACGCCCAGCTCCGTTCCGAAGCGACTGAGCAATACATCGGCCGTGCCCCACGACCTCGTGACACCCAACGCCACGCTGCCATTCAGTTCACGAAAGCCGGTATTCGACAAATAGTAGTCCGGTGCGCCACCGTTGCCGGCCACACGCGACGTGACACGCACGCGATAGCCGGTGGTGCCGAGTCCGGGCAGTACGAGGTCGGCGCCTTGGGCACTCATCGACAGCGCGCCCTGCCGACTGTTGCTGAAGGTGTTGAGCGCGATGTCCCCGTGCGTGCCCCCGGAATCGGGCACCGGCGCGTGATCCACCCGCACCACACCACCCAGTGCATCGGCGCCGTACAGCACGGTGGCCGCGCCGCGCACGACGGTCACACTGCTCGCCTCGAAGCTGTCGATGTTCGGCGCGTGCTCGGTGCCCCACTGCTGGTCTTCCTGACGCAGCCCGGCGTTCATCACCAGGACGCGCTGCGAATTAAGGCCACGAATCACGGGCTTGGCGATGCTGGGTCCGAATTGAATGACCGCCACGCCCGGCAGATTCTTGATTGTCTCGCCGAGTGTCTGGCCGCGCGTCGCGGACAGCGCCGCCGCATCGAGCGTGCTCGTGGCTGCCACGCGCCCAAGACGTTCAGCCAGCGTATCGGCGCGCACCGCTACTTCCTGCAGCACGGTGGTCGCCACCGTGAGGTGCACCGTGATCAGCCGATCGGCGTCGATCAGATCCACCCGTTCCTCGTGTGGCGTAAAGCCCAGCACCCGCACTCGCAGACGTACCACTTCGGCGGGGAGATCACGGAAATCGAACCGTCCCTTGTCGTCGGATCGGGTACTGAACATCAAGGGGGTCGTTTGGCGCGAACGCGGCGCGGCCTGCACGGTTATGGTCGCGTTGGCGAGGGGACGACCAGTGGCGTCGTCTTCAACGATGCCGTGGATATGGCGCTCTGTCCCGTGCGGCGTGGTCTGCGCGGCGAGCACCGCCCCAATCGGGGCGAGGGCGACGGCGAGCAGACTGCGCGCCGTTAAGCGGCGGATTCGAGGGAGCAAGGAGGACAACATCTCAGCTTGTAAGATACTGAGAAGTCGCGATCAGTAAAGCCGCTATCCCGAGCAACTACCCGCGCCGCCGCGGTTCAAGCCAACCGGAGCCCCGCTCGCAGGCTGAAGCCAACCTCATCAAAGCCGCGACGAAGACGCGGCACTGGCGCGGCGTTCTCAGGGCCGAAGGCGCGCGCTTCCTCCGACGGCCGCTGCACGCGGCTCAGCAGGGCGTCGAGTTCGGCCGTCAGTACGCGGTGAGCCAACCGATGCTCCCAGCGGCCGATTGCGGCGACCAACGTGCTGAAGCCGAAGGCCGCGGCTGCGCCGATCGATAGCCCCGCTACGGCACCCGCCGGGCCTGCCGTGTTCTCCCCAACGATGGCGCCCGCGACGGCCACGACACTCGCCATCACCTTCGTGAGTGCACGGTAGATGCCGATGCTGCGCCGCTCACCGAAACGCAGGTCGCCCGTGATCGTGAGCTCGCATTGCGGCTGTGACTCGGTGCCGCGTGGCGCGACGGTTACATGTATGTGCTGCAGGCCTACACGCGTGGCCTGGTACACGAAACGATTCAGTGCAACAGGCGACGTCGAAGCATCGCGTTGACCGCCGAGTACCGGAACGGAGAAGCGTAGCACGCCGCCGTGTGCCGGATGGTCGCCGAGGAGCGTCTCGAACTCGAGCGACCACGGCGCCGCGGCGGCGGCGATGCGCAGCCGCTGCAACACGGTGGCTGCCGACTCGGGGATCACGCGACTCGCGCGTACACACCGGGCGTCGACGCCGATATGCTGATCACGCTGCCCTTCGTCGATTTGCTCGACGGCGAGCGCCAGGTCGTGCCCGAGCGCGTCGTGCTCCGCGAGGGCGACGCGGACATGCGTGTCGGCGATGCCGGCCTCGCGCGCGGCGGCGACGATCTCGCGCACGAGGTACATGCCGGCTGGCGCACGCGTTCCCTCGGCCAACGCCACGGTTGCCGCCGACGGCGGCGCGGACGCTGCGGCCGCGCCGCGCTCGTCGGGCGTGTCGGCCTCAGCCTGCAGCTGCGCCGCACGCGACCAGACGGCGAGCGCTTCTCCCTCGCTGAGGATGACGTCCTCGAAGGCGAGGGAACGGGTATGATCGGGCTGGTCGGTCATGGTGGGTGTTCCTCCGCAGCAGAAGGGATCGGGCGTGACGGAACAGCATCGCGAGCACATACGGCGCGCATCAGCATCAGACTATATCAGCCCCGGGTCGCCGGCAAGCACCGCGAAGTACCAACCGATGGTGAGCAGCAGGTCACGGTCTGCATGGGCGAATCCAGCCGCGGTGAAATCGACTCTGCACTGTGTGCGCCACCATGAAGCCGCCCCGCCTTCGTCACTCCCTCGGCGGTACTCGATGAGGCGCGCACCAGCGTCGTCCTGCCATTCAACCTTGCCCGTGAGGAACGACGACATTTCCCACTGCGCGATCACCCGTCCGTCGGGCGCCACGAGCGCCGCGCGATCGTACAGCCACGAGTTCGCGATTTCCAGCGAGGCGACCACGGTGTCGTTCACACGTGCGATCACTTTCGGCTTCCAGAGGCCGACATGCTCGTACTGCCAGCGACCACCGGCCGTCTCCGCAGCGGCCTTCGAACCCGACCACGGCGACGTGAACTCCAACTGACCGAGCGTGCGATCGTCCGCAGCGGCCAGCAGCCAGCGACTGCTCACGATGCTCGGCTGCCGCCAGTGAAACGTCGCATCATCGGTCGGACTGAGTGGCTCGAAAGACATGCGTAATCTCTCCTCAGAAGCGGTGTAGGTGGTGACGTCCGGCCGCGCACGGTCCTGCCGTTCATCCGCGAGCAGTGAAAAAAGCGCGAGGACCAGTTGTCTCACAAGGATTCGAAAAACAGTTGATGCAATAAGGCGTTGCACTCGTCATGGCCTGCGCAGCCGGTTCCTGTACGTGGCCCCCACCCGCACCGTCGTGCCGTC
>Ga0105048_10001908_pt1 | contig 33793 bp, 29 predicted proteins | sample MAT05_FD_78382 | JGI IMG/M metagenome (GOLD analysis project Ga0105048, IMG submission 78382) | Freshwater microbial communities from Lake Fryxell liftoff mats and glacier meltwater in Antarctica - MAT-05 | ecosystem: Environmental > Aquatic > Freshwater > Ice > Liftoff microbial mat | place... | reverse complement strand
CAAGGCGAAGAACTTCGCCATTTACAGCGCGATCGCGGCGGTCGTCCTTTCCGTCGTAGCCGTGCTCTTCGTCGTGGTGGTGGCTATCGCTGGTTCGGCGTCTACCGCTACCTCCACTTGTGGAGTTGAAGGACTTGGCGCTGCTGTCACGTGAAGAGGTCGCCCCGGGACAGCCGTCACGGCTGACCCGGGCGACCACCCATGTCATGACCGGCCCGGTCGTGGTTGCGGCAGCAGCGGCGGCTGCTATCACGTGCATCGCTCTGCGCGATCCGAACGAGCCCGGCGCGTATCCGCTGTGCCCGTTCCGCGCGCTGACCGGGTGGGACTGTCCGGGGTGCGGATCAATGCGGGCCTTGCACGCGCTCACCCGCGCCGACGTTCGCAGCGCGCTCGATCACAACCTTCTTCTCGTACTCGTTCTACCGTTCCTGCTGTGGCGGTGGATCGCCTGGACCCGGCGTTCCTGGGTCCAGCACACGACCGGTCAGGTGGTGCCGCGCCGGCTCGCAGCTGGGCAGGTGCTCTACGCCGTCATTGCAGGCGTCTTGATCTTCTGGCTCGTGCGCAATCTTCCGGGCGTGCCCTTCCTCGGGTCCGGGATCGGCTGACCCTCGCGTCGTACACGTGGCCTCGCATCGCGACACACCCCTGAGCCGACGCCGGGTCGGCCTGCCTCTACGCTCGAACAGGTCCGGAGCGGGGCAGGCCGAAGGTGGCCGACGAGCGATCGGGGATCGGCATGGCGAGCGTGCTCGACGAGATCATGGAAGGCGTGCGCGCCGATCTCGCCGACCGGCAGGCCACCGTCCCCCTCGAGGAGTTGAAGGAGCGCGCATCGCGTCGCGCGCCGGCGCTCGACGGCTTTGCGGCACTCAACTCCGACGGGGTTACCGTGATCGCCGAGGTCAAGCGTCGCAGCCCGAGCAAGGGCGATCTCGCGACCATCGTTGATCCTGCAGCCCTGGCGACCGAATACGAAGCCGGCGGCGCTCACTGCATCAGCGTTCTCACCGAGCAGCGGCGTTTCGACGGATCGCTGAACGATCTCATCGCTGTTCGCGCAGCCGTCGACATCCCCGTGCTGCGCAAAGACTTCATCGTCACCAGCTATCAGCTCTGGGAGGCTCGTGCTTACGGTGCCGATCTGGTGCTCCTGATCGTGGCCGCTCTCGACCAGAACGCGTTGGTCTCGCTGATCGAACGGGCCGAATCGATCGGGCTCACTCCGCTGGTCGAGGTGCACGACGCCGACGAGGTGGCGCGAGCAGTTGACGCCGGAGCCCGCATCATCGGAGTGAATGCACGAGACCTTCGCACGCTTGAGGTCGATCGCGAGACTTTCGCCCGCGTTGCACCCTCGATCCCGCCGGGCATCCTGCGTATCGCTGAGTCTGGAATCCGCGGACCCCACGATCTGATCGCCTACGCGAACGCCGGTGCCGATGCGGTGCTCGTGGGCGAGGCAGTCGTCACTGGCAAGGATCCGCGCTCGGCCGTCGCGGATCTGGTGACCGCGGGCGCGCACCCCGCGCTCAAGCACGGTCGCGGCTGAGGAGCACCCGCCACCATGACCACTGCTCGGCTTCATGATGAATCCACTGCGCTCGACGAATCGGGCGTCCAGGTTTCCGTACCGGACGCTCTTGGCCACTTCGGTCCATACGGCGGTCGGTTCGTCCCCGAAGCGTTGATTGCTGCACTTGACGAACTGGATGCGGCCTATCGTGCGGCGCAGGAGGATCCGGAGTTTCAGACCAGGCTCCAGGATCTGCAGCGCACCTACACCGGTCGTCCCAGCCCGCTCACCGATGCCACCCGCTTCAGCCAGGAGGCTGGCGGCGCTCGCATCCTGTTGAAGCGTGAAGACCTCAATCACACGGGTTCGCACAAGATCAACAACGTGCTTGGTCAAGCACTGCTCACGCAGCGCATGGGCAAGACGCGCGTGATCGCCGAGACCGGTGCCGGGCAGCACGGTGTGGCCACGGCCACAGCCGCTGCCTTGCTCGGGCTGGAGTGCGTGGTGTACATGGGTGAGGAAGACACGCGCCGTCAGTCGCTGAACGTTGCGCGCATGCGCCTGCTCGGTGCCACCGTCGTTCCCGTCACCACCGGCAGCCGCACGCTCAAGGACGCGATCAATGAGGCGATGCGCGACTGGGTCACCAACGTCGAGGCCACCCACTATCTGCTTGGCACAGTGGCTGGGCCGCATCCCTTCCCTGTCATGGTGCGCGACTTCCACCGGTGCATCGGCCTCGAGGCGCGTCAGCAGGTGCTCGATCTCACCGGGGCGCTGCCCGATGCGGTCGTGGCGTGCGTGGGCGGAGGGTCAAACGCCATCGGCATCTTCCACCCCTTCATCGAGGATGCCTCGGTGGCACTACACGGCTACGAGGCCGGCGGCGACGGTATCGAAACGGGTCGTCACGCCGCCACCATCACCGGCGGTGCGCCTGGTGTTCTCCATGGCGCACGGTCCTACCTGCTTCAAGACGACGACGGCCAGACCATCGAGTCGCACTCGATTTCGGCAGGGCTCGACTATCCCGGCGTGGGCCCAGAGCATTCGTACCTGCACGACATCGGTCGAGCGCAGTACCACCCGATCACCGATACGCAGGCGATGGACGCATTCGCCGTGCTGTGCCGTACCGAAGGCATCATCCCGGCGATCGAGTCGGCGCACGCGCTTGCGGGTGCTCTGCAGCTGGGCCAGGAGCTCGGGCCGGATGCAGTGATCCTGGTGAACCTGTCTGGACGCGGTGACAAGGATGTCGACACTGCGGCCCGCTGGTTCGGACTCGACGACGCCTCGCTCGATGCGAGGGCTGCCACCCCAAGTGAGGGATCCGGCGAATGACCACGTCGACCACCGGCGCCGTTCGCGCCGCCTTCGATGATGCGCGTCGCGAGCACCGCCCACTGCTGGTCGGGTATCTGCCGGCCGGTTTCCCTTCGGTCGAGGGATGCATCGCCGCGGCCGAGGCGATGGTTCACGGCGGCGTCGACGTCATCGAGATCGGGCTGCCCTACTCCGACCCGGTGATGGACGGTCCTGTGATTCAGCAAGCCGTCGATGCCGCGTTGCGTGCGGGTATCCGTATTACCGACGTCATCCGCACAGTGCAGTCCGTGGCAGCCACGGGCGCCCCAACGCTGGTGATGTCGTACTGGAATCCCATCGAGCGTCACGGTGTCGACCGTTTCGCCGACGAGCTCGCAGCCGCTGGGGGAGCGGGAGTCATCACCCCCGACCTTCCCCCTGAGGAAGCAGGTCCGTGGACGGCGGCGGCTCAGCGCGCCGGCCTCGACACAGTCTTCCTGGTGGCTCCGTCCTCGCCCGATGCGCGCATCGACCGAGTGGCCGACGTGACGACCGGCTTCATCTACGCCGCTTCGACCATGGGCGTGACAGGCACTCGCGGGCAGGTTGGTTCACGAGCGCACGAACTTGTCGACCGGGTGCGCGCCCGCACCGGATCGCCGGTGGCCGTCGGGCTCGGGGTATCGACCCCGGATCAAGCCCGTGAGGTCGGTAAGTACGCCGATGGCGTGATCGTGGGCTCGGCGTTCGTCCGGCTGCTCATCGAGTCATCGGACGAGGCATCGGGGGTCGCCGCGGTCGGAGCGCTGGCCACCGAGTTGGCGGCCGGTGTTCACGGCGCGAGGGCATGATGCGCGTCGGCGGCCACGCCGACCCGCCGGTTTCTGAGGCGGGGAACCGGCTCGCCGAGGCGTGCGTCGTTCCTTCATGGGGGCTGACTGCTCGTGAGAGGGTTCGACACGTGATCCAGACGGTGCCCGGGCCCACCCGGTGAACTCTTCCTACAGCCTTAAGGGCACCCCCACGCATGCCCCGGAGCACGGTGCTCTGGTGGGCACCGCTTTCCGGATCGTCCTGGGAGTCGTGCTCTTGGTCGCGGGCGCACTGAAGATCACCGATCTTGGGCAGTCCGCTGTGGCGGTCAAGGCCTATCGGCTGTTTCCGGAACCGATTCAGGCCGAGATCGTCGGGTACGCGTTGCCGCCACTGGAGATGCTGCTCGGCACGCTCTTGATCCTGGGGTTGTTCACCAGGGTCGCGGCCACGGGAGCGGCCGTTCTCATGGTCGCGTTCACCATCGGAATCCTCTCGGTGTGGGTGCGCGACATCAGCATCGAATGCGGGTGCTTCAACGCAGGCGGCGCGCTGGACAGCCCGGTGAATCCCTATGAGTACGGTCGCGAGATCCTCCGCGATGTGGTGCTGCTCTTCCTGGCGGCGTGGTTGATCGTGTGGCCGCGCACCCGGTGGGCCCTGGACACCATCGCCCGACCACACCTTCACAAAGTTTACGACCTGATGCTCGACGATGAAGACTTCGCCGATTCAGACGAAGACGTCACCGATTCAGACGACAACGACGATTCCGAGAACGACGACAGCGTCGGGCGGGCTACCGCCTCCGACGATTCCCCCCGCGCCGCTGAGGAGCCCGCACGATGAGCAAGTCGACCCCGAACGGCAAATCTGGCAAGGACGCCCGCCGCGAGGCGCAAGAGCGGCTTGCTCAGGAACGTGCCGCTCAGAAAGCGGCCGACCGCCGTCGCAGCGTGATCTTCGGTTCGATCACTGTCGCGGTGGTGCTCGTCATCGGTGCCCTTGTATGGGTCACAGTCAGCAACCAGAGCAAGGAGGCCTCCGACACGGGTGCGCTGCCTGCCGGTGTCAACTCCACGACGTTCGGGGTCGAGGTCGGTGTCGGCGCTGTCGACGGCGGCGGCAACTCATCTGCGCCGGTGACGGCTGCCCCGGCGGCCAACGTGCCGGTGCTCGACCTCTACGAGGACTTCCAGTGCCCGGCATGCAAGACCTTCGAAGATGCGGCGTCATCGACCATCGAAGAGCTCGTCCAGCAGGGAAAGGTCAAGGTGGTCTACCACCCGATGTCCTTCCTCGACGCCAATCTCGGGAATGACGCTTCGCTGCGTTCGGCGAGCGCGTCCGGCTGCGCCGCCGATGAGGGTCGCTTCACGGCATTCCACAACGAGGTCTACAAGAGCCAGCCGGAGAGAGAGGGCGCCGGTTACACCAATGAGGAGTTGATCGCCTTCGGCAAGACCGTGGGTATCACCTCGCCGGAGTTCGCCACGTGCGTCAACGAAATCAAGTTCTCCAAGTGGGCGAGCAACGGCGTGCAGCGCGAGGCCGAGAACCGCAGCATCAGCAGTACCCCGACGGTTTTGATCAACGGGAAAGAGCTCGTGCGTTCGGCTTACACCGCTGAGGGCATCCGCGCAGCTGTTGCCGACGCGGCCAAGTAGTCGCAGCACATGACGCGTCGCACGAGGTGTTTGCCGCGGTGATCCCGACCGTTCACGCATCGGTGCTGGCCTCGATCCCCAGCCCGGCCCAGGGCGTGTGGGAACTTGGCCCGTTCCCGGTGCGCGCCTACGCGGTCGCGATCATCCTCGGCATCGCTGCGGCGATCCTGATCGGCAATCGCCGGTACGTCGCGCGTGGTGGCGAGAGTGGAGTGATGTTCGACCTGGCGATCTGGGCGGTGCCGTTCGGCATCGTCGGGGGTCGGGTGTATCACGTGCTGACTTCGTGGGGCACCTACTTCGGTGAGGGCGGCGACCCTGGTCGTGCGATCAAGGTGTGGGAGGGCGGTCTCGGCATCTGGGGGGCGGTCGTCTTTGGCGGAGTCGGCATCTGGATCGGTGCCCATCGGCGCGGCCTTCCCGTTCCCCCCATCGCTGATGCCTTGGCGCCCGGACTGGCCATCGCCCAGGCGATCGGCCGCTTTGGCAACTGGTTCAACCAGGAGCTGTTCGGTCGACCCACTGATCTGCCCTGGGGCCTGGAGATCTCGCCCGAGCAGCGCCCCGATGGCTTCCTCCAGTTCGAGACCTTCCATCCCACCTTTTTGTACGAGGCGATCTGGTGCGTCATCGTCGCCGGACTGGTCATCTGGATCGATCGCCGGTTCACCCTCGGCCATGGCAGGGCCTTCGCCACCTATGTCCTGCTCTACTGCATCGGCCGCTTCTTCATCGAGGGTCTGCGCATCGATGCTGCACCTGAACTGCTGGGACTCCGCTGGAACGAGTGGGTCTCGATCGCGGTAGCCCTCGGTGCGGTGGTGTACCTGATCGTCGTCGGCCGTCGCAGGCCTGGGCGTGAGGAAGCGGCGACGGTACGGGGTGAAAGGGCCATGATGGAGGTATGACCGCCCCCCCCGATCACGATGATCTGACGCCCCGCAAGGTCGAGATCCATCACGACCACAGCAACGTCAATGGTGGCTGGCTTCGGCCGTCAGTCTTCGGCGCCATGGACGGACTGGTGTCGAATGCGGCCTTGATGGCCGGCGTCGCCGGTGGCGGCGCTGACACCTCGACCGTCGTGCTGGCCGGTCTCGCCGGCCTGGCCGCCGGTGCGTTCTCGATGGCTGCAGGTGAGTACGTCTCGGTCAAGTCGCAATCCGAATCCGCGCTCGCAGAGATCGAATCCGAGCGCCTCGAACTCCTGCACCGTCCTGAGGCCGAGTTGGACGAACTCGTCGAGTCGTACGTGAGCCGAGGTGTGCCACGCCCTCTGGCGCGTGAGTTCGCGACGGCGATCACCGCTGACCCGCAACAGGCGCTGGCGGTCCATACCCGCGAGGAGATCGGCGTCGACCCTCACGACCTGCCCTCCGCCTGGGTGGCGGCCGGGTCCTCGTTCGCCGCCTTCTCCGTCGGCGCGATCGTTCCACTGCTGCCTTATTTCTTCGGTCTCGACAGCCTGGTGCTGTCGCAGGCGCTGGCCGTGCTCGCCCTGTTCGGATGCGGTGCCCTGGTGTCGCGCGTGACCCCCCGCAGCTGGTGGTTCAGCGGCTTGCGGCAGGCGACCATCGGCGCGGCTGCAGGCCTGGTCACGTTCGGCCTGGGCTCACTGGTCGGCGCCGGGCTGGGCTGATCGGGTCGGGGAGAGGCCTGACCCCCGTCGACGAACACCGCCAGGTCGACGAACCCGCGTGACGACGGGGCTCGCACTGGGCTAATCTCTGAGAGCAGTCGGGCCAACGTCGTCCCCCTGCCCCCAGCAGGCGATCCCGGTTCCGGGGCGCCCGCTCCCAGCAGGTGCCGCCTTTTCAGGATGGCGCGACGACGGAGGCCGCGATGTTCTCTGCATCCCCCCGCCCTCAGGGTCTCTATTCGGGAGCCGAGGAGCATGACGCCTGTGGCGTTGGCCTCGTGGCCTCGTTGGACGGTGAGCCCACGCGCCGCATCGTCGATCAGGCGATCACTGTGCTGCTCAACCTCGATCACCGTGGCGCCAGTGGTGCCGAACCCGATTCCGGCGACGGCGCCGGCATCCTCACCCAGGTTCCTGACGCCTTCCTGCGTGGCGTTGTCAACTTCGACCTGCCCGCTGCTGGTGCGTATGCCGTCGGCATGGCCTTCCTCCCCGACGAGGACGAGGCCGATGCCCAAGCACGTGAGGCCATCGCGTCGTTGGCGCAGCAGGAGGGGTTGGCCGTTCTGGGGTGGCGCGAGGTGCCCGTCACCGACGGACTCGTTGGCCCCACCGCTCGTTCGGTGCAACCACGCTTCGCGCAGCTCTTCGTCGCCGACCCCCGAGGGGGCGCCGCGGGTGTGGTGCTGGACCGACTGGCCTTCTGTCTGCGTAAGCGGGCCGAGCGCGAGGTGGGCATCTACTTCTCGAGTTTGTCGGCGCGCACCCTTGTCTACAAGGGCATGCTCACCACCGGTCAGCTGGAACCGTTCTTTCCCGATCTTTCCGATCCTCGGTACGCATCGGCCCTGGCGTTGGTGCATTCACGCTTCTCCACGAACACCTTTCCGTCCTGGCCCTTGGCGCACCCGTACCGCTTGATCGCCCACAACGGCGAGATCAACACCGTGATGGGAAACCGCAACTGGATGCGGGCGCGCGAGGCCAACCTGGCCAGCACATTGATTCCCGGCGACCTTGAGCGACTGTTCCCGATCTGCACGCCAGGAGGTTCGGACTCGGCCTCCTTCGATGAGGTCCTTGAGCTGCTGCACCTGGGCGGGCGCTCATTACCGCACTCGGTCCTCATGATGATTCCCGAGGCATGGGAGAACCACGCCTCCATGGACACCGGGCGTCGGGCGTTCTACCAGTTCCACGCAGCGATGATGGAGCCGTGGGATGGCCCGGCGAACGTGGCGTTCACCGATGGCACCGTTATCGGCGCTGTGCTCGACCGCAACGGTTTGCGGCCCGGTCGATTCTGGGTGACCGATGACGGCTTGGTGGTGCTGGCCAGCGAGGCCGGCGTGCTGCCGATCGAGCCCGATCGCATCGTGCGAAAGGGCCGACTGCAGCCCGGCCGCATGTTCCTGGTCGACACGCAGGCGCATCGCATCATCGAGGACGACGAGATCAAGGCCGATCTCGCGCGCGAGCACCCCTACCAGGATTGGCTGCACGCCGGACTGATCAAGCTGGACGAGCTCCCCGAGCGTGAACACGTCGTCTATCCGACCGGTTCGGTCGTACGTCGGCAGCAGACCTTCGGCTACACAGAGGAGGAGTTGCGCATCCTGCTCACGCCCATGGCCCGCAGCGGGGCCGAGGCGCTGGGTTCGATGGGAACCGACAGTCCGATCGCTGCGCTCTCGGAGCGTCCGCGACTCCTGTTCGACTACTTCAGTCAACTGTTTGCGCAGGTGACCAACCCCCCGCTCGACGCGATCCGCGAAGAGCTCGTCACCTCGCTTGGCAGCCAAATCGGCCCCGAAGGCAACCTGCTCGAGGCCACTCCAGCAGCCTGCCGTCAGGTGCTGCTGCCCTTCCCCGTCATCGACAACGACGAGGTCGCCAAGCTTCAGCACATCAACCGTGACGGCGACCTACCGGGATTCGGCGCCACGACCGTAAGCGGCCTGTACAGGGTCGATGGCGGGGGAGACGCTCTCATCGCGCGGATCGATGAGATCTGCGCTGAAGTCAGTGCCGCCATCGCCGAGGGCAAGCGGTTTGTTGTGCTATCGGATCGCGATTCCGATCGCGAACTTGCCCCCATCCCGTCGTTGCTCCTTACCTCGGCCGTCCACCACCACCTCGTGCGAGAGAAGACCCGAACCCAGGTCGGCCTCGTGGTCGAGGCCGGCGACGTGCGCGAGGTGCACCACGTTGCGCTGCTCATCGGGTACGGCGCTGCTGCTGTGAACCCGTACCTGGCCATGGAGAGCGTCGAAGACCTCGCCCGTCGAGGCGTCATCGATGTCGCACCCGAGACCGCCGTCAAGAACCTGGTCAAGGGACTTGGTAAGGGTGTGCTGAAGGTGATGTCGAAGATGGGCATCTCCACCGTGGCCTCCTACCGGGGCGCGCAGGTGTTCGAATGCATCGGACTCGCGCACGAGGTGATTGACCGCTACTTCACCGGCACCACGAGCAAGCTCGGCGGCGTCGGCCTGGACGTCATCGCGGAGGAGGTGGAGCGGCGGCACACCGCAGCTCATCCGCGCAGCGGCATCATGCCCGCGCACCGCACCCTCGACGTGGGTGGTGAATACCAGTGGCGCCGTGAAGGTGAACCGCACCTGTTCGATCCGGAGACAGTCTTCCGGCTTCAGCACGCCACGAGGGCCCGTCGCTACGACATCTTCAAGGAGTACACCGCGAAGGTGAACGATCAGTCCGAGCGGCTTATGACGCTTCGCGGACTGTTCGCGTTGCGCGCCGACGAGTCGACGGCGATTCCACTCGACGAGGTCGAGCCGATCAGCGAGATCGTCAAGCGCTTCTCCACGGGTGCCATGTCGTACGGATCGATCTCGCAGGAGGCTCACGAGACGCTCGCGATCGCGATGAACCGCCTCGGCGGCAAGTCGAACACTGGCGAGGGTGGTGAAGACCCCGAGCGGTATGTGCCGATGCCCGGAGGCGACAGCAAGCGCTCGTCGATCAAGCAGGTGGCCTCGGGCCGTTTCGGCGTCACCAGCGAATATCTGGTGAACGCAGACGACATCCAGATCAAGATGGCGCAGGGCGCCAAGCCGGGCGAAGGCGGTCAGCTGCCGGGTCACAAGGTGTACCCGTGGGTCGCCAAGACGCGTCACTCCACGCCCGGGGTCGGGTTGATTTCGCCCCCGCCGCACCACGACATCTACTCGATCGAAGACCTCGCTCAGCTGATCCACGACCTCAAGAACGCGAACCCGCAGGCCCGGATCCACGTCAAGCTCGTAGCCGAGGTCGGCGTCGGAACCGTGGCCGCCGGTGTGGCCAAGGCCCACTCCGACGTCATCCTGATCAGCGGTCATGACGGTGGAACGGGAGCCTCGCCGCTCACCTCGCTCAAGCACGCCGGTGCTCCATGGGAGCTCGGACTTGCCGAGACCCAGCAGACGTTGCTGCTCAACGGTTTGCGCGACCGCGTGGTGGTGCAGGCTGATGGTCAGCTGAAGACCGGTCGCGATGTCGTGATCGCCGCACTGCTCGGTGCTGAGGAGTACGGCTTCGCCACGGCACCGTTGGTGGTGATGGGCTGCATCATGATGCGCGTCTGTCACCTCGACACCTGTCCGGTGGGCGTGGCCACACAGAACCCCGTGCTGCGCGAGCGCTTCTCAGGGCGTCCTGAGTTCGTGCAGACCTTCTTCGAGTACATCGCTGAAGAGGTTCGCGAACTGCTCGCCGGGTTGGGTTTCCGCACGCTGGACGAGGCCATCGGTCACGCTGAGCGCATCGATGCGGCCGACGCTGTGTCGTACTGGAAGGCCTCGGGTCTGGATCTTGAGCCGATTCTCTATGTGCCCGCCATCGCCGAGGGAGCTGCGCGTCGTAACACGACCGTTCAGGACCACGGCCTCGACAAGGCGCTGGACAACGAACTGATCGCACTCTCGGCCGAAGCATTGGAATACGCGCAGCCTGTGCGCGCGCAGATCCCCGTGCGCAACGTCAACCGCACGGTCGGCACGATGCTGGGCTACGAGGTCACCAAGCGCTACGGCGGCAACGGACTCCCCGACGGCACCATCGACATCACCCTGTTGGGCTCAGCAGGCCAGTCCTTCGGTGCTTTTCTGCCGCGCGGCATCACGCTCCGCCTTGAGGGCGATGCCAACGACTATGTGGGCAAGGGCCTTTCGGGTGGACGCATCGTGGTGCGCCCCGACCGCAGCGCCACCTTCGATGCGGAGTCGAACGTGGTGGCCGGCAATGTGATCGGCTACGGCGCCACCTCGGGTGAGATCTTCCTGCGCGGAACGGTGGGCGAGCGTTTCTGCGTCCGCAACTCCGGTGCTATCGCCGTTGTCGAGGGCGTGGGCGACCACGCCTGCGAGTACATGACCGGTGGTCGCGTGATCGTCCTCGGTCCGACCGGACGCAACGTTGCGGCTGGCATGTCCGGGGGTGTCGCCTACCTGCTCGACCTCGACGAGTCGGTCGTCAATCCCGACATGGTCGATGTCGAGCAGATCGATGAGACCGATGCCGCGTTCCTGGCTGGCGTCGTGCGTCGCCACCTGGAGCAGACCGAATCGCCCGTAGCCCAGGCGCTGCTCGACGACTGGACCGCCTCGATCGGTCGGTTCCGCAAGGTCATGCCCCGCGACTACAAGCGGGTGCTCGATGTGAGTTCCACGGCTGAGCGCGAAGGCCGCGACGTCGACACCGCCATCATGGAGGCCGTCAATGGCTGATCCCAAGGGATTCCTCACGACCCCACGTGAGCTTCCGACCCGTCGCCCCGTGGATGTGCGCATCCAGGACTGGCGCGAGGTGTACGAGGAGTTCGAGACCGGGCATTTGGAGAAGCAGGCCGGACGCTGCATGGATTGCGGCATCCCGTTCTGCCACGACGGCTGTCCGTTGGGCAACCTCATTCCCGAGTGGAATGACCTCGTGTGGAAGCACGACTGGCAGTCGGCCATCGAGCGCCTCCACGCCACCAACAACTTCCCGGAGTTCACCGGTCGGTTGTGCCCGGCTCCCTGCGAGTCCGCCTGCGTGCTCGGCATCAATGCCGATGCCGTCACGATCAAGCAGGTCGAGGTCGAGATCATCGATCGCGCATGGGATGAGGGCTGGGTGCTGCCGCAGCCGCCGGAGCGGCTCAGCGGCAAGACCGTCGCCGTCGTCGGGTCCGGTCCGGCCGGCCTCGCTGTGGCGCAGCAACTGGCCAGAGCCGGTCACACGGTGGCCGTGTACGAGCGTGCCGACCGTATTGGCGGACTGCTTCGCTACGGCATCCCCGAGTTCAAGATGGAGAAGAGCCACCTGGATCGTCGCCTCGCTCAGATGGAGGCCGAAGGCGTGCGATTCCGTCCGTCGATGGACATCGGCGGCGAGAAGTCGTGGGGCGATCTGCGATCGCGCTTCGACGCCTTGGTCATCGCGACCGGCGCCACGGCCTGGCGCGACCTTGACGTGCCCGGCCGCGAGTTCAAGGGTGTCATGCAGGCCATGGAGTACTTGCCCTGGGCGAACAAGGTGCAGGAAGGTGACGTCGAGAAGTCGCCGATCGATGCGGCCGGCAAGCACGTGGTCGTCATTGGTGGCGGAGACACCGGTGCCGATTGCGTCGGAACAGCCCACCGTCAGGGGGCTGCGTCCGTGACTCAGCTCGAGATCATGCCGCGCCCGGCCGATGAGCGTTCGGACGCTTCTCCCTGGCCCACCTACCCGATGGTTTATCGCGTCACCAGCGCTCACGAGGAGGGCGGCGAGCGCCTGTACGCCGTCGCCACGCAGCGCTTCATCGACGACGGCGACGGTAATGTTGCCGCGATCGAACTCGTCGAGGCACGCATGGTCGACGGCCGTTTCGAGCCGGTGCCCGGCAGCGAGCGGCAGATTCCGGCCGATCTCGTCACGTTGGCGATGGGCTTCGTCGGCCCCGAGGCCTATCCCCTAGTGGATCAGCTCGGGGTGCGCCTGGACGCGCGCGGCAACGTCGACCGTGACGCCCACTACATGAGCAGCGTTGATGGGGTCTTCGTCGCCGGCGACGCTGGTCGCGGTCAGTCGCTCATCGTGTGGGCCATCGCTGAGGGTCGGTCGGTGGCCTCATCGGTCGACACCTACCTGACCGGCGACACCAACCTGCCGGCCCCGGTGCGTCCGACCGACCGCCCGCTCGTCGTCTAACTTCCCCACCCCCAAACCTACGGTCCAGTAACGACCTTCTTTGTCCGCTTGGGGACCACAAGTCGACGAAGAGTTCAACTTGTGGTCCCCAAACGGCCATTCACGACGCTTACTGGACCGTAGGTTCTGGGTGGGGGCGCCGATAGTCTGAGCGCATGCGTCGAGCGAAGATCGTCTGCACCATCGGACCGGCCACCTCCTCGCACGAACGGATCCGCGAACTCGTCGATGCGGGGATGGACGTTGCCCGACTCAACTTGAGCCACGGTGATCAGGCGACCCATTCACTCGTGCTTCAGCGGGTGCGGCAGGCCGCCCGCGACACAGGTCGGTGCGTCGGCGTGCTGGCTGACCTTCAGGGGCCAAAGATTCGACTGGGAAGGTTCGCCGAGGGATCAGCGCTTCTGCGCGAGGGCGACACCTTCTGCATCACCACCGACGAGGTACCCGGCGATGCCACCATCGCGTCGACCACGTACTCAGGATTGGCCGGCGATGTTCAGCCGGGCGATGCGATCCTCATCGACGATGGCCGGATCGCCCTGCGTGCTGTGTCGGTCAAGGGCAGCGTGATCACCACTGAGGTGGTCGAGGGCGGCCGAGTGTCGGATCACAAGGGCATTAACCTCCCGGGGGTCCCGGTGAGCGTGCCCGCACTGACCGAGAAGGACGTCGACGACCTCCGGTGGGCCTTGAAGATGGGCGTCGACTGGATTGCCCTTTCTTTCGTGCGCAGCGCCGATGATTTCGATGCCGTGCAAACGATCATGGACGAGGTGGGTGTCCACATCCCCGTCATCGCCAAGATCGAGAAGCCGCAGGCGGTTGACGCACTCGAGGGCATCGTCGCCCGATTCGACGCCATCATGGTGGCGCGCGGCGACCTAGGCGTCGAGCTGCCGCTTGAGCAGGTACCACTGGTGCAGAAGCGGGCCGTCACGCTAGCCCGCGAGGTGGCCAAGCCCGTGATCGTGGCCACGCAGATGCTGGAATCGATGGTGTCGATGTCGCGCCCCACCAGGGCCGAGGCCAGCGACGTGGCCAACGCGGTACTCGATGGTGCCGACGCGCTGATGCTCTCGGGTGAAACAAGCATTGGAGCGCATCCGATCACCGCGGTCGAGACCATGGCGCGGATCATCGACGCCGTTGAGAGTCAGGCCCTCGATGAGGTGCCCGAGATCGAGAAGTTGCCGCGCAGTAAAGGTGGGGCCATCGCCAGAGCGGCTGTGGCAGTGGGTTCCGCGCTGGAGGCAGAGGCGCTCGTGGCCTTCACCCAGACCGGTACAAGTGCTCGACTCGTGTCGCGCTATCGCTCACCGATCCCCATTTTCGCCTTTACTCCGGAGGAGCCCGTGCGCAATCGGCTTGCGCTTTCGTGGGGGGTCGAGACCTATCTGGTTCCCCCGGTGGTGCACACCGACGACATGGTGAAGCAGGTGGACGCCGCGATGCTCGACATGGGGAGCCTCGTGCGTGGTGACACCGTGGTGATCGTGGCCGGCAGCCCCCCTGGGATTCCGGGAAGCACTAACGCCATGCGCGTGCATGTTATGGGCCAGGCGGTTGAAAAGTTGGCGCCGGCCTACCGCGAAGGCGACTGATGCGATCGTCCATCACGGCCGCGGTGACGGCTGCATTCCTGATCGATCAGCGCGCTAAGTACTGACCCGAAGCCGACGCGATCGCTGTGACGAACATGTCACGGTTGCTGCAGCGCGCGACGTGCGTCAGGGGCCAGAACGCCCCACCCGACGAACAGATCAACCAGCGCTGTGGGGGTCGAGTCGTAAATGAGTCCGAGCGAACGCAGGTCTTCGCGGCGAATCGAGAGCACGCGTCCGTTGTAGTCGTGCCGCATCGCTTGGATCGCCTGCGCGTATCGGGCCAAGGGGCCAGCGCGTTCTGCAGGCACCTGCTCGAGGCGTTCGAGGTCGAGCACGACGCGCGTCGGTTCGTTGTCTTCGTCATGCTCACGGCCTCCGCTCGGCCCGGCGTCGGGCAGTAACTCGGTCACTGGAATCCGGTAGAAGTCGGCGAGCTCGGCCAACCGCGTGACCGTGACGGCCCGGTCACCTCGTTCGTACGAACCGATCACCACGGCCTTCCACCGCCCGTTGGAGCGCTGCTCCACCCCTTGGAGCGACAGCCCCTGCTGCGTGCGGATGGCGCGGAGTCGTGCCCCGAGTGCACGTGCGTAGTCGCTCATCGCCCCTCCTTGTGCCGTTGCTCAGGGTGGCTGCAGCCATGCCCTCCGTCGCTCAGCGTGACCTTCCGCGCGCAGGGGGTCAAGCCGAACGACCAGATCGAGATGCCCGGGTGCTCCGGAATGCCGGGAGGCGGGCTGATATGTTCGCAGAGTTCCGGTGCTGCCGGAGCGCATCTTCCGGTCAGCACCTAGGTCCGTGAAGCCCCAGACATCCTTTAAGACTCGTCCTGTGAGGCGGGGAAGGAGGTCGGCCATGACGGCTGTGCCTGCGCGCTCTTCGGCGTCGTCCGATGACCCCCGCGTCGTTCTCGATGCCTCCGACATCGCCAGGGCCCTCACCCGCATCGCCCACGAGATCGTCGAGCGCAACAAGGGGTGCGCCGATCTCGTCCTGCTCGGCATCCCCTCGCGAGGCGTACCACTGGCGCACCGCATCTCGGCCCGATTGGCCGAAATCGAGGGCACCAGCGTCCCGGTGGGCTCACTCGACATCACGATGTACCGCGACGACCTTCGCCTACAGCCGGCCCGCGCCCTCGAGGTCACCGACCTTCCGGCCGAGGGCATCGATGGTCGCGTCGTGGTGCTCGTCGATGACGTCCTCTTCTCGGGCCGCACGATTCGTGCAGCCCTCGACGCCGTGTCCGACGTGGGCCGGCCGCGCGCCGTGCAATTGGCGGTCCTCGTGGATCGCGGGCATCGCGAGCTACCCATCAGGGCTGACTACGTCGGAAAGAACCTGCCCACCTCGCTTCGCGAATCGGTTCACGTTCAGCTCGATGAGCTCGATGATCGTGATGCGGTGCTTCTCGGAGGCGGCGGTACACCGGATTCTGACGCTCCTGGCGATGCGGCTGAAGTCGGTTCGGGGGAGGGTTCATGAAGCGCCACCTGTTGTCCACCGCCGACCTCACGCGCGACGACGCGCTGCTGGTTCTCGACACTGCTGAAGAACTTGCTCGCATTGCGGACCGCCCGATCAAGAAGATGCCGACGCTGCGCGGACGCACGGTCGTGAACCTGTTCTATGAAGACTCCACCCGCACCCGGATCTCTTTCGAGGCCGCGGCCAAGCGTCTTTCGGCAGATGTCATCAACTTCTCGGCCAAGGGCTCCAGCGTCAGCAAGGGCGAGAGTCTGAAAGACACCGCGCTGACCCTCGCCGCGATGGGCGCCGACGTCGTGGTGGTGCGGCACCCGCTTTCCGGTGCGCCTCATCGACTGGCCCACGCTGACTGGCTCGATGCGCATGTGGTGAACGCTGGCGACGGCACCCATGAGCACCCCACCCAGGCCCTGCTCGACGCATTCACGCTGCGACGTCACCTGCGCGAACGAATCGACTCGCCGGATGCCGGTTCCACCGCCCTCGATGGTCTTCATGTGGCGATCGTGGGCGATGTGTTGCACAGCCGGGTAGCACGATCGAACGTTCATCTGCTCAGCACGCTCGGCGCTCGCGTCAGCTTGGTGGCGCCGCCGACGCTGATGCCGTTGCACACAGAAGGGTGGGCGAGCGAGGTCTCCTACGCACTCGACTCCATCCTGCCCACGGTGGACGCGGTGATGATGCTGCGTGTTCAGAACGAACGGATGAACGGCTCGTTCTTTCCGAGCGCACGCGAGTACAGCCGTCGGTACGGGCTCGACGAGCGCCGTCTGTCTCTGCTGCCCGATCACGCGCTCGTCATGCACCCAGGCCCAATGAATCGCGGTCTTGAGATCAGCGCGCGCGCGGCCGATTCGCCGCGCAGCGTCGTGGTTGATCAGGTGCGCAACGGCGTCTCGGTCCGTATGGCTGTTCTGTACCTGCTGCTCAGCGGCAGCGAACCGGCCATCGGCCATGAGGAGGTCGGGGCATGAGCGGGATTCTGCTGCGTCGCGTACGCCCGCTCGGAGGAGACGAGGTCGACGTTTTGGTGCAGGACGGCGTCATCGCCGCGATCGGCACCGACCTGCCTGTTGTCGACGTCGAGGTTATCGAGGGTGCGGGCAACATCCTGCTGCCCGGATTGGTCGATCTACATACGCATCTGCGCGAGCCCGGCCGTGAGGATGCCGAGACGGTGGCCTCGGGAACGGCGGCCGCAGCACGCGGAGGCTTCACCGCGGTCTTCGCCATGGCTAACACGACACCGGTGGCCGACTCGGCCGCCGTCGTGGAGCAGGTGTGGCGCCTTGGCCGAGAGATCGGCCTGTGCGACGTGCACCCGGTGGGTGCGGTGTCGGTGGGTCTCAAGGGCGAGCAGCTGGCCGAGCTCGGCACCATGGCCGACTCCGCCGCACAGGTTCGTGTCTTCAGTGACGACGGCAATTGCGTCAGCGATGCGCTCCTGATGCGTCGCGCGCTTGAGTATGTGAAGGCTTTCGACGGAGTCATTGCCCAGCACGCGCAGGAGCCGGCACTCACCGCTGGTGCCGACATGAACGAGGGCGAGGTCAGCGCATCCCTGGGGCTCCGTGGGTGGCCGCGGGTAGCAGAGGAAGCGATCATTGCGCGCGATCTGATGCTCACCGAGTACCTCGGCTCACGGCTTCACCTCTGCCACATCTCGACGGCGGGCTCGGTCGAGCTCGTGCGAGCAGCCAAGGCTCGTGGTGTCGACGTGAGCGCCGAGGTGACCCCTCACCACTTGATGCTGACTGAGGAGCTCGCGCGCTCGTACGACCCGCTCTACAAGGTGAATCCCCCGTTGCGCACCGCTGAAGACGTGGAAGCACTGCGCGACGCGCTGGCCGACGGAACGATCGATGTGATCGGAACCGACCACGCACCGCATGCCGATGAGGATAAGGACTGCGAGTGGGGGTGCGCCTCGTTCGGCATGCTCGGACTCCAGACCGCGCTCTCGGTCGTAGTCGAGGCCATGATCCGTACCGGTCGGCTCGACTGGGCCGGCATCGCTGATCGGATGTCGGTGCGACCGGCGCGGATCGGCAGGGTTGAGAACCAGGGACGCCCGATCGTGGTCGGCGAGCCGGCCAACCTGACGCTGATCGATCCCGATGCCGAGTGGGTCGTCGATCCGCTCGAGCTCGGTTCCTTGAGCAGAAATTCGCCATTCGCCGGACGCACGTTGCCGGCCGAGATCGTGGTCACCTTTCTTCGTGGCCGACCCACCTACCGGAAGGGAGCGGTGCATTGAGTCCCGCTGCTGCACGCATACCTGCACTGCTCGTGCTGGAAGACGGTCGGTCGTTCGCGGGCTTCTCCTTCGGTGCCACAGGTGAGACCTTTGGCGAGGCGGTCTTTTCGACAGGCATGAGCGGCTATCAGGAGACCCTGACTGATCCCTCCTACCACCGCCAGGTCGTGGTGATGACGGCTCCGCACATCGGGAACACGGGCATGAACACCACGGACGAGGAGAGCCGCCGCATCTGGGTGGCCGGATACGTCGTTCGCGAACCCTCGCGTGTGGCGTCGAACTGGCGGAGTGAACGCACGCTCGAGGAAGATCTGGTCGCTGCTGGAGTCGTGGGCATCAGCGCCATTGATACGCGCGCGCTCACGCGTCATCTGCGCGACAAGGGAGCAATGCGGGTGGGCATCTCCACCACCGAGACTGATCCTGCGGCGTTGCTCGAGCGGGTGCTGGCAAGCCCTGGGATGGCCGGGGCCAACCTGGTCGCCGACGTCACCACACCGACGACCTACGTCGTCCCCGCAGTCGGACCGAAGCGCTTCACCGTCGCGGCCCTGGATCTTGGGATCAAGGGCATGACGCCGCGCCTGATGGCCCAGCGAGGGATCGAGGTGCACGTGATGCCGGCCTCCAGTTCCTATGACGACCTGATGGCGCTCGCGCCGGACGGAATCTTCTTGAGCAACGGCCCAGGCGATCCGGCCACAGCGGACCACGCTGTTCTGGTTACGCGGCAGGCGCTCGCTGCACGGACACCGCTCTTCGGCATCTGCTTCGGCAACCAGGTGCTCGGCCGCGCGTTGGGGTTCGGCACCTACAAACTCAAGTTCGGTCACCGCGGCATCAACCAGCCCGTGATGGACCGCTTCACCGGCAAGGTCGAGATCACCGCACAGAACCACGGGTTCGCGGTCGACGCCCCGATCAGTGCAACACCCGATGCGCCGGTCGATACGGAGTTCGGCCGAGTCAGCGTCAGCCACATCTGCTTGAACGACGACGTCGTCGAGGGGCTGTCGTGCCACGACGTGCCCGCGTTCTCGGTGCAGTACCACCCGGAGGCCGCGGCCGGACCCCACGACTCCAACTACCTCTTCGATCGGTTCTGCGACCTCATGGCCGCGGTCTCGCTCGACACCGCCGAGACGGGAGTTCACTGATGCCCAAGCGGGACGACATCAAGAGCGTCATGGTGATCGGCTCCGGTCCGATCGTCATCGGCCAGGCCTGCGAGTTCGACTACTCGGGCACCCAGGCCTGCCGAGTGCTGCGCGCCGAGGGGATTCGCGTGGTCCTGGTCAATAGCAACCCGGCCACGATCATGACCGACCCTGAATTCGCCGACGCCACCTACGTCGAGCCCATCACACCCGACATCGTCGAGAAGATCATCGCCAAGGAGCGCCCCGACGCCATCCTGCCCACGCTGGGTGGCCAGACCGCGCTGAACACTGCCATCGCCCTCTACGAAAACGGCGTCCTGGAGAAGTACGACGTCGAACTCATCGGTGCCGACGTCGAGGCCATCGAACGTGGCGAGAACCGTCAAATCTTCAAGCAGATCGTCGCTGAGATCGGTGGCGAGTCGGCGCTATCGGTGATCTGCCACACGATGGACGAAACGCTGGCTGGCGTCGAGGAGCTCGGCGGGTATCCCGTCGTCGTCCGACCCTCGTTCACGATGGGTGGTGCAGGCTCCGGCATTGCCTACGACGAGGCCGACCTCGTGCGAATCGCCGGCGCCGGGCTTCAGGCCTCCCGCACCACCGAGGTGCTCCTTGAGGAATCGATCCTGGGCTGGAAGGAGTACGAGCTCGAGCTGATGCGCGACAAGAACGACAACGTTGTGGTCGTCTGCTCGATCGAGAACTTCGATCCGATGGGTGTGCACACGGGTGACTCCATCACCGTCGCACCCTCGCTCACCCTTACCGATGTCGAGTACCAGGGCATGCGCGACCTCGGCATCGCCATCATTCGTGCGGTGGGCGTCGACACGGGCGGCTGCAACATCCAGTTCGCCATCGACCCCGCTACTGGCCGACTCATCGTCATCGAGATGAATCCTCGGGTGTCGCGCTCGAGCGCCTTGGCTTCCAAGGCAACGGGCTTCCCGATTGCCAAGATCGCGGCCAAGTTGGCCATCGGTTACACCCTCGACGAGATCCCCAACGACATCACGCAAGAAACGCCTGCCTCCTTCGAACCCACGCTCGACTACGTCGTGGTGAAGGTGCCGCGTTTTGCGTTCGAGAAGTTTCCGCTCGCAGACGACACATTGACCACCACCATGAAGTCGGTGGGAGAGGCGATGGCGATCGGTCGCAGCTTCCCCGAGGCGCTGATGAAGGCGATGCGGTCGCTTGAGAAGGCCGACGGCGCTTTTGATTGGTCGAAGGATCCTGGCGATAAGGCCGAACTGCTCCGCATCGCGGCCCGACCCACCGACGGTCGGATCAACACGGTCATGCAGGCGATTCGGGCTGGTGCCACCGTGGCCGAGCTGCACGAGTCGACCAAGATCGACCCCTGGTTCCTGGATCAGATGCTGGCCATCGACGAACAGGCTCAGGTGGTGCGCGCGGCTGGTGCCCTCGATGAGCAGGTGCTGCGAGCCGCCAAACGCATGGGTTTCAGCGACCGCCAGATCGGCCAGTTGCGCGGACTCGAGGAGGAGCAGGTGAGGGCGGCCCGACATGCCCTGGATGTGCGGCCGGTTTACAAAACCGTCGACACCTGCGCCGCCGAGTTCCAGGCCACGACCCCCTACCACTACTCCTCCTACGACGAGGAGACCGAAGTTGAGCCGCGCACCAAGCCGGCCGTCCTGATCCTGGGCAGTGGTCCGAACCGGATCGGACAGGGCATCGAGTTCGACTACTCGTGCGTGCATGCGGCGCTGACTCTGCGTGAGGCCGGCTACGAGACAGTCATGGTGAACTGCAATCCCGAGACGGTGTCGACCGACTACGACACCAGCGACCGGCTCTACTTCGAGCCGCTGTCGCTCGAGGACGTCCTTGAGGTCTTCCATGCCGAGTCGCAGGCCGGCCCCGTTGCAGGCGTCATCGTTCAACTGGGGGGTCAGACCCCGCTCGGCCTTGCGCAGAAGCTCAAGGATGCCGGCGTGCCGATCGTGGGAACCAGCCCTGAGGCGATTCACCTGGCCGAGGACCGTGGAGCCTTTGGACGGGTACTGGCCGAAGCAGGCCTCCCGGCTCCGAAGCACGGCACCGCGACCGCGTTCGACGAGGCGCGCGCTATCGCTGAGGAGATCGGCTATCCGGTTCTGGTGCGGCCCTCCTATGTTCTGGGCGGACGCGGAATGGAGATCGTCTACAGCGACGAGATGCTGCGCGGCTACATCGAACGCGCCACGCAGATCAGCCCCGAGCATCCGGTCTTGGTCGACCGATTCCTCGACGACGCGGTTGAGATCGATGTGGACGCGCTCTTCGACGGTGAGGACCTCTACCTCGGCGGTGTCATGGAGCACATCGAGGAGGCCGGCATCCACTCCGGAGACTCCGCCTGTGCCTTGCCGCCGATCACTCTGGGTCGCTCCGACATCGAGCGGATTCGCCAATCCACCGAGGCGATCGCACGCGGTGTGGGGGTGAGGGGGCTGCTGAACATCCAGTTCGCCATGGCCTCCGACGTCCTCTACGTCCTTGAAGCCAACCCGCGCGCCTCACGCACGGTGCCCTTTGTCTCAAAGGCCACCGCCGTGCCGCTGGCCAAGGCCGCGGCCCGGGTGATGCTGGGTGCCACGATCGCCGATCTTCGACGTGAGGGAATTCTGCCCGAGTACGGCGACGGAGGAACCTTGCCGGCGTCATCACCGATCGCCGTGAAGGAGGCCGTGCTGCCGTTCGGCCGGTTCCACGGCGTCGACACCATCCTGGGACCCGAGATGCGCTCAACAGGGGAAGTGATGGGCATCGACGCGCTCTTTGGTACCGCGTACGCCAAGTCGCAGGCAGGCGCGTACGGCCCGTTGCCCATCCGTGGCAACGTGTTCGTGTCGGTGGCCAATCGCGACAAGCGTTCGATGATCTTTCCGATCAAGCGGCTGGCCGATCTCGGGTTCACCATCCTGGCCACGGAGGGCACGTCCGAGGTGCTGCGGCGCAACGGCGTCGACTCGCAGGTGGTGCGCAAGCACTTCGAATCGCCCGACGGCCGTCGCGACACCGTGGAGTTCATCCTCGACGGCGACATCGATCTCATCATCAACACCCCGTTCGGGGTGGGGGCGCGATTGGATGGCTACGAGATCCGGACGGCCGCGGTGACCAAGGGAATCCCCTGCATCACCACGGTCCAAGGTTTGGCGGCGGCGGTTCAGGGCATCGAGGCATTGATCGCCGGTGAGATCGACGTCCGGTCACTGCAGTCGTATGCCACCGAGATGAACGAAGCACGAGCAGCCGAGGGGAAGCGCTGATGGCGGTGCAGGTGCGGGGCGAGGTACTCGACATCCGTAGGGCCGGCGCCTACCACGTCCTGAGCATGGTCGCGCCCGGCATCGCCGAGCACACCCGGCCCGGACATTTCGTTGCACTGGGAGTGGGCGGCGATGACACCAGTCTGCTGCTGCGCCGTGCGTTCTCGATCTATCGGACCGAGCAGCGCGGTGTGTATGGCGGCACGGTCGAGATCGTCTTCGCCGTGACCGGACGTGGCACCGCATGGTTGGCCGATCGTGCGCGTCACGATCCGATCGACATTGTGGGACCGCTCGGCCGCCCGTTCGTGCTTCCCGCGGAGCCGGTTTCATGCGTCCTGATCGGTGGCGGCTATGGCGCCGCGCCGCTGTTCTCGCTGGCCGAGAAGCTGCGCGAGCGTGGGTGCCGAGTCGACTTCGTTCTCGGTGCCGGGTCCGAGGATCGCCTGTTCGGCGCACTCGATGGCAAGCGCATTTCGCAGGCGATCGCGATCACCACCGAGGATGGCTCGTTGGGGGAGCATGGCCGAGTCACTGACGTGCTGCCTAAGGTGATCGAGCGGTCCGATGCGTCGGTCCTGTATGCGTGTGGCCCGATGGGCATGCTGCAAGCGGTGGCCAAAATGGCCGAGCGCTACGGCATCCATAGCCAGTGCGCCGTCGAAGAGTCGATGGCCTGCGGTGTAGGCGTGTGTATGACCTGCGTGATGCCGGTGGTTGGCGACGACGGTCAGACCCGCATGGTGCGTTCATGCGTCGAAGGACCGGTGTTCCGCGGCGACCGTGTCAGATGGTCCGAAGTGGGCACGGTTCCTGACGACTGCGTAGGTTCACCGAACTGGATCGAACCCGCGAGCGCATCGATCGGCGACGGGTCATGACCCGCATGAGGTTGACGACCCCGCGTGATGATGCGCCAGCCGTTCCGTTGATCGACATGACGACCGATCTGGCCGGCGTCGAACTGCCCAACCCGATCCTCACGGCTTCGGGCTGCGCCGCGGCCGGACGTGAGTTGGATCAATTCTTCGACATCACCACGATCGGAGCGATCGTCACCAAGTCGGTCATGCAAAGACCCCGCTCAGGGCGAGCGACGCCGCGGATGGCCGAGACGCCCTCCGGCATGCTCAACTCGATTGGGCTGCAGGGCCCCGGTATCGAAGCCTTCATTGAGAAGGATCTGGCGTGGTTGCGTGAACGCGGTGCCCGCACCGTCGTCTCGATCGCCGGTGGCAGCGTCGAGGAGTACGCGCGGTTGGCTGCACGGCTGCGCCTCGTCGAAGGCATCAGCGCGATCGAGGTCAACATCTCGTGCCCGAACGTTGAGTCGCGTGGTCAGGTGTTCGCCTGTGATCCCATCGCGGCCTCCGAGGTGGTCGCGGCCGTGCGACGTTCGACGCTGCCCGGTGTGCCGATCTTCGCGAAGCTCTCACCCGATGTCACCGACATCGTCGAGATTGCCGCGTCGGTGGTGGCGGCGGGAGCCGATGGGCTGTCGATGATCAACACGCTGCTCGGCATGGTGATCGACACCGACACGATGCGGCCGGCCCTTGCCGGCGTGACTGGTGGTCTCTCTGGCCCGGCTATCCGGCCGGTGGCGGTGCGCGCGGTGTGGCAGGTGCACCAGGCGATGCCCGAGGTGCCCATCCTCGGCATGGGGGGGATCAAGACCGGGCTCGATGCGCTCGAGTTCATCCTTGCGGGCGCGAGCGCTGTGTCGGTTGGCACGACGGTGTTCCACGATCCCAGCGCACCGGCGCGTGTCCGCGACGAATTGGCGCGGGCGTTGGCCGATCGCGGGTTCGCCTCGCTCCAGGACGCTGTGGGTTATGCCCATCGCGACGAGGAGCCGGAACCGGCCCATGCTGGCCCGGTTGAAGACCTGTTGGGCGACCCGGTCGACATCGAAGGTGGGCTGGAAGCCGGAGCCGAAGGGTGAGCGTGACCTCCGATGCTCTGCCGGCCATCGCCGCCTTCGCGACGCCGTCGCCAATCGCTGTTGCCCTCGATGCGCCCGACCTCGAGATGGCGGTGGAGCTTGCGGCCTCGGTCGGGAATTCGATCAGCACGTTCAAGGTGGGACTAGAGCTCTACATCCGCTTCGGGCCGCAAGCCGTCGAGCGGGTTCGCGCTGCCGCGCCCGAGCGGGCACTGTTTTTGGATCTCAAACTGCACGACATTCCCAACACGGTGGCCGGTGCTGCGCGATCGGTCGCGCACCTGGCGCCCGACATCCTCACGGTGCATGCGAGCGGGGGAGCGTCGATGATCCGCGCGGCCGCTGATGCACTGCCCCAAACGCGCATTGCCGCTGTCACCGTTCTGACGTCGATGTCGTCGGCCGACCTTGAGGCGGTTGGCCTGAGGGGCTCGCCTCTTGATGCTGTTCGACGACTGGCCGTGCTGGCGGTATCCGCTGGCGCTACGGCCCTGGTGTGTTCGCCGCAGGAGGTCGCTGCGGTGCGGGCCGAGGTCGGCGCCGGCGTTCTGCTGATCACCCCGGGGGTTCGGCCCGCCGGTGCCGACGTCGGCGACCAGCGACGTGTCGCGACCCCTGAGAAGGCGTTGGCCGACGGCGCCGACCTGCTGGTCATCGGGCGGCCGATCACCGCCGCCGACGAGCCTGGGGCTGCTGCTGCCGCCCTGGCCGCCGCCCTCGCCGGTTGAGGGCAACGCCGTCACGGCACGTGAGCCGGTCCTGCGGGGTCCATTGATCCATCGGGCCGGTGGTCGCTAGGTTCCCCACGTGCGGCCGGCGAACTGCTCGGCCGGATTCAACGACCGAGGGGATCGCGCCCGGATGGCACTGCCACCGCTTACCCCCGCACAACGCGCCGCCGCCCTCGAGAAGGCCGCGCAGGCGCGTCAGGTGCGCGCTGCGATCAAGGTGCGCCTCAAGCACAGCGGGGCGTCCCTGGCCGAGGTGATCGCACTGGGTCAGAGCGAAGGGGGCGATGGCCCCATCGTGGGTCGGATGCGGGTGATGGCCCTCCTGGAATCGATGCCAGGCGTAGGCAAGGTGCGTGCGGCACAGACGATGGACCGCCTCCGCATCGCGAGCAACCGCCGGGTCAAGGGCTTGGGCAATCACCAGGTGAGGGCGCTCGTCGACTGCTTCGGGGAGCCGACCTGAATCCCCTTCGGTCCGGCCGGCTCATCGTGGTCGTGGGTCCATCGGGCGTCGGCAAGGGCACGGTTGTCAAGCGGGCGTTGGAAATTGACCCCGCTCTCTGGCTGTCGGTCTCGGCCACCGGCAGATCTCCTCGGGCTGGCGAGGTCGAGGGGATCGACTATTTCTTCGTGTCGCCGGATCGATTCGAGGAGATGGTGGCGAGCGGCCAGATGCTCGAATGGGCCAGATTCGCTGGCAACCAGTACGGCACCCCGCGCGAGGCCGTCGAGCAGCACCTCCAGGCGGGTCGCTCGGTCGTGCTCGAGATCGATCTCGCAGGAGCCCGTCAGGTGCGAGCCAACGTTCCGGATGCCGTTCTAGTGTTCCTGGAGCCGCCCACCTTCGATGAGTTGGAGCGCCGCCTGCGCACCCGGGGCACTGAGGACGAGGCCACCATCGCCCATCGCCTCCAGATTGCCCGCACCGAACTGGCCGCAGTGGGGGAGTTCGATCACGTGCTCGTGAACGCCGACGTCCAGGAGGCCGCGGAGCGGCTGGTAGCCTTGGCCCACGGTTCTGCGGCCTGACGCCTGCCCAACCTCCACATTGTCCCTTAGGGGCGGTTCGGGGCGCTGGTGGTTCGGGGCGCAGAAGCATCACCGGTCCTGCACCGGTTCCCCGTTTTCCGATGGAAGGCTCACCGTGTCGCGTATTGCTGTCGTCCCCGAGGGCATCACCAACCCGCCCATCGACGAGTTGTTGGCCAAGGTCGACAACAAGTACAGCCTCGTGATCTTCGGTGCCAAGCGCGCCCGTCAGATCAACGCCTACTACTCCCAGCTGGCCGAGGGCCTGCTGGAGTACGTCGGGCCTCTGGTCGAGACCCACGTTCAAGAGAAGCCGCTCTCAGTGGCCCTCCGCGAGATCAACGAAGGTCTGCTCGACCTCCAGTACACCCCGGCCGAGCCCGTCGAGGGCGAGCCGGCAACCGCCGACCCGGCCTGATCCACCTCGGCTCCATGAGCACCGCCGATGCCGTTCGTCGCCCCCGGATCGTCCTGGGGGTAGCGGGCGGCATCGCTGCGTACAAGGTGGCGCAGGTGCTGCGTCTGCTCACCGAGAGCGGCCACGACGTTCAGGTCGTTCCCACCGACGCGGCGCTGAAGTTCGTCGGTGCCGCCACCTGGGAGGCGCTCTCCGGCCACCCGGTCAACGCCGATGTGTGGACCGACGCGCACGAGGTCCCGCATGTGGCGATCGGTCGCGCGGCCGATCTGGTGGTCGTTGCGCCCGCCACAGCCGATCTCATGGCTCGAGCCGCCCACGGACTGGCCGACGACCTGCTGACCAATGTTCTGCTCACCGCTACCTGTCCGGTGGTGATGGTTCCGGCCATGCATACCGAGATGTGGGAGCACGCGGCTACGCAGACCAACGTCGCCACTCTTCGATCGCGCGGTGTGATCGTGCTCGACCCCGAAGAAGGCCGCCTCACCGGCGCCGACACCGGCAAAGGTCGGTTGCCCGAACCGACGGAGGTCTTCGACGCCGTCATTCAGGTGCTTCGGCGGGGTGATGCGGGCCAGGACCTGCTGGGACGCACGGTTCTGGTGTCGGCCGGCGGCACGCGTGAGCACCTCGATCCCGTGCGTTTCTTGGGTAATCGGTCCTCGGGTCTGCAGGGTTTCGCCGTCGCGGCAGCGGCCGCTCGACGCGGAGCCGAGGTCACGCTTGTGGCGGCCAACGTCTCGCTGCCGACGCCCGCGGGCGTCAAGCGAATCGATGTCGTCTCGGCGGAGGATGTACATCGCGAAGTTATGCAGGCCGCGAGGGCAGCTGATGTCGTGGTGATGGCCGCTGCCGTCGCCGACTTCCGGCCGGTCCACGCGCAGAACGCGAAGATCAAGAAGTCCGATGACAACGCCTCGGTACCCGAGCCCGTCGCCCTCGAGCGCACCACCGACGTCCTGGCCGACCTCGTGGCTCATCGCGCAACCGGGCAGGTTGTGGTGGGGTTTGCGGCCGAGACCGGCGATGGCACCGCCGACATTCTTGAGCACGGCCGGCGCAAACTGGCCAGGAAGGGCTGCGACCTTCTGGTCGTCAACGACGTCGGACCTGGCGGAGCCTTCGAGTCGACCACCAACGAGGTCGTGATCCTGGTCACAGGCGGACCCGAGCAACACGTGCCGAGAGCCGACAAGAGCAGCGTGGCCGACGCGCTCTGGGACGCTGTGGCCACGTGGGAGTACGACCGCGGGGCCTCCCAGTAGACTCCCCGCGATCACCGCTCGAGCGGCGCGATGACTGACCGCGTCCTCGGCCCGCGTCCTGCACCGACCATGTCCGCCGCACGTTGAAGTCATCAGCGCATCTGAAGGGAACCGCTCCATGAGCCGTCGTCTGTTCACGTCCGAGTCCGTCACCGAGGGGCATCCGGACAAGATGGCCGACCAGATCAGCGACTCGATCCTTGATGCGTTGCTGAAGGACGATCCGTCATCGCGGGTAGCCGTCGAGACCATGCTCACCACAGGCCTGGTTCACGTGGCCGGCGAGGTCACCACGCAGGCGTACGCCGACATCCCCACCATCGTGCGCGAGCGCGTTTTAGAGATCGGCTACGACTCGTCGAAGAAGGGTTTCGACGGAGGTTCGTGCGGTATTTCGGTGTCGATCGGTTCGCAGTCGCCCGACATCGCTCAGGGCGTTGATGACGCCTATGAGGAGCGCGCCGAGGGTTCGGGCGACCCGCTCGACCGTCAGGGCGCCGGCGACCAGGGCCTGATGTTCGGTTACGCGTGCGACGACACCCCCGAGCTCATGCCGCTGCCGATCCAGTTGGCGCACCGACTGGCCCAGCGCCTCACCGCTGTTCGCAAGGAAGGCTCGATCCCTTACCTGCGTCCTGATGGCAAGACGCAGGTCACCATCGAGTACGACGGCGACCGTCCCGTGCGCGTCAACACGGTGGTCGTGTCGAGCCAGCACGCCGAGGACATCGACCTCGACACCTTGCTGGCCCCCGACATCCGTGAACTTGTCGTCGAGCCTGAGCTCGCCGCTCTCGAGATCGACACTGACGGCTTCCAGCTCTACGTCAACCCGACCGGCAAGTTCGTCGTCGGTGGCCCGCAGGGCGATGCCGGCCTCACCGGTCGCAAGATCATCGTCGACACCTACGGCGGGATGGCCCGACACGGTGGCGGTGCCTTCTCCGGCAAGGACCCCTCCAAGGTCGACCGCTCCGCTGCCTACGCGATGCGCTGGGTTGCCAAGAACGTCGTGGCCGCGCAGCTTGCGCGCCGCTGCGAGGTTCAGATCGCGTACGCGATCGGCAAGGCGCACCCGGTCGGTCTGTTCGTCGAGACCTTCGGCACCGGTGTCGTGGCAGACACCCACATCGCGTCGGCGATCGAGAACGTGTTCGACCTGCGCCCGGCCGCGATCATCCGCGACCTCGATCTGCTGCGCCCGATCTACTCGGCCACGGCGGCCTACGGTCACTTCGGTCGCGACCTGCCCGACTTCACGTGGGAGCGCACTAACCGCGCCGATGCGCTGAAGGCCGCATCCGGCATCTGAAGCACCTCATCCACCTTGCCCTCGTACCGCCAGGTGCGGGGGCAAGGTGGATGAAGGAAACGCATGGTCACAGGCCCTCGGCATGATGGGGTCGTGAGCGCGCCCATCGAACCGTCGTCCTTCGAAACAACGCCCTCCACGGTGTCGAACCCGATCGCGCGCGTTCTCCTTGATGTTCCCTTGATGCACCTCGACCGCACCTTCGACTATTCGGTGCCGCTCACGATGGCGACCGATGCCGTGGTGGGCGCAAGGGTGAAGGTGCGGTTCGCCGGACGTCGGGTCAACGGTTTCATTCTCGATCGGGTTCAGAGGTCCGAGCACACGGGACGACTGTCGGCGTTGGACGCGGTTGTATCGGCTGAGCCGGTACTCGCGCCGCAGATCGCCGAACTCGCCCGCCGCGTGGCCGACCACTACGTCGGAGCGGTGTCCGATGTGCTGCGACTCGCGGTACCGCCGCGGCACGCCAAGGTTGAAGCCGAGCCCATTGGCGATGAGGTGCAGGATGTGTCGCCATCCGTGGGTTCGTCGACCGGGCTCAGCGACACCTTGCCTGTTGGCACCTGGTTGGGTTTTCCTGCCGGTGCTTCGTTCCTCGAACAGCTGGCGGCGGGTGGCTCTCCGCGTGCGGTCGCCACCGCACCGCCCGGTGCTGCGTGGACCTCCTTGGTGGCCGCCGCCGCCGCCGCTGCCGCTCGCTCGGGACGCTCGGTGCTGATCGTCGTGCCAGACCATCGCGATGTCGACGACATGGTCAGCGATTTGCAGAAACACCTTCCTGGTCACACCATCTCGGCGCTCACCTCGGATCTGGGTCCAGCCAAGCGTTACCGCGCTTGGCTGGGGATCCGCCGCGGCATCGCCCGAATCGTCGTGGGAACGCGGGCCGCCGTGTTCGCACCGGTGGTCGATGCGGGGCTCCTGGTCATCTGGGACGACGGCGACGACCTTCATGCCGAACCCCGCGCGCCGTACCCCCACGCACGCGAGGTGCTGGCGATGCGCTCGGTGATCGAGGACTCCGGCTACCTGGTCATCGGACGCATACGAACGGCCGAGGGGGAGCGGCTCATCCGGAGCGGCTGGGCGCGCGCCTTGGATCCGGATCGCACCTGGGTGCGCGAGAACGCTCCCGTCCTGCGCACCGTGGGCGATGACGCCGAGCTTGCGCGTGATCCTGCAGCCACCACTGCGCGGTTGCCCGGCCTCGCCCTGCGCATAGCTCGAGAGGCGCTGGCGCATGGGCCGGTTCTGGTGCAGGTTCCGCGTGCGGGTTACCTACCGATCGTTGCGTGTCAGGAGTGCCGTGAGGTGGCGCACTGTGATCGGTGCCATGGCCCCTTGCGCATCGCTGCGGCAGGTCAGGCGCCGGTCTGCCGGTGGTGCGGCAGCGTGCGGCACGACCACAGATGTTCATCCTGCGGCGGTGTCCGCATCCGTGCCGTGCGTACAGGATCCCTGCGCACGGCTGAAGAGTTGGGGCGTGGCTTTCCTGGGGTTCTGGTCGTCACCAGCGGCCGCGGCGGCATTGTGGCGAGAGTTGCCGATAAGCCGGCCCTGGTTGTGGCCACACCTGGTGCCGAGCCCGCTGCAACCGGCGGGTACGCGGCCGCCCTCCTCCTCGATGGCGACCAGTTGCTGCACCGAGCCGATCTGCGGGCCGACGAGGAAGCGCTTCGTCGCTGGATGAATGCGGCCGCATTAGTACGTACCGGTGGCTCCGTGGTGATCACGGCAGAGGCTTCGCATCCCGCGGTGCAGGCCTTGGTGCGATGGGATCCCCAGGGATTCGCCGGTCGTCAATTCGATGAGCGTGCTGCGGCGCACCTGCCACCCGCTGCTCGCGTGGTGAGTCTGGATGCGCCGGCCGCCGCCCTTGAGGGCTTCATGTCCCAGATGGAGCTGCCTGTCGGAACCGAGAGGCTCGGACCTGTCCCGATGCCAGGAGCGGCCGATGAGCATTCCCAGCGCGAAGGTGAGTCCGATCAGGAGCGTGTTCGACTCATCCTGCGGGTGCCGCTGGCCTCCGGTGCCGAGCTGGCTGCCGAGCTCCGTCGGGTGCAGGCCGCCCGCTCGGCGCATAAGGCTCCTGATCACGTCGCGGTGCGTGTCGATCCGCTCGAGCTGCTGTGATCGGCTCGTCCCTACGATGGTGGGCCTGAGCCAACCGGAACAAGGAGCAGATTCGTGTCGATCCAGCCGATCCGCCTGTTCGGCGACCCCGTGCTGCGCACGCCCGCCGATGAGGTCGTCGACTTCGACAAGGAGCTGCGCACTCTGGTCAAGGACCTCACTCAGACCATGCTCGACGCCGAGGGGGCCGGCCTCGCAGCTCCGCAGATCGGCGTTTCTTTGCGGGTGTTCACCTACGACGTCGATGACGAGGTGGGCCACCTCATCAATCCCAACCTCTCCTTGAGCGATGAGGAGCAGGACGGCGACGAGGGCTGCTTGTCGCTTCCGGGTCTGGCGTTCCCCACCAAGCGTTCGATGCGCGTGGTGGCCAAGGGTTTCTCGATGCATGGCGAGCCGGTCGTCATCGAAGGCACCGAACTGCTCGCGCGTGCCGTTCAGCACGAGACCGACCACCTCGACGGCATCCTCTTCATCGACAGGCTCGACGAGGTCACCCGCAAGGAAGCCATGAAGGCCATTCGCGCGGCAGAGTGGTTCGGCGACCAGCCGCCGATCGTTAAGGTCAGCCCGCACCCGCTGTTCGGGAAGGCGTTGTAAGTGCGCGTGGTCTTCGCGGGCACCCCTGAGGTGGCCCTGCCCTCGCTCCGGGCCCTCATCGACTCGCGGCACGACGTGGTCGCCGTGGTGACGCGCCCCGACGCGCCAGCCGGTCGTGGACGTACCTTGCAGGCCAGCCCGGTGGCGGGTCTTGCCGAAGAGAACGGCATTGCCGTGCTTAAGCCGGCCAAGCCGAGCGACCCGCTTTTCATTGAGCAGCTCACCGAGCTCGCACCCGATTGCTGCGCGGTCGTGGCGTACGGCGCACTGGTGCCGCGCAGGGTGCTCGACATCCCGCGCGTGGGATGGGTGAACCTGCACTTCTCGTTGCTTCCGGCCTGGCGTGGCGCTGCTCCGGTGCAACACGCGATTCTCCACGGCGACGACGTCACCGGTGCAACGACGTTCTTACTGGAGGAAGGGATGGACACCGGTCCGGTGTTCGGGTTGATCACGGAGGCGATCCGCCCTACCGACACCAGCGGCGATCTGCTGACTCGGATGTCGATCACCGGTGCCGACCTCCTGGTCCGCACGCTGGACGGCATCGAGGACGGCGAGTTGACCGCAGTGCCTCAGCCCGCCGACGGAGTCTCGATGGCACCCAAGATCGGCGTCGACGACGCGAGGGTCGATTGGACCGCGCCTGCGATGGGTATCGACCGCCTCGTGCGGTCGTGCACGCCCGCGCCTGGCGCATGGACCACTTTCCGAGGCGAACGCCTCAAGCTCGCACCGGTCGCGTTGGCGCCCGAGGTCATCGACCTGGCCCCCGGGGCCTTGCGGGTGACCAAACAGTCCGTGCATGTCGGTACCGGATCACATGCGGTGCGACTGGAGGCCGTGCAGCCGGTCGGCAAGAAGCTGATGCCCTGGCGCGACTGGTCGAACGGCGCGCGCCCGCTCGACACCGAGGGCTTCGCGTGACGCCACAGCCGCAACGTCGCGTTCGCGCTGATGCTCCCCGGCTCGCTGCCTACGACGTGCTGCGCGCGGTGGCCGAGCGCGACGCGTACGCCAACCTGGTGCTCCCCTCGTTGCTGCGCGATCAGGGCATCGAGGGTCGCGATGCAGGCTTCGCTACGGAATTGGCCTATGGCACCTTGCGTTGGCAGGGCCTCTACGACGCGATTCTTACGCCGCTGGTGAGCCGACCCCTCGCCGATCTCGACGACGGCATCCTCGACATCCTGCGGCTTGGCTGCCACCAGATCCTCATGATGCGAGTACCGGAGCATGCCGCCGTTTCGGCGACGGTCGACCTCGCGCGCACGGTCATGACGGCGGGGCCATCGGCCATGGTGAATGCGGTGCTACGCAAGGTGACCGCGCACAGCGCAGAGGAGTGGGCTGAGCTCGTGGCGCCTGCGGTAACTGAGGATCCGATGGGTCACGCCGCCGTCCGGTGGTCGCACCCGCGCTGGAT
>Ga0105048_10001907_pt1 | contig 33797 bp, 33 predicted proteins | sample MAT05_FD_78382 | JGI IMG/M metagenome (GOLD analysis project Ga0105048, IMG submission 78382) | Freshwater microbial communities from Lake Fryxell liftoff mats and glacier meltwater in Antarctica - MAT-05 | ecosystem: Environmental > Aquatic > Freshwater > Ice > Liftoff microbial mat | place... | reverse complement strand
TTAAAATCATCAGTCAAAATATTGAAGAATGGAAACCGCTCAACCTGCTACTCGGGCGTAAATAATTTGTGACAGTTTTGCTATTTCGCCAGGGACATCTGAATAAAAAATTCATATAGCCTTGTCAATAACCATTCTATTGCCGGGTTTCCAAATAGACTCATGAAAATCAAAAACATCCCAACCGCCACCCAGTAAACTGAAGTGCCAGGTTTTATTTTTTCTGCTGTTGTCATAAAAATAGTATTTACTTTTTCTCAAAATTCAATGCCATTCAATACCTTTTTTGGTTTGGGTGTCATCAGCACCTCACTGTGATAAAATACACCGGCATCAAGCGAATTGGTCACAAGGCAATTTTGATGTGTTTTTTCCAGTGCAAGTGTTGCTTTTTCTTTTAGCGTTTCACTGGCTATGCAAATTATGGGGTATAGGTTGATGTTAGTGAACTTATATTTGCTGTGAATAATTTCAATTTGTCCAATGGCATTACATTCAATACGCAACACCTTCAACTTTATTTTTTTGGCGTAAGCAAGGTAGGTTTCAATAAAACTGCCACTTACCGCACTTAACAGAAGATGCTCCGGCGTCCAAAGATTGCCTTTGCCACCCAATTTTGGGGAAGTGGCAATTCTGATAGTGCCTTCCGCATCTTTTGCCGAAAGGATACCATGGGTGGCGGCCTCCCAGTTTAACTGTACCTCAAAAAAAAATTGTCTTGCTGTTTTTCCAGGCATTTTTTCAATTGCGTTATAAGTTGTTTCAAAAAAGATATGAAGAAAATGGCTTGCATCAGCGACGTTGCCCATCAGTCCGCTTTTTATTAAATCCAGACCAGCAGTTATTTTCTGCAATAAAGTAGGTTGTAGCAACGTATTAATGACTGCAACAGGTCCAGCATCCGGAAGAGAACTGGCATCTTACGGATGCATGATTTCAACTTACTAACCTGTAATAATAAAAGGTCAAAACGAAAAGAACAGCCCTGCTCCTGCAGAAATATAATTCAGGTCAACCGGCCTGCTTCCGTCTCCAATTGAAATATCCCTGGATAAGGAACGGTAGCGTACCTCTGGAATTAACTGCAGCTTTTTACCAAGTGGAATGCCGACACCTGCACCTAATTGCCAGCCAAAGCCATGCCCGGTATCATCAATAATTTTTCCTTCGTTATTTTCTGTTTCGATATGGTTATATGTGCCTCCGCCTTTTAGCATATAGCTAACCTTTGAATGCTGAAACGGATGTATGAACTGCAATCCGGCACAATAGCCCGTTTCTTCAAAATCCACTTTACTGCCTGCAAACGACTGGTTCGCAGAAAATTTATTCCAGCTCCATCCTGTGTACACAGCAAGATGCGGCATAAAGCGGTATGCAACAGTTCCCTCCAGCCCAAAGCCGGTATTCAGCTTTGCACCGCCCAATTTATTTACTGGAAAATTAGCGCCGCCTCTCACCTCAAGGCCCCATTTACTTTGGGCAGAGGCTGATGTATATGCGACCAATAAAGTAATTAAAATGGGTATTCCAAGTAGTGTTATTTTTTGATGCTGTTTTGAACACCAGCTAAAAATAGTTTCCATGATTTTATATTTAAAAGTGAATGATAATTTGCATGTAAAACTATAGCGCCTGCCCGTTGCAAAAAATGATTACCATCAAACAAATATTTGATTATGATCAGCACTTCAATCCTTTGTAAAATTTGTGTAAAAAAATATCAAAATTATCTTTAGTAGAATTTGAATATTTCCTTGCCACTACGGTAAGCGGACAAGATAGCTTAAATGCCAACAACACAATTCCTTCAATAAGAACCAGGCTTATGCCTGTCCAAAGCCATTTGTCTATTTTATTAGTGATGACAGCGTACAACAAATAAAAAAGTATTATGTTGAAGCACAACCAAATTATGGTATGAATGGTCTTGATAAAATTGAACTTTTTAGGGGGAGTCATCCGGCCTTTTTTAATTTTTAAATTTCAATGGGTATTGAATAGTTAGTCTTGGTCAGTATTCTAGGTTATTTCTTTTTCCAATACAGCTTCAATAATATCCTGGCAAAGCCCCCCATACCATCACCAGCAACCAGCCTGTCAATGGTTTTCAATAGTTACAGTATCACGATACCCCCGGCGAGCATAATATCAGCGTGGAGGGAGCTTTAACAGGAATGCTGCCAGCACCAGGGAATAGGTATTTATGCGCAGGCTGGCTAATAATAATGTTATTCCCATAGACACTGCGGAATGCCGATGACACAAGCAAATAGCCATCCATGAAAAGAGAACAATCATTTTTTATTCACGTATTCATTATTTAACCAGCATAGCTGCTCACACTGCCCACTTACCTTTTAACTGGTAGGCAATCAATATAATCAGCAGCCCTGTGCCGAGGTATAAAAAATGCAGCCAGTGAGCTGCTCTTATAATTATCATTTGCACAATGATCCATCCGCATATCATCATGCCTCCGGCCATTGCCCAGTTGTAACGGTTGCTGCTCTTTTGAATATTGTACACTACAGCAACCAGGTTAACGCCGCCAACAATTGCGGTTAAAATGATTCCCGGTATCAGGTAATTTTTAAAAGGGGTGCCATTCAGCAAGGTCAGCGGCAAGTTCATTATGCTGCCACCAGGATCACTTACCAGCAGCACGCCGGAAATAGTACTGGTGATGGCAATGAAAGAAATCATTAAAAGTAATAGCGTTTTCATTTTTCTTTTTTTGTTTTCTCATACAATCCAACAAGTCTTCCAAAACCAATGATATGCTCACTCATGGCTGTTTCCAGTGCTTCCTTTTTGGTTTTGACCGGTAAATCAAGCAATGCATCCAGTGCATACACTTTAAAAAAATAACGGTGTGTGCCAGCGGGTGGACAGGGTCCACCATAACAATCCCGGTGGAAATCATTGATGCCCTGGACGCCGTGCACTTCATTTTCCTTAATGTGAGGCGTTACCGGTATGTTCCATACAACCCAGTGTACCCAGGTGCCTGCAGGCGCATCCGGGTCATCAGCAATCAATGCAAGACATTGTGTTTCTTCAGGGATGTGGAGAATATCCAATGGCGGGCTTATATTGGCACCGTCACAGGTGTAGATGGCCGGTATCATTTCATTTTCTTTGAAGGCAGCACTGGTTACTTTTAATTGTAAATAGTGAACGGCCATGCTGGTATCATTGTGAACAGTATGCTTCATAACAGTTAATATTAAGGTCCTTCAGCAGGAGGAGGTGGAACTTCGTTGGGTGGATTTTCAAATGGATCTTCAAAGGGAATGATGTCAGGATCTTCCTCCGGAATCACTGGTTCGACCGGATCAAACGGTGGTTCTATTTCCGGATGCCCTGCAGGTGAAGGCCTTTCAACGGGGCTGCCTGGTGGTTGCTTCTTTGGCATAATGAAAATTTATTGGTCGTTAAAAATGATTTGTCAAAGCAACTTCAAATAATGTCTCCTTTCAATGAGTACTGTCAACGTTTTTATTGATATTAGTCATAGTAGCTGGATGGTGGGGAAGGTAGCTTTGCGGGTATAAAACTTTTATATTATGACACAGAATAGCCCCACCATAAGCACCTTGCGCCACCTGCTGGATAATGAAGCCAGCAAGTTTACCAGCGCAGAAATTCAGTTGAAAAACCGTATGCACGGCTGGATCAGCAAGGCTGGTTCATTAAAACTCAAAAATGTGCTGCAGAAATATGTTGATTTTGTACAACAGCATATAGACAAGCTGGAAGGTTTTTATGAAGCGGAGCAAATGGTTTCGCTCAGCGTTACGAACCGGGTGATGCATGCGTTTATTGAAGAAACGGAAGAAAAGCTTGATAGCTGCACTGATACCGAAATTACGGATGCATGCCTCCTGGCATCCATACAGGCAATCAATCATTTTAAAATAAGTATGTATGGCACTGCAGCAGCGTTTGCCAATGAACTGGGTATGGAAAACCAGGCGGCTGTTTTTCATGAACTGGAAGTAAATGAAAAACAAATTGACGACCGGTTATCGCAATTAGCCGAACATGAAATTAATGACAGGGCCAACACTTCCGTTGCACTACCGCGGTAACCCTGTTGAGATGATTTATACATACTGTAAAAAAGTACTAACATGCTTGGCCAACTCAACAACACACAAATCAGCAATGTACTTTCCAGCCAGGCGGTGGGACGACTGGCCTGTACCGATGGCAGGCAACCTTACATTGTACCGGTAACCTATGCCTACGATGGCGAATACATTTACGGGCAAACCAATGAAGGCACGAAGCTGAAAATACTTCGTGGAAATCCAATCGTATGTTTTGAAGTGGGTCTGATGACAGATATGAGGAACTGGAAAAGTGTGATTGTGTATGGGATATTTGAAGAATTAAAGGAAGAGCAGGCAGATAAGGCCCGGGAGATACTATTTGGCAAAGTGTTTTCCTTAATAACAAGCAGCACGATACATGAACAGGAGCAGCAGGGCGAAGCCGAAGATAGTAACCGGGTAAAACAGGTGATGTATAGAATTAAAATTGACGAAGTAACCGGGCGGTTTGAAACAGGGTAGCGCCTGGTTTGTTGTAAACGTTATTTTCATAATTGCTGACACCTTTATAAAATGGGGTCGTCAGAGAGTCCTGCAATCCGGGATAAAGTAAACATTGTCTTTATTGACTGATCCTTATTACCCTCACTATTGAAAACAGGCAATTAGCCGGATTCACCGCTTCTTTTGCTGGCATCACTGTGTTATCATCTTGCAACAAATCCACCGTCCACCGGCATGGCAATACCCGTTACAAAAGAAGCAGCATCAGAACATAACCATACCACCGCTTCAGCTACTTCCTCCGGGTTGCCCATCCGGCCGATGGGTTCCATACCGGTAAATTGTTTTTCCGCTTCTTTGTCTTTCCCGGTCAGGCGGTCTATCATGGCGGTATGTATAACGCCGGGGCATACCGCATTTACACGGATTCCCTTTTCAGCATATTCCAGTGCTGCTGTTTTGGTTAAGCCCAATACGCCATGCTTGGTGGCCACATAGGCTGGTAATCCCGGGAAGCCGTTTAAACCAGCAACAGAAGCACAGTTTACAATAGCGTTTTTGTCATGTTTCAGCATCTCTGGTATTTCGTATTTCATACACAGCCAGATACCTTTCAGGTTAATCCTTATCGTTTTATCCCAGTTTTCTTCGGTGCATTCATGTGTGGTGGCAGTAAGCCCTTCAACACCGGCATTATTAAAAGCATAATCCAGCCTTCCAAACCGGGCAATTGTTTTTTCTATCATGTTTTTTACTTCGGTGGTCTTCGAAACGTCACATAGAATAAACATAGCCTCGCCACCTGCACACTCAACCAGTTTCATTGTTTCGTTTTCTTTGTCTTCAATGCAATCGGCAATTACCACTTTGGCGCCACGCTTTACAAAGGCTACCGCAGCAGCCCTGCCAATACCATAGCTGCCACCCGTAACAATGGCAACTTTACCTTCAAATATTTTTTCCATAAAATGTTTTTTTATTGCTCGTGAATGTGAAAATGTCAAGTGATGCTATTTAACAACAAACTGTCGTCAAACTTCAGATGAAAGGCATTGATGCCCTGTATTATTAAAAGACACACTCCTGATTTCATTGAGAAAATTAAGTGTAATAAAAGTACCCGGATTCTACTACAACAGTAATGATATTCATCAGCAGGTAAGCTGATATTGACTATCCCTGGAAAAGGTTTGCGCAAGGGTAGCCCTTTAAAAAAATCTTTATTTATTTACTTTCAGCAGCATATACAGGTTGAACAGGGATAAGAAAAAGCCAAGGCAGGAAATGACAAGCGTTAACCAAAAGCCTACCAGCCGGAAGTGAGTAAGCTTTAGCCGGGCTGCTACCAGTTCTTCTTTTTCCTTTTGAAGTGCGATATGTTGTTGGGAATCTTCCTTGACTTTGTGTCCGTCGTTTTGTTTATGATGATCTTTAATACTTTCGCAGTCCATTAAAAATGATTCATAGCCTCCATTCATCATCCAGTATTTTCCAAAATTGGTTAGCCGCATAGTCGTATGTTCTGCGTCTGAATAAACAGCCAGCTTATCCCTCACCAGTTGGTCGGCCCAGGATTTTGTGCTGTTAAAAATTACATGCTCTGTTGTAAAAACAGATGCTCCATGATCGTAAACATTTAATCCATCTTTTTCGTACAGGTCTTCCAGCAGTTGGTGCAGGTATTTTTCCTTAAGCATAATAGCAGTTTGGCTGTTTTCTGAATAATGTTTTATAATAATTAAATTAAACCGCAAAACCTCATCCTGCATGGATCGTCTTTAGTTACTTCTTCGCCTCCCGATTTTTTTGGCACAGCTTACTCCAAAGAAATAACAAGAAAGATCAATCCGCCAGCTCCTATCGGGAATAAAAAAGATTCCCGGGTTAAACTCCGCTTGTCGCGACAGGTAAGATTTTGAATGAATGGCTAAAATGAAATTAGTTCAATCCGCAGCATATGTCAAGGCTTCGCAGCAACTTACCGGCAAATTGCAAAGCCAGTTACCTGTAACCTTCCTTTCATTTCTTCTCCCGATGAAAAATCGGAACGGGGTCGCCACCCATTCAAATTTTTTTACCATATTTTTTTGGAGGCCGGCAAAAGACTTGCGGCCTATGTTTATTAATCTAAATGTTTTTATAAAAAAAACCTATTCTGCTCTTGCATTCCTGATAAAAATATCTTTTACCTCTTTTTCTTTTTCCGTCAATTCAAAAAATTCATCCAGGTATTTGATCATTTCTTTTTTGTTACCCTTAGTCAGCGGTTCCAGGTTCAGGATGAGGGCATTCATTGCCTCCCTTTGCCTGCGGAAAATTTGCAATGCAGCCTGTAGTTCTTCCATCTTTCTTGGGAAACCCCTGTACAGCCGTTGCCGGACTGAAGTGATGGGTAACTCTGGTGGCGGAAGAGCATACTCCGCATTCACAAGCCCGGAATGATCAAAATCATACGGCACTACAAAGGGGTACAGCAAACTATCCTTTTTGCTGCGTACCAATTTTATGTTTTGGTAAACAGGTACCGCCCAATCGTTATTACCTATCATATATTGAAATAAAGATACCAGGGTGGTTTGCTCACGGTTGGTTCGTTCGGTATGAAATTTTATGGATTGTACTTCTTCGCAGCTATTTCTTTTGCCTACATCATCTATATCTTCAATGAAGAACGCATGGGAAATACGCGGTTTTTTTGTTGTATTAACATCCTGGCACTCCACTTTTACCAGCCGTACCCGAAAGCTTTTTTCAGTGAGCAGGTTGTAAATTTTATAGGCCAGGTATTCTTTCAGCACAAGTTGTTCATCATTCGATTGACTGCCACATGGCAGTACTAATTTCAGGTGGCCGAATTTTCTAAGTATGCCTGCACCGGGTGTGTTAAAATTCAGCATTACAGGGGGGAAAAAACACTCCTCTCTCCTGTATTTCCCCCGGGCCCGCACCTCAATACCTGCGGTCACTTTTGTACTGTCGGGAAAAAGACAGGTTAGGGCGGCAGGGATAAAATTTTGTTTATAATCTTTTTTCATTTTTTCATTGATCAATTTTTTAAAGTCGGCCACCATTGTCATTTCAATCAACTGGTCATCAGTAAAAAATTCCTTTTTACTGATGGCTTTGTTTTGTGCCGCTGTATTACCCATTACAAGAAAAAGAAATAGCACCAGGACACCGGTAATGCTTTTTACTGATATCCGCTTTGCCAGCAAATTTGCCGGCTGAATGGTATTGCCGCGGCACAGGGCTGCCTGCCGTTCTCTATAATAAACGGCAATCCTGCCGCTTTTCTGCCAGCCCGTGGCTGCCAGAAAAGGGATGCTGCAGCCATCAAGGGCTGATGAATGTTCTTTTGCGTGGTACATAAAAAATTGCAATAAAAAATTGGCCTATTTTACTATTTCAGTTATTACTTTTCCCGTACATCCACTGGGCATTTGTATCCTCAGCATAGCTGCGAGGGTAGGAGCTATATCGGTGATAAATACTTCCCGGCTTCCTTTGCCCGGTGTTATGTTCCAGCCATACCACAACAGTGGAATGTGTGCATCATAGGGGTTCCATACGCCATGTGTGGTGCCGGCTTTTTCAAATCCTTCGATCCATTGTGGTGAGTTAAGCAATTGTATATCTCCGCTTCGCTTTGGATAATAGCAGTTCACGATCGATTCTTTTACAGTACTGTTAAGCGGAGCCTGCATCAGGGTTGCTATATCCACTGCATTTCCTATCCCCGGCTGCTTTAACAGGTACTGAATGATCCATTCCTTTATCTCTTTCTGATTCATTTTAAAAGAATCAATTAACGGGGTATTCAACAGCACCTGGCTGTTAACAATAATCAGTACCAAATCATCTTTTCCAAATCTTTCTTTCAGTTTTACAAGTAAGTCATCAAATAATGGTTGCGGTTGCAGGTTGCCCGCCGGTATCTTATGTTCAGTTAAAAACGCCGGCACATTAGCCACTCCATGGTCGGCAGATAAAAATAAAAGATACTCATTTTTGCCAACTTTTTTTTCTAAAAAATCCAGCAACCCGCCCAGCTCTTTATCCAGGCGAAGGAAAATATCTTCCTGTTCAACCGAATTAGGACCGAACGAATGGCCTGCATAATCGGGTGATGAATAACTGATGGCAAGGAAATCGGTAATATGATCTGCCCCAAAATTTTCATTGTCAATGATGGCTTTGGCAAATGCTGTGGTCAGCGTGTTGCCGTATGGTGTTGCAACAATGGGGTTGTAATTTTTACCGGCATACTGCGACAGGGTATAGGGAAACCCATTGCCAAATATCTTGTTTTCATAACGCTGATTATCTGCAGTGCTTTGTGTATAAGTATCGGGCGGATATAAGGTACTCCAGCCTTTTAAGTAAAAACTGTCAACCCATTTTTTTTCGTTGAAAGCGGTTACCCATGCTGGTAATTGGTTCATGTAATATGTAGAAGTGATCCAGTTGCCTGTTTTGGTGTCATACCAGTATGCCGCATCTGCACTGTGCCCGGCAGGTAAAATTCCACCGCGGTCTTTTAATGCAATGCCAATTACTTTGCTTCTAAAATTGGTTGCTAATTTTAGCTCATCGCAAATACTGGTTACCAGCATATTCCGCGGACTCATTGCGCCTGCCGAAGTTGTAATGCTGCCGATTGTTTTTGCCAACGTGTCTTCGGTGCAATAAACATAATTTCTGATCTCCCTGTCCCACCATTCGTTTCCGGTGATGCCATGCACTGCCGGCACGGTACCGGAATACATACTGGCATGGCCACAGGCAGTTACCGTATGCAGGTAGGGAATCATGGTGTTTTCACAACTGTATCCCTGGCGCAACAGCCGTTTAAACCCCCCATTTTCTGCATAACGGTCATAATAACGGTACAGATAGTCCCATCGCATCTGGTCAACAACAATTCCTACCACTAATTTGGGGCGGAGAAATACGGAGGGTTGTGACTGCACAACTCCGAAAAATAAAAGCAGGTTTAACAGCAAGGGGGTTGTAATTTTTTTCATGTATCATTATTTAATGCAGGCACATACTCCGGTATAAATATTTTAAGAAAATTAATGGTCGAAGGTACCTGTTCCAATCATTTTATTACTATGCCCGATACCCCCGTGTTGCCGGTAAAATTATATTCAATACAGCTTTCGAATCCATTGCGATCATTATTTACTTCCCTTCCCTTAGCACTGCTGTAGTGAAAAATTGATTGGGTAAAATACAGTTATAAATAATTAAAAGGAAGTAAAAGGAAGCGAGATATACTACATCACGCAAGAATATTTTATTGCCGGTTCTCATTCGGGGTACAAAACTTCCGCCCTTTTAACCGACTGCAGTAAAAAAAGGTTGAAGGAAGGGAAGCACTCATGAAAAAAATCATTTTATCTGCTGATGTGCATCAGGCAACCGGATAGTTATATTTTTGAAATGGATGAAATAAGTAAGTAGGGTGATACCCCGGAGGCGCATTGGAAAATATTTTGGGAAAGGGCCTGCCGGTGATTATCTTTACCAATAAGAAATCAACGCTGCACGCAATAAAATATATTGCCTGGCAATGTCCCTGAATGCCTCCATTTTTTTTCTCCCATAAATTGATGAAATTATGAAAAACTGGCATGTAGCAGATATTGAGAAAATCCTGGGAGAAGCAGTTAGCTCCAGGGAAGGGTTGTCAACTGATGAAGCAGAAAAAAGGCTACAGGAAACCGGTCCGAATGAAATTGATGAAGCAAAGAAGATTCCCGCCTGGCTGTTATTCGTCCACCAGTTCAAAGACTTTATGATCCTGGTACTGGTAGCCGCAGCAATTGTTTCGGGGTTGCTGGGAGATCTTACTGATACGATTGTTATTGGTGCGATTGTGATATTGAATGCGGTGGTTGGTTTTGTGCAGGAGTACCGGGCAGAAAAAGCCATGGAGGCATTGAAGAAAATGACCGTCACCAATGCATCGGTTATCCGGAATAATTCAGTTACAACCATTTCATCCACACTGCTGGTACCGGGCGATATTATTTTGCTGGAAGCTGGTAATGTAGTACCGGCAGATGTCCGTTTGCTTGAAGCCATACAGCTAAAAGTGAATGAGTCTTCTCTTACCGGCGAATCAGAGCCGGTGGAAAAGCAGTGCAATGCACTAACGGTTCCCGATATTCCATTGGGTGATCAGATCAATATGGCTTTTAAAGGAACCTTTGTTACCAATGGCCGTGGCAAAGGGATTGTAGGGGCTACCGGCATGCAGACTGAATTGGGTAAAATTGCCGGTTTACTGCAAGGGCCCGGCGTACAAACGCCACTGCAAAAAAGACTGGAAGTATTTGGGAGAAAACTGGCCTACATAATTCTTTTTATCTGTGTGATTGTTTTTGTAGTGGGATACCTGCGTGGAGAGGATGTAGTATTGATGCTGCTGACCGCTTTATCGCTGGCCGTAGCCGCCATACCGGAAGCGTTGCCTGCTGTAATCACCATTGCGCTGGCGATTGGTGCAAAAAAACTGGTAAAGATAAATGCCCTGATAAGAAAATTACCGGCCGTGGAAACATTGGGTTCGGTAACCTATATCTGCACCGATAAAACAGGAACGCTTACACTCAACAAAATGACCCTGGAAAAAATTGCAGGTGCAGATTTCGCCATCCAGGGCGGCGATGAAATAAAGGAAGCGGCTGCCAAAGGGAATCATCATAGCCTGCTGCAGGCGATGGCTTTGAATAATGACGTGCGGCAGGAGAAGGGTGTTATCTCCGGCGACCCCACCGAAGTTGCGTTGTATGAATTTGCTGCTTTAAAGGGATACGGTAAAACAGCTATTGAAAAACAATTTCCACGGGTGGCCGAAATCCCTTTCGATGCGGAAAGGAAATGTATGTCTACCATTCACCGGAACGGGGATAAATATATTGTATTTACCAAAGGCGCCATGGAAATGATGATGGAGAAGGCGGAGGAAAATGCAGATACAAAGTCATGGGAAGATACCCTTAACAAAATGCTGGAAGACGGACTGCGGGTATTGGGATTTGCCAGCAGGGAACTCGATCAATTACCGGCAACTATCGCTCCTGACACAATTGAAACCCACCTGCACCTGATGGGGATGGCCGGCGTAATTGATCCGCCACGGGATGAGGCGAGGCAAGCAGTTCATGAATGTAAAACAGCAGGTATAAAACCAGTGATGATAACGGGCGACCACCCCATTACTGCGGCCACGATTGCAAAACGACTGAATATTATCGAAACAAAGGAAGACAGAATCATTACCGGTGCAGAAATGAAAAAAATGAGTGAGGGGGAACTGCTGGAAATAGTGGGTCATATAAAGGTGTATGCAAGGGTTTCGCCCGAACAAAAATTGAATATTGTAAAGGCGCTTCAGAAGCAGGGTGAGTATGTAGCGATGACCGGTGATGGGGTAAATGATGCACCGGCATTAAAGCATGCCGATATCGGGGTGGCCATGGGCATCACCGGTACAGATGTTTCGAAGGAAGCATCCCACATGATTTTACTGGATGATAATTTTGCCACCATTGTAAAATCAGTAAGAGAAGGAAGGAGAATATTTGATAATATCCGGAAATTTATCCGCTACGTGCTTACCGGCAATTCTGCAGAGATATGGACCATTTTTTTAGCACCTTTTTTGGGGCTACCCATACCGTTACTGCCTATTCATCTTTTATGGATCAACCTGGTTACCGATGGATTGCCAGGCTTGGCCCTCGCTGCCGAGCCGGCTGAAAAGAGTATCATGCAGCGTCCGCCACGCAAACCGGGTGAAAGCATTTTTGCGAACGGACTGGGCGTGCATGTGTTGTGGGTGGGGCTTTTGCTGGCGGGATTAACGATCGGCACACAGGCTTATGCCATATATATCAAAGATTCTCATTGGCAAACAATGGTATTTACGGTGCTGTGCCTGGGGCAACTGGCGCATGTGATGGCCATCCGCTCAGAAAATGTTTCGTTATTAAAACAGGGCATTTTTTCCAACAAATCAATGATTTTTACGGTAGCCCTTACATTTATCCTGCAACTGGGTATTATCTATCTTCCTTTTTTTAATAAACTTTTCAAAACACAACCTTTAACCATCAAAGAGCTGGCTATTTGTATCGCTCTTTCTTTCGTAGTGTTGATTGCTGTTGAGATAGAGAAAGTGATTGGCCGCCGGAGATAAAAATCTTCTTAAAAATTCCTGATGGATTGTTATTCAGCAAGGAACAAAAAAGCATCCGGTAATTGTCATTTTATCAATTTATATTTTACAGCCAAAGTCAACATGCGAATGGTAGAAATGCCCACGGCCATTGAAAACTAGTGCTGTGTTAACTATTTTCTGACGTACTATTTTAAAAATTCGTGGAATGGAGAACGCCATATTAAGCTTAACATAACACCAGTTATAATTTTGTAGTACCTTTCTTGTAACAAGAAATGTGGATATATAAATGAAAAATTAAAACAGGTAATGTACTTTGGAAAAAACAAGCGGGCATATAAAGGATTTACAGCACAGAATAAAATAAAATTAGTCCAGGGCGGCAAAGAATATTTTGATTTATTGCTGCATTTAATTAATGTGGCTTCCGAAAGTATCCACCTGCAAACCTATATTTATGCCAACGATACAACCGGTCACCTGGTCACAGAAGCGCTGAAGGCCGCTGCCGGAAGAAAAGTAAAGGTGTTTTTGCTGGTAGATGGTTATGCATCGCAGTCAATGCCGCAAAAGTTAATCAATGAAATGCGCCATGCTGGCGTTCGCTTTCGTTTTTTTGAACCCTTTTTTAAAAGCAGGAGTTTTTATTTTGGCAGAAGGCTGCATCATAAAGTACTTGTGGTGGATGCAAAGTTCGCCCTTACCGGTGGAATCAATATTGCTGACCGCTACAACGATATGGACGACCAGCCTGCCTGGCTTGATTTTGCCCTGTATGTGGAAGGGGAAACAGCCCGGGAAATGTGTGTGCTTTGCTGGAAAACATGGCGGGGCTTCCCGGTTAAAATGGGCGTTACCCCCTGTGAAAAAAATCCACCACTATTTGTGTTTGACCACGGAGAAACAAGCGAAGTAAGAATGAGGCGCAATGACTGGGTGCTGAGGAAAAATGAAATTTCCGCCACTTATATTGATATGTTGCGCCATGCCCAATCTCATATTACCATTTTGTGCAGCTATTTTTTGCCCGGAAAGATCATCCGCAACTTACTGAGTAAAGCGGCTAAACGGGGAGTTAAAATAAAGGTGATCACTGCAGGCCGATCGGATATTATGCTTGCAAAAAACGCAGAGCGCTGGCTGTACGACTGGCTACTGAGGAATAATATAGAATTGTACGAATATCAACCGGCTGTGTTGCATGCTAAAGTTGCAGTTTGCGACAGTGAGTGGCTTACCATTGGTTCTTACAACATTAACATCATCAGTGCTTATGCCAGTATTGAATTAAACTTAGATGTACGCAATGCAGTTTTTGCAACCAACCTTGAACAAAAATTGGAGACCATCATACAAAATGATTGCATCGCCATTACACGGCAAACACATACCTGTACAAAAAATATTTTTAAACAGTTTATCCGCTGGTGTTCTTACCAATTGATACGGATTACCTTTTTCCTGGTAACTTTTTATTACCAGCAAAGAAAATAAATTTGTTAATTAGCAAACTGTCAGGATGCAGGGTCCCGTGTCCTGTTTAATACGCCTGTTTTTTTTGCTTTTCTAATTTCCGGAAATAACCCCGGAACAAAATATTGTGTTTCAGTGCTTCCATATTCTGGTTAAAGCCATCTGTGCCTTTTTGGATATTATCGAGGCTGGCATTTATTTTTGTCACTATCCCTGAATCTTTTAATAAGGCATTTACTACACCCCTGCCATGATCTGCATCCTGCCGGATACCAGAAGCGATTTTGTTCATTTCAACTGCAACTGAATCTGCCTGGTCGCCCACTGATTTTATTTTTACAATTGCTTCGTTCAGGTTTTTTGCAAAGGACGTGTCGGTTAAAAGTGCGCCCATGGAACCTTTGCCGTTTTTTATATCCGTTACAATGTTACTCAGGTTGTTAGCCAAACTGCCGGCCTTCCCGGTTGCGGAACGGATATTAGCAACAGCCATCCGCAAATCCTGCGGTATTGATTTATCATCCAGCAAACCCCATAAACCAGTACTGTTGCTGATCCGCCTTACGGTAGATTTTATTTCTCCTGTTATTTCAGCTATATCCGCATTGGTTTTGCTCAGCGTTTGCAGCATATCTTCGGCGCTCACCGTTTTTTTTGCGAAAAGAATATCTCCTTCTTCTGCCAGTGGACCAGGCAAATGGGCTGGAACAATGTTAACTACCTTATTTCCAACAAACCCTTCGGTACCGATGGATACGATTGCATTTTTCCGGATAACCGAAAGCATCTTTTTGTCAATTAGCATAGCGACTTCGATCACGGTGTCATTAAGAATATCTATTTTTTTTACTGTACCCGTCTGGATACCTGCATAGCGGATATTGTTGCCCGCAATCAGGCCCTGCACATTTTCAAATTTTGCTTTCAGTACATACGTATCGCCAAATAAATTGCTGTTTTTCCCAATCAGGTATAGTAGAAGAACAAGGAAGAACAAACCGGCTGTAACAAATACCCCCAGTTTAATATTATCGATAATTTTTTTTGCCATAACAATATTTTATTCAAAAAATTCTTTCACTTTATCATCAGTGTATTGCTGTAAACGTTCAAACGTATCATTTGCATAACACCTGCCATCTATCAGCATTACCACCCGGTTCCCGGCCATCCGCACACACTCCATATCATGCGAAATGATCAGTGATGTGGTGTTGTATTTTTTTTGTATCTGTACCATCAGTTCAATGATCCCTTTAGCTGTTATGGGGTCAAGACCTGTTGTAGGTTCGTCATATAAAATTATATCCGGCTTTAAAATGAGTGTACGGGCCAGTGCAATTCTTTTTCGCATACCGCCCGATAATTCTACGGGCATCATATCTACTGTATGTGACAGTCCTACATCCTTCAAAGCTTCCATCACCATTGTATTTACATCGGCCTGGGAAATTTTTATCCAGTGCCGCCGGAGGGGAAATTCAAGATTGGCCCTTACGGTCATAGAATCGTACAGGGCATTGCTTTGAAAAAGGAACCCCACTTTGGCCCTCATCATATCCAGTTCTTCATTTTTTATATCCGGTATATTTTTGCCAAACATCACAATTTTGCCTTCATCCGGCTCCAGTAATCCAATGATACATTTGATTAATACCGATTTACCCGAACCCGATTTTCCAAGCACTACCACACTTTCTCCTTTTGCTAATTCCAGGCTAAAATCAACCAGCACGTGATTGCTGCCAAAAGATTTGTACAGGTGTTCAATGATTAAAACAGGTTCTTCCGATGTATTTGCTGTATCCATATTCCTTGTTATTACGGCAAATAATTTATTTAATTAAGGCCGAGCAGATCGGTTACCTGCACTGCCAGCAGATCAATTACAAAAACCATTACCGATGCTACCACTACGGCTGAGTTAGCCGAACGTCCCACGCCTTCGGTTCCTTTGCTGCTGTTGTATCCCTTGTAGCAGCCAATGATACCTATGGCAAAACCAAAAAAATAACTTTTTACAATGGCAGGCAGCACATCACCAAAAGCAAGATTATTAACCACCTGTGACCAGAATAAATTAAAACTGGTGGTGCTGCGGATATTCACCCCAAGATATGAGCCATATAATGATATGCCATCACCAAGTATTACGAGTACCGGTAACATCAGGGTGGCAGCAAAGACCCTTGTTACCACCAGGTATTTGAAGGGATTGGTACCGCTTACTTCCATTGCATCTATCTGTTCGGTTACTTTCATGGAACCGAGTTCAGCGCCAATACTGCTTCCGATTTTTCCGGCAAAAATGAGGGCGGTAATCACCGGGCCTATTTCACGTACAATGGAAATACCTACGATGGCAGGCAGTTCTGATTCCACACCATAATCTACCATAGAAGGCCGGAGCTGCAGGGTTAATACCAACCCCATGATGAACGCAGTAAGCCCTACCAGCGGCAGGGAATTATAACCAACCAGGTAACATTGTCTCGTAAATTCAGCAAATTCATACCGTGGCCTGAAAGCCTGTGTAAAAAAACGGCCTGTGAACCGGGCAAGGGCACCTGCTTCTGATAAGAATGAGCGTATAGGAGCGGGTAATGGCATTTGTAAATATGAACCAACAAAGTATTCCAATTTTACTTATTTGTCAATACATATGATCAGTTGGATAAGTGATTTAAATCAGGCAATGTCACTGGTGAGTTGCTGCACCAGCAACCGTTTTCTGCCCGCTTTTTCTTTCTGCCATATTTTTTTTAGGTATCCTGTTATTTGCCGGTTGTACTTGTTTGGATCTTTTTGAGGATACAATTGAAGTAAAGTAAGGGCTGTGCAATTATCCTGGAAATTGCCCAGTTCGCTGATCAGTTGATGAAAGTAGGGCTCATCCTTTCCTCTCACCGCACTGCTCAACAACTTCTCGTACTCAATTCCTTTGTACAGTTTTAGATTGTAAAAAAGATCTTTAAGATGTTTGCGGATGCTGTGCAAATTGTCATCAATAAAATGCCCTGTTGCAATAATGGAATAAATGATTTCCCATTTTTTTTGTGCAAATAATTTAAAATCAGTCAAACTTAATTTACGGAGATCCGCAGCATCTGTCTTCTTCCTGTTTTCTGTAATTGATTTTGTTAAAAGGATTTCACACAACGCTGGCTTAAGGTCATTAATTTTTTTTTGCAGCAACGTAAGGTATGCCCGGGGTTTTTCATGCACTCCTTTTACCGCGTTCGTTATCCGCCCCCGCTGCAATTGCAAATCACGGATAGCGCCTGAAACACGATAGGCTTTTTTTATTTTTTCAGGAATTTTAATTTCTTTACCTGCCTTTTTATTGTGGGATATCATTCTTAAAAAAGACCGCATTTTTTTATATTCCACCCTGAACTGGTGAATGTTTTCAATTGTACAATGCTTCACTACTTTTTTACATTGCTCCTGTAATTTTTTGTAGCGCCTTTTGCTGATATGGTGTACCTGACCCCGGTGCATTTTGTTGTGATTAGAAAAAAATTATTTTGTTTTACCCTGTTGAATAATTGTAAACAACCTGTCAGCATCGGCTTTGCTGCATAGCTCTGTTCCCGGGTTCAGCGTGGCTGCAGTGCCGCAGGCCACGCCATATTGTACTGCTTCCGCAATGCCTTTGCCCTTCGAAAGATAAAATACGATACCGGCCAACATACTGTCACCTGCACCAACAGTACTCATGCTGATTACTTCAGGTGCAGTGATTATTTCAGCAATATCGCCCGTTACCAGCATGGCCCCGTTTGCACCCATGGATACCACAATTACTTCGCAAAGGCCTTTTGAGATAATTTCGCCTGCAATGTCTTTTACTTCACCCGGTTGCAGTGCAGTTGTTTTGCCGGCGAGAAAACTTAATTCTCCCAGGTTGGGCTTCAATAAATAAACCCCTTCATCCACCGCTTCCTTTAAGGCTTCGCCGGAAGTATCTACCACAAACTTTGCATTTTTAGTTTTGGCAATCTTTGCTAATTGTGCATAGATGTTTAACGGTACTCCCGGTGGTAGACTGCCGCTTGCAATAATAAATTCAACATCCGTTAATGCTTCTACGGCCAGCAGGCATTGCTTCCATTCGCTTTCACTCAGCTCAGTGCCAGGCATTCCGAAGCGGTATTGATTATTACCCGCTTCATCAAATACGATAATGTTTTCTCTTGTTTCGTTGCCGGTTTCAATAATTACGGCAGGGATATTTTCTTGCTCCAGTAAATGATTGAAGAACTTTCCTGTACAGCCACCGGAAGGGAATATGGCAACGGCTTCGCCACCCAGTTTTTTTATGGCCCTTGCTACATTGATACCGCCGCCACCGGGCTCCAGTTTTGGTGCGGCGCATTGTAATTTTTTTTCCGGAATGAAGGATTTTATTGATGTGCTTTTATCAATACAGGGACTGAAGGTGATGGTGACAATAGCTGACATGCTTCAAGATAAGGATTATTCTTTTTCAAAGCGCCCAGATTTTTCGGTGAGTACAATCCTGTAAATAACGGGCCTTCTATTTTCGGGCAAAATTGAGGGTATTTGCTTTCCCGTTATATCAGCAACCAGGGAGTCTTCACTTATTTTAATGTGAAGCATCCGGTCCACCAGCAGCTTCATGGCATAGCGCCTGTCCCGCTCGTCTGCCAGTTCCTGGTAGAGGCCCAATGCCAGTAAACTTTTCCAGTTGCTGAAATTTATTATTTCTTCCACATGGAAACAGACGCGGTTGTTTTGTTGCATCACTCTTATTTTGGAACCCATTGCGGAATGGCAAATAATGTACTTCCCATCATACACATAATTGATCGGCATCACGTAGGTATTAAAACCATCATTGCAACCAATATGTCCCAGGACATTGGTTTTAAATACTTCTTCAATCTGTTCATCTGTTAAGTGGCTTACCATTGCAACAGCAAAGCTACTGTCGACGGGGTTACCAGTTTGAGTAGTACAGTTAAATAAAATGCTTCCCTGCGCCCTCCGCACCTCAGCGTGCAATAAAATAATTTTTCACGCGCCATGTTACCTGCATTCCAATACACTGACGGGCATTATTCAAAACTTTGATTGTGCTCATTTATCATAACCGATATACCGATGTGTAAACGAATGTGGAGATAGCCGCAGGTAACATCAATGCTGTTCATTAATTTCCTTTCATCCTCCTTAATAAGGCCAGTAACACCTCCCTGTTCCATCCGGCAAACCTGCCACGCTGCACGACCAGTTTATTATCATCAGGACGCTGAAGAAAATAATGGAACGCAAATTTTTCTTTTGGATTATGCCAGCCGATTACCTGCCCAAAACGCAGGTCATTAAATACCAGGGTGTCGCTCCATTTTTCCACCGTATAAAACTGCTGCGAAAAACGGATGAGTTGCTGGAGGTCTTCGTGGTCATCCACAGGAGCTAATAAAAATGTATTTCGGGGGAAATATTGAAAGGTCATTTCTTTTTTGCTGTCGAATAACGAGCGAAAGCCAACATGATAGCCACTGTCGTTGCCCGCTACCACATACCACAGCCAGTTTTGCAATGGTGCCGGTGTGGTAAAATATCTTGTATAACTGATCTGTTGTTTTTGCAGGATATCTTTTACATCTGAATTTATCCTGGCTTTATTGGTTAAACAATACAGCAAATACAATGTACTGAGTCCAAGCCCAATCCGCAACCATTTATTTCGCTGCGGCGTTCTTGATCTTAAATAAATCAAAGCAATACAGGCAATACCTGGCCAAATAGAAAAGAAAGGGTCCGCTACATAAATGGCATTGAAAGAAATGCGCCGGTGACTGAATGGTTCAAACCAGCCCACACCGTAGTTATTAAAAGCATCAATAAAAATATGAATGAAGATGACGCCTCCAAAAAACAGTATCCATTTTCGCAAACTGATGTTGTGAGGCCGGTGCCAGTATTCGGCAAGCAAGGCGAACAACGGAGTGATAATAGCACAAAATAAAAGCGAATGCGTGAATCCACGATGGGCCAGTAAATTGGAAGAAGTATTCATCCACCCGGCAGCTACAAAATCAATATCGGGAATGCTTTGGGCCATTGCTCCCCACAACATTGCTTTTTTGCCAACTGTTTTTCCGGCGAAAGCTTCGCCCATGCAGGCTCCAAGGGCAAGGTGGGTAAGGGAATCCATATTAACTATTTATTTATTGCACTGTAAATTATATCCGGTTGATTATCCACGATGAATTTAATTTAAACCCACCGGGTTTTTGGAATGCCGTATAAAGTTATCATTTATTGTGTGCAATAAATAAAGGCAATTTTACTTCTTTCATGAGGAGATCCGCCATACTTTCCTTAAACCAACGGCTTACAGTGCCCCTCCTATAGGCACCCAGCACCACCAGTGCGTTTTGCTGCTGTTTCAGGTGTTTTATAATCTGTTCATCTGCCCATCCTTTTGTTACGGTATACTTTGCTTTTGGGTAATGTCTTTTCATAAACTCTTTCATCAGCTTATTATCCGGGATATGCAATGACGTGCTTTTCTCGTTCACAGAAATCACTTCTGTTGTTAAGTCCTTTAATTGTGGCAGCAAATAGCTCAACATTTTTATTGCGTAGACGGATGAAGGGCCGCCGTCATAAAGCAAAATGATTTTCTCAATGGGTTTATACTTTTGCGGCACTACCATTACCGGGCATTGTACCTCACTTAGTAAATCACGGATGAAACGGGTAGGCAGCTCTTCGGTATAATGTGTCAGGGTTTCTTTGGAATCTATGATGATCAGGTCGGAATAAATGCTCTCATGTTTTAGCTCCTGCAGGGCAATATTCCGGTCGTGGTGCAGGGTGTACGCTGTTCCTGATTGCTGGCAGGCCTGTTCAAAATTACGGGCTGCGGCATTTCTGGCGGCGCTATCCTGTGCCTCCAGTTTTTTTACCCTGTTTTCTGATACCCCTTCTTTTGTAATGAGCTGATAAATTTTATAACTCGTATATGACCAGTCATCCAGGAATACGCCTACCAGGTGTGTATCTGTTTGCTTTGCCAGTTCGATAGCATATTCCCTGGTACTCTCTGAGTATTGAAGGCCATCGAAAGCAGCGGTTATCTTTTTCATTTTATTTGTTTTTTATGTTTTGACTGAACGTCTGCGGTTGCACCTTTCATTCAGTGATGCTTATTTACCGGATGGTACTCAAATCTATCACTGCTTATTTTATTTTTACATGACGCCCATTGGCTTGCACTATGACTAATGTCAAAAAAAAAGGCCAGTGCAAAGCACCCTCCTCTTCAGCCGTCACCGCCATAGTTGTTGGTGGCAGATTATTTATGGGCAATAAAAACCGGTAAGCGGTGGTCAGCAATTACATCATTTACAAAACTCTTTTTAAAGAATGTAGACAGCCCGGGGCGGCCATACGCACCACATACAAGCAGCGCCGATTTTTTTTCTGCAATCCAGCCACTGAAATATTTTGCCGGATTGATTCCTAGTTTATAAAACACGAGGTCGCTGAAGTGACGTGTTGCCAGTTCTTCCATTGGTATTTTATCCGGGAAGTCTTCTCTTGCATCCTCTTTCACATATACCAGCATCGTCCGCCTGTCGGTCAATTCTGGAAACAGGTAAGCAAATTGTTTAATGGCATACACGGCCCGTTCACTGCCATCGTATGCCAGGATAATACTCTCGGGAAAATCAAATTTTTCGGGAACCAGTAAAACAGGGCAGGCTACATCATGCAAAACATCCTTCAAAAAATCATTTGGTTCATTGGCACCCATGTTTTCATAAAAGACCTCACTGCCCAAAACAAGCAGGTCGGCATAGCGGCTTTCCTTTTTTAATTCGGGCAAAGCAAAATCAAAAAAATCCTTATGCACCCGGTAGTCGATATTATTGTACTGGCAGAGTTTTTCAAAACGGGCAATATTTTGCTGGATAACGTTTGTTTCACTGCTTTCTACCAAAGGGATAAAAGGGCCGGCTGCTGCACTGGCGTAGCTCCATAAATTGGCCAGTTGTGCCTGTGGTAAAAAAACACCGGTAAGCAACACCGGCTGCAGTTCATTGAGCTTCCGGACAAATTCAAATGCACCTTCGGAAAAATTGATGCCGTCAAAGGCAAGCAGTATCTTTTTCATCGTTACAGTTTTTTACATTTTTCAGTCAACGGCCTTCTGCACATTTAAAGCAAAGTTCAGGCATATTATTTTCTTCAACATTCAATGGCAGTGTGAAAGTATCTCAACCCGGCAAGATGCACTATGATAGTGGTTTGAAATGGAGATGATTTTAGTCAGCGGCATTTATGCTATCCGGTGGTGTTGCAGCAGGAAAGCATCATTTGGAGAATGCCACCTTTCGCTCTCCAACGGAAAATTTATGGGTGGAAATTGTGCCGCGGCAAAAAGAAAGCAACTTAATTTTCGAAATCCCGGTATTTCTTTTTTATTGCTACCCGGTCGAGCCAGCCGTTTACGCCCACGGTGGCAGCTTTTTCTTTGTCTTTCTTAAGTTCGTCCAGGTAATCATATATAACAGGTTTGCCTGTTAACTCATTTATTTTTTGTGTTAGCTCTTCCGTTTTTATTTTTTCATCCAAAAATGCCTTGAAAAAACTATTGGTAGTTGAATGGCGGCGGCTTCCGGATGAAGATTCAGCGAAACTGGTATAGGTAATAATTTTAAATGCAATGTACAGCACCAAAGGAATGCCGGTGTAAATTAAGAATTCCGATACGTCGTAAGTGCCGGCTAAAGTTGCCCCTGTACTTACAAAAGGCCAGAACTGCGATGAGTCCGTTCCTTCTGCGGAATAAAAAAACAAACCCAGGTGCAGGAAAAACCAGATGAAATAAATGGCGGCTAAAGTTCTTTCGGTTCTTGAAAAGCTTTCCATTTTAGTTTTGTTTTTGAATATGATTTTTATGTGTTAGCGCTGGGAATCACCCTCAAAAAGCCATAATCAAATCTATTATCTTTTATTGTATTTTTTATCCTTTGCATAAAACAATTAAAAAAGCAGGCTGCAGGTAATGTTTTTGTTGAAGGTTTCAGCTCATATTATCCCGTAGAACCAGTGTATTGCTAACGGCGGTTTTCCATGCAAACACTCGTTCATCCATTCATCACATATATATGTGACGGCCAATACCATTCATTCATAGAATACAACAACTCATCCATAATGACAGCATTCATTGTAACATTTAAAATTTCTTTGCGTTCAAATAGCAATGAAAAAAATTAAATTAAGTACAATGAGAAAATTTTTTATTTTAACAACAGCCCTGCTGTTTGGATTAGCAACAGCATCGGTGGCACAGGGGCCAACAGCTATTACTGGCAGGGTGAAAGATAATGCAGGTAAGCCTTTGCAATCGGTTTCAATATCTTTACTGGATGCCAAAGATTCAAGTTTGGTAAAAACGGATGTAAGTGATGCCAGTGGTAATTTTGAAATCAATACCAGCAAAGAGGGCAGCTTTTTACTGAGTTATTCCAGTGTAGGTTTTGAACAGCAGTACTCAGCAGCATTTGAAAAGAAATCCGGTAAGAAAACTGTAATAGAGCCCGCGGTATTACAACCAGGTGCCGGTAAACTGAAAGAAGTAACGATCGTGGCTAAAAAACCAATGATTGAAGTGAAGGCCGATAAAACGGTGTTTAATGTGGAGGCGAGCATTAATGCTACCGGGAGCAATGCACTGGAGCTGTTGCAAAAAAGCCCCGGCATGCAGGTTGATAACAACGATAATATCAGCATGAAAGGCAAAACGGGGGTAAGGGTGTATGTGGATGGCAAAATGATGCAACTGGATACCAAAGACCTGGCTGCTTATCTTAAAAGCATTAACAGCAACGACATTGAGGCGATTGAAATGATTAGCAATCCCAGCGCTAAATATGATGCCAGCGGCAATGCCGGTATCGTTAATATCAGGTTGAAAAAGAATAAAAGGTTTGGAACAAATGGAAGTGTGAACGCTGGTTTTGTGCAGGGCGTTACGCCAAAAGGAAATGGATCAGTGAACTTAAACTACCGCGATAAAAAAATAAACCTGTTTGGAAATGTTGGTGGCAACCTGGGGCAGTATGAAAATACACTTGACTTATTCCGTATCCAGAAAGATTCCCTGTATGATCAAAAAACAATTATGCGGAGCAATAATAAAAGTGTAAATATAAAAGGAGGGGCTGATTATTATATCAATAGTAATCATACCATCGGGGTAATGGCTACCACTAACTTTAGTAACAGTGAGTGGAACAGTAAGGGTAATACAGCAGTGTACTATCAACCTACGGGAACCTTTGTAAAAAACCTGGAGGCATTCAATACTGTTCCTGGCGACAGGACCAACGCAAACTTTAATTTGAACTACCGTTATACTGATACCACCGGGCGAGAAATTAATTTTGACGCTGATTATGGTTTATTCCGTGGAAACGGCAGCAGCTATCAGCCCAATTATTATTATGGCAGCAACAATAACTTTTTATACAGTGTGGTTAACCGTAATTATACGCCTACCGACATCGATATTTACACTGCCAAGGTAGATGCAGAACAAAAATTGGGTAAGGGCAAACTGGGGTATGGCCTAAAAACAGCCTTTGTAACAACAAAAAACACTTTCGACTTTTTTACTGATACAGCGCTGGGTAAACCAGCACAAATTCTTGAGCGAAGCAATAACTTTAAGTACACAGAGAATGTGAACGCAGCCTACCTCAACTACCAGCAACAGCTAAATGCAAAATGGAGTTTGCAGGTTGGGTTAAGGGCAGAACAAACCAACAGTGAAGGGATACTTACCAGGGCCGATGGCGTATTGCAGGCTGATAATAAAGTGAAAAGAAGTTACCTGAATTTTTTCCCGTCAGGCGCATTAACATGGAGTATCAATCCAAAGCATTCACTTAATTTAACCTACAGCAGAAGGATTGACCGGCCTACCTACCAGGACCTGAACCCTTTTGAAAATAAATTAGATGAACTGACCTATGAAAAAGGCAATGCTTTTTTAAGGCCTCAGTATACCGACAATATAGAACTGACACATACTTTTATGGGCTTTATTAATACCACCGTAGGCTACAGCCATGTAAAGGATTATGCCACCCAGGTAACAGACACTGCCATTAACGCAACTTTTGTACAGCAGCAAAACCTGGCAACACAGCAAATCCTCAGCTTCAATATCGGCGCCCCAACCCCAATTAGAAAATGGTGGAATGGGTATGCTAATTTCTGGTACAATTATCAACTGTTTAAAGGGCAGATTGGGGAAAATAAAGTAGATGTGAAGGTTCCGATATTTGGCGCATACCTGCAGCAATCCTTTACCCTCGGTAAAGACTACACTGCCGAAGTTAGCGGATGGTTCAATGGTCCAGGCGTTTGGGGTGGTACCTGGCGAACCAGTTCACAAGGCGCTGTGGATATGGGTTTACAAAAGCAAATCATGCAAAAAAGGGCATCAATTAAGGTATCTGCCACTGATATTTTTCATACAGCGCCATGGAAAGCTACCAATGATTTTGGCGGGCTATATATCAAAGGTGGCGGCAGTTGGGAAAGTCAAACGTTCAGGGTAAGTTTCAACTGGCGTTTTGGAAGCAACCAGATAAAAAATTCAAGAGACAGGAAAACGGGCCTTGAAAGCGAAGCGAAGCGCATCAAAGGAGGCAATTAATTTGTGTTGAATTAGAAAAAGAAGGCCCTTTCATTTTTGAAAGGGCTTTCCCTTTATTGGTACTCATATTCAAAATAGCCTAACAGCGTTTTGCTTTTTGCAAAACACTTTTCAATGATTTTCAATCCATCGTTGTAAATATATTTCCAGGTATAGTAATCTGATGATACGCCTTCTTCCACAGATATCATTTGTATTATTTGATCTTCATCATTATATTCAAAAACAATATCTGGCCTTAACCCACCTTTTACCACATTGTATTTTACAATATCTGTCAGCCTGTTTTTATCATCGTAATAATAATAGTAGTGCCTGCCATTTGCCCCTGGCTCAATTTCATCGGTTACATTGCCTTTTGCATCCAGCAAGAAATTAATTTGTGTGGTATCCCGGTCATTTTTTATCCGCAGCATTTTTACCGGTTTCCCATTTTCATTGTAAATGTATTGATGCACTTCCTTTAACGAAGTGGAAAAGTCATCATCGCCCGAATGGGTGTAGGAGGTGATGGATATGATATTGTCTTTGTCATCGTATGCGTATAAACTGGTAGCCGTACTTACTTCTGAGCTGTCGTTTGATTTAACCAGCAACCCTTTGTCGTTGTAGTAAGAAATGAGTAAAGATTTACCGGTGCCTGCCGACCTGGTATAGGTTTCAATCGTACTGTAATCTTTGCTGATTTTTTTTTCACCAAAGAAGCCCTCGCTGGCAGTTCCGTCTGCTTCAAAGCTGTGTACTATCATGTTCCTGATCTTAAGTTGCTGCCAGGAATTTTTTTCAGCGATGGCCTGGTGTACACTCACAATATCTTTATGGTAGTACTGTGCCGTGATTGGCTGAAAACCTGCGGAATAGAGTAAAGCAACGGAAAAAAAATATTTGATCATGTAGAAAATTTTCAAAAAAAGTAAAATTAGGTATTTATAGCTTTTGCCTTCCTGATATTTGTGTTGTAAAAGGTTAGCCGATAAAATTTTTGACTATTTTTAACGAAATTCCTGTTAGGTGAGCCACTTAAAAGAAAGAAAAGAAAAAAACTGCTTGAATTGCAATGCAGAGATGATGGGCAGGTTTTGCCACATTTGCGGGCAGGAGAATATTGAACCGAAAGAATCTGCATGGCATTTGATCAGTCATTTCTTCCAGGACATTACACATTTTGACGGGAAATTTTTTAGTTCACTCAGGTACCTGGTTACAAGACCGGGTTTTTTGTCAAGAGAATATATTAACGGCCGGAGGGCGAGCTACCTTAACCCGGTAAGGATGTACATTTTTACATCTGCTTTTTTCTTTTTGTTGTTTTTTACATTTTTTGCGCTGGACAACAGCGAATTGATTAAAGGTGATGGGATTCCCGATAAGACGCTGCAACAGGTGGAAGCAATGGACGATACTGCTTTTTCGGCTTATACAAAAACGTTCAACCGTGAAAATGGAAGGCCGGATGCTCCAATGAGCAGGGAACAATTCAAAAAATATTATGATAGTGTGACGAATGATGCAGCAGTGCAGGTGCAGATTACACCGCGAAGTTACAGCTCCAGGAAAGAATATGATTCTTTGTTAAAAACAGGCGTCAAAAAACACAACTGGCTTGAAAGACGGCTTACCTGCAAACAACTGGAATTAAATGAAAAATACAAAGGCCGGGGCAGGGAAGCGCTGAAAGAAGTGGGAGAAATATTTTTACATAAGGTGCCTCAAATACTTTTTATATCACTTCCGTTGCTGGCTTTGCTGCTACAATTGCTGTACCTGCGCAGGAAAGAGTTTTACTATGTCAGTCATGCAATTTTCAGTTTTCATTTGTATATTTTTATTTTTATCGCTATACTTTGTTCACTTGGCCTCGGGAAACTGAATGACCAGCTCAATTGGGGCGGAATAAATTTTTTAAGAAGTGTAATAACTTTGTTTATATTTTTTTACCTGTATAAAGCGATGCGTAACTTTTATTTGCAGGGGCGCCTGGTTACAGTCCTGAAATTTATCATCCTTAATATTTCGTTTTTAATAATAATGGGTATTTTATTTTTCGTATTTATTTTATTTTCTTTTTTTAGTATTTAACATGTAACTATGTCTGATAACACCACCGCTGCATTTGAACGATTAATAGGCATTATGGATGACCTGAGGGAAAAATGCCCCTGGGATAAAAAGCAGACGATTGAAAGCCTCCGCCAGCTTACGATTGAGGAAACATATGAGCTGACAGATGCTATTACTGATAAAGACTGGAAAGGCATAAAGGAAGAATTAGGCGATTTATTGCTTCATATCGTCTTTTATGCTAAAATTGGTAAAGAACAAAACCAATTCACGCTGGATGAAGTAATTAATGCGGTTTGCGAAAAATTAATTTTCAGGCATCCGCACATTTATGGAGATGTACAAGTGACGGATGAAGAAGATGTAAAACGTAACTGGGAAAAGCTGAAAATGCAGGAGGGAAAAAAATCAGTATTAAGTGGAGTGCCCAAATCCCTTCCCGCCACAGTAAAGGCTATGCGGCTGCAGCAAAAAGCAAAGCAGGTAGGTTTTGAATGGGAAAATAAGGAACAGGTATGGGAAAAAGTAGAGGAGGAGAAAGCTGAATTGTTTGAGGCAATTGCATCCGGCGATATGGTTCATGCGGAAGCGGAATTGGGGGATGTGTTTTTTTCGTTGATAAACTTTGCAAGGTTTTTGCAGATAGATGCAGAGAACGCACTGGAAAGGACCAATAAAAAATTTATTGACCGGTTCACTAAAATGGAAACCGCAGCACAAAACAATGGACAGGCATTGCAGGATATGACGCTGGAAGAAATGGACAGCATCTGGAATAAAATAAAACAACAACAACAATAAGGGCGGCAGTCAGCTATACATATTTCTAAATACCAGCTTTTGAAAAATTATTCCCCTGTACAAAAACTCGTTAAAAAAAATGCTTACCTGCTGGTAACTGCTGCATGGCTCGTTACTATCTCTTTCATTATCGATAACTACTGGTCGGGTAAATCGTCGGCAAAGGCCGTACAAAAAAAGATTTCCACCTACATACGTGCCCAGGAAAATGATTTTGATACACTGACTGCCGATACCGCCTTGATAACCACGGTGGCAGAAAGAAAATATGATGGACTGCTGATGAAACAACTCGCAGAAAAACCATATTTTATCTTTGTTTACAACAAAAATAATTTTGGCCTGTACAACCTGGTTTTTTGGAACACACAGGTAACAGAACCAGATGGCATATTGTTACTGAAGGAGGATAAATCTGGTTTTGTACAACTGGCCAACGGCTATTTTGTGTGGCGAAAGCAGCATATGGGTTCCTTTACCATACTGGCACTTATACCTGTAAAATGGAACTATTCTATCACGAACGAATACCTAAAAAATTCCTTTGCTGTAGGTGATGGCCTTGAAAATAATTTTGCCCTTTCCGACCAGGCTAACCAACATGCTGTTAATTCAAAAGAAGGAGCTTTTCTTTTTTCGCTGCAGCAAAAAGTGATAGTAAGTAACCAGCAAAATAGTGTTGTTGCGGGAATACTGCGTATTGTTGCCGGTATTTTCATTTTGCTTTTTGTACAAATGATGGCCACTTATATTGTACAGCGTAATTTTTATAAAGGCGTTTCTTTTTTAGTGCTCACGCTGGTGGTTTTGCGGTCGATAAGCTACTTTTCTCCTTTCCCTGTCAACTTAAGGCAATACGAATTATTTGATCCGGCCATATATGCTGCCAATGTGGTGCTACGCTCTTTGGGCGACCTGCTGATCAATGCTGTTTGGTTTTTATGGGTAGTACTTTTTGTGCGGCATTACATGCAGGAAAAGGGCATTGCCATTTCCGTAAAAACTACGGCCGGCAAATGGGGCATTATGCTGCTCGGCATCGTTATCCTGTTGTTTGCCACATTTGTCAATGGCAATATCATTCGTTCTATGGTGGCCGATTCGCAAATTTCCTTTGATGTAATTAACTTCTTTACTTTAAATAATTATAGTATTGCAGGTTTCGTGGCACTGGGCTGCCTTGCTATTGGTTTTTTCCTGCTGAGCCAGATAGTGATCTATTTACTGCAGCCATTGTTTCCAAAGAAAATAATGCCGCTCATTCTCATCATAACTATTGTGGGCCTCGCTTTTTTAACTTTCAGGATAAATATGGCGGGAGTAATTTTTGAACTGTACCTGCTTATATGGCTGCTGATCTATCTATTATTGTTAAACACTCGCCGCCTATATTTTTTTGCTTCCAATATCGTTTCCTCCAGCCTTATCTTTTGGTTGTTTTTCTTCTCTATATCCATCAGCATCATCATCATTGTTGAAAATAACGATAAAGAAGTAGAGAAACGAAAGCATTATGCGGAAGCACTCTCCACAAAGGCAGACCCTTCAAGCGAAAGGCTGATGAATACGGTGCTGACTGATTTTAGAAGCGAAGTACTGGCTCCATTGTTTCCCCTGTTTAAAAAGCAGGCTACCAACTTAGCCATCAAAGACAGTTTGCTAAATGAAAATTTTACGGGCTATTTAAATAAGTATGATACCCGGATCTTTTCCTACGACAGTGAAGAGAACCCCCTTTTCAACCAGGACTCTACCACTTTTACCACCCTTGCCACCATCATGAAAACCCAGGGTAAACCAACCGGCGTACCCGACCTGTATTATTATGATGTTTCTTACGACCGGTTTACGTACATCAGCAAAAAAAATATAAATGATACTGCGGGACGGTTGCTGGGCTATGTGTTTATTCTTGCAACACCCAAAAAATATAAAACTGATGCACTCTACCCGGAGTTGTTTTTGAAAGGGTATAATAACGCAATTGAAAATTCACCCATTTATTCATTTGCGGTGTACAATAAACTGCAGTTGGTTACCAGTCACAACGATTACGCATTCCCATCCCTGCTTACCCATGCACAGGTACCAATCAACGATTTTGAGTCTTATAAAAAGGGAGGGTATGATGAGATTTGGTATAAGGCCGGCGTGGATAAGGTGGTGATCATTGCAAAGAAAGACAGTGTTATTATTGAAGCCATTACATTATTCTCGTACCTGTTTTGTGCCTTTTTATTTGTAACAGGTATATTCTGGGTGCTCAATTCGTTTGTCCGTTCCCGGTTGCGCTGGAGTGAAGTAAAACGTTACTGGCAAATGAGTATCCGCAACCAGGTACACGCCACCATTATTTTCATGAGCCTGTTATCTTTTATTGTGGTTGGGGTGGCCACCATTTTATTTTTTATCGACCGGTATTACAAAAATAACCGGGAAACGCTTAGCCGTACCATACAGGTAATGCAAACCCAGGTAAGAAATTCATTGAGCGAACTGTCTGTGTTTGATGATGTGATAAAACTATATGATCCGGCATACAGAGAAAAACTGGAACAAACCCTTTCCAAAATATCAGAAGTGCATGCGGTGGATATTAACTTATACGACCTGGAAGGCAACCTGAAAGTATCTTCCCTCCCGTTGCCTTACAACAAAGGTATTGTGGGCGGCCTGATGGACCCTGAAGCATTTTATCATCTTAAACAGTTAAAAGAAATACAGTTTTTCAAAGATGAAACAATCGGCAGCCTTCATTACCTGAGCAATTATGTGCCGGTGCTGGATGAAACGGGAAAGGAATATGCTTTTTTAAATATCCCTTATTTTACGTCGCAGACAAAACTACGGCAGGAAATATCTAATTTCTTAGTGGCCATTATCAACCTGAACGCTTTTATTTTTTTAATAGCCGGTATCGTGGCTTTATTTATCACCAACCGCATTACCCGTTCCTTTACGTTTATCAGCAACCGTATGAAGCAGGTAAACCTGGGCAAAATAAATGAAGCGATCAAATGGAAACGCAAAGATGAAATTGGTGAACTGGTAGAGGAGTATAACAAGATGGTAGCTAAACTGGATGACAGTGCCATCGCATTGGCTAAAAGCGAAAGGGAAGGCGCCTGGCGTGAAATGGCAAGGCAGGTGGCACATGAAATTAAAAATCCGCTTACACCCATGAAATTGAGTTTGCAATACCTGCAAAAAGCAATTGATAACAACACGGGCAATGTAACAGAGCTGAGTAAAAGTGTTGCCCGTACATTGGTGGAACAAATAGATCACCTGAGCCAGATAGCCGGTGAATTTTCGCAGTTTGCAAATATTGGTAACCCCCGCAATGAAATATTTGATCTGAATGAATCGCTTAACATGGTCACCCACCTGCATGGTGCTGAAGAAAGCCTGGTATTGGATTGGGAACCAATGAACGGGCCTGTAATGATCAACGCCGACAAAACCCACATCAACCGGCTCTTTACCAATCTTATCCAGAATGCGATACAGGCTGTACCCGAAGGCAGAACACCCCATATCATGCTTACAGAAATGGTTGCTGACGATAAGGTGCTGATCACTTTAAAAGATAATGGCAACGGGATACCGGCATCGATGCAGTCTAAAATTTTCACCCCTAATTTCACCACCAAAACTTCCGGTACCGGGTTGGGCCTGGCAATGTGTAAGGGCATTGTAGAACAAAGCAAGGGAAACATCTGGTTCGATACTAAAGAAGCAGTGGGTACTACTTTTTATGTAGAGTTGCCGGTGGTGGAAATAAAATAGTTTCAATTTAAAGATGAAGAAAAAAGATGTTAAGGATATACGGATCGTATTTATGGGTACGCCGGAGTTTGCGGTGGCCTCATTAGCCGCATTGGTGAAAGCCGGATGTACAATTGCAGGTGTGATCACTGCACCCGATAAGCCCGGCGGCAGGGGCATGCACCTCCAGCAAAGTGCGGTGAAGCAATATGCAGTAGAAAATAAGTTGACTGTTTTGCAACCGGAAAAATTAAAGAACCCTGAGTTTTTAGAAGTGCTAAAATCTTTGCAGGCCGATTTGCAGATCGTAGTTGCTTTCAGGATGTTGCCCGAAGTGGTTTGGAATATGCCACCGATGGGTTCTGTAAACCTGCATGGAAGTTTATTGCCGCAATACCGGGGTGCTGCACCCATCAACTGGGCGGTGATCAACGGTGAAAAGGAAACCGGTGTTACCACGTTCAAACTGAAACATGAAATAGATACAGGCGATATTTTACTACAGGAACGTTTTCCGGTTGGAGAGAATGAAACCGCTGGTGAAGTACATGACAGGATGAAAGAAGTTGGCGCAGCGTTACTGCTAAAGACGGTGAAAGGATTGGCAGACGGCACACTGATAGAAAGACCGCAGGCGGAAACCGGCCATGCTGAATGGTCAATAGAAAAGACGGAAAATGTAATGGGCCAGTCACCACTCACCATTGACCATACCCTAAAACATGCCCCAAAAATTTTTTCGGAAACATGCAAAATAGATTTTAATAAAAACGTTTCGGAAGTTCATAATTTGATCCGTGGTCTGTCCCCGTTTCCTGGCGCATTTACATCATTTAATGGAAAAATGCTGAAAATATACAGGAGTGAAAAGCAAATAATCGCCACGAACTTTGCGCCAGGTCTTCATGAAACAGATGGAAGAACATTTTTAAAGTTTGCCTGTGCCGATGGTTTTGTTTTGGTGAAAGCCTTACAATTAGAAGGCAAAAAAAAAATGCTAGTCGAAGATTTCTTAAGGGGTTACCGGTTTGAATAGCGCTGTTAAATAAAATGCATCTCTGCGCCCTCCGCACCCCAGCGTGCAATAAGATAATTTTTCAAAGAATGCTTAAGGGGGTACCGGTTTGAATAGTGCTGTTAAATAAAATACACCCCTGCGCCCTCCGCACCTCAGCGTGCAATAAAATAATTTTTCAAGCGCCATGTTAGTCGACGGGGTTACCAG
>Ga0105048_10001906_pt1 | contig 33797 bp, 31 predicted proteins | sample MAT05_FD_78382 | JGI IMG/M metagenome (GOLD analysis project Ga0105048, IMG submission 78382) | Freshwater microbial communities from Lake Fryxell liftoff mats and glacier meltwater in Antarctica - MAT-05 | ecosystem: Environmental > Aquatic > Freshwater > Ice > Liftoff microbial mat | place... | reverse complement strand
GTGCCGCCCGAGCCCCCGGTACCCATGCCGCCAGCGGCGTTACCACCACCGCCGGTCGCGAGGTCGCCGCCCGTGCCTTGGCCGCCGGTCGCAACGTCGCCACCGGTACCCGAGCCACCGGTGCCGCTATCCCCCACATGCTGCTGCCGAAAAAACGGAGCAGAGCCCCAGCAGCGTCCACAATCGGTGAGCTCGCATCATTATTCTTGTCTTCCCCTCTGAAGGATTGGTCCACTTCCGACGGCACCAGCGGAGCTGCAAGGCACAAAGTGGATCTCGGGCCATCACGCGCGTAGAGGCCCGTCAAAGAACCGGGGCACGCTCGCTCGCTGAGTTCGCAGAGACGCCATACGCTCGGGCGGCTGCACACCTCCCCCGCATGCGGCGCTGGTGTCGCACGAAGTCGGGCTATTCGAGCAGAACGCAGCCGATGAAGGCCACGTTACCCAGCTGATCGCGGGCACGTCGGAGGGCTTTCGCGTCACTCCGCTTGGCGATCGCACTCATCACGAAGCCATCGACCGAATCCGAGATCAGATTCACGTCTGCGCTCTCCAAGAGCGGTGGGGTATCGACGACGATGTAGTCGTAGCCAGCGAGCCTCAGCCGATCGATCGCGATCGAAAACGCGATCGGATCGATGAGCGGCGCGTACTTGTTGACCGGATTTACCGCCATCGCGTGAAGCGACGGCAAGATTTCAGCGGCGACCCAGGGCTCCAGCGGCTCTTGGCGGTGACGCAGCAGCTGCTCCTGAAAACAAGCAGGCGGCATGAATCCGAGCGTCGCGGCGATTGCGGGCGCGCGCACGTTCGCCTCGACCAACAGCACGCGACCGCGCGCCCCTTCGCGCAGCGAAGCCGCAAGATTGATGGCAGCTGTCGTCTTGCCTTCACGCCGGCCTGGGCTCGTCACGCCAACGACGCGCGGGTCGCCACGCTTCGAGAGCTGATGACGCAGCGCTCTGTAGGCGTCTGCGCGCGGCGAATACGGATCCCTCAGCATCGCGAGGTGGGGGCTGAGATCGTCCGTGATCTTGACCGGCAGCACGTCGAGCGGTGTCTCAGGCAGCGCGCTGGTGCCTTCGGTGATGATCGTCTCTTCCGGACCGCCGCCGTTGAAACCGGTGGGCAGCCGCATCGCCGTCGAGAACGAGCCCGACATCGACATGGACATCGGTGGGCGACTTGCGGAAGGCGGGAGCAAGTCACCCACCGCGGCCGAAAGGTGCATCACACGCGCGAGCAACTCTTCGCGCAGATGTGCCGCTGGCGGCACGCTGCGCCAGTTGTCGATCACGCTGCGCAGGCGGCGCGCCTCGATGAGAAGCGCACGCGCGGCGGGGTTGTCTGCCAGCGGCGCCAAACGCTCGACCAACACCTCGAGCTGGCGCTCGGCGCCTTGATTTTGGATCGGCTGCGCGCCGGTCATCGGCGCCACCATCGACCCGAGCCGCCCTTCGGCACGACCGCGAGGACCGGCGCGATGCGCGCCACGTCGCTCTCTTCGAAGATGCGACTGTCGAGTAGCGCGCGCAAGAATGCCAGAATGAGGCCCAGCACCAGCGCCGCACCGCCAGCCAGCACGACGATCAACGTTTTGCCGGGCGGCTCTGGTCTCGTCGGCATGAAGGCAGGGTCGAGCACCACCACCTGATCCGAATAGCCGCCGATGGAGGAGGCTGCATCGATCTGCGCGCGAAAGGTGTCGCGCTCGAGCTGGTTCATGCGATCGCGCGACTCTGACACATCACGCGAGAGCCGCGACCACTCGGTCTCCAGGCTGACGATGCTGACCACTTCTTCCGAGCCGGCTTCGGCGGGCTTGTCTTTGCCGTCCACCTTCTCACGCGCGAGGATCTCTCCATCGATCTTGCGCTTCTTGTCCTTGAGCGTCTGCTTTGCAACCGCCGGGTCGACGCTGGGGCTCGCGCCGGCCTTGCTCATCTTGTTCTGCTTCACCTTCTCTTCAGCGGTCTTCAGCGCCGACTCGGCTTCGGCGACACGTGCCTTCGCTGCGATGACGTCCGGGTGCTTCTCCTGGAAGCTGGCTTGTTTTCCGGAAAGATCCGACTTGGCGTTGGCGACTTTCTGTTGCGCCGCGGCGCGCGCCGCTTCGACTTCTGGGTCGGCCTGAACGTCCAACATGCCGACCGAAGTCTCCCCGGTCAGCGCGGCATCGATGCGCGCGCTTTGCCGGCGCAGCGCGTCGATCGCTGCGCTCTGCCCGTTGGGGAGCCGCAAGCGCTCGCTCTCTTTCTCTTTGGCACGGAACGCAGCGCCAAAGTTACTGGCGTTCTGATCGAGGGCGAACTCCGGGTGGTCGTTCAAGAACTGCGCAAGGCTCTTCTCCTTTTCTTTGAGCAGGCCGTTGGCGTTCTTTTTCTCGGTCTCGAGAAACTCGCGCTGAACCCTGGACTGCTCGACGCGCAAACGCTGGTTCTCGTCGATCAGCGACATCGAAAGTCGGTCGGTGACGCGCTGGACCGTCTCCGGATCGAGCCCCTTGTACGAGATTGAAAAGGTGTCGGTAGAGCGTGCCTTGAAGGTGATGTCTTTGCGAAAATCTTCGACGGCTTGGATGTCGCCCTGCTTCGCGCGAACGTCTTTGTACAGGTCGAGCTCGACCAAGATGGGCTCGAGGCGGGAGCGAGCCAGCAGCATCTCTTGCAGCCGAGTGCCCAGCGCGAGGTTCGTGCCGGCACCGTCTTGATTCAAGCGGACGCCCTGGCGGTAGATCACGATCGTTTCCGACATGAACTTCGGTTTGCGGACCACCGCATACGAGACGCCGGCGATCAGCGCGATGGCCACCAGAAATGCCGAGGGCTTCCAGTTGAGGAAGGCGCGCTTGATGATGGTCAGGAGCCGCGCCAGCTCGACGCCTGCTCCTTGCTGGACTTCACCCGTACCGAGATTCGACTGGTTATCCATGGCTTTGCTTATCGCTGTGCAACACGCCGGACGAAGCCGAGGCTGCGAAGCCCGAGCCGCGTGACGTCGTGATCGTCGTACACCTTCCGGCCGAATGCACCTACCCCGAGTGCCACGATCGGAAGGAGACCAAAAAATGCGAACAGTGCGACCTTTGCGATCGCGAACGGCTTGTCGATGGCGACCTTCGGGGCGCCCCAATCCACGCGGTCGAAGCGCAGCTCGAGCCTTTGCTTGTCCGAGTTCTTGCGCTGCTCGAGCAACGCTTTGGCGTCGAGCGCTTGTTTCTGGCGCGCCAGTGCTTCGACGACGCCCTTCTCGTCGCTCTCGATCTCGACCAAGAGCGCGCCGCGTTCGCCCCGCGGCGCGATATCGAGCGCGGCCTTGGCAGTTTCGAGGTTGACCGTGAAGCGCGCGACTTCGGCGTTTGCCAGCCGGACCGTCTCGGACGCAGTCCGAGCATCCGCCTCCAGCCGCGCTTGACGGTTGGCCGCGTCGCGCGAGATGACGAGCTCACCGAGCTCACGAGCGATCGTGATCGCCTCGTTTGGGTCGGTGTGGCGAAACTCGATCGCGATGTGGGCAGACCGCGCCGGTGCACCCGCGTAGCGGGGCTGCGTGAACTCGTTCTTGTAGATGTTGATGTCGATGAAGTCGCGAAACTGCTCCTGCCGCAGGCGCGGGTTCTTGGCCTTCAAGTCGGGCCGAAAGTCGTGTTGGTCGGCGAGATCGGTGAGCACGCGGTCGGTGAACACGGCGTAAAACACGTAGTCGATGAGTCGGTCGTTTGCGTGCGCGACACCGTCGGCCGCAAGCTCGCCTTCTGTCGCACTGAGCACGACGGTTGCCGGATAGGTGCGCTGGCGGCGGTATTCGCGGAAGGCAGCGCCGCTGGTGCACAAGATCGTCAGCAGCAGCACGAGCAGCTTACGTCGACCCGCGCGCCGAAGCAGCCGGCTGGTCTCGCGGGCGACGGTCTGCAGATCGGGCTCGCGCTGCTCCCACGGGCTCATTGTCGACCCACCGCCCCCTCGAGCACGTGCGCGAGACAGCGAGCGCTATCGTGCCAGGTGCCACGACCGGTCGCTGCCACGATCTCCGCCGGGTCGTACTGGGTCGACAGCGCCGTTTCGAAGGCACGCACGAGCGCTGGAACGTCCTTCGGAGGGATGAGCTCACCCATGCGCCGATGATGGATCATGTCCGGAATGCCGCCCACATGAGTCGCCACGACCGGCCTGCCGCAGGCGAGCGCCTCGATGATCGAGTTCGGCGTACCTTCGGCGTGGCTGGGCAACGTGGTGATGTCGGAGGCGCAGTAATAGTCCGCCACTTTGTCCGGTGAAACCTCGCCGGCGAGTACCAGGCGCGCGCCCAATTTGGCCATCCACTCCTTGCACTGCGGCGTCGACTCGCCGTCGCCGACCAGCACCAGATCGACGTCCGGCACCCTGTCGGCGAGCAACGAGAACGCCTCGCAGAGCTCGAGCGTGCCTTTGCGCCGCTCGAGGCGACCGACATAGACGATCTGGCGACGCGTCGGGTCGAGACCGATCTGCTTCTTCGCCTCCGCGCGGTCCCGAATGCGAAACAGCGAGCTGTCGACTCCATCCTCGACGACGGCGATCTTGCTCCACGGCACACCGAACGACGCAGCAGCTTGAGCCAGCGGGTAGCTGACCGCGACCACGCGGGCCACGCGCTGAAAGGCCCAGCCGAGCCAGCGTTTGGCGGCAGGGATTTGGGCGGCGACGTTCATGTCACCGCCGTGCAGCTTGATCACGACCGGCAGTCCGAGCGCTTCACCCAAGAGCACCGACGCGACACCGTCGGGGTACGCGAACGGGCTCAAGATCACATCACAGCCTTTGCGTCGGGCCATCACCTCGCGGAACGCGCCAGCTGCGTAGAATGGCGGATGCAGCACCGTCACCCGCGGAATGTGGATGAACCGCGGATGCAACACCTGGAGATCGCTGATGATGTCGCTGCGCGGCACGCTGGCGCCCAGGCTTGCTCGCGTCTTGCCCTGAAATAGCCCCGCCCCGGGAAACCACGGGATCGGGTTCACCACCGCGACCTCCCAGCCGATGCCTTGCAGGGCGGCCAGCTGCTTTCGATTGTATGGGCCGAACGATGGTTCTGCGCGATTCGGGAAGATGCGCGTTACGCAGAGCACCTGCACCTTGGGTTACTGACCCGGCTGGCCCGGGAACACCCGGTTCAATTGCAAGAGCTTGAAGATGGCCAGCGGCTGGTCTTTCAGGCCAGTGATGCGCACTTCGCCGCCGTGTGCACGCACGCGCTTGAGCAGCGATACCAGCGCGCCGACGCCTGAGCTGTCGATCAAGCGCAAGTTCGAGAGCTCGACCGTGATGGACTTCTTTCCTTCCGAGACCAACGCGTCGAGCGTCGGCCGCAGCTCGGGCGCAGTCAGCGCATCCAGTGTCCCGTCGATCGATAGCAGGGTGACGTCGCCGTTGTCGGATCGGGTGTGGCCCATTCTCGCTCCTCGGGCACGCTACTCTACCAGCCTCCGGGTCTCGAGAACTACCGACGGATGCGCTTCATCATCGTCAGGACGTTCGGGGGGCCTGCGAGGTACCGAACGTCATCCATGAACGAACGGATGATGAAAAGCCCCATGCCCCTCTCGGGCAGCTCTTCGGGCAAATCCATATGATCGGCGGGATCGAAGACATGGCCGGTGTCCTTTATTTCCACGACGATCACCGGGCCACCCCCGTATTCGGCGGCGTCGGCGACGTGCTCCACCCGTATTTCGACGTGGCCGGGGAGCAAGCCGCGGTAGCCGTGAATTGCGAGGTTGTTGAACGCCTCGCTGAAAGCCGAGACGACCTGGCTGACCAGCTCGTCGGCCAGCTCGTTCACAGGGCCAGAACCCGGCACCACAGGCGGCGACGAGTCCGAAGAACCGCGGCTGAACAGCTTGCAGGCAGCCCCAACGACACGCACCGCGACATCGCGATACTCGAGTGCTCCGGGAACTGTGAGGGAGATCACTGAAGCTTTCGTCCCCTCGCCGTGCGGCGGCCGAGCCTCTTCTGCCGCGTAACGCGAGCAAAGTACGTCAAAGGGTACACGCCTTTCCGGGGGTCGCATATAAATGCGCTGTGCTGCCCACAGTACGTGTCGCCAAGAGACTCATCGATATGGTCGGTTCGAGCGTTGGGCTCGCGATCCTCGCTCCCCTCTTGCCCGTCATCGCGGCGGCCGTTTATCTCGATGACCCAGGACCCGTCTTCTACAAGCAGCGCCGAGCAGGCATGCTCAAAGGGTTCCGAAAAACGGATGGCCTCGACTCACCCGAGTTCGAGGAGTTCGACATGTACAAGTTTCGCTCGATGCGAATCGATGCCGAAAAGCTCACCGGCGCGGTGCTCGCGGCGGAGGGTGACCCGCGCATCACGCGCATCGGCCGGTTTCTTCGGAAGTCGCGGCTCGACGAAATACCGCAGCTCTACAACGTCTTGCTTGGCGAAATGAGTCTCGTGGGTCCACGCCCGGAGCGCCCAGAGCTGCTCGTCAACTTGGCGCTGGCGATTCCATTCTTCGAAGAGCGCATGCGCGACGTGAAGCCTGGTCTGACCGGGCTCGCGCAGATCTCGCTCGGCTACACCGGCCGCGCATTCGAAGGCAGCGATGCGGCGACGTTCGAAGATTCTTTGCTGAACCCATTCGACCTCCCCGAGACGCAGGGCTCCACCGCCGACGACATGCGCATGAAACTGTTGTTCGATCTGGCCTACGCGGCGGCGCTCGAAGGGCTCTCTAGCTTTCTTCGGATGGAGCTCGAGATCATCTTAAAGACGCCGCTGGTCATGCTTCGGGGTGTGGGCCGCTGATCGGCTGTTTCGGCGCTGACCGCTCGCCCCACGCCTCGAGCAGGGGCCGGCCGGTCATCACTTCGGGGATCGGCAGGCCCATCAGCGCAAGCAGTGTCGGCGCAATGTCGAGGTTGCTCGCGTCTTTGATCTCGACGCCCCTCGAGATGCCGGGCCCCAGCAAGAGCAACATGCCGCGCGGGTCATGCATCCCTTCTTTGTGGGTCTCGCCATACTCGCGAAACAGCTCGTCGAAGGCGTAACCCTCGAGCTTGGCGCCGGGGCAATCGGGGAAGAAATAGCGCACCTGAGGACCGAGCTTGGCGAGGCCAGCAGGCGACACCGTGAGGATCTCACCGGTCTCTTCGACGTGCATCGCCCGTGGGGTGACGCCGCCTTCGAGCCGAATGTTGGAGAGACGCTCTTTCACGCGCGCGCGCTCGGCAGCGTCTGGCACGCGCACGTTCCACTGGGGGTCCATCGCAGGGGCAACACCCGTGATACCGCTCGCACCCACGATCGCCAGCACTTGATTCACGTCCTTGAACTTCACGCAGACTTTTCCGTCGGGAAACTGCACGTTGAAGTACGGCTTCTGGCCCATGCTGCTGGCGACCACGAGCACGGTGTCGTCGTCGCAGAGCGCCATGAAACGACCCAGCAAGTCGTCGACGAGGGTGTAGCCAGCCTCGACCGCACCACCGAACTTGCGCCGCTCTTCTTCGCCCGCCTTCGTCGGAAACGAAGAGTCGTCCCAGGCACGCCAGTAGTGATGCATGAAGTGCGCGGCGTGGTTCGTATGCCAGGTCGCGAAGTCGGGCTGATAGCGCCGATAAAGCGCGCGAAAGAAGTCGAAATTCAACTCTGGCTGCAGCATCACGCGCCGCCAATGGTCGGCTTTGCCGAGCTTCTCGCCGGCGAGCTGTGTCGCGATCTTGATGCAGGTCGAAGGGCGCAATCCGAGACGTAGAAGCTCGACTCCCAGCTTTGCCATGGCGAACGGCGTGTCTTGGGCGACGTTCTTGTGGTGAACCTGCGTGTATTTGCGGTTCAGCGCTTGAACCGGAGCGATGTACGCCGGGTAGGTGTCCGAGGCTGGGGCAAAAGGCCCCGGCACCATGAAGCCCGGCACTTTCTTCGGAGGAAACGCGCCGATGCTACCGAACACGCCGACGGACTTGCCGCCCTCCACCGCGTACTCCCAGCTGCGCTTGGCGCCGAACGTTGCCTGATCTTGCTCGAGCACGGTGGCGCCATGAACGCCGCGTTCGACCCCCGTGTGCACCGTCACCCACGTGATCCACGGGTCGAGATGGGGCGGTTTCTCGAGCGCTTCCGGTGCGCCCCAGGCGCCTTCTCGCTTCATTCGAGCCAAGTTCGGCATCTTGCCTTCGGCGATCAGCCGGTCCGCGATGGACCACGTGATCTCGTTGAGCTCGAGCAGCAATACCTTGTGGTTACGAGTTGAGCGCGGGGTAGCCATGAGACCTCGGGACGATTGTGACCGCTCGGCTAAGCGCCGTAAAGGCCGACCTCAGCGCATCGTGAGCCGCCGAAACGCCAGCAGCAGCCAGGCGCCATATTCGCGGACGATCCACCGGAGGGCAGCGAACGGGGCCCGTTCGGTCAGGCCGCGTTCGATCAGCTGCACTTCTGCCGCGAAGCCGGCGGCTCGAAACAAGAAGCGGGCGCGGCGAGAGTGAAATGGCTGGGTCACCAGACAGACGGTGCGAACATTTTCCGGCAGCAAGAGCTCGGCGGTGCGCGCGGCGTTTTCTCGTGTCGTCGTCGACAGGCGGTCGACGCGTAGGCGATCATTTGGCACGCCGCCGGCGCGCAACCAGCGGGCCATGCCATCGGCTTCGAGGAGGGAGCCCGCCTGCGCGCGCGGCATGTGTCCACCCGTGACGCACACGATCGGCGCGAGGTTCTCGCGATAAAGCAAGAGCGCGACTTCGACGCGCTCCTGCGCCGCTGGAGACAGCTCTCCTGACGCACGGATCGGCGCCCCGAGCACCACGATCGCGTCGGCCTGACGCGGCTCTCGACAGCCAACCGACAGCGGCCACTCGAGCAAGCGCACGAGCAATCGCACGAGGGCGATCAATGGCCCTTGGACAACAGGAACACCCGCAGCGCGATGGGAAACAGGACGCACACGGAAGCGATCAGCGCTTTCTCGAGCAGGCCGGTCTTCACCTCGAACGTCGGGTCATGGCGGCGTATCGCTGCGTAGAGCGCCCCCGACATTCCGAAGTAGATCCACAATACCTGGTGATAAGTGAACGAAAGAAAGAAGGAGCCGACCGCGACGCCGCTTAAGCTCGCCAAGATGGCGAGGGCCCAGGCAGCTGCCACGCGCGCCTCGTTGTTCGCCGAATACTTCCTGAGCGCTTGCACCGGGATCTTGATCGACAAATACAAGATGAACGCAAACATCACGAACCCCGGCAGCCCCAGCTCCGCAAGCGCCAAGAGGTAGCTGTTGTGCGCCGTCAGCGTGTGGTGCTCGGTGAACTGCCCGTAGCCCACGCCATACACAGGGTTCGAGCGCAACATCTGCAGGCCCTCGATCAGCGCCTCGGTGCGCTCGTCGGCAGAAGCATTGGCTTCATCGCCACTTCGGCCACCGAGCAACAGCAGCGGCAGGCCCATCAGGCCGCCGGCGAGCGCGCCTTTCAAGCCGAACTGTTTGACGCAGTAAACGCCCAGCACGGCCATGAACACCAAGGTTCCGCCGCGCGACTGGGTGAACACGATGGTGACGGCGATGACGATGGCCATCACGAACAGCTGCGACATCGTTCCGATGCTGCGCTTGCGTGAGACGCGCGCGACGAGGAGCGGCAACGCTGCCGCGATCGTGAGCGCCACCTCGTTCGGGTCTTTCAGCACGCCCCGATAGCGCACTCGGCCGCGGCCCACGCTAACGGTGCCGAACAGCCCCTCCCGTTCGCAGCGGTAGATTGCACCGGGCTCGGCGTCGCCGCTGAGGCAGTCTGCTTCGTTGTTGCACGGCCGCCCGTCCGAGCGCAGGCTCTCGAGTTCTGCGCCCTCTTGCACAGCACACGCGAGCGGCGCGAAGCCCTGATTGAAGCAAACCAGGGCCACGAACATGCTAGCGACCAAGAGCGCGCCACTGACGATCTGGAAACCTCCGAAAGACCGCGCGCCGATCGAGATGACCAGGAAGATCACGACCACGATCAACAGCTCGATGGTGCTGTCGACCGCCCGGCTGCCGCCGACATTGAGCACCTGCGAGAGCAGGCACCAAGGCACGAACACAGCAACGTAGGGCCACTGCGGTGGCGGGTCGAAGCGAGCGAGCCCGAGCTTGAGATCGACGAGCAGACCGAAAACCGTCAGGCCGAGGAAGACATAGAGCAGCGGCATCCCCTCGAGCCCAGGAACGAACTCCTGTGGCTTGATGAGAATCAGGAGGATGAGGGCCACCAACCCCGGGAGCGAAAACATGTCAGGGCTCGAACGCTCCGATGCTGATCGGACCCCGCGCCGCACGCGCGCGAAGCACCGAGCCGTCCAGCTTGCGCGCGGGGGGCTCGAATGACGGCGCGGCGAGCGCGTCTAGCAGCGGGTGAGTCGCGTTCGTGGACGTGTCACGCTGCCCGGCACCGACGAGGGCGCCTTTGGGCAGCGGGCGCAAATCTGCGGCTGCGAGATCGACGAAACCTGGTGTCCGCCCCAGCCTTGAACGTTCGAGCGCGGGGTCGATCACGGAGCCCTCCGGAAACCAGTTGTGCGCGCCGCTGACCAGCGGCCCGCCGCGAAGCCGAACCGTTTCGTCTCTGAAGAGCGTGACGGTGCCCCCACCCGCTTGCGCGAAGACGTTGTTGAACAGCTCGATGGACTCCACACGGTCTTGCAGGCGGATGACCCCTTTGGGGCCCGCCATGATGAACGTGTTGTTGACGAAACGGTAGCGTCCTCCGGTATCGCCGGTGCCGTCACCACCGATTCGAACCGCATGGAAGTCGCCGGTCTTGAAAATGACGTTGCCCACGACCTCGCCGTCTTCGCGTGCGAGCGCAGGGTCTTGCCCATCAGGCCCAACCAGCTCGACCTCGTGATACCGGGCACCTTCGATCCAATTTTCGACGATGCGATTCTTCTCGGCCCGGCTCTTGACGTTGTTACCACCCTTGCCGCTGTGGATGAAGCAGTGTCGCAGCACGAACACCGCGCCGGGGTGAGCCGTCTCGTCGGTGGCCATGTAAATCTGATGGTGATAGGTGCCGTCACCGGAGCGCGCGAACTCACTCGCCTCGATGGTCAGGGAGCCGGAGTTGTCGTCTGCGCCCAACAGGCCATTCATGCAGTCGTGGATGAAGCTGTTCCGAATCACCACGCCATGCGCGTGGTGAAAGAAGCAACGCTTCGACGCGCCAGTGATCTCGAGGTTCTCGAACACGTAATGATCGCCGGCGACTTCGATCGAATCGACGCTGCCCTCGATCACGGGCCGCTTGCCGTCGACGACGACGCCTCGGATGGTAATCGGTCGCCCTTCGGCGCCAGGCCGGCTGAAGCGCACGCCGCCGCGATAGCGCGCGTTGCCCTGCAGAGTGACGACGTCGCCCGGGCCGAGCAGCGGCGCGACACTGTGCAAGTCGGGGAACTTGCGCCCCGGCCCCACCTCGAAAGCGCCCGACACGTCGGCGCTGGTGGGGCCTTTCTGGGTGGGCGGCGGCAGGCGCAACGACGGCTCGCCCGGGGTCCGAGGATCGTTGACCTGCACGGGGTCGCAGCACGTGAGCAGCAGCGGTAGCAGCAGCCAGCGCATTGGCGCGCGACGGTAGCACGCGAGAACCCGGCCCGGCAGCGGCCACCAGGGCTTTGTGATACGGCCCTCAGACATGAAGCTGCCCAACTACGATGACGTGCTGCGCGCGAGAGAGCGCATCGCAGGAAAGGTCGTGGTCACGCCCGTCCTGCGCGTTCCCCGACTCGACGCGCTCGCGGGTGTCGAGCTCTACTTGAAGGCGGAGAACCTCCAACGCATTGGTGCGTTCAAGGCCCGCGGTGCGATGAACGCGGTGCTCGCGCTGACACCCGAAGCCCGCGCACGTGGTCTCGTCACCTTCAGCTCGGGAAATCACGGACAAGCCGTCGCGCTCGCCGCGAAGGACGCCAGCGTGGCGAGCCACATCGTAATGCCGGAAGACGCTCCGCTGGTCAAAGTAGATTCGATCCGCGCGCTCGGGGGTAAGGTGAGCTTCGCGGGCAAGACGACCGACGATCGGTATCGCGTCGCATGCACGATCGTAGAAGAGACCGGTGGCACCATGATCCCGCCATTCGACGACGCCCAGGTCATCGCGGGCCAAGGCACCGCCACGGTGGAGCTCATGGAGCAGGCAGCGGCGCTCGGCGCGGTGCTCGACGCGGTGTTGGTCCCGGTGGGCGGCGGGGGACTACTCGCCGGCGCCTGTCTTGCCGCGGAGGGGCACGCTAGCAAGCCCGCCGTGATCGCCGTCGAGCCCGCCGCAGCCGACGCCTTCCACAAGAGTCACTCCGCCAACGAACGCGTAACGATTGCAGCGCAGGCAACCATCGCCGACGGCCTTCGGCCGGTGCGGGTCGGCGAGCTCAACTTCGCGATCGCCCACGCGACGGTAGCGCACACCGTGGTCGTCGACGACGAAGCCATCGGCCGCGCGCTCGTCGAGCTGCTTTTGCACGGGAAGACGCTGGTCGAGCCGTCGGGTGCCTGTGCCCTGGCGGCGGCGCTCGAACGAAAATTGCCGCCCGGTGTGAAGCGCGCCGGCGTCATCCTTTCTGGAGGCAATTTGGCTCCAGCGCAGCTCATCGGCTTGCTGCAGAAGTACGGCTGACCTACGGCCCGAACATTGCGCGGCGTATCGGAGCGCCCGCCGCAGCATCATCCAGCTCGACGCCCTTGCTGGCCTTTTTTACGCCCAATTTGGAGAAAAGCCCATCGAGATCGAAGGGCACGGCACGCTCTGCCAGCTCGCGGTAGATCGGCTCGACCACAGCGTGTCCAACGCCGCGATCACAGGCCCCGAGAAACCTCTCGATGCTCCAGCGCGACGCGATGGTGCCGCCTTCCAAGTTCACGTTTCGCAAACAGTGCCGAACGCCCTTCGCACCATTCGTCTTTTCTGCGATGGCCACTTCCGCCAAGAGCCAGAACGCGGCGCCTCCCCAATACAATCGCCCCCAGCTGCGCGTTCCGTCGAGCCCGCCGTCTCCACTCAGCGGCTGACCTTGCGCCATGGCGTAGTACCATTCCGCCCATACATCGCGCGCAGACAGCCGACCCGCGTTGGCGCGCGCGATGGGCTCGAGAAAGGTCGCCATGCCTTCTTCCATCCAGCTGTGCTTCCGGGCCAGGCCCGGCATCGATACATGCACGAGCTCGTGCGTGAGGATCCAATCGTCGGCGAAGCGGGACGGTTGCGCGTCTGCGCCGAGGTGCACGATCACCGAAGCGCCGCCATTGCCGAGCGCACTGCCGTTGGCGATCGACTGGCCGCCTCCGACCACCACCATCACGAGCGTGTACTTCTGCGGAAACTCGCCGAGCGTTGCCGCGATGTCACTCGCGCAACGCGTCACCCAGCCGACGACGGCAGTATCGCCCACCGCAGGCTCCGGCCCCACGCGCACGACTTCGACCGTCGCAGCGCCCACATGAACCACTTGGGAGCCAAAAGGACCGAATCCGGAGTAGGGCGCCTGTGAAAGATCCGCCAGCGACGCGTGGAAGCGACCTTGCTCGTCACGAGCCAAGCCGGAAAAAAAACGAGACCCGGCCGGCGTCGCGACGGACAACACGAACGGAAGCGAGCGAGCCTCCGTGGGCCGCAGCAGCCAGGTGGTGGGTGGCGCGAGAAAACCGCCGCCGATCGCAGCTGCGAACTGGGGGTTTTTGAACTCGCGCGCCGCCGCAGCGAGGTCGAACCGATACCGCACTGAGCAGGGGCGGGCGCACCCCTGCAGGCGAAGTGGCCAGCTCGGCGCGGCGATCGCAGTGAATGCGCTTCCGTCCGAGGCCACTTCGATATGTGATACGAAGTCTTCCGCCCCCGACTCGATGGTAGCCTGGGAGAGCACTCCTGCGGGCACCTGTACCTCGATCGAGAGCTCGCCGCCCGACGCGAACGCGACGTTGTAGCGCGCTGTGCTCTCGGCCGCCGCTGTCCGCGCTGGCACGGGAGGGGCAGCGGCACCGATTTGCGCGCCGGACGCGCAGCCTGCCAGCATGAAAGCCAGCCCGAAAACGCGCATCAGGAGGGACGGGGGCCAGGCAGGCGGGAGCGCATGGTCAACCAACATCTGATGATGGAGTATGCTCCGCCGCCATGCTCGCGGACACCATCGTAAAGAGGCTTCTCGATCAAGCAGACCACCGCCCCGACGCGCCCGCGCTTTACGAAAAGCGCAGCGATGTCTGGCGAGCGATCACGTATCGCAACTACGCCGATACCGTGCAACGAGTCGGGCGAGCTTTGCTCGCGCTCGGTTTCGAAGTGGGAGACACCGTCAGCATGCTCGGCTTCAACCGGCCGGAGTGGGTCTACATGGCGGTGGGCGGAATGGCAGCCGGCGGCGCTGGCGCCGGCATCTACACGACGTCGTCACCGAGCGAGATCAGCTACATCGTGGGTCACGCCGCGTCCAAGGTGCTGCTGGTGGAGAACAAGGCACAATGGGCAAAGATCGAAAATGTGTTGGGCGAGCTGCCCAAGCTCGACAAGGTCGTGTTCATGCGCGGCGACGAGCCGCCGGCCCACCCAAAGGTCCTTTCTTGGGAGGCGTTCTTGGGGTTGGGCGACAGCGTGTCGGCCGAGCGTCTGCTCGAGCGCGTGCATGCGCTCGAACCGGGCGGCTTGGCGTCGCTCATCTACACCTCGGGAACGACCGGCCCTCCCAAAGGCGTGATGCTCTCGCACGCGAACCTCGCCTTCACCGCGACGGTCGCTCGAAAGATCGCCGAGGGCCGCCCGAGTGACTCGAGCCTTTCTTACCTGCCGCTTTCCCACATCGCCGAGCAGATGTTCTCGATCCATGGGCCCATTACCATGGGCAGCGCGATCTACTTCGCGGAGAGCCTGGAAAAGGTCCCCGACAACCTGAAGGAAGTGCAGCCGACCGTGTTCTTCGGCGTGCCGCGCATCTGGGAAAAATTCCACGCCGGCATCCAAGGCAAGCTCGATCTGGCCAAAGGCGTGAAGAAGAGCCTGGTCGGCTGGGCCCGCCGCGTAGGCACGAGCGTCAGTGCGCTACGAATGAAGGGCGAACAGCCGCGTGGGCTACTCGCCGTCGAATACAGCCTGGCGAAGCGACTCGTGTTCGACAAACTGAAACCTGCCATTGGGCTCGGCCGGGCGCGGTTCTGCGTGAGCGGGGCTGCGCCCATTGCCCGCGAAGTGCTCGAGTTCTTCGCCTCGCTCGATATTGTCGTACTGGAGGTGTACGGCCAGTCAGAAGACTGCGGCCCGACCAGCTGCAACCTCAACGGCAAGACGAAGCTCGGCAGCGTGGGCCCAGCCGTCGAAGGCGTAGAGGTCAAGCTCGCCGACGACGGCGAGATCCTCGTGCGCGGCCCAAACGTGTTCATGGGCTATTTGAAGGAGCCAGAAGCAACCGCCGAGACGCTCGTCGACGGCTGGCTTCATTCCGGCGATCTCGGTGCATTCGACAGCGAAGGCTTCTTGTCGATCACGGGGCGCAAAAAAGAGATCATCATCACCGCTGGCGGCAAGAACATCGCGCCGAAGAACATCGAAGCATCGCTCAAGAACCATCGCCTGGTTTCGGAAGCAGTGGTCATTGGCGACCGCCGGAAGTACCTCACTGTGCTGCTGACACTGGACCCCGAAGCGCTCGCTGCATTCGCAAAGGAGCGTGGCGCACCGAGTGACGGCGCTCACGCTCACCCCGCCGTGAGAGAGGCAATCCAAATTGCCATCGACGCAGTCAATCACGAGCTCGCGCGCGTCGAGACAGTGAAGAAATTCACCATTCTCGCGCGACCTTTCAGCATCGAAGACGGCGAGCTCACCCCGACGCTGAAGGTGAAGCGCAAGGTCGTGAACGAGCACTTCTCGCGTGAGATCGAGAGCATGTATCAAGAGTGAGCGCCGCCCTGCGCACGCAGGGAGTGCCAGGTGTGCGCAGGTAGCGTCAGCTGTGCGCAGGGAGTCAGCTGTGCGCAGGGAGTCAGCTGTGCGCAGGGAGTGCCAGCTGTGCGCAGGTTGGATCGCGGAATCCGGCGAGGCTGTTCGTTTACGTTGATGTAAGATCGGGATCGACTGGAGGTCTCGTCGATGACGCTACGTTTTCGCGCTGCTGGTTGGCCGGTGATCGTGGGTGTGCTCGCAACAGCGAGCTGCGGTGATCCGGAGATCGTCAACAACCCAGCAGGCGGTGGCGGCGGACAAGGCACGGGCGCCCAGAACCCGGGCGGCAACGGCGGTGAAGGCAACTCGTTCACCGTTGGCGGAGCGCCTTCAGGTGGTGCAGCTGCTGGCGGCGAAGGCGGCCGAGAAAGCGCGTTTTGCGGCGACGGCGTCGTCAACCCAGGTGAGGCCTGCGACGACGGCAACGCCGACTCTGGCGACGGCTGCACCGGCACCTGCGACGCCATCGAGAACGGCTTTGCCTGCCCGATGCCCGGTGATCCTTGTGTATCGACGGTGATCTGCGGCGACGGAAACATCACCGGCGCCGAGACGTGCGACGACGGCGATCTCGCTCTTGGTGACGGCTGCAGTGACAATTGCCAAGTGGAGACCGGCTGGGTTTGTCCCGACCCGGGTGAGCAGTGCGAAGCCGCGGCCTGTGGCGACGGCGTCATCGCCGGTAGCGAAGTTTGCGAAGACGACGATGCGCCTCCCGCCAATGGCGACGGCTGCAGCGACAGCTGCCAGCTCGAGCCTGGTTTCAAATGTGATGTCCCTGGACAGCCGTGCGTGCCGACGATCTGTGGTGACGCGCTGGTCGAGGGCAGCGAGCAATGCGACGACGGCAACAACGATTTCGGCGACGGCTGCGTCCCGCTCTATTGCCAGAACGAGCCTGACTGCACGCAGAGCCCGGCGATGGCATGCACCACGTCTTGTGGTGACGGCATCAAGCTTCCGAACGGGACCGAAGAATGTGAGGACGGCAACACGGTCGACGGCGATGGCTGCTCGGCCACCTGCACGACCGAGCCGGGCTACGAATGCATCCCCGACGTGAGCGCATCCCTCACGCTGGAGTTGCCGATCGTATTGCGTGACTTCGCCGTCTCACATCCGGACATGGAGGACTTTCTGGGCAGCGATCTCAACATCGTTCAGCTCCTCCTCGGCGCGGACGGCAAGCCGGTCTACAACGGCATGCCCACGACCCCGACCACCTCTGGTCAGGCCAACTTCGACCAGTGGTACCGCGACGTCGCAGGTATCAACATTCCGGTGCTGCAGACGCTGACGTTCACCAAATTGGTGACCGGTGAGTTCCAATTCAACGATTCGACCTTTTTCCCACTCAACGGGCTCGGCTTCGGCAACCAAGGCAATAGTCAGAACTTCCACTTCACGAGTGAGGTTCGTTATTGGTTCGAATACAAGGGCACCGAGGTGCTCGACTTCACCGGTGACGACGATGTGTGGGTATTCGTCAACAAGCGCCGCGCAATCAATCTCGGCGGCGTGCATGGCGCCCAAAACGCTTCCATCACGCTGAACGCAGCCAACGCTGTCACCTTCAACTTGACCCTGGGTCAGGTGTACGAAATCGTCGTATTCCAGGCCGAGCGTCACACTACACAGAGCAACTACAAGCTGACCTTGTCGAACTTCGACAATGGCAAGAGCATCTGCAACAGCGTGTGCGGCGACGGTATCAAGACGCCAGACGAGGCCTGCGACGACGGCATCAATGATGGCTCGTACGGTAGCTGCACGCCCGACTGCAAAAAGGGACCACGCTGTGGCGACAGCCTGGTGCAGATGCCATTCGAAGAGTGCGACGACGGCGTGAACCTCTCCCCTTACGAAGGTTGCGCGCCGGGCTGCCAGCTCGGTGCTTTCTGCGGCGATGGTCAAGTCGACAGCCTCTTCGGGGAGCAGTGCGACGACGGGGACAACGACGGCGGTTACAACGAGTGCGCGACGGATTGCGTGCTCGGTGAGCGCTGCGGCGATGGAGTGAAGCAGTCGCCCTTCGAGGAGTGTGACGACGGCAACAGCAACAACAGCGACTCCTGCGGCAACGACTGTGAGAGCAACATCGCCGGCTGAAAGCGCCGGCAGTACTTGTCGGCCGCGCGTTTCGCCCCACATGCTGCGGCCGTGGAGCCTCAAAATTTCGCTCGGCAAGGGATTGCCGAGCCTCGCTATGACCGAATCGGTGGTGGCTACGCCACCACCCGCAGAGAAGACCCCAGAATCGTCGCGCTCCTCGAGAGTGCGCTCGGTTCGGCTCGCAGCGTCGTGAACGTGGGGGCCGGGGCCGGCTCGTACGAGCCGGCCCAGCGGCACGTGGTCGCCATCGAGCCGAGTGACGTGATGGCGGCGCAGCGGCCTCGAGAAAAGGCGCCGGCGATTCGCGCCAGCGCCGGGTCACTGCCTCTGCGAGACGGCTCGGTGGACGCTGCATTGGCATTCTTGACGATGCACCACTGGGACGAGGAGCAAGAGCGCGGCGTGCGTGAGCTGCGGCGGGTCGCCAGCGGCGCCGTCGTGATCGTGACCTGTGACCCCGCGGTGAGCGGGGAGATGTGGCTGATGCGCGACTACTTGCCGGAGGTGGCGGAGCTCGACCGACGTATTTTTCCTGCGCCCGCGCTGCTGGCCGAGTGGTTGGGAGGCACCACCGTGATCGAGGCGGTACCGGTGGCGCGCGACACCCCCGATTGGACGCTGATGTCCTTCTGGGCGCACCCCGAGCGTGTGCTCGACGAGCGCGCACGAAACGCGACGTCGGGCTTCGCGCGAATGTCACCCGCAGTGATCGAACGGGTTGTGACGGCAGTCGAACGAGATCTGCGGTCCGGCGAGTGGGATCGCAAAAATGGAGCGCTGCACGGCCTCGCTGCATACGACGCCGGGCTGCGCATGGTGATCAGCCAGGCCGCTTGAGCAGCTGGCGCCGATGTCGGGCGCTGTGTCGGCAGAACCACGCGACCGCGTCGAGGGGGCCTCTCCATCAGCCGAGATAGTCCCGAAATATGCCGAAATATGGGCCAATTCACGCGGGCACGACGGCTGCAAACTCACCGCCATGGGTCGCTCGTCACGCCAAGGTCCAAGTTCCTTTTCTCTGAGCATCACCGCCGTCGTTCTGTCGATCGCCGGTTGCCAGCCTGACTCGAACGGCAGCAATGCGCCGCCCACGGAGCCTGCTCCGGCAGCGGAGTCCAGCGAGCCCGCCGCAATCGCGGTCGCGAAACGAGTCTTCGCGCCGTCGCGCAAAGATTGCGACAGAGTGGCGGTATTTGCAGCGGGTGAGTCGGCAGGCGCCGTTTGCGTCGAGGACGTCGAAAAGGAAGGGCTGACTGTCGTCGACCTCTCCGATACCTGGGCTCCGCGTGTGTTCGTCCCCGACGCCCCAACGCAGAAGGCCCCCGAGTACCGGAGCAAGTATCTCGAGCTGGCCAACGCCAAGAACGCCGATCTGGGGCTCAACGGGATCGCACCGACGTTGTCGATCGTGAGCGCGAGACTCGCGGACGAGAAGCGGCAGCGCTGTGACGCCGCGATCGATCGTGCACCACTCACTTCGATCGAGGCAGCGCTGGGCGCGGTCGCCTCCGACGAGCGCGAGGCCGCGAAGGTGCTGAAACAGATCGAATCCAAGGCAGCGCTGTCGGTGGTGCAAGCCGAGCTCGCGTGTACCGGCCTGCTCAACGCGAACAAGGTGACCGGCCGTATGAGCGCCTCCACACAAGTGGCGCTCGAGGCCTTCCGACGGCGGAACATGATCGTGGGCGGTGGGCTCGACGCGGACACGCTTCATGCATTGGCCCTCGGCGGCGAAGAGCTAGCGTTTCGCGCACTGCTGCGCGGGCTGCGCGAGCGAGTCGCCGACGCGAGCGGCCTGATCGAAGACGGCACGGCATCGGAGACGAGGGCGCTGGTGCTGGGCCGCGAGATTGACCTGTCTCGCTTCGCGCCGACGCTGGAACAGGCAATCGCAGGCGGTGCGCCGGATCTCGTGGACATTGCGACCGACGCTGCTGCAGGAGAGCTCGGCTGGTCGACGCCCGACGCCGCGCGCGCCTTCGTGGTCGCACAGGGAAAGGCAGGCCTGGGCGCGCTGCGCGTGGCCGTGACATTGCCGGCGAAGCCCGCGTACCACAGCCGCACGATGGATCTGCGTGTCGAGATTGATCGCGGCGACGTGTTCTACGACTCGCCTGGCCAAGCCGCGGCAGCCCGCAAGAAGCTCGGAACCGTGCGCGCCCCGACGTTCGTCGTCTACGCGAAAGACGGCAACCGCGAAGTCGCGCTGATGCGTTGGGCGACCACCATCGGTGGCTGGAAAAAGGAGCGGACGGACCAAGGCGAAATCGCGCTCAAATACAAGCAGAGCGACGTGGGCGATCGCGTCTGGCGGCAGATCATTGCAGCGCCGGCTTGGCTACCACCTGAGTCGACACCGGAAGCGGACTTGGTCCACGAAGACAGCGAGGGCAATATCGCGCTCAGGCGTGATTTGATCCAACCGGGATACCGCAATGCCTACGGTCTGGTGATGATGATCCACCACGAAGTGGTCGACCAGGGCGGCAAGACGACCTTCCTCGACCATGGAATTCGGACCCACGGCTCGGTCGACTACCGGTCGATTCGAAAGGGCACCAGCCACGGCTGCCATCGCTTGCAAAACCAGCTCGCCCTTCGGCTGAGCGGCTTCTTGTTGGAGCACCGCAACACCGTGCGTCGGGGCAAGATGTACACCGATTATCACCGCACGCTCGAGCACAACGATCAGACGGTAGAGGTCGATGTGCCGACCCGCGGCTACCTCTACGAGCTCGACCCACCCGTACCCGTGCGGGTCTTGAAAGGTCGCATCGCGGGCGAAGAACAGAAGCCCGTCTCGAGTGTGATCGCCCTCAACACCAACGAGCCGCGGGAGAGCTGAAGTGAGGCGCAATGCCTCGCTTCAGGCTGCGCTGCGGCCCTTTTGCGCGGGAGCAGGAGGCTCGATTGTGGCGGCCCGCGCATGAATCGAAGGCGCATCGAAAGTCTCGAGCAGCTTGCGTAGCTCGTGTGTCGGCGTCTCCTCGAAGCCGTTCACGAACGCATAACGGTGGCCAGTCTGGTCAGTGCCATCTCGCAACGTGAGCTCGATGACCCCATCGGCACGGGCAAAAATCTCGATGCCGAAATTTTCACCGCGGCAGTGCGCGAATCGAAGCAGCGCTGCGCAGGCTTCATCGATGTCTTCCGCGTCTTGTGGAGTCGGCATTTCCCTGACCATCACGTCACCTCTGACACGAGGTAGAGCAAACGACGTGCCGTCTCTATGCCTTCGGAAACCAGGGGACGAGCCGTGAGACCCGCCGCTGATACTCCGCAAAGTGAGGCCGTTTCGCGAGCGCGCGCTTTTCTGCCATCGGAATGCTGGCGAACAAGATCATCGCCGAAACGCCCAGCGCCCCCAGCGCCATCAACGGGGACAACCGCACCGACAGCGCAAACATCACCACCGACCACCAATACATCGCTTCGCCGCAATAATTCGGGTGGCGCGAGTAGGCCCACAGCCCCGCCTGGAGGAAGGCCTTCACATCCCGGTTCTCGCGCCGAAAGCGATGCAGCTGAATGTCGGAAAACGTTTCGAGCAGAACCGCTGTCACGCCGATCACCGCGCCAGCGAAGTCGAGCGGCCCGAGGGGGGCGGAGCTGGCAATCGCTTCGTGAAGCGGCCAGGTTCCGAGAGTCACCAGCGTGAACGGGAGCACATGCAGCGCGAAGAAGCTGGCGACCGCGTAGGCGCCCCCTGTCTTCGCCCGCAAGTCGACATAGCGCCAATCTTCATGGGTCAACCCCTCCCAATGCGTTGCCCAGTTCGTCGTCAGCCGAATGCCCCACGCTGCTGTCACCAGCGCAGACAAGAGCGCGCGCGGCTGCGACCAAGCGTCGTACGCGAACAACCACGCGCCTGCGTAGACGACAGGCGTCGCGCTCCAGTAGCAATCGTAGAAGCCGGAATTCTTGAAAACGATGCTGCACGCGTAGAGGGTCAAGGTTGCTGCGGCGCCCGCTGCCACGGCCTGCGTGAACGGGGACCCGGGCGTGAACAGCAGCGTCAGCACCCCGAGCGCGGCGGCCAGCACATAAGACGCGAAGTACACCCAGCGCGATTTTTGCAGTGTCGAAGCACTCATGTCGAGGCCCTACGATCGAGACTGGAACCAGGTTGTCGAGAACGCCGCGATTCTCGCCGACACCAAACTCGCTCGTGGCCCGTACCCTGCTAGATCTTGATGGTGGTCGTCCTGGAGAAGTCCCCGAAAGTCTTTCTGGTGGCGCTGTTCATTCGCGGCTTCTGGCTCGAAGTGACCCTGGAAGACGAGGGCAGCAAGGCCCGCTATTTGTACGCCAAGCACGTGATCGGCAACCTTCACGTCGGGATCGCCTGACAAGATTCAGCGACCGAGCGCGGGGTCAGCGAAACGGCCCCACAGCGCGTTGAACTCTCGCTCGAACGGGCCCACGAGGCGCGGGTCGTTGGACACCACCAGGTTCTCTTCGTTGTTGCGCGCGGCGCCGCGCGTCCAGTTGTAGCTGCCCGTGAGCACTGCGCGACCGTCGAAGATCGCAAACTTGTGGTGCATATGGCACTCGGTCCGATCTTCCCGCACCTCCATCCCGGCGCGCTCCAGTCGGCGTACGTCCGAGCCCTCGTCGTGGGCTTTGTCGTTATCTGTGATCACCCGAACGCGAACGCCGCGCCTGTGGGCATCGAGGATCGCGGCGGCGATGCGATCATCGGTGATGGTGAAGACGCAGACGTCGACGGTGCGCTGCGCCTGCTCGAATTGCCGACGAATTGACTGCAAACACTCATCGCCGGGGCTGAAATAGGCCTCCACCTGGGTGGTCGGGCGGCCCCTGTCACGCGAAGCCTCGCGCTCCTTACTGCCGGAAATGTCCTTGCTGGGCTCGGGTAGGGCGGGGGAGCTTCGAGCTGCGCTCGCCGCGGCAGCATCGGCGTCGATGGCACGCTTCTCCAGCTGGTCGGTCTTCGCCGCCAGCTCTCGTGCGCGCTGCTCGTGCGACTTTGCCCGCTGCTCTGCTTCCGCCAGGCTCGCCTCGGCTGCCGCGGCGCGCTGCGCGAGAGACCGTGCGCGACCTTCAGCGATTCGCAGCTCCGCCTCGACATTGTCGTTCTTACCACGCCTCTTTTTGCCAGCTCTCGCGTTGGTGTCGGCTGCCTTCTTGAGCGCTTGCTCTGCTCGTTTTGCCCGATCGAGCGCCGCCGTGACGCGCGCTTCCGCGCTCTTGGAGCTGGTTTCCAGCTCGCTTCGTGCGGCTTCTGCGCGTTTGGCGCGATCTTCCGCCTTCTGCGCCCGTTGCTCGGTCTCACGCAAGCGCTTCGCCGCCTGCCGAAGCTCGAGATCGTCACTGTCTCGAGCGGGCGGCGCGACCGGCACATCCGCCATGGAGGTGCGGGCTTTCGGCAGCTTCTTCGGTACTTCGGGTGGCCGGACCGCGTCGGTCGCGATAGGCGGCGTGGCGAGCACGCCGGCGAGCCAGTTGCGAAACCGGTCGATCATTTCGGCAGCTTAGAGGGGAAAGCCAAGGACGTCCCTTTCTGTGCTGGTTTGCCACGGCTGACGCGTTCTGCCGCGGTTTCAGTCGAGCTTTCGCCGATCTGCGACGCCTGCGGGGTTGGCCCGCGTGTTGCGATAGGCCGCGCGGAGGCAAGATGAACGCGATTGATTTGCTCACCAAGCAGCACCGCACGATGGAAGAAGCGCTTCGCGCAGTGCTGGACGCGCCAGCGAAGGACCGCCGCCCCGCCTTCGAGGGCTACGCCGACGTGCTCATCTCCCATGTCCTGGTGGAGGAGCGTGAGTTCTACCCCGCTGTGAAGGCGAAGCGCACCGAGGACATCCTGCTCGAGTCTCTCGAGGAGCACCTATCGCTCAAGCGTCTGGTGGCCGACCTGTTGGCGCTGCGCGTCGACGACGAGCACTTCGAGCCGAAGCTTCATGTGCTCAAGGAACAAGCAGAACACCATCACAAGGAGGAGGAAGAGAACCTGTTTCCCAAAGTTCGCCAGCTGCTCGACGAGAAAGAGCTGAGGGACTTGGGGGAGCGCATGACAGCTGCGCAGACGCAGCTCTTGTTGGGCGAGCCGCGCGCGATCGCGAAGAACCAAACGCGCGCCGCTGCAGAGCTCTGAGCGAACCTACGGGCAGTCGCGCTGCCCGAGATCGCCGAACGTATCGATGGCAAAGCCTGACCATTGCGCGGCAGGGTCGAATGCATCGCTGCCGTTGGTATCGCCCTGAGACACGCTACAGGACCTACGCAAGGTGGCATCTTGGGTAATGGTGGGTGTGACGCCCCAGACTGCGTCCTCGCCGATACGGCCGATCACGTCAGTCACATCCCCACCGCAAACCAGCTCGACCACATCATTGCCACTGTGCTGCAGATCTGCGGAAGTCTGATCGCACAGTGCGGTCTGCGCGAACCCGCTGTTGCAGAGCACGTGGACAGAACCGGGCGCCAGCGTGACGTTGCTGAGCGCGAGGGTCGCAGCGCCAGGGGTGGCAGACCCGTTCTGGTAGCGATTGACCACACAATCGCCGACCGTGATCCCTTCATCACCGACGTTCGCGATCTCGATCGCCTTGTTGTTCGCGCTGCCCTCCACATACTCGCTGAAGACGAGGACGCCAGGTTGACCCGGACCTGTCGTGGTCACCGTCATCGTGGGCTCACCGCCGCCCTGATTGGGCGCCCCTCCTTGGTTGCCCTGGCCGCCCTGGTTGGAGCCACCTGCTGCGGCGCCACCTGCGGGCGCGTTGCCGCCCGTTGCCGTCGGGGCGCTGCCCCCGATGGCATCGGTGTTTCCGGTCGCGCAGCCCCAGCCGAGCAACCCACCCAATGCCAGCAAGCGAATTCCGCCAGAGTGCGCGCGCATGAACCGTCGCTATAACACGCTGCACCAATCGCTACGTGGCTGCTCGGTGACGATCTTTCACCCAACCTGCGCGCAGATGGCCTCGAGCAGGGTCACGCGGTTGCATGCCCAAAATCTTCGTCACTCGGCGACGACTCCTTCCGTCGTCTCGACGATCATGCGGTGGGGCACCGCTCGCTCGACTCGAGGTGCCGCTACCCATGGGCTGGCAACATATCTCAACTCGCGGCTCCGATGAGCGAGTCTCGGGTGCTACGGCGAACGAAGCGCCACTACATGCGCAATCGCGGCGATCACGAGCAGCGCGAGCGCCGCCAGGTCCACCTTGAATAGGTGAATCACGGCCACGACCAACAGTGAGACGAGCACCACGATTCGCATCGACACGCAGCCTGGCGGTCGGGCGCAGCGCCGCCAATTACCTCCCAGGTAGTGGCTCTCTCTATTTGCCGTTCACGGCCTTCATGATGAGGTCGGCCAGGCGCCATCACCAGCCGTGTCACCCGCGAATGGCAGCGCTGGTCACTTTGCCGTCGCCGTCGAGCACCACTCTCACGACGAACCGCGTTCCGCTCGGCACTCCGGAGGCGCGCCCCGCCTCCCGCAGTGCAGCAGCGATGCTCCTCTCTTGTGGCGCCCCGAGCCCCAGCGCTCGATCTCGATCCCGCACCGACGCGCGCACACTCTCATTGGTATCTTCAGGCGATACTGTGCCCGCGCGTGGCGTATGCGACGGGGCAGGTGCGCCTTCTGGCGCGAGCTCGACGGATTGGGCGAGCGACAGCCGAGGCAGGCCAGCTACTCCCATGCCGGGCTCCTCCAACGGAGAGAAACCGTCGTTCGGCTCCGGCGGACTGTCAGCGATCTCGCCAAGCGAGCGGTCACCGTTGCGCTGGTGACGGCCGCGCAGCGCGGGCGCTGGTGGCGCCCTCGGTGACGGCGGGCGGTCGAGAGGTCGTCGCCGCGCGGGCCGAGGTCCGCTCGGCGCTGCGCTCCGTGAATGAGACAGGGTCGATGACCATCTCCACCGGGGTCATGCCGGCGTCGGCGGCCGTCGCCACGGGGCGGTTGCTTACCGCCGCACGCGGTGGCAGCGACGCAAACCAATAGATCACGAGCACATGCCCGAGCGCGGCGACGATGCCAGCGCGGCGCACGCGTCGCTCGTCGCTCACCAATAGAGCTCCACCGGCTCGAGTGACTCACAGTCGACGCTGGCAACACCCAGCAGCTGCAACGTACGCTCGGCCTCGCGATAGGCGTTCACGTCACGCACGCCCGCGCGGTCGACGAACATCTCGAGGGCGAGCCGCGCGCGGTCCCATTGGCGCTGCTCGCGATAGGCCAAGCCCAGGTACAGGTAGGCCTTGTCTTGAACGCCGACCATCGGGTCTTTGGCGAGCGCGCGCTCGATCACGACAATCGCTGGGGCCCAGCGCTTTCGCTTGTAGAGCGAGATGCCGGTCGCCAAAAGCTCGTTCGCGTCGGCGGAGCTCAGGTCGGCATACAACGTATCGGAAGTGATCATCGCTTCGGCGAGCACGAGCCCGCCGACAGGCTGCATCGCCAGCAAAGGACCGAAAACGACGCCTGTCGCGACGCCGACGCCGACTGCCACGTTGACGTCGTGCACACGGTCGACCGCCAAGTCTTCGTGGAGCTCGCGCCATTGCAACACGTCTTCGCGGCATTGCAGCTTTTCGCCGCTCAACGGGTCCCGCAAGAGCAGCACCGTGTCGCCTTCGTCAGGGTCGTCGCTGCCGCCTTCTTCGGCCATCACGTAGCCTTGAAACGCGGGCGAGTAGCGTGCATGGGTCCCATAGACACCAGGCGCTGTCGCACAGCCCGACGAGACAGCGAGAAGAGCGCCCGCAAAAGGGCGCAACAATCCAATTGATCGAAGCATGATCGTCCCCAGGTTGAAGGTGAAGGCGCGCCTACGCGGCGCTAAATGAGCGAGCATGATTCTCGACGGGGCTGTCACCAGCTGCCGCGCGAAAGGCGTCAGGCCACAGGCTTCAGCCAGAAAGAGAGCGAGAAAGAGGCAGCCAGAAAGAGAGCGAGAGGCCGGCAACATCGCTCATCTGGGCTCTGGCTCTGGCCGAAGCCTGTGGCCTTCTTTGGGCGAGAATCACGCTCCCTGATTTGGCGCGCGAGTTTGTCGCGCTCCGCAATCAATTGCCGATCGATGTGATCAGCTCAGAGGGCGAGGGCTTTGGCGACGTCGACCTGCGCCATCACGCCCATTCCACTCGGCATCGCCTCAACCGGCTCGAACGCTGGCGAGAGGCTCACGCCATACCAGCGACTGCTGGCCGGCGAGACCGCCCAATTCGGGGTTGCTGCACGGTCCCGTTTCGTCACGGGCGTCGACCAAGCGAGCGCGCTCTCCGTGGCCGGGCTCTCCGGGCGTGACCAAGCGCCGTCGATCTCGTGTTTCAGTTGCGGATTGAAGGCTGCCAGCGTGGTGGCAGACGGCGACACAACGGCTTCTGCGTCGACAGCCGACTCGGCCTCGAGCGCAGGGCTCGGCAGCCCCATCTGGCTGAGAACTGGAGCGCCCGCTGGCATGGGTCGACCACGCGCGCGACGCGCATTCGAGCGGTATGCTACGCGCGACCCCGGTGGCTCGGGACACAGCTCGGGCGCGGGTGTTGGGCTGGGCACCGCGGTCGGCGCCTCGGGCGACCGCCCCGACTCGATCGGCGCGGCGAGCTCGCGCGGCGGACCGACTGCGGCCGGAGGCGAAGTCTCACGTTCTGGGGCGGCGGCAACGTCGACCGCGGAACGACCAGGAGACCACAGGCTCGCGCCCGCCAGAGAAACGAGCGCCACCGCGGCGACTCCTGCGATGGCAAAACACGCACCGCGAACCATTGCGCGATTGATCTCGCTGCGAGCCGGGGCCGCCGTCATTGCTTCTACGGCCGCATGCTCGGCGGAGACCCACGCAGCGTTGGCTGCGTTGTTCTCACGTTCAACCGCGAGGCCCCTGATGTTGTTCTCGAACTCGGGCACCGCCACGATGAGCTCGGCCAGTCGATCGGCATAATCGTCGGGCAGCGAATCGTCGCTCTCTTGCCAGCCGATGCGATGGCAAAACTTTTCCCAGTCCAGATCGCTTGCCAATGCGGCATTGCCATCGGAGCAGCCCTTCGTGGAGCTGAGCAGTTGGTCGAGCCCACCGCGCACCAACACCAGCTGCGGGCGACCATTGCCACGCCCGTGACTTCGCGTCCGATCGCGCGCGCTCACGATGCCACCTTGCTCTTGTCGAGCGCGTCGGTCGCCTCTTGCATCCTGGCGGTGAGTTCGTGAGGCAAGATGCCGCGCTCGTGCGCGACCTGATTGCGCGTCTTGCCCCCGAAGCGAACCTCGGCCAACAGCTCTGCCTGTTCGAAGGGCAAGAGCTCATAGTAGGTCGCCAGCTCTTCCGCGGCGCGACGTGCCTTGAAGAGGCGCGTCGTGAAGGTCGCCGCGGTGACGCCGAGCTCGCGTGCCACGGCAGCGTCACCATTGCGACCCGCCGAGAGGCTCGCCTTCAGCACCTCGGCGAGCGGAGCGGGCAACCTCGAGAGGATCCACTGCAGGCGCTCGAAGGCGAACAGGGACTCTTCCGCCGAGTCGGTCCAGAGGGGAGGCGGAGACGCAGCGTCGGTGTGTGCGCGCAAGCGTTGCTCTTTGGCGACCACGTCCATCGCGGCGCGCCGTACACACACGAACAGCTCGACCGTGGTCTCCGGCGGCGCCCAACCAGGCTCGTCCCGCATTCGCCGCCACCAGCGCACGTACAAGGTCTGCAGGATATCGTCGGCGTCACGCTGCCGGCCGAAGCCGCACGCGATGCGGTGCAGCTTGCGGGCGTGGCGTTGCAGGTGAGCGGCGAGCTGGGGTTGCAGGGCGAGGGTCATGGGCGAAATCCAGGTCTCGAGCCGCCAGATAGCCCAGCGACGATGTGAGAACGGGGCTGGGACCCATTTTTTTCATGGCTACGGCTCGGTGCGTCAAAGAACCGGGCGTCGCTAACGTGCTCCTAGCCAGAGCCGCAACTGGCGGCTTGGCACGCGCCGAGCTCGGCGATGGGCGTGCGCCCAGAGCTTTTCGCGGAAACGGAAACCACTCTGCCCGTCGACTTCCACAGCTAGCGGCGGGCCTACTGCTCGGCGCTGGCCGAAGCCGACGTGAACGTACAGCGCGCGACCCAGCTCGCTGACCACTCCGATGCGAAGACTCACCTCGGCTACGTATCGCGGACCAGGGCCACGCAGAAGGCTCCCGCGGCAGCCATTCCGCATCTTCCTGTTGCGATTCCTTCTGCAAAACCGCGTTTGTCGGCGCGCCCGGGTGGATTCGAACCACCGACCCGCGGCTTAGAAGGCCGCTGCTCTATCCAGCTGAGCTACGAGCACGTGTCGTTACAAGACGACGCGAGCATAGCCCGCCCTGACAGCGGAGGATTCCGGAAATTGCGCCGATGGTGGCGCAGCATCGCTACAGCTGCAGGAATGCGAGCGAGACGAACACGGCCGCGGCAGCGAGCAGCGCGGGCCAGCGCTTCAAGGCAATACGCGGTGGCACGATGCGCGGCGGAACCAGCCGGGGCGGAACCACGCGAGGCGCGGCGGCGACCCACTCGGCGGGCAACGCGACCTCGGGTCCTTCGGCCCAAGCAGTGGTTTCGACCCAATTTGCAGCTCTGACCGCTGCGGTGGGAGAGCGCGGTGCAGGGCGCGGCGGCCTGGACACCTTCGGCAGGCGGCTCTCGACCACCAGAACGGCATCGGGGCACCGGACGTTTCGCAGGCGACGACTCTTTTGCAGACGGCTGTAGACTATGGCTCTCATGTCGATCACCTAGCGGCGACGGGGTGCGAGAAGTGGCTAGAGCAAACGTCAAGCCAGCGCGCCGCACGCGAAATCGCGGCCGATCGCCGAGATTCGAGTCGCAATCGGACTCACCTTTTTGCCTCAGCTGGGGGGCGTCCGCGCCACCGGCCAAGCAGTCGACGCCTCGCGTGAGACATCAGATATCTGATTCGAGCCACACTCCCCCAGTGCAGCTGGCCGGGAAGCCGCAGCCTTCGCCACCAGGCCCGGTGAACTCGAGGTCACACAACTCGCCTTCTTGCGCGGCCGAGCAGCCGCACAGCTCTTCACCCGCGTCCGGGCAGCCGGTGAGCACCGGACAGGTCCCAGCAACGCTCGTGTCCATGCACAACCCTTGAGCCCCGCCTCCGCCACCCGCACCGGGTGCGCCACCGGTTCCGCCAGTCCCAGGCGCCCCGCCGTTGTCTGCGCCGCCCGCCGCGGCGCCGCCATTGCCAGCGCCGCCAGCGGGCGAGTCATCACCGCAGCCAACCGCAATCGCTGCCAGCATCCCAATTGCCAAGCATGAAGGTCTATTCATTGCGACAGGCTACAGCACTCTGCCCGATGTCGCGCAACGGCTAGCGTTCGGTGGTCCTGCAACCAAACGCGCAGCTCAGATCGTGAGCGCACCCGAGTCGTCACCAAATTCATTCACATCGACGCCCACTGTGTTGAGCATCGCGACGAACAGCTTGGCGACCGACGGTTCGTCGTTGTACGCGATGTGACGCCCGCTGGAGATGTCGCCGCCGCCTTTGCCAGCCAACAAGATCGGCATGTCGTTGTGGTTGTGGGCGTTGCCGTCCGAGATCTCGCTTGAGAAGAACAACAGCGAGTTGTCGAGCAGCGTAGTGCCGTCGACGTCTTCGACTGCGTCGAGCTGCTCGAGCAAGTTGGCAAACTGCTGAACCTCCCACTGGTCGATCACCGTCAGCTTGCCGAAGTTGTCGGGGTTGTCTTGGTGATGGCTGATCTCGTGATGGCCGCCGCTCACACCGATGAAGTCGTAGCTGCGGTTCGAGCCAGCGTTGGCGAGCATGAACGAGATCACGCGCGTCGCGTCGCACTGGAAGGCGAGCACCATCAGCGTGTTCATGATCTCGATGTGGGTGAGTAGCGTAGTCGGGTCTTCTGGCCGCTCGATCGGCTCGCAGGTCGGGCCGTTGTTGCCCTTGGCGATCTTCTCTTCCAGCTCGCTCACTGCGGTCAGGTACTGGTCGAGCTTCGCCTTGTCGGTCGCGCCGAGTCGGGTGTGCAGGCTCTTCGCGTCTTCGTTGACGTAGTCGAGGATCTTCGTCCGATAGAAGAGACGCTTGGCCTTCTCCTCGTTGGACTCGGTCGGGTCGAAGCCCTCGAACAGCTGATCGAAGACAACGCCAGGGCTCGTCAGCTTGGGCAGCGGCTGCGTCGCGGACGCCCAGGAGATGTTGCGTGCGTAGGCGCAGCTGTAACCCGAGTCACAGTCACCGATGCCGCCGCCGCCCTCGATGCCGAGCTGCAAGCTCGGGATACGTGTCATCTCTTTCAGCACGTTGGCCGCGGCTTGATCGACCGAGATGCCATTCTGAATGTCGGCGCCTTGCGTCTTCTTGGGGTGCGCTGCCGTGATGAACGCACCCGTACCGGAGGCGTGGTCGCCCGGCCCATCGGGCTGCGCGGGGCGATTCGCCAGCCCACTCAGCACGTTCACCTTGGACTTCACGTTGACCAGCGGCTCGAGAATGGTCGTGAGCTCCCAATTGCTGCCTGTGGCAGAGGGCCGCCAGGCGTCCATGTGGATGCCGCAGGGTACGTAATAGGTGAGGATGCGCTTGGCCGTCTCGTCAGCTGCTTTGGCCTGCTTGGGCGCCAGCGACTCGAGCCAGGGCAACCCCAGCGCGACACCAGCACCACCGAGAAAGGCGCGTCGACCCACTCTGGAAACACGGGGCTTGTTCATCAGTTGGTCCCCCCTTCTTTCTCGCCGCGCCGATATCTGAATGGCTCGCTCGTGACGAGCAGCTTGACGAGCTGGCGAAGCCCTCTGCCGCCGTCTCTGAACTCGGAGTCGATACCGGTCAGATAGAAGGCGTCGGTGCTCGCGGGGCCGCGGCCGAGCGCGTAGGTGAACACCTTCTCGACTGCACAGCTCGACAGGCGCGGGTCTTGCGCGAGCAAGTCGATGAACTGGTCCGGCGTCGTGAAGCTCTGCTCGTTGAGCTCACCCGACGCGTCGACCGCCACTCCCTTGTCTTCGGTGCGGAAGGCGCCGATGCCGTCGAAGTTCTCGAGGGCGAGGCCCAGCGGATCCATCAGGTTGTGGCAGGACGCGCAGACGGGGTCGGCGCGATGGGCAGCCAAGAGCTCTTTCTGAGTCTTGGCCTCCAAGTCTTCGGCCTTGAAGCCGTCGACATCGGCCGGGGGCGGCGGCGGCGCATCGCACAGTAGATTTTCGAGGATCCACTTGCCGCGCTTCACGGGAGAAGTGCGATCAGGGTTGGAGGTGATGGTCAACCACGCACCTTGGCGCAAGAGGCCGCCGCGTTGATCAGTGTCGAGCGTGACCTTCTCGAGCTCGCCGCCAGTGGGTGCGGTGACGCCGTAGTGCTCTGCCAAGCGGGCATCGACATAGGCGAAGTCGGCCACCACCAGGTTCGCGAGATCGAGATCTTCGTTCTTCAAAAACTCGGCAAAGAACGCGTCCGCCTCGGCCTTCATCGAAGCGCGCAGCGCGTCGTCGAAGTCGGGGAACGTCACGTCATTGGGGGTGCTGTCGGCGAGCGCGCGGGTGAACAGCCACTGCCCGGCGAAGTTGTCGACGAGCGCCTTGCTCTTCGCGTCGTCGATCATGCGGTCGACCTGCGCAAACAGCGTCGCCTCGTCCGACAGCTTGCCCTGCTCGGCCAGGTCGAGCAGCTCTTCGTCGGGCGTGCTGCTCCAGAGGAAGTACGAGAGGCGCGAGGCCAGCTCGTAGTCGTTCACCACGTGAGCGGTCATCGACGTGGGGTCGGTGTCGAGCTCGAAGCGGTACAAGAACTGCGATGAAGAAAGCACCGCGCGCACCACTAGCTTGAGGCCCTCGTTCTCGTCGTCGCTTTGCGCCTGCGCCAGCTCGTAGATGCCGAACAAGCCTTCGGCCTCTTCGTCGGTCAGCGGGCGGCGGTACGCCTTGCGACCGAAGTCCGCGATGATGTCGCGCACGCACGAGTCACCTTCTGTCGCGGGCTCGCAGATGACGATGTTCTCACGCAGCGGGTTACCCGAGGTTGCGCCGATGGGCCCCTCGATCTCCACCCAGTCGACGAACAGGTTACGATCGTCGCCAGTCACTTCATCCGCATAGTCGTTCAAGAACGACACCATCGCCGTGGCGATGCCGGCCGAGCCATCGAACGCCTGCTCGAGGATGACGGGCGAGGCCGAGGTGGCAGCGACGTCGAACGGGCCGAAGGTCTCGCCGTTCACGGTGAGCGATGCTTGGGCGTCGTCCGGGCCTGCCGCCGTCTGCCACACGCGGGCGCGCAACATGTACTGCCCGTCGCTTGGTAGCGTCTGCGTGACGACGACATCGCCATTGGAATACAGGTTCCACGCCGAGCCGCTGATCTGGCCGACGGTGCCGCCCACTGTCTCGGCTTCGTAACGATCGACCGTCGACGCGGCCGAGATGTCGAGCACGTCGTCGGCCAAAGCCTCGGCCGCGCGCTCGTACAGCTCGAACTGTACCGGCGACAGCGTCAACGTGTCTGCGATGTTGTCGAAGCCGTACGCGTGGTCGTCGGAGGGGAAGTCGTTCGCCGGGGTGAGCGAGGTGCCGAGCAAGTCATGCACCGTGTTGTTGTACTCGACCCGATTCAGCCGATGGAGCGTGACCCGCCCCGGGTCTTGACCCGATGGGGTGCCGGGCGGCTCGTTTTCATCAGCACCGTCACCGACCTGCCCAACGCAACCGAGCACGAGTAGAAGCGGTGCAACCAAACCGCACCCGATCACCCAGCTGTGCGTCCGGTGTACGACATCGCCGTTC
>Ga0105048_10001904_pt1 | contig 33826 bp, 10 predicted proteins | sample MAT05_FD_78382 | JGI IMG/M metagenome (GOLD analysis project Ga0105048, IMG submission 78382) | Freshwater microbial communities from Lake Fryxell liftoff mats and glacier meltwater in Antarctica - MAT-05 | ecosystem: Environmental > Aquatic > Freshwater > Ice > Liftoff microbial mat | place... | reverse complement strand
TTGACCCCTGGGGGCGGAAATGACGCAGTCATTTCCTGGGGGCGCTCTCCTGCTGCCAGGCAGGCACGGGCATGCAACAGCGCTACTCTGGATACGTACGCGGGCACCGCGTGCCCGCGTGACCATCACAACCAGTTGCCGATCAGCAGGAACGGGCTCCAGTAGTACGGGTGGCGATAACGCTTATCCGCCAGCAGCGCCAGTTGCGCCTGCCGCAAGGCCTGGGCCTTGGACTCGCCAGGTTGCCCCAGGCCCTTGTAGAAGTCACCGACCAGTTGCATCGAGGCGTTGTCGCTGACGGACCACAGCGTGGCCAGCGCGCTACGTGCACCGGCCTTGACGGCGATGCCGGCCAGCCCCAGTGCCGATCGGTCGTCGCCGGCGGCGGTTTCACAGGCGCTGAGCACCAGCAGTTGCACCGGCTGGTTGCGGTAGTTGGTGCCGCCCAGCATCCCTTCGAGCTCGTTCAGGTTGATCCGGCTGTCGTGCGTCAGCACGAAGGTTTCCTGGGCACTGGCACCGAACTCCCCGTGCGAGGCCACATGCACGATGGTGTACGGCGCGGACGCCAGGTTGATGCGAAAGCGCGAGGCCTGGAAGGACTGGTCCAGCAACGCGGTGCCAGGCAGCAACGCGGCAATGCTCTGGATCTCCGACTTGACGCCGGGCAATGCGGCGAACCCCTGCACCGACTCGGTCAGGCCGGCCATCAGCACCCTGGGCGCAACATCGGCAATCGGTCGCGGATCGGTCAGCGTGAGCCCCGGCGACGTGGCCACCGCATAACGCTCGATCAGGAACTGTTTGCCGTCGCTCAGCGCCGACAACGGAATCGTGCGCAAGGCGCCGTCCGGTACAAACACCAGGGTCTGGATGCCGGCGCGATCCAGATCGGCCTGCACCGGGCGCACCACCCAGTCGTACAGCTGGCGGGCGTGTTTCAGGTACTCGCGCGAGACCCGTTTCTCCAGCGTGCGACGCATCGCGCGGGTCTCGGCTTCAACGGTCTGCGCAGAGACCGGAACCGAATACTCGCGCAAGCCATCGGGAAAACTGACCAGGATCGACAACCGGTCCGGCAGCACGATCGGGTACAACGCCGCGGTCTTCGGTGCGAGCGCATCGATACCGCTGGTCTTGGACTTGAGCGAGGCAACACAGTCGTCCTGAAAGAAATCTTCCAGTTCCGCGCTCTTGAGCGCCTCCATCGTGCGCCTGGCCTCCAGCAGGTCGGCCTGCACCGCGTCTGGCTTGGCGGCGCGTTGGGCACGCCGGATCAGCAGGTCGGCCACACCCAGGTAGACCGGGCTGGCCTTGGTGCGGAAACTCCCGCCGCTTGCGCCGGCGGCGAGATCGGGCCGGATGCGTTCCAGCGTGCTGGCCGCGACACGGTAGGCCACCAGGGCACCGTCGTCATCGCCGAGCTGGCGCAGCAGCCGCCCGGCCTGCCACTCCCAGCGGTACAGGCTTTCCATCGCATTGGCCTGCCGCGCCGCCTGCGCCGCCTGCCGTGTCAGATCCAGCGCCGCTTGCGGCCGGCTCAAAGCCTCCTCCATCGCGCCCTTGTAACCCAGTGCATAACTGAGGACGCGGGTATTGCCGATCTGGCGCGCCGTCGCCGCGGCTTCGTCGAAGTCGTCCGCTGCCTGGCGCCGGGACAGCTCCGGCGTGTCGGTTGTATCGGCGCGCAAGCGCGCGACGCTGACCAGCGTCATGGCCCGGATGTGCGACGCTGGCAACGCCCGCACCAATTGACCAGCGCGCTCCAACGCCTGCGCGCGCTCGCCTGAAGGCAGCTCCAGACGCGCCAGGTTGACGGCCGCCGTGGCCTGCAGGGCTGCATTGCCGCTGGCCTGCGCACTGGTCATGCTTTGCCGGTACAGGTCGGCCGCGCGCGGGGCGTTGCCCGCTTCATTTTCCAGGCGCGCCAGATCGTTCGCGCTTTGGGCAATGACGTCCTGGTCGCTGCCAGCCCGTCCCAGCGTGATCGCCTGCTCCAAAGCCGGGCGTGCCTTGGCGGGTTCGCCGGCCAGCAGCAACGCACTGCCCAGCGCAGCCGAGATCGAACCGAGCAGGGTCTGGTTTCCGTCGGCCGTGGCCAGAGCGCGGGCGCTCTCGAGGCGTTGCGTGGCCAGCGGCGGACGCCCCAGCGCCAGATAGCTGCGCGCCGCGCCCAGCTGTGCGCGGGCCTGGGCCTGCATGTCGCCACGGGCCAGGGCTTCCTGCCGCGCCTGGTCCCACGCCGCCAGGGCCGATTCGAAATTGCCGACCTCGTGATCACGCGCTGCAGCGGCCATCGCACCGGCCACCGTGGCCTGCGCAATGGCGGGCGCGCCAGTGGCCAGAAATGTCAAAACCAGCAAGGTACCGGCAACGGTACCTGCCAAAGGACTCTTGCGAACGTGCCAAACCGCCATCTTGACTCCCTGGTTCGGTGCACCTGTGATTGCAGGATCTGCACTGTTCGTGCACGGAAACGGCCCGACCGCTACAGGCCGCTCCGACACGCATTTGATTATGCCTGCGGCAGTGGCCGCGCGAGGCGCAAATTGCGGCCCACGGCCCGTACCGACCGACGGCCGAGTTGCCTGTGCATGCCGTCTGGCCGCTGTCGGCATATAGTCAACCGTCCCACGAACCCGCAAGCCCGCAAGCCCGCGAACCCGAGAACCCGAGAACCCGAGAACTCGACGATGCCCCGATTCGCCGCCAACCTCAGCATGCTCTACAACGAACACGCCTTTCCTGACCGCTTCGCCGCTGCAGCCGACGATGGCTTCAAGGCGGTCGAGTATCTGTTCCCGTATGCCTTTGCTGCCAGTGACCTGGCCCGGCGCCTGCAGGACCATGGCCTGCAGCAGGTGCTGTTCAACGCGCCCCCCGGCGACTGGGACGCCGGGGAGCGCGGCCTGGCCTGCCTGCCGGGACGCGAGGCGGAGTTTCGTGGCGGTATCAACCAGGCGCTGGAATATGCGCAGGCGCTGGATTGCCCGCGTGTCCACGTGATGGCCGGCCTGGCACCGGCCGGCGCAGAGCGGGCACGGCTGCAGGCCACCTACGAGACCAATCTGGCCTGGGCTGCCGAACAGGCGGCCACAGCCGGACGCGACGTATTGATCGAGCCGATCAACACGCGCGACATCCCCGGCTTCTTTCTGAACCGCCAGGACGAGGCGCACCGCATCGTGGCAGCCGTGGGCGCGCCTAACCTGAAGGTGCAGATGGACCTGTACCACTGCCAGATCGTCGAAGGCGACGTGGCCATGAAGATCCGCCAGTGGTTGCCGACCGGCAAGGTCGGCCATTTGCAGATCGCCGGCGTGCCGATGCGCCACGAACCGGACTTGGGCGAGTTGCACCATCCCTACCTGTTCGACGTGATCGACGAGGTTTCCGCCGCCTGTGGCTGGCAAGGCTGGATCGGCTGCGAATACCGGCCGGCACGCGGCACCGTGCCGGGGGCGACGTCGCACGGGCTGGGCTGGCTGAAGTCCCGGCGTCTGGCCTGACGGCCCGGTTCCGGCGTGGCAACCGGCCTTGAGTCAGCCCGCGAGTCAGCCCGCGAGCCAACCTGCGCCTTGAGCCAGGCGCAGGAAGTTGTGCAGCCACACCGAACCATTCCCAACCTCTGGCCGCTGGCGCCCGCTTGACCCCTGCCTGCAGTCTGATACTGCGCGGTGCCGGTAGAAAAACGCGGCTTGCCGGTTCACAATGACGTCAGCGCCGCAAGCGACCGGCTGGCAGGGCCAAACCCTGGGTCCAGCAGACTTGGGCACCTTTTCAAGAGGCAATCATGTCGCTTCCGCTGTCGTTTCTGTGGCCGCAGTACCTCTGGCTGATGGGGGTCGTGCCTTTGCTGGTGCTGGTCTACATCTGGTTGCTACGGCGCAAAAAGAAGCTGGTGCTGCGTTTTGCCAGCATCGACATCGTCAAGCAGGCCATGGGTTCGGGCCTGCATTGGCGACGCCATCTGCCGCCAGCGCTGTTCCTGCTGGCCATGGCCATGGCCCTGTTTGCAGCGGCGCGGCCAACAGCGGTCATCGCGCTGCCCTCCAACCATGCGACGGTGATACTGGCCATCGACGTGTCGCTGAGCATGCGTGCCACCGATATCAAGCCCAACCGCATCACGGCGGCGCAGGAAGCGGCCAAGGTATTTCTGGAGCAGTTGCCGCGCAACGTCAAGGTGGGCATCGTGACCTTCGCCGGCACGGCCCAGGTGGTGCAGCCGGCCACGCTGCAGCGCGAGGATCTGGTCGCAGCGATCGACCGGTTCCAGCTGCAGCGCGGCACGGCCGTGGGCAGCGGCATCGTCGTGGCCCTGTCGGAGCTGTTCCCCGATCACGGTCTGGATGTGGGCGAGATGACCTACGGCAATGGGAGCCGCGGCAAGAGCATCGACGAAACACCGTCCAAGCCGAAGAAGGAATTCGTGCCGGTGGCACCGGGTTCCTACAGCTCGGCAGCCATCGTGTTGCTGACCGATGGCCGGCGCACCACCGGCGTCGACCCGCAGGAAGCGACCAAGATGGCGGCCGACCGCGGCGTCCGGGTCTACTCGATCGGATTGGGTACGGTGGATGGAGAGATACCGGGCTTTGAAGGATGGTCGATGTACCTCAAGCTCGACGAGCCCAGTCTCAAGGCCATCGCCAATGCCACGCAGGCCGAGTATTTCTATGCCGGCAACGCCGAGGCGCTCAAGACCGTGTACGAAAAACTCAGCACCCGGTTGCAGGTGGACACGCAGGCAACCGAACTGTCCGCCCTGCTGGCGCTGGCGGCTGCCGTGTTGTCGGTGACTGCGGCGGGACTGTCACTGGCGTGGTTCAACCGCATCGTCTGACGGCAACCGGCCCGGCCAACCCGCCGCCATGCATGCCGTTGTTCTGAAATATTTTCTCGAAGTGGCCCGCCACGGCTCGATCCGCAAGGCGGCGCAGAACCTGTTCGTGGCCTCGAGTGCGGTGAACCGGCAGATCCTGCGACTGGAGGAGGAACTGGGCACCGAGCTGTTCGACCGGGTTCCGAGCGGCATGCGGCTGAACATTGCCGGTGAACGGCTGCGCCGCCATATCAACGGCACGCTGCACGACTTCCACCTGATGCGCACCGAACTCGATGCGCTGCGGGGCGAACGCAAGGGCCATGTGTCGGTGGTGGCGATGGACTCGCTGCTGATCGACTTCCTGCCGTCTGCGGTCGAAGAGTTCTCGGGCAGCTACCCGGCGGTGCGATACAGCATCCAGTCCGCGATGCCCAGCGACGTGCCGGACCGGGTCGCGTCGGGCGACAGCGACATCGGCATCTGTTATCTCGGCAAGCTGCCCAGTGCACTGGAAGTGATCGCCAAGGCGCCGTTTCCGCCCGGCGCGGTGATGGCGCCTTCGCATCCACTGGCACGCCAGCCGACCGTGAGTTTCGACGATTGCCGCGGCCATGCCTTCATCCAGATCACCCGCATCTCGCCGATCCACACCGTGGTGCAACCGGAGTTCTCGCGCTTCTGGGATGAGCTGGTGCCGGCCATTTCCTGCAATTCGACCAGCATGGCCAAACGGCTGATCATCGCTGGTCGGGGCATCTCGTTCTTCTCCAAGATCGGCTTCATCGACGAACTCGACCGCGGCGAGGTGGTCTGGCGGCCGCTGGCAAACGAGGCGATCAACACGATCGAGGTGGGCATCCTGATACCGTCGCACCGCAGCCTGTCGCATGTGACGCGGCAATTCCTGGCGCGGATCACGCGCCGGCTCAAGCAGCTGGAAATATCCGCGTCGATGTGACGCAGCACGTGTCCGTCCAGCAGCAAGAGCGCATCGCCGTCCTGACGATGGCAGCGTCTGTACGCAACTATCCACCCGGATCGGCGCCGACCGTCAAGGCCAGGTACGCGACCCGCTTGCCGGCCACGCCGAGCCGTTGGCTGCCGATCGAGCGAAAGCCGAATGCAGCATGAAACCGCTGCGATGCAGCGTTGGGTGGATCGTCGTCGACCTCGCAGGTCACCATGGCAATACCCGTGGCACGGGCAAACGACAACAAGTCGTCATATAAAAGCCGGCCCAGCCCGCGGCCCTGCCGGTCCGGCGCGATCACGACCCGGTCGATGTACAGGAACTGCGCGAACCGACCGGCAAACCATCGGTAGTTCGGGCTGTCATAGGCACAACCCTCGCGCATGGCAAGCAGGAAGGCACACACGCCCTGTTCGTCCTCGACCACCCGATGGCGGGTGGCCATGCCGTGCAGGTCGGCCAGGCGCTGCCGGTCCATCGCGCTGAGGAAATGCACCGACGCGTGATTGATCCCCAAAATGGCGTCGAAATCGCCTGGGGCGGCGTCGCGCAGCTGCAATCCCTGTCCGGCGTGCAAAGCGATATCTGTCACAAAAGGCACTCCATCACCCGCTGGGTCTGCCTGACGACGGCACACAACCGGCCGTCGGCCCCTACTCCACCCGCCCGGCAAACGCCAGCAAATCCTTCAACTGCTCATCCGCCCTCAGCAGTTCGCTGCGGATCTTGCCGTGCCGGCGCTCCGCCGTGCGCTGTGCCATGCTGACCAGTGGGGCCCCCAGCCACGCCGGCAAAGGCCTGCCGCTGCCTTTCCAGGGGCGGAACAGACCGGCCGCGTACCGCTTGAAAGCATGCGTGATGATCTCGTCTTCCAGCGACACGATGGTCTGGTAGCTGCCGGGGTCGCCCTGGCGACCGCTGCGGCCGAACAACTGGCGGTCGATACGGCGGGCGTCGTGGCGTTCGGTGGCCAGCACATGCAGGCCGCCCAGTTCGGCCACGCCGGGGCCGAGGCGGATGTCGGTCCCACGTCCCGCCATGTTGGTGGCCACCGTGATGCGGCCGCGTTCGCCGGCGCGGGCCACGACCTCGGCTTCTTCCTGGTCCTGGCGGGCGTTGAGCACCTGGTGCGGCAGGCCCGCGGCATGCAGCAGTTCACTCAGATGCTCCGACGCAGCCACCGAGCCGGTGCCCACCAGCACCGGGCGGCCTTCGGCATGCAGGCGGCGCAGCGTGGCCACGGTGGCAGTCCATTTGTCGTCAGCGCTCGCATAAATCGCATCGGGCAGGCGCTTGCGCTGCACCTGGCGGTTGGTCGGTATGGTGACCACCGGCAGGTGGTATACCGACCACAGCTCCGACGCCACTTCACGCGCCGTGCCGGTCATGCCGGCCACGCGCAGGTAACGGCGAAAAAAGCGCTGGTAGCTGATGCGCGCCAGCGTTTCCTGCTGGCCGGTGATGGCGCAGCCTTCCTTGGCCTCGATCATCTGGTGCAGGCCGCGCTCCCAGGAGCGGTCGGCCATCACGCGGCCGGTGTATTCGTCGACGATCTGGATCTTGCCGCCGCGCACCAGGTACTGCTTGTCGCGGTGGAACAGATACAGCGCGCTCAGGGCGCGGCGCAGCAGCTCTTCGCGTCGGCGCGGGCCGACCCACACGCCGCCAAAGGGCTGCGCCAGCGCGGTGGCGCGGCGCTTGCCGCGGTCGGTCAGATCCACCTCGTGCTCGCGCGGCCGGATGGCGAAGTCGCTGCCGCTGGTCAGCTGGCGCGCAATGCCCAACGCCTCGGCATACACCCGCTCTTCCTGGCTGGTGTCGGCCGCGTTCGAGATGATGAGCGGCGTGCGCGCCTCGTCGACCAGCACGCTGTCGACCTCGTCGACGATCACGAAACACAGGCCACGCAGCAGCAAGCGGCCCGTGCGCGCATGCGCGGCGTGCAGACCCTCGATCTGCAACTGCATGGTGCGCTCGTCGCGGCCGAGCATCAGACGGTCCTTGAGGTAGTCGAACACCAGCTGCTTGTTGGTGCCATAGGTGATGTCGCAGGCATAGGCCATGCGCCTTGCCTCGGGCGCCATGCCTTCGGTGATGGTACCCACCGTCAGCCCCAGAAACTGGTACACCGGCTCCATCCAGGTGGCATCGCGCAGCACCAGAAAGTCGTTCACCGTGACGATGTGCACCGGAATGCCGGCCAGCGCCGCCGCACAGGCCGGTAGCGTGGCGGTCAGCGTCTTGCCCTCGCCGGTTTCCATCTCGGCGATCTTGCCCTCCAGCATCACGCGGCCGCCCAGCAGCTGCACGTCGAACGGCCGCATGCCCAGGCGGCGAGTGCAGACCTCGCGCACATAGGCAAAGCTGCGCGCCACCAGCGCTTCGTCCAGGCCCTCGCTGTAGAGGCGCCGGCGCAGTTCGGGAATGCGCTCCTTGAGCTGGCGGTCGGTCAAGGCGCCCAGGTCCGCGCCCTCGCGCTGTACCTGTACCAGAAAGACACTGCCGCCGGGGTTGCGGCCAAATGCCCGTTGGCGGATGAAGCCGGCCAGGCTGGCCGCGGTACGGTCGAGCCAGCTGTCGCGCAGGTCTTCGCGCTGCGGGTAGGGTCCCAGCGCAATGCCGGGCCGCAGCAACGAGGTGCTAGACATTGAACTGCCTCAGCAGCAGCCGACGGAAGGCGCGGTAGATCTGCTTGCCGACCGGCTGCTTCGCATGCTCGAAGCGCACATAGACACGCGCGCCGAGGTAGTCGGACCGCACCTCGGGCGGCAGTGTCAGCTCGAGCTGGAACACCTGGCGCAGCGTGGTCAGACCCTGCTGGTCGCGCGGGTCGACCGCGATCGGGCCGCCGCCTGCCGTGCCCAGCGCCGCCGTGGGAATTTGCGCCGACGCCCCTGGCACCTCACGGCGGATGCGTGCCTGCACCGGGCGGGCGTCCCAGCCGGCCAGCATCACCTCGACGCTGCGGGTGTCCTGGCGCACCAGGGCGATATCGTCCTGCAGCAGGGCCACGCGCGCGGTGATCTCACGGGACTCGACCACATACCCCACCAGTTGCCCCCGGGTGATAAAACGGCCCGGCAAATCACTGGCATTGGGCACGATGAAGCGGCCGTTGGCCGGACTGCGAAACACCAGGCCGTCAACACGCTCGCGCGCACGACGCAGGTTGGCTTGCGAGGCGACGATCTCTTCGCGCACCATCGCGGCCTGCACCCGGTCGGTCGTCAGCAGGGCCAGGTATTTGGCGTTCAGCTCGGTCAGCTGCGAATCCAGCACCGCCACCCGTGTGGCCAGAAAGGGCTCCTCGGCCTGGATCAGGGGCTGACCCTTGCGCACCTCGCTGCCCACCGGTACCAGCAGGCTGACCAGAAAGCCGTCCGCGCCGGCCCGCACCTGGGACTCTTCCGGCACCCAGACCACGCCCTCGGTGCGGGTCCAGCTCGGTGCCGGCACCCAGAACAACGCGCCGCCGGCCACCAGCAGCAGCAACAGGGTGGTGAAGAAAGCGCGCCCGCGCTTGCGCCGCACGTTCGGGCTGCGGAAAAGAAACGCCAGGCTTTTGCCCACCGGCATCAGCACCTGCGTGGCCAGTGCCCAGATCGCCAGCAGGATGCCGATGACGAAGAACTTGCCGGCGATAAAGGTGATGATGACGAACGAGATGAAAATGCGGTAGACGAACGCGGCAATGCCATACACCACCATCCAGGCCCGCTCGCCGCTGGAATGGGCCGAGCTCTCGGCCGTCTTGATGCCCAGCACATAACGCTGGAACAGGTAACCCAGGTAGGTGTTGGAGCGCGCGCCCAGGTTGGGGATCTCGATCGCATCGGCCAGCACGTAATAGCCGTCGAACCGCAGCAGCGGGTTGCCATTGAACAGCAGTGTCGATACCCCACTGATCAGCATCACGTTATAGGCCACCGCACGCACCAGGCCGGGTTCGACCAACAGCCACACGAACAGCGCCAGCGCGCCCAGGAATAGCTCGACCGCAATGCCCACCCCACCCACGACCATGCGTTTGCGCTTGTCCCGAAAGCCCCAGGCGGAGGATGCATCCACATACGGCACCGGCGAAAACACCAGCAGCATCAGGCCGATTTCGTGTACCTCGCCGCCCCAGCGCCGGGTGGCATAGGCATGGCCCAGCTCATGCAGGGTCTTGACGACCGGGTACACGAACCACAGCAGCAGCAGGTTGGCCGGGTCGAGCACCCGGTCGGCGATGTTCTCGGTCAGATCCTTCCAGTGCGATGCGGCCAGCACCGCCCCGGTGCCTACCACCAGCAGCCACACCACCACGCCGAACCAGCTGAACAGCGGATCCACCAGCGGCATGGTGCGGCGCAAAAAGCGATCCGGGTCAAACAGCGGAAAACGCAGTGCCAGCGGCGTCCACAGCCGGCGGCGCCAGCGCATGCGCTCATGGCGCTGGTAGCGGCGGAACACCTCCATGCTGTCGGGCGGTACGTCGCACAAAAGCGCATCGGCCGCGTGCAGCTGGCCCAGCAGCCGGATCGCGTCTTCCTGGGTGGGGGCATCGTCGCCCAGGTGGGCACTGGCAGCGTCCCAGATCTGCTGTACGGTGCGCTGGCCATCCATCAGGCCGATGAAATGGTGCGCCGCCGGCGTGAAGCGGTGCGAGCGCTCGGCAGCCTGGTCCTGCAGCACGAACCAGACCTCGTCGCGGAACGACTGGCGCAGGATACGCGCATGGGCGCGGATCCGCGGCTTGAGATTCGCGACCCGGTACCAGGACGGGCTGAACAGCGACTCGCTCATCGCAGCAGCCTCATGGCCACCAGGACCAGACCCACATGCGCATCCAGTGCACCAGTTTGTGGGTCCAGATCCAGAGCAGCTTGCGCTGGTCGACCTGGATCTTGCCGACGCCCTCCATGCCGGGGCGCAGCTTGCCGATATCGCCCTGGGCGCTGGCCTCGACCCGGAAGAAGTTGCGGCCCTGGTCGACCACCGAAACCGGCGTGATCTTCTGGATCACCACGCGAATTTCCTCGTTGGGATTGCTGGTCAGCGCCAGACGGCCGGTCTGGCCGATCCTGACCTGGCCGATGTCGCGGTCGTCGACCTTCATGATCACGCGGTAGCTGTCCAGCGGCGCCAGCTCGAACAGCGCATTGCCGCGCTCGACCGCCGCGCCCAGCGACTGGCTCAGGTCGCCCTTGACCACCACGCCATCGAAGGGCGCCAGCAGGCGGCTGCGCGCCACCTGTTCGTCGACCAGCGCCATCTGGGCGCGCACCTGGCCGGCCTGTGCATCGAGGATGCGTGCCTTGGCCCGGTTGCCCTCGGCAACCGCCTGGCGCCTTTCGCTGATCTGCTGAGCACCCTGGCTGATGAGCTTCTGGCGCTCCAGCCGAAGGTCGCGATCGTCCAGCACGGCGAGCACGTCGCCCTTGCGAACCACATCGCCAGCACGCACCCGCGCCTCGACGATGTAGCCTTGCATCGCCGCGGTGACGGCGCGCTGCACCGAACCTTCGAGGTTGGCATCGGCGGTGATGACGTAGTCGCCCTCGACCACCGCAAAGAAGGTGATGACCGACGCGATCAGCAGCACCCACAGTTTCAGCGCAATATGCCGCGGTCCGATGAGATGACCCAGGTGCGTGGCGCCGCTGTCCCAGGCCTTGTGCAGCAGCCAGCGGTCTTCCTTGCGCTTGACGTCGAGCATCGGGCCGACCAAGAGCGCCGCGTGTTCGCACAGCTCGACGGTGCGGCTGTCGAACGATTCACCGGTGGGCAGCTCCAGTACCAGCGCGCCGAGCACCCGGGTGCCGGCGGTCAGAGGAATCGTGCACACGGCACCGGTACCGTGCTGCTGCAGCAACTCGGTATGGGCACGCGTCACCTGGAACGGACCACCGGTCCGAGCCGGGTAGACCACCGTGGCGAGCTGGTCCGCGGCTTCGTCCATGGCGCCCTCGATCGCGCGCACCAGATTTGTCTTCTTGGCGAAAGCCGAGCTGTGAGACAGCGCACGCAGGTAGATGTGCCGGCCTTTCATGAAACCGATGGCTACGCGCTCGCAACCGAACGTAGTGGCAAGTTCGGTCACCACCGCAGTGGCCGCCGCCTGGAAGCGTTCGTGCTGAAGCGAGGTGGCAATCAGCTCCAGTACGGTAACCAGACGCGCCTTGCTGGTGAAAGTCTTGCGCCGGGCCAGCGCCTCCAACCACCCGATGCCCCAGCCCAGCTGCTGGATCAGCTCGCGCAGCGCGGATTCCGAACGACCCTCGACCTCGAAGGCGGCTGCACCGTACAACTCGTCATCGACCAGGATCGGATGCGCAAAAAAAATCGGGTCTTGCCGACGCGCGGCGCGGGTGACCCCGTCCACCACGACACTGCGCTGCTGCAGCGCCCGCTCGACCACAGACGCCAGGCGCGGGCTGCCTTCGACGCCTTCAGGCCAGATGGCGGCCGGTGTGAAATTGCCCGTGCCATGCGGGCGCAGCACCACGATCGCGCGGATGACGCCGTCCAGCGCCTTGCACTGGATGTCGAGCCAATTGCCGGCGAAGCTGTGCGCATCCGAGGCATGCGCCAGCCGCGCCCAGGCGCTGGATTCAAAACTCTCGGGCGGGCTTTCGCCGGCGGCCCGCCGGGCATCGCTGATGAAGGTGATTCCGTCGTTTCCTGCCACGGGCGGGTCTGGGCCTTTGCAATGTGAGGGAAGTGGAAAGACTGGCGGCTAGCGCAGGGCTTCGCCCACGCTTCGGATGTCGTCTTCGCCCAGCGTGCCGGCAGCCTGCTTGAGCCGCATGCGGTAGATGAGATAGTCGTAGCGCGATTGTTCGTAGTCACGCTTGGCCAGGTACAGGTCGCGCTGGGCATCGAGCACCGGCAACAGTGCGAACAGGCCGGCCTTGAGGCCCTCTTCCTTGGCTTCCAGCGCGCTCTGCTGCGACGCCACCGACTGCTTGAGTGCCTGCACCAGGTCGACCGCGCCCAGTGTGCCGTCGTAGGCGGCTCGCGCCAGGCGCTCGACACCGCGGCGCTCCTGCTCGACATCCTCCAGGGCCTTCTGGTGGCGGAACACCGCCTCTTGCGTAACGGCACTGGTCAGGCCGCCTTCGAAGATCGGCACCGTGAGGCGCAAGGACAAGTCGGTGGTCTCGACATTGCTGCCGCCGCCAAACAGCGTACTGCCCGTGTCCTTGCGGTTGCGGCTCAGCAGCAGATTGACGGACGGGAAGTGCCCGGCCCGCTGGCGCTCGATCTCCTGGCGTGCCACCTCGACCGCCGCGGTCCTGGCGCGCAGCCCCAGGTTCTGCGCGAGCGACGACTCCACCCACTGGTCGGCCGAGGCCGGGCTGGGCGTCTCGAGAGCAAATTCTTCCTTGAGGGTCTGCACCTTGTCTATTGCCTTGCCGGTGATCTCCTTGAGGCCCTGGCGCGCATCGCGCAGCTTGTTGGTGGCCTCGACCTCGCGTGCCTGTGTCACTGCGTAGCGGGCCGCCGCATCGTACTGGTTGGTGATGGTACCCAGGCCCATCTTGAGCCGCTCGCGGGCCAGGTCGAGCACCTTGCCCACCGAGACACGCTCCGCCTGCGCCAGCGCCAGGCTGTCGGTTGCCGCCAGCACGGACAGGTAAGCCGCGGTGGTGCGGATCTGCAGGTCCTGCTCGGCGGCCAGCAGGCCGAACTCGGCCTGTTGCACCACCGCGCGGGCCTGGTCGAGACGGGCTACCAGGTCTTTGCGGAAGATCGGCAGGTTGAGCGACAGCGTGTCGCTCTGCGTGGGGAAATTGGTGGAGCCGGCGCCGAAGATCGGGTTCTGGCTTTCGATGATCCGCTGGCGCGTCTTGGTGCGCTCAAAATCAAGCTTGACGGTGGGCAGAAAGCCGGCCTTGGCCTGGTCGAGTGCCATGCTGATGGCACGCGCCTCGAACTGGGCCGAGCGAAATCGGGGGTCGCTCTGGCGGGCAAGATCATATACCTCCTGCAGCGTTTCACCCACCGACGGAAAGGGCAGAAGCAGCAACGCGGCCAGCAAGACGGCACTTGCGAAACACGGTCGGCCCAGCCGCCCGGAAAAAGATGGTTGTCCCGACACGAATACATCCTCAGTGGCTGCCGTCCCTGCGCGGCGGGCTGGAGGCACTGCCATTGGTCGGTGGCCCCCGGAGCTGCTGCAGTCTACCGCAGTGTCCGGTTTTTTAACGTGCGATGCATGGTTTGGAGGCCTTGTCTGTGCGCTGGCGCACAGACTGGCAGTGAACTACTTGCCAAAAACTACGCTGCACTGTATGCCGGCGGGAATCTTGTTGTCTGGGTTGGGCAGTTGCAGGCGCACACCCAGGGTGCCGCTCGCGGCGTCGATCACCTTGTCGACCACGATCACCTGCGCCTGGTAGTTGCCGGGCAGGAAGGGCGCCAGGCTGACCCGCGCCGGCATGCCCACGCGCAGGGTCTTGAAGAAGCGGGCCGGTACCACCGCCTCGATATGCAGCGGGTCGATCTGCGCCAGCTTGAGCACGACCGATTTGTCGCTGCGGATAAACTCGCCGGGGACGAGGCGCCGCTCGACCACCACGCCGTCAATCGGGCTGATGATGGTGCGCAGCTTGAGCGTTTCTTCGTCGCGCCGGAGCTCTTCCTCGCGCAGACGCACCTCGGTCACGAGTTCGTCTTTTTCCTGGGTCGAGATCAGCTGCTTCTGGGCCAGTGTTTCGCTGCGCTCCATCTTGCGGCGGCCGAAATCCACGCGGGCCCGAGACAGCGTGACCGCTGCCGATTCCACGCCCGCCTGCAAGCGGGCGACGACCTGGCCCCTGCGCACCGGGTCACCCCGGTTGACGCCCACCTCATCGAGCACGCCGTCGACCGGGCTGCCCACGCTGACCACCATGGAGGGCTCCACCAGGCACTCCATGCCCCCATGGGCAGACATGTTGGCGGGCACAGGCGGTAGCGGCGCGGGTATGCGCAGCTCATTGGCCCGGACCTCGCCGGCGAGCGGCGGCAGGTTGACCTGCGCGCTAGCGCCCTGCATGAGAAATGCCGCCACCAATCCTGCCGTCCATATCCTCATGGGTGCTTCCTGACAATTCGGGGTCCGGGGGGTGCCGCCCGCGGGCGCCCGCGCCCGGAATAACGGCTAGCGGATGCTACCACCGCGTGCGCTGGGAATACGCGATACCCGCGCAGCGCCCGCCGGCAGGGGACGGACGCCGACCATGCAGGCCAGGCCGAGCAGGAAAGCGCCCCATTCGCCGCGCAGGGCCAGGGCCAGGTCGGCAGGCAGGTCATCGGCGGCCAGCGCCGCAAGCAGCTCCTCCAGCGCGGCGAGTTGCAGACCGGCCAGAACGACACCCTCGGCAGCCGCCTGTGCTGGCAGCAACTCGGCCTCGGCATCGCCCGACTCCAGCAGCGGCGCATGCGCCGGCGCCTCCGGCTCGCTGACCACATCGGAGGCAAACAGCGCCTGGAACTCGCCGCCCGCCAGCAGCGTGCGGGCCTGTGCGCCCAGCGTGAAGAGCTTGCGGAACAGGTTCACATCGAGCAGTGGATCGGACGGATCCATCGGATCGAGCAGGGCCGAGACCTCGTCCAGGCGCTGAAGGACATCTTGCAGCAGGGGCTGGTCTTCGCCCGGCAGCGCGTTGTACAACTTGAAGAGGGCCTCGGTCACCAGATCCTGCAAATCGCTGAAGATCGAAGTGACCAGGCCATTGACCAGGGTCACGGCGGCATTGCTGCCGAACAGCAGGTCTTCAGACAGGCTGCCATACAACAAATCGTTGCCTTGGCCGCCTATCAGCACATCGTTGCCGGTGCCGCCGTCCAGCGTGTCATCGCCGCCAAACTGCACATCGACCGAAACGATGTCGAGCCGCGTGCCACCGGCCGACACAGTTACCCGGCCGCCGTCGCCGAACAACAAGTCATTGCCGGCGCCGCCGTTGACGACATCGCCCTGGGCACCCCCCGCGGCGATATCGTTCCCACCGCCGGTGCTGATGGTGTCGCTGCCCCCCAGCAGCGGATCGCCGGTCACCACCTGCCGCAGCGCCCCGCTGCCGTCGTTGACAATGCTGCCGTTGTCGCCCAGCACCACGTCCACGCCATCCTGCGTGGTGATGGTGTCGCTGCCCACACCACCGATCACCAGGTTATTGCCGCCGCCCGTGTCGATCACGTCATCGCCGCCGGTCCGAGCCACGGTATCGGTCGACAGCACCGTGGTCAGCACCGCCCCGGTGAAGCCGATCTGGCCGTTATCGCCCAGCACGGTGTCATTGCCCGCGCCGGTGGTGATGCGGTCGTTGCCAAAGCCACCCAGCACGATATTGTTGCCATCGCCGGCGGTGACGGTGTCGTTCCCGCCGTCGTCGCGCTGCATGCTCTGGACTACGCCCAACGTGATCGGCTGGCCGGGCAGTTGCGGCGCATGGCTGTCGCTGGCAGCGATGCTGCCGCTATCTCCGATGACCAGGTTGTCGCCCTCCCCGGCGTCGATCAGGTCGTCCATGCGCCCACCGATCACGATGTCGCTACCGCCACCGGTACGGATCGTGTCCGACCCGCCGTTGGCCGTGGTCGAGGTGCTGGTGATGGTGTCGATGTCGCTCGAGTCGCCGTCGATGCCCACATAGTTGACCCGGCCGTCGTCGCCCAGCACGATGTCGGCGCCGGCGCCGGTGGTGATGATGTCGCTGCCGGTGCCGCCCACCACAATGTTGTTGCCATCGCCCACATCGATCCTGTCGTTGCCGCCCACCTCGGGTACGGTCGAACCGAAGCCGGTCAGCCGGCCACCCAGATCCCACTGCACGTAACCGTTGTCGCCGATCACGATATCCTGGCCGGAGCTGACGGCGGAGACCGGGTCGACGCTACCGGCGCGCCGCGGCTGGTTCACACGGTCATCGCCGACACCGGCCAGCACGATGTTGCGCGTATTGCCGCCGCCGCTGCTGATCACGTCGTCGCCACCGGTCGCCGTGACGGTGTCGCTGGTCTGGGCGCCGGTCAGGATGGCCACGCCGTTGCCGTCTGTGGAGTAGGTGAAGACACCGTTGTCACCCAGGATCAGGTCCTCGCCAACACCGGTCTCGATCACGTCGGCGCCGAAGCCGCCGGCGACGATGTTGTCGCCATCGCCGACCCGGATGTCGTCGTTGCCGCCCAGCGTCGGGTCGGTGGTGGCGAACTGCGCGTAGACACCACTCGGTGTCCAGGTGATCTGCCCGTTGTCGCCCAGCACCAGGTCGTTGCCGCTTGCGGCGATGACCCGGTCGCCACCGACACCGGCCACCACTACGTTATCGCCCTCGCCCACATCGATCGTGTCATCGCCGCCGAGCCCGGGTTCTGTGCTGCCGAACCGGCTGTATACGCCGGCGGGCGTCCAGTCGATGCGGCCGTTGTCGCCCAGCACCAGGTCGCTGCCGCTGCCGGAGGTGACGGTGTCGCCCCCAACGCCGGCCATCACGACGTTGTCGCCCTCGCCCGCGGCAATGAAGTCGCCGCCACCGGTGGCGGCCGAGGTGTCGGAGGTCCGCGCGCTGGCAAGGATGGCCACGCCATTGGTGTCAATGGTGTAGACAAAGCCGCCGTTGTCGCCCACGACAAGGTCCTGACCAGCGCCTGCCACGATGGTGTCGGCGCCAAAACCGCCGGCCACGACATTGTTGCCGTCGCCGACCCGGATGTCGTCGTTCGCGCCCAGCAACGGGTCGGTGGTGCGCACCTGCGACAGCAGGCCGTCGCGCGTCCAGATCACCAGGCCGTTGTCGCCCAGCACCAGGTCATTGCCGCTGCCGCTGGTGACCTGGTCTGCGCCCACACCCGCAATGACGAAGTTGTCGCCCTCGCCGACGCGGATGGTGTCGTTGCCGCCGAAGCCATCGACTACACCGGTGGATCGGGCCGTCTGCAGCGCGGTCGTGCCTGCGATGAAGCGCACCGCGCCGTTGTCGCCCAGCACGATGTCGGCGCCGGCGCCGGTGGTGATGGTGTCGTTGCCAAATCCGCCGACCACGATGTTGGCGCCATCGCCCACCAGGATCACATCGTGGCTGCCGGCACCGGTGCTGGTGTTCTCCAGCAGGGTCAGCGCGCCGCTGACATCGCCCAGCAGCAGGTCCAGGTCACCGTCGCCGTCGATGTCGCCAAAGGCCGGCATGCTCACAGTGCCGCGGTTGACGCCGTCGAGCGGGTTGTCGGCACCGGTGCGGGCTTCAAAGGACGGCGCGGTGGCAGTGCCGGTGTTCTCGAACAGGCGCAGCGTGCCGCCGATCTCGCCCACCACCAGGTCGAGGTCACCATCGCCGTCGGTGTCGATCAGGGCCGGAGCGCTCCTGTTGCCGACGTCCACGCTGCCAAGCGGGTTGGCGCTGCCGGTGCGCGGCACATAAGCGGGCACGCTCGCACTGCCGGTGTTCTCGAAGTAGTTCAGCGTGCCGTCGGCTTCGCCCACCAAAGCGTCGAGGTCGCCGTCGCCGTCCAGGTCGCCGAAGACCGGTGTGGCCATCGAGCCGACATCCACGCCGGCCAGCGGATGGGCGGCAGCGGTGCGCGGCACGAAGACCGGGGCGATGCCGGTGCCGGTGTTCTCGAAGTACGCCAGCGTGCCGTCGGCCATGCCCACGAACGCATCCAGGTCGCCGTCGCCGTCGATATCCGCGAAGGTTGGGGCCGCCATGTCGCCGACGAGGACACCGTCGAACGGGTTGGCAGCTCCGGTGCGCTCGGTGTAGCTCGGCGCCGTGGTGCTGCCGGTGTTCTCGTAGTAGACCAGGGCGCCGTCCTGCGTGCCGGCCAGCACATCCAGGTCACCGTCGCCGTCGAGATCGGCGAAGACCGGCGCGCTGTGACTTCCGATATCGATGCCGTCGAACGGGTTGCCGGCGCCGGTGACCGGGTCGAAGCGGACCACGCCCGCGTGGAGGCTCGTGAAGGATTCGACCAGGCCGTTGACGTCCCAGCTGACGCGGCCGTTGTCCCCGATGACCACGTCGGCTCCGGTACTGGGAACGGCGCCGGCCGAGAAAACCAGGGTCGGGTCGTTCACATGGTCTTCGCCCATGCCCGCCAGTACGACATTGGCACCGCCACCGGTCACGATAGTGTCGCCCCAGGTCGGCTGGTCGAGCGCGTCGGTGGTCTGGGCCGTGCGGATCTGGACCGCGTCGGGCCAGAAGTCGAAGCGTGCGTTGTCGCCGGCAATCGTGTCATCGCCATCGCCACCCGAGATCCGGTCGGCACCGGCCCCGCCGACCAGCAGGTTGTCGCCGGCCAGACCGATCAGGATGTCGTTGCCACCCACGGTGTTGTCCATGCTGGCGATCCAGTCGGGCAGTCGCACCTGGCCGTCGGTCCGGTCTCCGCGGCCGCCACCGCCCTGCTGCTCCAGCACCATACTGGCCGGCGCGCCACTGGCCGGGTCGGTCCGCACCATCAGGCCGCGGTCGCCGAACAGAATGTCGTTGCCCGAGCCGCCGGTGATCTGGTCATCGCCCTGGCCGCCGAACACGATCAGTGACAGCGTCGATGCAAACGGTGCGCCGCTGACCGGATGGTTGCCGGTGCCGAACACCTGGTCGTTGTCGCTCAGCGCGGCGTAGTCGTTCCAGCCGCCCTGGGTGTTCAGCACCAGCAGGCCGTCCGAGGTATCGCTGCCGTTGGCCTCGGTGCTGTCCAGATCCACATGGACGATGTCGTCGCCCAGGCCGGTGTTCACCGCGGTGATGGTGCGCACGCCGCTGCGGTCGTGGGTGCCGTCGATCCAGACCGTGTCGGCGCCAAAGCCAGTCCAGAGTGTGATGCCGTCGGCAAAGTCGCCAGCCGCATCGGCACGGTAGGTGATGGTGGCCTGCGCCTGGTCGACCCAACCGAAGCTGTTGTCGCCACCGGTCAGGCCCCGCACCGCGATCTCGGCATTCGACGGCTCGGTGCCGAGGATCCGGTCGCTGATCACGATGTCGCGGTTGTCCAGCGTGCTGGCCTCGCCGCTGATCATCAGTTGGGCGCGACCGGTACCGGCATCGATGTTCAGGGCCCCGCTGATGTTGTGCAGATGGCCTGGCAGGAAATCCGGCAGGGCCGAACCCGGCGTCGGGTCGTGGGCCACATTCGCGGCGGAAGACACGTAGATACGGTCATTGCCCGCGCCCAGCGCCAGCTGGGTGACGGCGGTGGTGCCCTGCACGTTGAGGATGTCGTCTCCGGAGCCGAGCGACAGGGTCAGGCTCTCGAAGCCGTAGTAGTGGATGCCGTCGACACGGGTGGCGACCACGGCCGCGCCCGCCTCCACGTCATCGGGCCGCGCCGTGCCGTTCACCGTGAAGCTGGTGGTGAACACATTGCCGGCGATGTTCTCGATGCGCAGTTCGCCGCCCTCGGTGCCGGCCTGAAACTCCGGACGGCCCAGGCTGTTGACCTGCTCTGCGAGTGCGCGCGCCACGCTGGCGTGAGTCTCGTCGGCACCAGCCACATGGCTGAACACCAGCGGCCCGGTGCCCGGCTGGCCAGAGGTGGCGCGGCTGGTGGCACTCTCCAGCGTCACCGTCCAGGTGGAGCCGGGTTGCGGCTGGCCTGCCGCAACGATATGCGGGGTGGCCGCAAAGACCGTGCCGTCGCGGCGCACCATCAGCACTCCCGCATCCTGCGCCACTGCGAAGTAGTCCGCCGGCGCGCCGGCATTGATGGCCGCAGCCAGGCCGCTGGCAATCGTGGCCAGCGTGCTGTTGCCCAGCACGCTGACGCTGTAGGTGCTCGGCGTCGTGGAGCCGTCCGACAATATGACCGTCCAGATTTCACCGGCCAACGGGATGCCGCCGAGCTGGACGCCGGCTTCGGTCGGGGTGGAGCGATCGATCGACTGCACGCCGAGCACAATGCCGGCCACGGTGGCGCTGGTCCGGAATACTCCACCATCGCGGCTCACGATGACCAGCACATTGCCGTCGCTGCCGGCCACAAACACATCGGCCGCGTCGGTGCTGATCGCGGTGGCAAGCTTCTGCGCGATGCCTGCCAGGGTATCGCCGGCAACCGCCACCAGGCTGTGGATGCTCGACACACCGCGCAACGACACCGTCACCGACCAGATCTGGCCGACCACCACCGCACGACCGCTGAAGTCGACCGTGGTGGCGCGCGGCAGGCTGGCATCGACGGCCGCCGTGCCCAGCGTCTGGCCCAGCGTGACCACGGTCACCAATGCTTCATGCGCGTCGGCACCGGCCAGTTCCTGGGTGGTCAGCCGCCGGGTGTCGATGTCGTGGATGGACAGGTCGCGATACGCGCCCTGGAAGGTCAGCAGGAACACATTGCCGACCTTGCGTACCGCCACGTTGTCGGTGTAGGGGCGCGAGGTGATGCGGGTGGCAAAGTCGAACGCGGCGTCGATGTCCAGCGTCGAGCCGTTCGGATTGAGCAGCCGGCTGACTGCCTTGTAGACATCGAGCGCGCTGGCGTTGTAGGCGATCGGCGCGGTCTGCAGGGTTTCGAATACGCCGCTGCTGTTCTCGATGCGGAACGACAGCGTGAAGCTGCCACCGGTGACATTCGGGTTGAGAGTGACGGTCTGAAGGTTGTTGATGCCGGCGTTGACCGTGGCTCCGTTGCGCAGCGTGGCCGTTGCCAACTCGACCGATGCGTCCGGGTTGGGCACCAGGCCAGAGGATGACACCACGCGGATCGGGTCCTTGTCCAGCCCGGCCTGGTCGCGCACGAATCGCACGGTGTAGGTCAGGTCACCCGTGCCGCGCGCCGCCGACACCGCGAGGTCGTCGAAGCCATACAGCGCCACCAGCTGCGCCTGCAGGCGGGCAGCAGCCTGGGCCTCGGTCAGGCTGGCCAGCGGGAAGTGGATGGCGACATCGGCACTGCCCTCGCCGCGGGTGATCGCACCGGCCTGCAACCGGGTCTGGAAGATCTGGCCGAGGCGGTCGATGATGACGATGCGGGCACCATCGACCAGTGTGGTGTAACGCGCGGCGGCAGCGTCATTGCCGAGCATCCAGCCCAGCGCTGTCGCAAAGTCGGCCAGCGAATTCAAGGTGACACCGTTGACCACATCGCCGAGTGTGACCTCGTAGCGCAGTTCGCGTGCCACGCCGTCATTCAGGTCGCTGATGCGCAGGCGCCAGAGCTCGTCGGCCACTGGCGTGCCGATCAGGTTTACCAGGGTAGTGGTCGCGCCACCGGCATCCACATCGGTCACCGCCACCGGCACCAGGCTGGCGGATGCCGTGAGCTGGCGGCCCGCGATGTCGACCACCAGCAGATGCCCGTTGGCCGTGGCGCGGGCTGCCAGTCCGGCCAGCGCGGCACCCGGCACTGCGGCGGCGCTGTTGATGCTGGCGGCGAAGGCATCGGCGATGAGCCCCCAGTCCTGGGCAGTAGTCACGCCCTGTTCGAACGTGGCAGCGATGCCTCCCACCTGCAGTTGCAGCGTCCAGCGCGCGCCGGTGACCGGTGCACCGCCGACGCTGGCAGTGCCCGACGCCACGAGGGTGGTGGCCGGGCTGGCGCCAACAGGGGTGCGGCTGACCACGATGACCGGCACGCCGACCGAGCCGCTGATCACCTCGAGCGTGGTGCCGCTGGCCAGCGCAGTGAAGCTGCTGCCATTGCGCAGCGCGGCGGCCAGGCGCTCGATCACCAGCACCAGGTTGTCGCCCGGCGCCACAACCACACTGCGCGTGGTCAGGCTGCCGGCGATATTCACGCTGACCGACCAGGTCTCGCCCGGCTGCGGCAACAACAGCACCGCGCCGAACGATACGGCCACGCGATGGCCCAGGCGCACATCGATGACAGGCACCCGATCAAGCCCCCGGGCGTCCTCGCCCCGCACCACCACCACCGCGCCGGCCGGTCGCTGCACTGGCACTACGTCCGCGACCGCGGTCAGGGCCGCGCCGGCGCGGCTGGTGATGATCAGCGTGCGGCCTTCGGCAATCGCGGTGTAGGCCGCGGTGGAATCTCCGTTGATGACCGCCGCCAGCGCCGCCGCGATGGCTTCGCGGGTCTGCGGCAGGCCGGTGCCTGGCACCAGCGCCACCGCATGGCCATAGGTACGGGCGACACCGCCGCTGGTCAGCGTGATGATCCAGCTCTCGCCCAGACGGGCGGTGCCGTCCAGGGACAGCATGGACGTTGGTGCAGGAGCCACGACCTGTGCGCTGCCACCGCGGCTGCCGTCGGCCAGGCCGATGGACAGGCTGGCGCTGAAGCTGCGGCCCGTGCGGTCGACCAGCACCAGCTGGAAGCTGTCCGGGCCGGTGCTGTTGCGTGCGATGGCAGCGAAACCGCCGGCGGTGTCGGCATTGATGGCACTGGCCAGGCCGGTCGTGATCGCCGCGATGCCGTTGCCGGTCAGCACCTGGTAGCCGAAGGTGAATGCGGTGTCGGCCGTGGTCAGCACCGCGTACCAGGTCTGGCCTGCAATCGCCGTGCCCAGCGGGCTGAAGTCGAGCCGCTGGCTGGTCGGTGTGAGGGTGTCCACGGCGATGCGGGCGGCTGGAGCGACCGTGAAGACCGGTGTGGCAATCGCCTGGTTGTCGGCGCGCACCAGCACCAGCAAGGCACCATCGCCAAAGGCGCTGGAGAGCGCGCCCACACCGGCATTGATACGCGCCGCGAGCGCGTCCACGATGGCGGCGGGCGACTCGACGGTATAGCTGACGGTCGTGGTGCCGATGGCCAGGCGCCATTCTTCACCGATGGCCGCTGTGCCTGCCAGCGTGAAGCGCGTAACCGCTCCGTCGACGCTGCGGGTCGCGCTGCCGGCGCCGGCCGGCGTGGCGACGATCGAGAAGCCGAGCACTGCCGTGCTGGATGGGTTGTTGCCGTCGCGCACCACCAGGGTATTGCCGTCCACGCTGGCCACGAAGCCCAGGCCGGCGGCATTGATGCGGGCGGCCAGTCCGGCAGCCAGTTCGGCCAGCGGCACGCTGTCGCGCACGGCATGGCTGTAGCTGGTGCCACCCAGGGTGACGCTCCAGGTCTCGCCGGCCTTGGGTGCGGCCGTGGGCGCCACCGTGACAGCGCGTGCGTTGTTCGGAGTGGCCGCGTCCGGGCCGAAGCTGTTGCGCGGCGACACACCTGCCGTGGCAGCGGCGAACGAGCCGGTCAGCGGCAGCACGATCACCCGGCCCGCCTCAAAGGTGGCCGAGAAATTGCCCTCGGTGGTGAGCGCCGGCGTCAACACGTCGGTATTGCGCAGCAGGCTGACCGTCGGTTGCAGCGCGGTGGCATTGGCCAGCACCAGATCGGTGCCACTGGCACGGGTGCTGAAGGCGCTGCCGCTCACCGCATTCAGGCCGTTGGCCAGGCCAGCCAGCACCTGCGTGAGCGCGTCGCCAGCCTGCGCGGTATAGATGCCCTCGAACACCGTGCCACCCAGCGCGACCCGCACGGTCCAGACCTGACCGGCCACCGGCGCGGGTGCCGTGACCACCGCACGCAGCACATAGGCGGTGGTGTTGATGGAGTTCGCCACGCGCTGCGCGATGGCCTCGAGCGACTCGATGCCATAGCTGACCATGGTCGCGCCCAGACCCACGCTCCAGGTCTCGCCATTGCGCGCTGCGCCGGCCATCAGGAAGCGGGTGGTCGAACCGCTCACGCTGCGGGTCACGCTGCCGGTGATGGTGCCACTTGACGTGACGGTGAATGCCAGCGCCGTGCCGGAGTTGCTGGTGTCGATGACCACCAGGGTGTTGCCGTCGACACGGGCCAGGAAACCACCGCCCAGCGCGTTGATGCGCGCGGCCAGCGCCGCGGCCACCTCGGCCAGCGGCACGGTCTCGCGCACCTGCACGACATGGGTGCTGCTGCCCAGGTTCACGGTGATGCTGTCGCCCACCCGAGGCGTACCACCCAGGAGGACCGCGCCGACCGCCACCGCGCTCGCCGGGCCTGACACAGGCATGCGGGCCGGCGCGGTGAAACCGGCGCTGCCTGTGATCACGATGCTGTTGCCCCGTACCACCGCGTCTACCGCAGTCTGCGTGTTGACCCGGTCGGCCAACGCGGCGAGCACGTCAGCCAGCGTTTCGCCGGCCAGCACCAGATGGTTGTGGCCGATGCCGCCCGCCGTGACCTGCCAGGTTTCGCCGGCGACCGGCAGGCCTTGGGCCTGGCCGACGGTGGCACCGGCCAGGTTGACCGACACCGTGTTCGCAAAACTGCGCGCCACGCTGGAGGTGATGGTGAAGCCCAGGCCCGCATCGGCGGCGTCGGTCGCCACCCGGATGACCGGCCCGACGCTGTCGGCGCGCAAGCCGGCCAGGCCGTCGATCGCGCTGCGCAGGTCGCTTTGCAGCTGCGCCAGTGTCGACACCACCGGTACCACGAGGGTGTGCAGCACACCTCCGATGTTGAGGCTGAGCGTCCACAGGTCTCCGGCCAGCGCCGGACCCCAGACCTGCAGGTCGCGGCTGTTGGTTGCCAGCTTTTCGGCGATGCTGCCACTCGGCGCCACCATGGCCAGCGAGAACCCGCGGCCGGCGATGGGGCCTTCGGTCGCGATGGTCAGCACCGTGCCGGTAGCCCGTGCGGTGTAGCCCGCCGTGGCATTGATTGCCTGGGCCAGGCCGCTGGCGATGGCCACCAGGCTGCTGCCGGGACTGGTGAAGTCCACCACGGCATCGATACCGGCCACCGACAGCGTCACGGTCCAGCGGTCAAGCGCCATCGCCGTGCCCAGCAGCTCGAAGTCGCGCGACACCGACAGGGCTGCAGGCGCGGACGACAGCGACAGCGTGAAGGCGCGGCCGGCGCGGTTGACGACCAGCAACTCACTGCCGTTGGCGGTGGCCAGATAGCTGTCGCCGGCCGCCGCGTTGATGGCCGCAGCCAGACCAGCGGCCACTGCAGCCAGCGTGGTGTCCGAGGTCGTGAAGCTGAAGCGGGCCGGCACGGATTGGCCCGCCACTTGCAAGCCGACCGTCCACACATCCCCCGGCGCCGCGCTGCCGGAAAGCGTGGTGCGGCCGATGGCGATCGTGCCTGTCGTGGTGTCGATGCGGTTGGCCGGCGTCACGGCCAGCCCCGGGGCGGCAGAGGCCGGGCCGGTGTGTTTGGCCACGATCAGGCTGCTGCCCTGGGCCATCGCCGACTGGCCGCTGTTGGCGTTCACCAGTCGCGCCAGAGCTGCGGCAATGTCGGCCAGGTTCATGCCAGCGACCACCGTCAGCACGCGCGTGACGCCATCGAAGCTCAGGCTCCAGACCTCGCCCGCCACCACCGGGCCGGCCAGTCCGATCGACCAGCTACCGCTGGTGCTGCCAATCACCACGGTCGCGCCGCTGGCGGCGCCGTTGGAGATCGCCGGTGTGCCCACCACCAGCGCATTGCCGTCATGGCGCACGATGGTGAGCTGGCCACCCGCCGCCACCGCACCGTGGCTGGCACCCCGGTTGGTGTTGATGAGTTCGGCCAGCCGGGCGGCGATCGCACCGACTGTGTCCACCACCTGCAACTGGCCGTCGACCACCACGCGGTCGGTGCCGACCGTCACGCTGGCGGTGTACCCGTCCACCGCGACACTCCAGAGCGCGCCGCTGATCGGTGCGCCAGTGAGCGTCAGCACACGTGCCTGCGCGGTCGTGGTGTTCACCGTGGCCACGCTGCCGGGGCGGCTCACTTCGGCGATGACCGCAGCCAGCGGTGCACCGGCGGTGTTGACGATGACGAAGCTGTCGGCTGCCCCCGTCGCGACCGCCAGATAACCTGCCAGGCCGTTGATGCGCAATGCCAGCGCACTGGCGAACTGCGCGCGCGTGAGCACGGTGACGCCATCGACGACCTCGCCATGCGTGACTGCCACCGGGGTGCTGCCGTTCAGCGCCACTGTCCAGGTCTCGCCGGCCTGCGGGGTGCCGCCGAGGGTCAGCACCGCACTGTTGACGGCCGCCACCGTGGCGGAACCCGTCAGCTGGTCCGGCGAGCCCGCGCCGGAGCCGGCCAGCACGATCTCGAAGCCGGCGCCGACGGTGGCGCCGGAGCGGCTGGTCAGCACCAGGGTGACGCCCACCGGTGTGGCAAACACATCGCCAGCCAGGGCGTTGATGGCATCGGCCAGGGCCAGCGCAATCTTGGCCGGCGTGTCGGCGGTGAACATCTGACCGCGGACCGTGACCGACTGTCCTGCGACCACTTCGAACACGCTGCCGCCGTTGACGCGCAGGCGCCAGGTGTCGCCGATGGCAGGGTCGCCCGCCAGTGTGACACTGACCGCATTGCCACTGACCGGCCCGGTAACGACACCCACCACGGTCGTGGACAGGGCGACCAGGCCGGTGGCGGTAAAGGTCGCGCCACCGCGGTTGGCGACCAACAGGGTGCTGCCGCTGAAGAAGGCGATGAAGCTGTCCGGTGTGCCGGCGTTGATCGCAGTCGCCAGGGCCCGACCGGTACTGGCCAGCGCCAGTGTGGCGCCGTCGATGGTGATACCGAAGGCCACACCGTTGATATTGACGATCCAGCGGTCGCCCAGGACCGGTGTGCCGGACAGATCGAAGGCCACGCTGCTGGCGCTTTGGGCCGTGCTCAGCACGGTGCCGGCCGGTGCCACCGCCAGCGTGGCGGTGAACAGTCGGCCGCCGCTGACCAGGCCCAGAACGTTGCCGCTGGCCGTGGCGCTGATGCCCGCCTTGGCCGGGTCGGTGGATGCAGACAGCGCTGCCGCGAGCCCGGTGGCAATGGTGGCAAGCGTATCGCCGGCGCGCACGGTGTAGCGCACGGCGGTGACGACGGTCAGCTGCGCCACGGTGGTGTCCAACGCCAGGTTCAGCACCCAGACCTCGCCAGCGATGACCGGGCCGGCCAGCGCGACCGTGCCCGACAGCGCTGCGGTCGTGGCATTGGTGACACTGGCGCTGCCCGCTGCCACCACCTGCACCGCCAGGTTGGTCGGCAGGGCCGCGCCGCTGCGGTCCACCAACACCAGGCTGGCGCCGTCGGAGGATGCGGCGAAGCGGGCGGAGCCGGCCGCGGTGATCGCAGCGGCAATGCCGGCCGCGACGCGCGCGATCGGGTCGACCGAGACCTGCACGACCACCGGATTGGCGGCACCCTGTGCCGTCAGGGTCAGGGTCCAGACCTCGCCCGGCGCTGGCGTACCGGCCAGGACCAGGTCGATCTGTTGCTGACCCGATTGCTGCAGGGAGTTGGCCACCAGGGCCTGCGCCCCGCTCGAGCGTGTGAGCACGGCGCGGAACTCGGCGCCGGTGGAGCGAATGACCAGCGTCTGCGGGCCGACCCGTGCCACCTCGTCGAGGCGCCATTCGGTGGCGGTGGTGATGCTCGATCGCGTGACACCGGACAAGCTCGCCGTGTAGGCGCCCGGCAGGGCTGCCAGCGCATCGCGCAGGCCGAACGCGACGTCTGCCAGGTTCTCGCGCACCGTGGTGCCGTAGGCCACACCGCCCAGGGTCACCATCCACCGCTCACCGGCTACCGCTGTGCCCGACAACGCCAATGCCAACGCATTCGCGTCGGTGTTCACGCTGACCGCGCTGCCGGTGCCGGCGTTGGCCGCCAGCGCAATGGCCAGGCGAATGATCGGCAAGGTCGGTGTGGCGCTACGGTCGACTACCACCACGCTGGTGCCGATGGCAAAGGCCAGGAAGCTGTCGCGCGCGGGGTCGTGACTGACCGCGAGCGCCAGGCGCCCGGCCAGCGCCGCCAAGGTATCGCCACCCGCCACGGTGAGTGCATAGGGTCGCCCGCCGACGGTGAAGTTCCATTTGTCGCCCACCACCAGGGTGCCGGTCAGCGTGGCCGTGGCGGTGCTGCCCGCAATCTGCTCGAACGCGGTGGCCGGCGTGGTGGCGCTGGTGACCAGCTCGAAAGCCGCCTGGAAGCCCGTGCCGGCAGCGTTCACCAGTGCCACGATCGCACCATCGGCCGCCGCGGTGAAGCCGCGTGTGCCATGGACCCGCCAGGCCAGCGCGGCGGCAATCCGGTCCACCGTGTTCACCAGTACGCCGTTCACCGTGCTACCCACGACCACGCTATAACGGTGCTCGCCATCGATGAGGATGGTCCAGCGATCGTCGACCACGGGCGTGCCGGACAGGCTGACCAGGGTGGTGGCTGCCGTCTGCGAGTCGATGCTGGTGTCGGCAATCCGCAGGATGTACAGGCCCGCGGCGGCCTGCACGCGAATCGTCTGCACCTCCGACACCGAGGGCATCCCCAGGCCGGTGATCGTGGAGCCGCTGAGGGTGCCGGCCCCGCCGTCGGTCTCGGCGCGGCCATCGACATACAAGGTGTCGTTGCCACTGCCGCCCACCAGGGTCAACAGCGCACGCACCGTGCCCAGCAGATTGTCGGCGGGCAGGGCCAGGTTGGGTGCGGCTTCGCTGCCGACCCAGATCTCGTCGTCGCCGCCCTGGGCGTCGATGGTGGTGTGGCCGTCGATCGACTGCACATGGAAGTCGTCGGCATCGGCTCCGCCGGTGATGGTGGTGCTGCCGGTGTGGGTCGACAGCACCTGAAACACATTGCGGCCACTGCCCAGCGCGATGCTGAGCACTTCGAGATCGCGGTAGACAATGCCGCCGGCGAGCGTGCGCCCGGCGATGACCGTCTGGCCGGCCATGCCCAGGCCGGTCAGTTGGTCGGCGGTGAGCACGCCCTGGTCATCCGCCGGGCTGTTGCCGTTGAACACATTGAGCGTATCGACCTGCACCGACTCGTCGACCCGGGTGTTGAGATTGACCGGGCGATAGAAGTAGCTGTTGCCGCTTTCCGGTGCGTTGGACTTGCGCGTCTCGATGATCGAGACCTGACCCACTGGCGTCACCTCCACCTGCGTGGTGAAGGCCTGGCCCGCCAGGTTGGTCACCACCACGCGGCCACCGACCGCCGTGGCGCTGAAGCTCGCGATGGCGCCGGCGACGATGCTCTTGGTCAACTCGCGCGCCACGTCCGCCACGGTCTGGCCGGCAGCGACCCCATGGGTATGGGTCGAGCTGAAGGTGCCGTCGTCCAGGATGAGGGTCCAGACCTCGCCGGCGAACAGCGTGGTGGCGCGCAGGTCGACCAGGATGGCAGTGGCACGGTTTTCCGGCGCAGCGGTATTGGCCAGCGCAAACACCGTGCCCTCGCGATTGAGGACGAACAGGGTGTCTGCGTCGGCCAGCGCCAGGAAGGCGCTGGCTGCATTGACATTGATCGCGCCGACAAGGGCGCGGACCACGTCGGCCGGGGTATCGCCGGCCAGCGCGACATGCACGAACTGGCTGGCTGCATCTCCGATCCGCAGCAATACCGTGAAGGTCTGGCCGGCCGTGATCGCGCTCGGCAGGTTGAGTGTGGCTGCCTTGGCGGCCGGCTGCAGATCGACGCCCGAGGCAGCAAAACGCACGTCGTCCCTGAAGATGGCCGATGCGGTGGCGGCAATCGCATAGGTCGGATCGATGGCGGTACCGGTCGCGTCGACGATGACCAGCAGGCGGTCTTCGCTGGAGGCGGCAAAGCGGTCGCCAGCCGCCTGGATGCTCTGGGCCAGCGCTACTGCAATGTCGGCGGTGGATTCACCGGCCACCACGGTGTGGTTGTAGGTGCTGGTGGTGGTGCCGACCCTGAGCTGCACACGCCAGACCTCACCCGCCACCGGGGCGCCGGCCAGCAGTGCGCTCCAGGCGCGCGGTGAGGTGGTGTCGGCTACCAGGGTGCGGTTGCCGCCGACACTGCCGTCGGCCGCCAGCAACGCCACCCGGGCGGTGAATGCGCCAGCAATTGTCTTGACCAGCACCAGGCGGTCGCCTTCGACCGATGCGACATAGCCGGTGGCAGCGGCATTGACCCGGTCGGCCAGGGCCTGCGCGACGGTCGCCAGGCTGTCCTGGGCCTGCACGACATAGTCGAACGCGGTGGTGGCATTGCCTGGGGTCAGCGTGAGCGTGACGCGCCAGGTCTCGCCGGTCACCGGCGCACCCGACAGCCGCACCGACGTGGCACCGCCGGCTGCGCCCGACACATCGTACAGATCAGCGGTGCCGTCGATGGCCGGGATCAGGCGCGAACCGGTACTGAAGGCCGTGAACGCGGCGCCGCTGCGCTGCACGATCACCAACGCATTGTTGGCGGTGATGGCCCGCAATCCGCTGGCCAGGGCATTGACGCGGTCCGCGAAGATCGTGGCCAGCGCCTGGGCCGAGTCAGCCACCACCTCCCGATTGCCGACGCTGTAGGTTTCGCCGATCGTCAGGTCGAGCCGCGTCGTGTTGATGGTGATCGACCAGACTTCGCGCGGCTGCGGTGTGCCGACAAAAGTGACCGTGGTGGCGCCGACCGAGCTGGCCACGACGCTGGCCGGTGTAGCCTGGACCCGCGGCGTGATCGAGAAGTCGGCGCGCCAGCTGCTGCCATCGCGGCTCACGATGACCAGCTGCGTACCCTCGGCCACGGCGGTCAGCACTGCTGCATCACCGCGGGCGTTGATCGCCTGCGCAAAACGCGCCGCGAGCGATGCCACGGTTTCGCTGGCGGCCACTGTCAGGTTCACCGGCGACAACATACCCGCAGGGCCGGTGAGCCTGATCGTCCACACATGGCCGGCGGTGGCGGTGCTCTCGAACTCGCCCATGAAGGCGAGCGGCGTGCCGCTGTCGATCTGGAAGCCGCTGACCGGCGTCACCACCAGCACCGGCGCGAGCACGGCACCCCGCAGGTCGGACACCAGCACCCGGTTGCCATCCACAGCCGCGGTGAAGCGGTCATAACCCAGCTCGGTGATCGTCGTCAGCACCCCGTTCTGCCGCACCTCGACCCTCCAGGCTTCACCGTCGACCGGGTCGGGCGCTCCGGAAAAGTCCAGGCGCAGTGCGCTGGCTGAGAGAACCGTGGCCGATCGCACCTGGCCGTCCGGCTGGCGCAGCACGGCGGAGAGCACCGCGCCGGCGCTGCTGGTGATGTCCAGGCGGGTGCCCCCGACCACCACTGCACTGAAGTCGGACAGCTGGTCGATCGCCCGGCCCAGACGCGCCACCAGGCCTGGCAGGCCGTTGTCGTCGCGAACGGACCGGGCCAACGCAACCGCAATGTCGGCCAACGTAGCGTTGCTGGCGTCGACGCGCACCGTGTGGCTGCGCCCGGCCAGCGTGAGCGTCCAGTCCTCGCCGGTCAGCGGCACGCCGAACAGCTCGACGCTGGCGCGCGTGGCCACGGTCGAGACGCTGCGCGGCGTGGCCGGCGCGGCCTGCAGCACCGCGCTGAAGGCGGCGCCATCGACGCGCACCAGCACCAGGGTGTCGCCCTCGGTGGTGGCGGTCAACAGCGCAAGCGAGGTATCGAGTCGCACCTGGCTGGCCAGAGCGGCGGCGATGCTGGCCAGCGTGCTGGAGCCAGTCACGGGCGTGGTGTAGGTGCGGCCGGCCAGCGCCAGCGACCAGGTCTCGCCGGCCACCGGATTGCCGGTGAGCGTGACCAGAACCGTGCGGGCCGTGGCCGACTCGACAGCAGCCGCGCCGGCAGGTTGTACCGACAGGCTGGCGCCAAACACACCCCCGCCGAGCCGGAGCAGCTGCAGGGTGTTGCCATCCACCGAGGCCGCAAATGCAGCCGCGGTATCGGCATTCACCGCCGCGGCCAGCGCTGCCAGCATACCGGCCAGCGAGAGATTGCCGGAGGGCACTGTGACGCTGTAGCGCAGCACGGTATTGTCTGCGCTGATCTGCAGGACCCAGGCTTCGTCGGCCACCAGGTTCGCGGCGCTGACCGGCAGGCTCAGGCCTGCTGCCGCGGCCGTGTCGATGCTGCCGGCAGAGGTCTGCAATACCGTCGCAACAGCGGCAAAGGCGACGCCGCCGCGGTTGACGATGAAGACTTCGCCGTCTCGGGCGCTGGCGCTGAAACTGGCGGCATCCGGGTCGGTGGAGTTGTTGATCAGCGCGGCCAGCGCGGCGGCGATCTCGGCCGCGGTCTGCACGCGCAGCCCGCTGGTGGCCGGGTCGCCGTCGGCGTCGACCATCGCCACGATTTGTACCACCGTCGCGCTGTCGGCACCGATGGTCAGCTCGACGTGGAACTGGTCGCCCACACGGGCCATGCCGCCGACGCGCAGGCTCTCGACCAGGGTCGTCGCCACTGCGTTGGAGATCGCGCCAGCCGGGGCCACCGTATAACTGACGGCAAGGGCGGAGCCGGCGCGGTTCACGATGAAAAGCTGCGCGCCCTGCGCCAGCGCGGTCACCTCCGGCTGCGCCTGCGCGTTGATCGCCGCTGCCAGGGCAGTGGCGATCTCCGCCAGATGGGGCAGGCGCATGGCCGAGGTCGCGGGGATGCCATCGGCGTCGATCAGGGCCACCTTGTAGCTGACGCTCTGCTCGCGCCCGGTGCCCAGCGTGATCGCCACCTGCCAGGCCTCGCCCAGCACGGCATTGCCGCCCATCGCCAGGGTGTTGGCACTGAGCGTCGGGGCGACGGTGGCCGCTGTGAAGTCGCGTGCGGCCGGATGCGTGACACGCAGCACCGAGAAGGACGGGTTGACTGCGGTGTTGGTTCGGTTCACGACCATCAGCACGCCGCCATCGCCGATGGCCGAGAAGCCCGCCAGCAGCGCACTGTTGTTGATGCTGGCTGCCAGCGCGCGGGCCACCGCCTCACGCCCTTCCCCGCTGCCGACGATATGCAGAACCGTCACGCCATCGAGGTCGATGCGGTAGGTGTCGCCGGTGACCGGTGTGCCGCCAAGGTTACCGATGGCCACGGTGGCGCTGCTGAACGCCGTGCCCCAGGCGGCGGTGCTGCTGCCGGCCGGCAGGAAGCTGCCGGTCAGCGTGGCCGAGGCCGGGCCGGCGACCACCAGCCGCGCGCCCTCGGCAGTGGCGGCAAAGCCACCGGCGCCGGTGCTGATGGCGCGCGCCAGGGCCTGGGCGATCTCGGCCAGGGTGTCCACCACCACGGCGCCGTTGCCCAGGTCGATCCGGTCACCAACCGTGACCTGGAACGGGGTGGCAGCGCCCATGCGGACCTGCCAGCGGTCGCCCAGCACGGGCATGCCACTGAGGTCAAGCGTATAGGCCACC
>Ga0105048_10001903_pt1 | contig 33845 bp, 25 predicted proteins | sample MAT05_FD_78382 | JGI IMG/M metagenome (GOLD analysis project Ga0105048, IMG submission 78382) | Freshwater microbial communities from Lake Fryxell liftoff mats and glacier meltwater in Antarctica - MAT-05 | ecosystem: Environmental > Aquatic > Freshwater > Ice > Liftoff microbial mat | place... | reverse complement strand
GCCAACGGCCGCTTCCAGCGTGGTAAAGGCACGTTGTACGTCATAGACAGCGGTAATTCGGTCGGTCTCGGCGCGCTCGTAGTCGCCACGAGCCTGTTGCAGGTCGACAATGCTCGCCAACCCTACACGGTAACGCTCCTGCGCCAACGCCAGTGCCGTTCGAGCAGTGGCAACGTTTTCTTCCTGGAGGGCCACTGTTTGCTGCGCTGTGGTCAGCGACAGAAACGACGCGGTCACATCGGCAACAACGCGCAGCTCTTGTCCACGAAGGTCGTTTTGCGTGTTGCGGCGCTGTACGTTGGCCTGTTCGATCTGCTGCTCGCGACGAAAGCCGTTGAAAATCGGCAACGAGAACGACGCCGAAAGGCTGTACGGGTTGCGAGTGAACGCGAACGGGTAGTTGCCCTGGCCATCGCGAATGACCTGTTCCTGCGCCGGCGTGAAGGCAATGGCGCTGCAGGCGCCCAGAGTATTGGACAGCCCAACCGCAGCGCGCACTTCTTCAGAACGAATGCAGCTCGACCTCGCCCCCAGCGTCTGAGAGCGGCGTTGATCAATGAGTACTCCGGAGTTGGTAAAGCGATTGGTCTGTCCGGACACATTCGCGCTAAGCGATAACGACGGGTAGTAGGCACTGCGCGCCGAGGAAGCATTGTAACCGGCCGCCTCTTCACGCGAGCGCAACCCCTCAAGCTGTGGATTGGACTTGCGCGCCATCGTCAGGACGGCAGGCAATTCCAGCGTGGGCGCAGCAGGCAAGTTCGCGTCAAGACTCACGCCGGCGATCGGTTCGATGCCCATGCGCTGGAACAACCGGACGATTTCAATCGCCACCTGATTGCGTTGATTGAGCGCAGCCACTCGTTGCTGCCCGTTTGCGACCTCGGCGCGTTGCGCATCGAGCACCGATCCCGAACCGACCTGCAAGCGGGCCTGCGCCAATTGCAGCTGCACGGTCGTCGTGGCCACCAAGGTGTCCTGGAGCGCGGCGCGCGCCTGGGCCTGCAGGGCGCTGAGATACTGGGTAATGACATCATTCCGGACGGTTTGTTCGGCGCTCACAATGTCGGATTCGGTCGCATCTTGCGTGGATAGTGCAGCGCGCCGATCGGCGAGCGTGGCCAGAGAGACGTTCACGTTGGCGGAGCCACTCACGTCGGTCGACAACTGGCTGCTCGTCGCGCCGAGTGCCAGACCTTGGAAGAACGCTTGCCGCCCTTCGCGGAACCCGCCGCCGAAGCTGGTGTTGACGCTTGGCAAAAAAGCCCCGGTGGCCGCGCGCACTGCGGCTGCAGCGGTGCGTCGCGCCGCGATGGAGTTCTGCAGGGTCGGACTGTTTCGCTTGGCGATTGCCAGCGCGTTTACGAGGGTGAGGACACCGCCGGGGGCGGGAGCGGCCGAGGCAGCTTGTGCCCCCAGCAGTGGGGCGGAAAGCCCACTCAAGGCCGCAGAAACAACGAATGCAAGTGCGTGAGTTCGCATGGGAACAGGTCTGGGGAAGGTCATAGGCACGGGCCGTACGCGCGGCCCGTAAGCGCAGTTTCATGGGATTCGACACATGGTCGAGCCAAAAGGTGCGGTCCGTGCTGGACGATGCGGTAAAGAACGCGCGAGGGCGGCATCTCGTTCGTAGCCCCAGGCATCCTCGACTCCAGCGTGTTGCTCGTTTCCGGTTATCGGAGTACGGGGGTCAACTTAACGGGGAACGTCGTCGCGGACAGCCACGAGGCGCCGCGAAGGAATCTCAAGGCGCAAGAGGAGACCCTCCTCGTCGGCCCAAAGCAGCCTGATTTCCCCCGTCTCGCTCCGTACTTGCCAGCGCTGGGCAGCCCGCCGCGAACCGGCGATGGAGACCGTATCGGAGCGCGCGAGAAGCGTCAGGTGCATCACGCGCTGAACATTGGCGGCGGGGGTGAGAATCGGAACGGCCACGGAGTCGCCGACGGCCATCAGCCGGCGACGGACCATGAGGGCGTATTGGACGACGCCAAAATCTTCGATCACCAAGGCCCCGGGCACGAGCAAATACTCCCGCGCTGCCTCGCCGGTCGTACTGCGGGCCAGCGTGGTGAAGCGCCCCCTGACGCGCTGGCCGCCGAGGCGAAGTGTGACTGCGGTCCCGATCCGTTCTTCAATGGAATACCGGATTGGAGTCCCCAGCGAATCGGTCTCGAGCTGCATTGCCACTCGCCGGTTGCCAATGGCGGATTCTGCGCGAAGCGCGAGTGACGCGCCGTCCACGGTCTTGACGCGTTGCATCGAGAACTGCTCGCGTCCCGCGCGTTCGTTGTCGATGTATAGCGTGAAGCTTCCCACGTCGACGGTCGCGAGTTGCGGCGGCACGGACGACTCCTGCGTCGAGGCAGGTGGCACCTGCGCTTCCGCGGTGCACACGCCGACGGTCCAGGGCCCAGCGAGCAGCGCCCCGACGATGGTCGAGAGGGGCCCTGGTAGGCGCAGTACAGGGAAACGCGTGGGGCAGAAGCGAACCATCGGACTAAGCTAGTCGATCTTGGCGCTATCATGGCGCTGCAAAATTGTTCTGTCCCCTTCGCCATGCGGGACCCGCAGGGGTATTCTGGTTTAATGGTTTCCGGAGCAAGTGCCCCCCAGAACGGCCCGTCACAGGCCCGCGACCGAGACGCCGTGCAACGGGAAGCCGTGCACTGGCCCGCGGCGTGGGTGGCCTCTGCCCTGCTCGCCGTGTTGGCGCTGTGCGCGTGGCAACGTCAACCGGCTTGGTACTGGCTGATCGCTGCGCTCGTCGCGACCGGTGCCTCGGCATGGGCCGTGCCGCACGTGCGCTGGCCCCGCCGGTGTGCGATTGCCACGACGTCGCTGTTGGCGCTCACCACGCTGCTGGCGGCCGGTGAGAATCGCGAGTTCCTGCGCGTGTCGAGTAGCTGGTCCGCGTGGTCGGCAAACGAGCGCGAGAATCGCGCCACGCGCGTCGCGGCGCAGCTCACAACGGTCTCAGAGCAGCTACGGCGGGCGGTGGACCGTGTGGCTGCCGATTCGTCGCTCATGTCCGCCCTGCTCTCAGACGAGACGACGGCATCGACATCAACGAGGCGCACCACTGGCGTCAGCCGCGCGGGCAACCGCGCGGTTGTGCGCCTCACGCCGCCGCTCGATGCGAATATCGAATCGGCGTTGCTGGTCTTCCGTGACAGCGTGCTTGTCGCCCGTGCCGGTCAACTCCGCACGCGCATTACGCCGACCGGGGTGGCTGGGATACGGTTGGTGGATGAGGCGTTCTATTCGTCGCTCGTCGCACGCACGCGCTCGCCCGATGGGCGATTGCAAGTGGTCGCGGTCGCGTTGGTCTCGGCGGTGCCGCCAGCCGATCGCTTTGCGCGCGCGCTCACGCAAACATTCGATGGATCGAGCGAGGCCATGCGCACGATCATCGAAGCGCCAGACTCATCGCGTGTTGAGCCTGGCGTGACGGTGATCGTCGTCCCCGACGGCGATCGTCGTCTTGCACGCGTGCGCGCCCTCGCGCGAACGGAAGGCGCCACGCGGCTCGCCTTGTTGCAAGCCGCGCGCGCGCGAACCGGCATTCCACTGGCCCTGGCCACGCTGCTGTTGCTGGTGACCAGTTGGCGACGGCCGGCCCGGACGCTTCATCGCGTCGGTGTGGCGGCCGTACTGCTGTTCGCTGTTGCGGTGGCGCCGCTCAGCTCGCTCTCCAATGTGTCGGTGCTGTTCGATGCCTCAAGCTACTTCGCGGCGGCGGGCGGACCGTGGACGGCGAATGTCGCGTCGCTGCTCATCACGGTATCGATCGGGCTGTCGCTGCTGCTGCTGATCCTGCGCAGCGGACGAGTGACGCAGTTAACACGCTCACGAGGGCTGGCGGCTGGACTTGTCCTGATGTGCGCTGGGCTCGGCCCCTTTGTGCTGCGGGACCTGGCGCGCGGCATCGCGCTGCCCGCCGATGGCGTGAGCACGCTGCTCTGGGTCGCCTGGCAACTGGCGATTGCCTTGGCTGGGGCGTCGGTCTTGCTCGTTGGGGCGGCGGCGGGACGCACCGTGCTTGGCGCGCGTCGTGGGCTTCCGGCCGCCTTTGCACCGACACTGGCGATCGTCGCGGCGATCTGTGCTCCCGTGTTATGGCGAGCGCCCGGCGTCTGGCCCGCGTGGTATCCCGTGCTCTGGATTCTTGCCATCGGTGCACTCGCCCTGACGCGGCGCAGCGTGGCGTTGGTGACTGGAGCCGCCGTTATCGCAGGCGCCGGAGCGACGACGCTGACGTGGGGTGCCACCGTTCGCGCCCGCATGAGTCTTGCGCAATTTGATTTGACGCGCTTGTCCGCCATTGACGAAAACGCGCTGCGGCTGTTGTCGCGTTTCGCCCTGTCACTGGAGGAGCCCACGTCGGCGACGCGTGTGGGTGGTGCGCCGCTGGGGAGCGATACCACGGACGCACTGCGCCAAACACCGCCCGCGCCGCGTGAACGCAACGGGGATCTGCTGCGCCGGTACGCGGCGAGTGAACTGGCATTGGCCGGGTACGCGGCGCGGCTCGCGCGCTGGGATCCGGCCGTCACCGACACGCCCTTGCTCGACGTGGCGTTGGTGCCGGTCGCAGACACTATCGGCGCGCAGGCGATTCTGGCGTCGATCGCACGGGTGAGTAAGTCCATTGAAATTCGGACCGTCGAAGACGGTCCGACCACGTTGCTCATTGCGGCAGTGCCCGACGCGGACGGTCGGGTCACCACGATAGCGGTGCCACCACGCACGCGGCTCCTGCCAACAGATCCCTTCGCAGCGATCACGGGTGTCGCGGGCGCGCTCGGCGCTGAGGCGCCCTACCGACTGACGCTTGCCGCGGCCCTCGCACAGGACACGATCGCTCGTGAACTGGACTGGCGACGACGCGGTGATGCGATGCACGGCGATGGCGTGGTACGAGGCGGAGGTGAGTCGCGCATGGTGCACGTCGAAGTGGCCCTGTACGGACTCGATACGTTGCTCCCGCGCGGTGCGCTGCTCGTGCTGCTTGACGTCGCCGTGGTGTTGCTGCTCTGGGTTGGCAGCGCGATGGCCGACGGCGCGTTTGGTCGGTGGTTCCGCGTCCGGCGAACGCGCCTCTGGCGCTCCTATCGCGCGCGACTGAGCGCCGCGTTGTTGGCGTTCTTCGTTGCGCCCGCCATGCTGTTTGGCGCGTGGTCGTGGTACCGCTTGCAAGATGACGATCAGGCGGCGCGCGCGCTCGTTTTGCGAGAGTCCCTGCGCTCAGCAACGAACGATGCGGGCCTTCGCGACCTCGGCACCGCATCGCTCAGCGTTGGATCACCGCTCTTCGTGTATCGGAACGAGCAACTCGTGTCGGCCAGCGACTCGTTGCTGCAGGCGCTCACGCCACTCGGTCAACTGCTTCCCATCGCTCGCACCGAAGTGGAGTTTGACGACGAGCCGTTCAGCGTCTGGCGTATTCCCTTTGGACGGACCAACGCACTCGTGGGCTTTCGTCGCGTGAGTAGCGCGTCTCAAGACGTCGTGATCGCGACCCCCGCGCGTGGTGATGAGTTCGCACTCGACGCCCGTCGGCGAGACCTCGGTGTGCTGGTTCTCTTCGCTGTTGCTCTTGGCGCGCTCGCGGCGCTCTGGCTGAGCGGTGCGGCGGCGAGGTCCTTGGCACGGCCCGTTGGCGCGCTGCGTGAGGCCGCGCTGGCTATTGCGAGCGGTGGTGATGCGCGCGCGCTGGGCACCGCGCCCGCTTCCGAGTTCTCTCCCGTGTACAGGGCGTTCGGACGAATGGCGGAAGATCTCTCCACGAGTCGCGCGGCCTTGGAGGCCGCTCAACGTCGAACCGCAGCCGTGTTGCAGAACGTCGCCAGCGGCGTGGTCGCGATGCGTGACGACGGGGATATTCTGATCGCGAATCCGCGCGCGGAGCAATTGTTGCGCACCATGCTGACGGGTCGCGAGGTGTCGCTGTCGCGGCTGCCGGCCGCGCTGGCGCCGGTCGCCACGCGCTGCGAAGCGTTCCTCGCGGGACAGGCTGATGAAACCGCGTTCGACGACACGATCGGCGGGCGACAATTGCGCGGGCGACTGACGCGGCTTCCCGGCGGTGCCGTCCTGACGCTGGACGACGTCACGGAACTGGCGTCGGCCCAGCGCGTGTTGGCGTGGGGCGAGATGGCTCGGCAGGTGGCGCATGAAATCAAGAATCCGCTCACGCCGATTCGCCTTGGCGTGCAGCATCTTCGTCGCGCCTATCGCGATGGCCGTGGGGACTTCGCCGCCATACTCGACAGCAACGTGACGCGCGTGCTGGAGGAGATCGACCATCTCGATGAGATCGCCCGCGCCTTCAGTCGGTATGGGACGGCGCCGGATCAACGTCCGCCCGCCGTGGTCATCGAGGTCGTCGCTATTGTCCAGGACGTGCTCGCCCTGGAGCAACTTGGCGAGAGCGGCGTTGCATGGAGCCTTACGCTTCCACCCGGTGTCACGACGCTCTCGGCACTGGGCCAGCGGGATGAGCTGAAAGAAGTGTTGCTCAACCTGCTGGAGAACGCGCGGATGGCGCAGTCCACCACGGTACGCGTCACGATTGTGAAACAAGAGACGGAAGTCCTGATCGACGTGACCGATGACGGCGTCGGCATTGCTGCCGAGGTGCAACCGCACGTGTTCGAGCCGCATTTCTCTACACGCACCAGCGGTAGTGGACTGGGGCTTGCGATCAGTCGGCGCTTGATCGAGGGGTGGGGCGGGCGCGTCACACTCGAAAGCCGCGTGGGTCAGGGCACCACACTCCATGTCCGGCTGCTGTCTGCCTGATTACACTACATGATGGCCTCGGAGTCTCTACCTTCCCTGCACCACAATACCGCGTCGCCGCCGCCGCATCTCGAATCGTGGTCGCTGCCGCCTGGCTGGGCGTGGGGAAGCGAGGGGCTGGTGCGCGAGTATCGGCACTATCAGGAAGTCATTGATGCGCTCGGGCGGTCGTTGTCGCTGGTGAGCGCGCCAGACCCATCGCACGAGGAATGGCTGCGTCGAGAAGCGCGCGCGCTCGCCCACCGCAATCATCCCTCCGTGCCCACGACGTATCATTACTGGACGTCGTATCAAGAGAGTCGGCGAGGACCGGGCTATCTGCGTCGGTGGATCACTGGCGAAACAGTACGCTCGCGCGTGTCGCGGCTGGGTCCGGAAGCCATTCCGTTTGCGATGCAGGTGCTGCGCGAGGCGGGCAGTACTCTAGCGTACCTGCATGATACCGGTGCGGCCCACGGTGCCATCTCGCCGGACACCGTCTGGCTGACGCCCGGTGGTCGACTCTGGCTCCTGGGGTGGGAGTGGGTGCTGCCCAAGGATCAGATTCCTGCGGGCATTCGACCACATAACGAGTTCCTCGCAAACCCGCCGGAGTGGACGGATGGCGAGTGGCGTCCGACTGCCGCGTCGGATCAGTGGCATCTGGCAGCGTTGCTGTTCACGATGCTCACAGCGGAGACGCCGCCGGAACATGACGCGCCACCGCTCGCCCTGCTTCGTGCCGACTGCCCGCAAGCGCTGGCCACCGTCATCGAGCGCGCGTTGCACGTCGACCCAGTCATGCGATATCCGTCGGTGTCGGCACTGCTTCGCGACATGGACCGCCATGTCTCGATTCGGCCCTCTTATATCGCCCCTGAAGGATCCGAGTTGCCGCCAACCCTCACCTCGCCCGAGGCGCGGCTGCGCTGGGCGACGGGTGATGACTACGACATTCTTGCGCCACTCGGACAGGGCATGTTCGGGAGCGTGTGGCGCGCGCGCGATTTGTCACTGGCGCGCGAAGTCGCCATCAAGGTGCTGCATCCGCATATCGCCAAGGACGACGTGGCGGTGGCCCGGTTCCGACGCGAAGCGCGCCTGGCTGCGCAGCTCGCGCATCCGGCGATTGTCCCGATCTACGACAGCGATAGCCGGGGCGACGTGGTGTGGTATACGATGGAGTTGGCCGAAGGCGGCTCTGTAGCAAGCTTGCTTGCCCGGAGCGGACCGCGTCCTCTTGAAGAGATCGCGCAGCCGGTTGACGAGATCCTTGAGGCATTGATGGCCGCGCATGCGAGCGGGATCATTCATCGCGATCTCAAGCCCGAAAACATTCTCATCGATCGCTATCGACGGTGGCGCATCGGAGACTTTGGCATTGCCTATGCCTTGGGTGAGGAGCGTGCCGGAACCTCTGGCACGCCCTCCTTCGCAGCACCCGAACAATTGCTTGGCGAGGCACAAGGACCGGCAACCGACTGTTACGCGATCGCGAGTATTGTGTATTTCGCGTTGAGTGGAAAGGCGCCGTTCGGCGACGGTCCCGGGGAAACCATTCTTGCGCAACAGCTCTCCGACACGCTCTCGTCCCGCTTGCAGCACGACGGGTTTGCCGATGCCATGGCGGATTGGCTCAGGCGGGGCTTGGCGCCGCGTATCGAAGATCGATTCGCCGATGCGGAAGAGATGCGGGTCGCGTGGCGGCAGGTCGTGCGCGTTCTTCGACGCGCGGAAGACGTGCGCCCATGGTGGCGGCGACTTATCGACTCGGCGACGGAAGATGGTGAGACCGCACCAGCTTCGGATTGGTAAACTCCCGGAACCCCAGGGCGCCAAGCTCGCGGCCCATGCCGGATTGTTTCACGCCGCCGAACGGGGTGCGCGCATCGGACACGACCATCTCATTGATGAACACCATGCCGACGTCCAGCTCGGCAATGCATCGCGACGCGTCGCTTGTGCTTGAAGTCCAGATGCTGGCACCCAATCCAAATGACGTGGCGTTGGCGCGCGTGATGGCGTCGTCAACCGTGTGCACTCGAAAGACGGCGGCAACAGGCCCGAACAGTTCTTCCGTCGCGGCCGGCGAATCCCAGGGGACGTCCACGAGCACGGTCGGCGCGTAGTAGTATCCCGGCAGGTCGGGCGTTACACCGGTGCACGCGACGCGCGCGCCGAGCGCGACGGATTCGCGGACCTGACGCTCGAGGGTGGTTCGGGCGGCGGCCGTGGCGAGAGGACCCACGTCAGTGTCGGGAGCGAATGGGTCGCCAACCGTGAGGGCCTGCATACGGGCAGAGAAGCGTTCGACGAACGCCGCATAGATCGCGTCGCACACGATAAAGCGCTTGGCGGCAATACAGGACTGTCCTCCGTTCACGGTGCGCGATTGCACGGCACACACGGCCGCGCGTTCCACATCGGCGTCGGGGAGGACAATAAATGCATCACTTCCTCCCAGCTCGAGCACGACCTTCTTGAGCGCCGCCCCCGCCAACGCGCCAACGCGTCGACCGGCGCGATCGCTGCCGGTGAGTGTGACGGCGGCGATGCGTGCGTCGGCAATCAGCTCGGCGATGTCGTCCTGTTCGCAGAAAATGATGTCGCAAGGAGCGGGCGGAACTGCGTGCGATGCCACCGCGTCGCGGGCTTCGTGCAGACAGTCCGCCAACAGGCGTGCGGCTCCCGGCACTGACGGCGCTGGCTTGATAAGGACCCCGTTGCCGGCAAGCAGGCAGGGCACCGCACAACGGAGCGCTTGCCAGAGCGGAAAATTCCACGGCATGATGGCGAGGACCACGCCGATGGCCTCGTAGCGAACATGTGCCGACGAGGTCCCGTCGGTGAAGAGCACGTCATCGTGGAGTGCGTTTGCGGCGAGCGTGGGTGCAACCTCGCAGAGGTGTATGCACTTGTCGACTTCTCCACGAGCGGCACTGAGGGGTTTCCCCATCTCGGTCGTCAGCGAAAGCGCGAGCGTTTCGCGGTGACGCGTGAGTGCATGGCCGAGCGCTTCGACAAACTGCGCGCGTTGCTCGCGTGTGCACGACCGCCACGTGCGTTGTTGCTGCGCGATTCGACCCAGGAGGGCGTGGCGTGCCGCCGCATCGAGCGACGGCACGGAGTAGAGATAGCGGGTAGTCGATGGGTTAGTGGCGACGAATGGCATGCTACAACCTCATCGCGTGCTGCCGTGCTGGTCAAGCGCGGCGTGTGATGCGGCGTGTGATGCGGCACGTGATGCTGCGCCTGCTGCTACGCCATTCCGCCGTTCCGCCACTCCGCCACTACGCCATGCGCGTCGGCGTGTACGGCGTACCGTTCGGAGCCGTGAGCACACGCGAGGCGGCGGCCACCGTCGCCGCACGCGCCATCGCCGCGACGTCCGGCGGGACGGCGAGCTGGGGAAGGCGTGATGGCGACCGGGATACCGTGCCGCGAGCCCGTCGTGCATCGGTGGAGGCGCGCGCCGCGAGTGTCGCCTTCGACGACGCGGTCAGCTTGCGACGGCGCTTGCGTTCGTACAACAGCGTGTCCGCGCGCGCGAGCAGTTCGGTCACGGGCGCGTGATCGGTTGGACGCACGCGCGTGTGCCCGATGGTCAACGAGACGGATGTGGCGAGTTCGCCCGACGCGTTCAAGAGCGCGATACGCTCTTCAATGCGACGCTGTATGCTGCGCGCCGCGAAGCGGTCGGCATCAAGGGCGACGATCGTGAACTCATCGCCACCCATCCGACCCACCACGTCACTGTCGCGCATGGCCATCCGCAGCAGCTTGGCAACCGCGACGAGCGCCCGGTCGCCCTCGGCGTGGCCGTGGCGGTCGTTCAAGGCCTTGAACTCGTCCATGTCGACATACATCAACACGGCGTCCTTCTCTTGCCGTCGCGCGATGCGCAGCTGCTGTTCGGCCAGCATCAGGAACCCGCGACGATTGTGCAGCCGCGTGAGCTCGTCCGTCATCGAGACGCGCTCCAACTGCCGCGCTGCGCGCTTCTGCGGGGTGATATCGCGCAGGGTGACGGCAACACCGTCGGCCGTTGGTACGACCTGATGGAAAAGCCAACCCGCCGCAACATGGCGTCGGTTGACGCGTGTCTCTTCCACGAACACCGTGCCGCTTTCGACGGCGCGCGCGTACTCGGCGATCATCGCGTCGCCGGCGAGCGTCTGGAAATCACGGCGCAGTCGCTGTCCGACGAGCGCTGATTGCGGCAATCGGAGGAGCGCCGCGCCACTCGCGTTGACGTCGAGGATCTGAAAATCGCGAATAGCGCCGGACGTGTCGCGGACGGCGCGAAGGAGCAGCACGCCGTCGACGTTCGCATGCATCGCCTGCTCGAGTTGCCGAAGCGATTCGGGCAGGGAGGGCTCGGGATGCCTGCCGCTCGTGAGCTCTCGGTGCAGCCGCCGCCAGCTGGCTACGGCGATCGCCAACGACCCGAGTGACAGCCATGGGGCGGCCGCGCCGAGGGTCAGGCGGACGCCAAGGAGACCTGAGACGCCCGCGCCAAAGTCGATCAGCGGGCGGAACAAGGACGCACCGGTGCCCGCGGACAGGAGTCCGAAGGCGCCGGCAACCATGGCCAGTGTGCCCCAGAGGAGCGTTCGCGCGGCAAGACGGTCGAGCATGAAGCCTGAGAAGTGGTGCGGAAGGGGCCGCGGACGCCGACATCGGCGACCGTCGAGCCCACGCGAGGCGGCAGAGGTCTCGCGCGCGAATGTTAAAAGCAACGAGCGTGCCAGTCCGTGGTGCCCGCGAATCGCCGGATTTCTACAGATGGATAACTCATTAACAGATTGCTTAGCAACAGCTTACGTGCACTGTAATCACAAAGTACATGAGGTGTGCCCTTGGAAAGCGTGTGCAATCCGTTTGGCTGCCTGGTCGAACGTGCAGGCCGAAACCGTCGCCCGACGGCAGGAAATTCCGCCTGTCACGCGCGGCACGGCCGACACGGGAGCGGACACGCCAGACGTTCCGAAGTCAGTCGGCGCCCAACAACAACCGCGTCTCCATCGCCGCGTACCGCGCCGCTCCGTTGGCATCCGGCTTGAGCAACGAGACCACAATGCCGGTGAGGAAGGACAGCGGGATGGTCACGAGCGCCGGGTTCTTGAGCGGGAAGATGGCGGTGGTGTGGTGCAGCAAGTCGATCTGCACGGCTGGTGAGAGCGCAATCAAGACGAGCGTCGACAGGGCACCGACGGCCATGCTCGTCGCCGCACCGGCGGTGCTGGTCCGCTTCCAGAACACGCTGAGAACCAGTGCAGGAAAGTTGGCGCTGGCCGCGATCGCGAAAGCGAGTCCCACCATGAAGGCCACGTTTTGGCCCTTGAAGACCACGCCCAGCACCATGGCGACGAGGGCCAAGGCGACGGTGGCTATGCGTGCAACCCGAAGCTCTTCGCCGGGCTTGGCGTGGCCTCGGCGAATAACGCTGGTCCACAGGTCGTGCGAGATCGTCGCCGCGCCGGACAAGGCCAGGCCGGCCACCACGGCGAGAATCGTCGCGAAGGCCACGGCGGCGATAAAGCCCAGAAAAGGACGTCCACCGAGCAATTCGGCCAGCATCGGCGCGGCCATGTTGCCGCCGGCGTCGACGGACTTGATCGCATCGGGGCCGACCAATACCATCGCGCCGAAGCCGAGGATGAACGTCATCAGGTAGAACACGCCGATCAGGCCGGTGGCAATGAAGACGGACTTTCGCGCCGCCTTAGCATCGGGCACCGTGTAAAAACGCATGAGGATATGCGGCAGCCCGGCCGTGCCAAACATGAGAGCGAGCCCCAAAGAAATCGCGTCGAGCGGATTGGAAACGAGTTTGCCGGGCGCCAGGACTCCAGCGCCGTACTTGGCGGCGGCGGCGGCAAAGAGCACGCGTGGGTCGAAGCCGAAACGGGAGAGCACCATGAGGGCGAGCGTCGCGGCGCCGCCGAGCAGCAAGAAGGCTTTGATGATCTGCACCCATGTCGTGGCCAGCATCCCGCCAAAGAGCACATACGCCATCATCGCGAAGCCAACAATAATCACCGCGGTTTCGTACGAGATCCCGAACAGCAGGCGCACCAGGCTGCCTGCGCCCACCATTTGCGCGATGAGGTAAAACGCAATCGTCGCCAGCGTCCCGAACGCGGCGGTAATACGCACCGGTGTAGGATCGAGCCGCGAGGCCACGACATCGGCAAAGGTGTACCGTCCGAGATTGCGAAGCGGCTCGGCGATCAGGAACAGCACCACCGGCCAGCCCACCAACCATCCCGTGGAGTAAATCAAGCCGTCAAATCCACTGGTCGAGACCAACCCGGCGATGCCTAAAAACGACGCGGCACTCATGTAATCGCCCGCCAGGGCGAAGCCGTTCTGGCCAGCGGTGACCGATCGTCCAGCGGTGAAAAAGTGATCACTGCTTTGGGTGCGACGTGCGGCCCAATACGTGATGCACAGCGTGAGCGTGATGAAGCCGGCGAAGAAGGCGATCGCGACACCCGAGGGTGTGCCGATAGACGTGGTGACCGCTCGCGCGCTGTCCACGACGGCGGCCTGCATGACGGCGTGCACGCCCACCGGACTGGCAACCGGCATCATGGGGTACCCCGTGTATCCGATGCGGCAGGCACGCCTGTCGCGTGATGCTCTCGTAGCGCATGCAACGCGGGATCATACACCCGATTCGCCCATGCAACGTAGACAAAGGTCAACGTCCACGCGGCCACGATCACCAGGGCACCCAGCAGAATGCCAAGCGACAACCCTTCATGCAGCAACGACGCCAGTCGCCTGGGGGCGAACGCGACGAGCGAGATAAAGCCGAAGTACACGAGTACCATGCATGCGGTGAGTGCGGCGGCCACCCGCCACCGCTGCGCGGCCAAGGCGCGGGTCGCGGCCATCGCGGACTGGGACGGCGGGACGCTGGCGGACGCAGTGTGAGGATGGGTCATGGCGCGCGAAGGTACGGCTGGAACACGGCCCGGCAAAGGGGTCTCATGGTATCTCGAGGATATATTGGGGTGTGACACTCACCCTTTTGCAGACGTTTCCGTGACTAAGCGCATGTGGATCGCGATGCTCAGCCTCATCTCGGGGATCGTCGCGCTTTATCTCCATCTCTGGAAACTGGGATACACGGGCTCGCTGGCCTGCTCGGCCACCGGCGGCTGCGAGTATATCCAGGGAAGCAAATATGGCTGGTTTTACGGGGTCGACGTCGCCCTGATCGGCACCGTTGGCTACGCCGCGATCTTTCTTGTGGCGCTACTCGGTACGCTGCCGCGCTACGAAGACGCAACGTGGCCGAACCGCGTGCTGCAGCTGCTGATCTGGCCGGCGGTGCTGTTCACGATCCGCCTCAAGTACGCCGAATTTGTCATTCTCAAAGGATTCTGCCCGTGGTGTGCCGTCTCTGCAGTCACCATTACGTTGTGCGCGATGCTCGTGGTACTCGATGCACGCAGGCGCTACGGAACCTCTTGATCGCCAACCATCACAGCGTACCACGACTTCATGACCTCGCGCATGGGGTAGCCAGGCATCGTGGCCACCACTCGTCCGTTGCGGTCGATGGCTACAAACGTGGGAGTGCCCGGATAGCGGAACGTGAGCAGCACCTGATCGCGGCTGCCCGAGGGGCCGATCAGCTGTGCCCCCGTGATGTGCTCTTTGGCCAGCATCGGCGCACCGTCGGAGGCGCCTTCAAGCGTCAGAAACTTGAGTCTGGGCAGAGGACGCCCCGCCGAGAGTTCGCCAAGATCTTTCAGTGCGCGCTTGCACCACGAGCAGGTTACTGAGCTGACCATGATGATGGCCGGCTCGCCTTTCGTGACCAGCGCGATGGTCTTCCCGTTCACGTCGCGCACCTTGAGCGCACCAATCGCCTGCTCGGCGGTTGGCTCCTGCTGCGACGCGGTATCGCTTCCTGGTACCGTCTTCGAGATGCTTGGCAGCACCTCGCTGGAACCTCGATTCGCGGTGACGCGCTTGGCTACCAGCACGGTGCAGGCCAGCCCCAGCAGGGTGAGCGACAGGCTCCCGATGCTGATCGATCCGCGCCGCGTTCGGGTCGGTGCGGTGCGGCCGACTGCGGCGTCGTTGAGCTGCCCGTGTGGTGCGTGTGTGCGCATGCAGGAAAGATTGCGTGTTGTTCGTGACGGCGAAACCCTGACCCAGGAACTTATGCGTACCCGTCGAGGATGCCATCGTGCCCCGTAACACAGACGCGCCAGCGCTGACTCCGCTACGGTTGGGCGATCTGGACGTAGACGCATACCTGGGAGATCCGGCACGAAAGCAGGCGTTTGTCACCCCGATGTTCGACGTGATCGCCCCGCGCTACGATGCGTTCACGCGGCTGTTTTCGTTCGGCATGGACGCGGGGTGGAAGCGACTGGCTATCGCGGCGGCGACGGCGCCCGCCGAGTCGGGGGGCTTGGTGACACAGACGGCGTTGGACCTCGCGTCGGGGACCGGCGATCTCGCCGTTGGTATAGCGCGCGCACTGCGCGACGTGCGGGTCACAGCGCTCGATGCGTCGCCGCGCATGATTATGGCCGCGAACAATCGGCTCGCCAAGGGTGATGCCGATGTGGCATCGCGTGTGCGCGCGCTGGTCGGGGATATGTGCTATTTGCCGATCCCGGACGCGTCGGTGGATCTGGTGACATCGGGCTACGGCGTACGGAATGTACCGGACGCGGCGCAATCGCTGCGCGAAATGCGTCGCGTGTTACGTCCGGGCGGTCGGCTCATGTTGCTGGACTTTTATCGACCGCAGCCAGCCCTATGGCGTGCGTTGTTGCTGGCGTATCTGCAAACGGCGGGCAACGCGGTGGGGTGGTGGTGGCATCGCGATCCGGTGGTGTACGGCTATATCGCTCGTAGCATTGATCACTTCGTCAGCTGGCAACAATGCAGCGCGATGCTGGCGTCGAGCGGATTTCGGGTTGTACGCGTGACACGCTATCTCGGGGGCGGCGTAGCGCGACATGATGCCGTCGCGGTGTAGGGCGCGAACCGTTGCCATCGGAAACGGACTATCGTTTCCCGGTGACGCGGCGGGTTGACTGCTCGCGTATGCGCCTATCGATCTTCGCTGCGCGCCATGGCCACAATCCAGCGGTCCTCGAGCCGCCACTGCGCGCTGACCGACACGTGTTGGATTCTCGATTCCGGCAACGTGAGGCGCACCGTTGCATGGCCGTCTGCGTGCACGTCAAGTTCGACTTCGGTGAAACGCACGTACCGATGCACATACGGATCGATGGACTTGTAGACTGCTTCCTTGATCGCGAAGCGGATCAGCGTGGCCTCTCGGTGCGCCAATGGATCAAGTCCGTGAATGCCATCGCGCTCGGCGCCGGTGAGAATGCGCTCCGCAATCGATGGACGGCGCGCGTCAGCTTCGGTAGGGCGCTCTTCCAGGTCGACCCCCACCAGGGTGCCGGTCGATGGGGCAAACAACGCGATCGCGCGTGATCGTTTGTGGCTGATCGACCCGGTAAAGCCGACCGGGATCTGCGGCGCCCCCCGGCTGGTGCGCAGCGACGCCACATCACCGAGCTCCGGCGCGACGGTGCGCATCGCCATGCGCAACGCCCGGCGGCCCGCGATAAATGCGCCACGTGGCGCCACCCCCATCGTCTGCACCAGTGCTTGCTCGGCTTCGTGCAGCTCGGCCAGCCCAAGCGCGCGCGCGGTATGCAGGCCGTGTGCGTGGTCGCCTAGGTCTTTTGCGAGTGGGATTCGGACCGACGCCAACGCGCCGCCAACGAAGGGCTCGTCGGTGACGGTCACGGGTTCGATCAACGGCGACGGCGAAGTGGATGGATCATGCATGGCGTATCGTACAATGTAATTTCTTTCCCCGTCGGTATCGCCGGTGCGTGCACTCGGACAATTTGTGAAGATATGACGAACCGTGAGCCGTCTTCGAGATCTTCACCGCACCCGGCCGAGCGCTCGGACGCAAGCGACCGCCGGAGTGCATCGATGGCGAAATCTGCTGAGGAGTTTCCGGGTGGGATGACACCTGGGCACGCGTGGTATGCCGTGGCGGTGCTCACGTTGGCCAATATCTCCGGCGCGGTCGATCGACAAATCTTCGCGTCACTCGTCAAACCGCTGAAACGTGATTTCGGTTTGACCGATACGCAGGTCAGCTTAGTTCATGGATTTGGTTTTGCGGTCTTCTTCTCGCTCTTCGGTTTGATTATCGGTCGGTGGGTCGACTCGCGACGCCGGACGACCATCGTTGCCGTGGGCGCCGCACTCTGGAGCGTGCTCACGGCGCTCACGGGCGCCACGCGCAACTACGGGCAGCTGCTGTTGTCTCGCATCGGCGTTGGCGTCGGTGAAGCGACGCTGGGACCCGCAGCGGTGTCAATGATAGCCGATGCGTTCCCTCGCGGACGGCTGGGTCGCGCGATGAGCGTGTACATGACGGGGACGTTCCTTGGGTCAGGCGTCGCGTACGCGTTGGGCTCGTGGCTGGTGAGTGTGAAAGACACACCGGGATTCGTCAGCGTTCCGGTGGTTGGACTTATTTATCCCTGGCAAACCGTCTTCTTCGTGATCGGGCTTCCGGGACTTCTGGTGGCGCTGCTCATGCTCACGGTGCGCGAGCCAACACGCACCGCTGGTGATCGCGCGAAAGAACAAGTGCCGTTGCGTGAGGTCATGGCCTACTTCCGGCGCAACGCGCGGACCATGCTGTCATTGTGCGTAGGCTTTACCTTCTCAGCATCGGTGAACTGGGGCATTGGGATGTGGCTGCAGACGTTTCTCGTTCGTACCCATGCCTGGTCGGCGCCCAAAGCTGGGCTGCTACAGGGTGCACTCACGTGGGTCATCGGGCCGCTGGGGGCGCTGCTCGGCGGGTGGTTGTTCGATCGCTATGTACGGCGGGGGGTGTCGGATGCGCCGCTTCGCATCGGCATGATGGGCGCGGCCGGCATGATCGTGTTTGCCGGGCTGTATCCCATTGTGCCCTCGGCCACGCTGGTGGTCGCGCTCCTGGTGCCTGTCAACCTGTTCGCCGCGTTGCCGTGGGGCGCTGCGAACGCGGCGATTGCGGAAGCGATGCCATCGCGCATGCGCGGGCAGGGGAGTGCCATCTTTCAGTTGATGGTAGGACTTGCCTCCGGTATCGGTCCAACGGCCGTCGCGTTGGTGACGGATCGTGTGTTCGGCGACGACGCGTCGCTGCGCTGGTCGTTGGCGACGTGCACCGTGATCGGGATGAGCATCGCGTTTGCGCTCTTCGCCTGGGGACGTCCGGCGTATCGGGCTACGGTTGCAGCGCGTGACGCGTCGCGCGCACGAGCGACCTCGCACGCGTAGCACGCGCGGCTCTTTGTGCGGCGTCCGTGTAAACAACGCGCAGCGCAGCCTGCGTGCACGGCTAGACGCGCACCTGTCCACGGAAGCCGCGCGCCGCGTAGTACGAATCGGCACCGTTGTGATACACGAACACCTGGTCGTATCGACGATCACAAAACAGTGCGCCGCCGAGTGTGCGCATGGTGCTCGGCGTGCGCACCCAACTGGACGTCTTTCGGTCGAACTCGCCCAGCAGTTGTAACCCGCGATACTCCGCTTCGGTAAGCAGCTCGATCCCGATCATTGATGCCATCTCGACCGCATTGCCGCTGGGCTTGTTTTCTTTTCGTGCATGCCACGCGGCGCGGTCGTAACACAGACTGCGTCGGCCTGCCGGGCTCTCTGCTGCACAATCGCAGAAAATGATCTCGCCGGTATCACCTACGCGACCTGTGACATCCGGTTCGCCTCCGGATTGCGCCATGGCCAACAGCACGTCGTGCTTCGCCTTCTGCGCCGTGAGTCGGGCAACGTCATCGCTCCACTCCAGGCCGACATGGCGACGCGGGTCGTTGTCGAAGCGCTCCTGGAGTGTCTCGATCAATGCAGCACGGTCAGTGGCTTTCGCCTTGGCGACCCAAAGCGAAGGGTTGATCCATGGGGAGCGCGTGCGCTCACGGCGATTTCGGCGTCAACCGGAACAGCCCGCCTGTCCGCGTGTTTTCGATCACCCACACGGCGCCATCGGGGGCAACCGCGGCGTCACGGATTTGATAGCCCACCCGCCAGCGCTCAGCGGACGTTGCTCCGCCTTTCCCATCAAACGTGATCCGACTGAGCGTTTGCGTGGCCAGACCACCCACGAGCGCTGACCCATTCCACTGCGGAAACATCGCGCCCTTGTAAAACGTGAGACTGCCCGGCGCGATAACCGGCGTCCAGTAAATGACCGGCTTCGTGAGGTCCGGCCGTGTGTCCGGATTGGGTATCGGTACCTGGTTGTAGTTGACCGCGTACGAAACGAGCGGCCAACCATAATTCCTGCCGGGCTCGATCAGGTTCAGTTCGTCGCCCCCGCGCGGCCCGTGTTCGACTTCCCAGAGTCGACCGTCGGGTGCGAAGGCCAATCCGTATGGCGTGCGGACGCCCGAGCTCCAGGTCTCCGACGGTGTCAGGTTTGGCCCAGGGAATGTGTACGTAAAGATCACCGGCGCATTCTTTGCCAGCTCCGTGTCACGCGGTGGGTTGATCACAGCAAGGGTCGCAGCACCCGTCTTACCGGCTTGTGGATTCCCCGGTGCAGGCTTGCCGTCGAGGGTGAGACGAAGAATCTTGCCCAAGGGCGAGTTGGGATCTTGTGCGGGCGTCATGCGCTGGCGATCTCCCACCGCCAAATACAGCTCCTTTGTGTTTGGCGAAAAGGCAACGGCTGCTCCGAACTGCCCGCCTTTCCCTCGCGCGCCGTCGCGCCAGATCACCTGAAGCCCTTCGAGTCTGGCGGAATCCTGACCGATGGAGAGGCGCGCCCGCGCAAGCGCCAGGCTCGATCCACTGTCGCCCGGTTCAGAGTACGTGAGATACACACTCTTGTCGGTGGCATAGTTCGGCGAGATGTACACGCCCAACATGCCGCCCTGTCCCTGAGCCAACACGGCGGGCACATTCGCCACCGGGGTCTTCTTCCCTTCCTGGGTTACGAGCCACACCGGGCCGACCTTCTCGGTCACCAACATGCGTCCATCGGGGAGGAACGCGATGCGCCACGGCAGGACGAACGTGGCGACCTGGGTCATCGTAAACGGCAGGCTCGGCTCTGGCGCCTGGGCCCCCGCGTTGACCTGCGCTGTTGCCGCCGTGGGCGCGACGGTTGCAGCAAGCATCAAAGACAACGCACTGCTCACGAACACCTTCATGAAGCTCTCCCTTGAAACGCTGGTGGCTGAACGATCTGCACGTTGCAACACGTCGTCAAAGTTGCATGGCCACTCGCGCTTTCGCGAGGCGCGTACGTCTTTCAACCCTCACGCCCGTCGGCGCTGTCGCATTGCGCTCGTGACGACGTTGCCCGCCAGAATGCCTGCGGCGAGTGAAATCCCCACGAGGCCGACCCGAACCGCCGTCGCGATACCGACTTCAGTTTGTTGACCCAACAGTGAGGTCATGCTGCGAAAGCCAATGCTGCCAGGCACGAGAATCAACAGGCCCGGTACCTGCGTCACCATGGCACTGCGGCGGAATACGTTCGCCGCGACATTGCTTGCGGTACTCACCACGAACGCACCAAGAAAGGCGCCAAGCTCTTCGCCCATGCTGGCGCCGGCGAATCGTGAGGTGAGGTAGGCAGTCGCGCACGCGACAACAATCCAGACCGCGTCGCGCGCGGCAGCGTTGAGCAACACGGTGAATGCCAGTGGCGCTACGACAAGTGCCAGCCACTCGGTCCACCGAGGCAGGTCGGCGCGCGAGAGCCAGTAGTGCGCTCCTGCGCCGAGGACCCCGCGAAGTTCGTTCCCCGATGCGGTGCCGAGCTTCGCACCGAGTGCGACGCCGAATCCGAGCCCGAGGAAGACCACCAGCGCACCGCTGAGACGCGCCGTGCCTGATGCCAGGTGTTGCGTGGAGAGTTCGGTGAGCGCGACCGTGAACGTCAGGCCGGGCAGCAAGACAACGAGTCCGGCGAGCGACGTGGCGTAGCCTGTTCCGGTTCCTGTGGAGACATCGACCATCAGTGCCAAGGTGGTTACGACGAAGGCCGTGGCCGGCGCCGTAACAGGGCGCCACGTTTTCGAACCCGCCGTCGAGAGCGCGATGATGCCCGTCACAAGCCCCAATACTGACGCGACGGCCACGTCGCCCACGCTCACGCGAAGGAAGCTCGCCACCGATGCGGAGGCGAGGACGAACGCCATGAGCACGAGCCACGCGGGCCAGCGCGCTGGTTGGGCCTTGACCGCGCGCACGAGTGCGAGGCCTTGCATCGGCGTGATGCGCGCGTCGACGACGTCGCGCACGATGTCGCTGAGTTGCGCCAGATTGCCCAGGTTGGGCTCGCCGGGCTCGACGCGCAGCAGGTGCACACGTTGCTCGCTCAGTTCGCCAAAGCCCACCATGATACTGGTCGGCGTGGAAAAGAACTCGGCGGTGAGTCCCAATTGGTCGGCCACCGTCTGCAACGCCAGTTCCAGGCGATGGGCCGGCATTCCGTACGCGTGCAGCAACCGGGCCAGCTCCAGCACGAAGTGCACGGAGTCGGTCGAGTGCGGGGCGGGTAGAGCAGGGGCCGGGACGATGTCACTGTTCACACTGTGAGCGTATCGGGCGCCGCACCGTGGCGCAATCGGTGGCGCACGCCATGGCGTTGTACGCCGTCCAGCCTCAGGACGTGGTGACGCAGCTCCCGGGTGTGAGGTTGTCGCTCACGGGCTACCTTACGTTGATCACAACGCGGACAGTGGCCCCCGGTACGGGGCCGACGTCCCGCGCCGCAACATGCCACGCGTCTCTCGCCGACTACTTCCGACCAACTATCATGCGAAGCCCTTTTCAGCTGCTCCTTCCAACGTCACGTTCGAATGCGTTCCGCGCGTGCGCCACGCGACTCCAAGCGCGTCCTTTCGCAAGTCGTGCTCCGCTCACGTTCGCCGCGATGTGCCTGGCTGCTGCTGCGGCCGCGGGATGTGGTGATTCGGCGACCGCTGTGGTAGGTACGCCATCTGTTCCCGCGACCGAGACGTTTGCCACTTCGCTGACGGTGAATATTGCGGCCATGACCAGAAAGAGCGACAACCTTTACATTCAGGATCTCACGGTTGGTGGTGGCGCGGAAGTCGTGGCGGGTCGTGTCCTGGGCATGACGTATACCGGATGGCTGGCGAATGCGACGCAGTTTGACTCGAATGTTGGTGGCAACAACTTAACCTTCACCATCGGTCGCGGCGAAGTGATCACCGGGTGGGACCAGGGCATCATCGGTATGCGCGTTGGTGGGCGTCGTCGCATCGTCATTGGCTCGGCGTTGGGCTATGGGACGCGAGGGAGTGGTCCGATTCCCCCCAACGCGACGTTGGTGTTTATGGTCGAACTCAAGACGTTGCAGTAGTCCGTGTCCTCGTCGCGGCGGATGTGGCGCAGTGCTCAGCGTGGTCGCGTGTTGCGCTGCGCAGCCGTGTTGCTGGCTGGCGCCGCTCACGCGTCATATGCGTCGGCGCAGCCGCCGGCGACGCGCCCTCGTGTGTCGGCACCTCCGCGCGTGGCTGCGCCTGCTGATACCGCGCGCTACGACGTCTTGATTGTTGGTGGAATGGTGCTTGACGGGACCGGCCGCAGCGCGCAACGGCTGGACGTGGCCATTCGCGGAGATCGTGTGGTCGCGATGGCGCCCGCGCTGACACGGTCGCGCGCGACGCTGGTGGTGAACGCCGCAGCGCGCATCGTGTCGCCCGGGTTCATTGACTTGCACGCACATCTCGAGCCGCTGCTCCAGCTGCCGTTGGCCGAAAGCGCCCTCCGGCAGGGTGTCACGCTCGCGCTAGGTGGTCCTGATGGTGGGTCGCCGCTGCCGCTTGCCCCGTATCTGGACTCGGTGCGCACCAAGACCGTCGGCATCAACGTCGCGTACCTGGTAGGCCACAACGACATCCGCCGGCGCGTGATGGGCATGTCGGACAAGGCGCCGACGGCAGACCAGTTGCAGCGCATGCGACTGCTGGTGGCGCAAGCGATGCACGACGGCGCATTCGGGTTGAGTACCGGACTGCTGTACCTCCCCGGCACGTATTCGAAGGTCGATGAAGTGGTGGCGCTGGCGCAGGCCGCGTCCGATTCGGGCGGTATTTACACATCACACCTGCGCAAGGAAGGCATCGGACTGCTGGATGGCGTTGGCGAAGCGCTCGAGATCGGACGGCGCGCAAAAATCCCCGTCGTGCTCACGCACCACAAGGTCGTGGGCCAGGTGATGTGGGGCAAAAGCGCGGTGACGCTGGCGATGGTAGACAGCGCTCGCAAGGCGGGGACCGACGTGATGATCGATCAGTATCCGTACACTGCGACGCACACCGGCATTGGCGTGCTCGTGCCATCGTGGGCGATGGCGGGTGGCGACTCGGCCTTCGCGCGTCGACTCGCGAATCCCGCGCTCAAAGACAGTATTACGCGCGGCATTGTAGACAACATCCTGAACGATCGTGGTGGTGGCGACCTGTCGCGTGTGCAGTTCTCCCGCGTGCCATGGGACAAAACCCTCGAGGGCAAGACGCTCAAGGACTGGGCTGCACGTCGCCAACTTGCCCCGACGCCGGAGAACGGCGCGCTGCTCGTGCTGGAAGCCATGAAGAACGGCGGCGGCAACGCGATCTATCACGTGCTGGATGAACAGGACGTCCGTCGCATCATGGTCCATCCGCAAACGATGATCGCCAGCGACGGGCGATTGTCGCAGCCGGGTGACGGACATCCGCATCCTCGCGCGTACGGCACGTTTCCGCGCGTGCTGGGCGCGTATGTGCGCAAGCAGCAGTTGATGCCGCTCGAGACGGCGGTGCACAAGATGACGGGCATGCCCGCCGCACGTCTGGGGCTCGCCGATCGTGGCGTGCTGCGTGTGGGCGCGTACGCCGACGTGGTGGTGTTCGACGCCCGTACGGTGAAGGACCAGAGCACGTTCGCCGCGCCGCATCAGTATCCCGTGGGCATCGAGACCGTGATCGTGAACGGAGTGGTAGCCGTGAAGGGCGGCGTGCCGACGGGCGCGCGGGTGGGCCGGGTGCTGACGCATGCGTCATCTGCGATCACGGCGCTCCGCTTCAAAGCACTGGTTGATCCAGGTGGCACGAGCACGCCAGACGCTGTGGTGCTCGTGCAGGGCGATACCATCGTGCGTGTCGGGCGTGGCGCAGGTGCGATTCCGGCAGGTGCGCGCGTCGTCGACTTGCGTCGCTACACGGCCATTCCCGGCCTGATCGACGTGCACACGCATATGACATACTGGCGCGATAAGTCGAATCCAACGGCGCCGCTGCCGCGCGCCAGGGATTCGGTCGTGATGATGGCAGCACAAAACGCCCGCAAGACACTGGAAACAGGGGTCACCACGGTGCGCGACCTGGGGGCGTCCAACTACACCGACATCGCGATGCGCGATGCCATCAACAGCGGCGCGATGGTGGGGCCGCGCATGTTCGTCTCGGGCTACGGGCTTTCGAAGGTCGCCGCACCACGCGCGGGAGCCGCGCCCGCAGCCGACGCGCCATCCCCGGCGTTGCGCGGTCGTGTGCAGGATTCTACTGAGATCGTGCAGGCCATCACGGCGCAGGTTGAAGCGGGGGCCGACTGGATCAAGATGTACGGTTCGACCGGCAGCTTTCAGGTGGTGACGGGCACGCAAACATTCACCGACGCAGAGATGCGCGTAGCCGCCACGACGGCGCACCGTCTGGGCAAACCGATTGCGATTCACTCCTACGGCGACTCCGGTGGCCGCGCGGCGATGCGTGCGGGGGCGGAATCGGTGGAGCATCCGGCGATGCTAAACGACGCAACGCTCGCTGAATTCGCTCGTCGTGGCACGGTCTATGTCCCAACGATCGATCACAACCGATTCTACGCCGACAATGCCTCGCCGCTGGGTTACAACCGCGAGCAGGTCGCGGGTCTTGATTCGTTCCGCTTACTCAATCTGGCAACGGCGCGTCGGGCGCACGCCGCCGGTGTGCCCTTCGCCATGGGCAGCGACGCCGTGTACTGGATGTTCGGGGAGAACACGCGTGAACTGGCGTGGTTTGTGAAGGCCGGTATGTCGCCGGCACAGGCGCTCGCGACGGCCACCACGAACGGCGCGAAGCTGTTGCGAATGCCGAACAAAATTGGCCGAGTGGCTCCGGGATTTTTTGCCGATATCGTGGCGGTTGATGGGGATCCGTTGCGCGACATCGACGTCGTGATCCATCGCGTCGTGTGGGTGATGAAGGGCGGTGCGACCGTCGTGGACAAGCGCTGAGTTGCCGCGCGTGACGGCGGTGCACGATGCCGCTTGACAATCTTTTGTACTATGGCCATAGTACTAACATCTTAATATATCGGAGGCTACATGACCGACACGTCTCTTGGGGAGCGTGAGCTCGATGTGATGGCGGCGCTGTGGGAATTGCGCTCGGGGACGGTTGGCGAAGTGCTCGCGCACCTCGGTGAGCCGTTGGCGTACACGACCATTCTCACGATTCTGCGCAATCTCGAGGCCAAACAGTGCGTGCGTCGGGAAGAGGAGGGGCGCGGGCATCGGTACTTCCCCCTCGTCGAACGACAGGCCGCGCAACGGAGTGCCCTGGCGCGCCTGATGGACGGGATTTTTCAGGGCTCGCCGCACGCGCTGCTCGCGCAACTCGTCAGTGATCACGCCGTAAGCGCAGCGGAGCTGCAGGCGCTCGCGAAGCAGGTTCGGCAACGCGGTTCCAAACGGCGCGACCGATGATGGCCCGGTGGATGCTGGCCGCCTCGCTTTTTGGCGTGCTGGTGTCGGTAGCTACGCTCGCACTCGACCGTGTGTTGCGCGCGCAGGGTCGTGAGACGCGCGGCGTGTGGAGTGTGACGCTGGTCGTAAGTCTCGTGTGGCCGCTCGTCGCCGCGCTCGCGCTCCGGCAGCCTGTTGCGCCTGCCAACGTCACCATCGGACAAGCGGTCGCGGTAGGAGCAACGCCAACACCAGCGATGTCGTGGTGGCAGGTTATTGTGCCCGATGCATCGCCGGTGAACACCACGCTGCAAGTCCTGTGGGCGATGGCTTCGGTGCTCTTGCTGGTGCAGGCGGCGCGTGCCGTGCGATGCTTGCGGATGGTGGAGCGTGAATCGATCCGCGCCACGCTTGGAGGTGAACCGGTGCTGGTATCCACGCAGCTCGGGCCGGCGGTGTTCGGCTTACGAAAGCCGCGCGTTGTCGTGCCCCACTGGTTGCTCGATCTCGAGCCCTCGTTGCAAGCCATGGTGCTGCGACATGAACGCGAGCACTGCACGGGCGGTGATCCGTGGCTGGTGTGGCTGGCCGTTGTTGCCACGATAATCATGCCATGGAATGTGGCGGTGTGGTTCGCCGCGTCCCGCATGCGACTGGCCATGGAACTCGACTGTGATATGCGCACCCTGAGGGCGATGCCCGCGCGTGAAGATGCCTATGCCCGGCTGTTGCTCCTGATCGCCCAACGCAGCACGCGTGCACGCTACGTGCCCGCGCTCGCCCACTCCCCTTCCCAGCTCGCACGGAGAATTGCCGCCATGACCACGAAACCGAAGGTGTCGATCACGCAGCGCACGCTGGCCCTCACGCTCGCGACCGGCGCTCTTGCCGCCGCCTGCTCGCGCACGGTGGCGGGGAATCTCGCGGGGCCTGCACTGGCTCCGCAGACGGTTGTTACTGCGCCGTTGGACACCGCCCCACAGGTCGATGCCCGCGCCCTTCCCACGGAGCTTCCAAAGGACGCACCATACTTTGAATTCCAGGTTGAGAAACCTGTGTCGCTCCTGCCTGGTGCGCGTGGGCCGGAGTATCCGCCCGCGCTCCGTGCGGAGAAGAAGGAGGGACGTGTGCTCGTACAGTACATAGTCAATGCGAACGGTGAAATTGAAGCCGGCACCATCAAGGTGCTGCAAGCAACCGATTCGGCGTTCGCGGCGGCGGTGCGGGCGGTGCTGCCCTCCCTGCGCTACGCGCCGGCGCTCGTTGGTGGCCGTGCAGTGAAGCAAGTGGTGCAAGCGCCGTTCATGTTCAGTCTCGGGCGCGACGCTGCTACTCCGCGCGACGGTGCGAAGCCCGAAGGGAATGGTCTGAACGCGCCAAGCGATTCCGCCAATGGCCAGCAGGCCTCGTTACTTCCCGCCTTCAAGGGCCCCGTCTATCCAGACGCGCTGCGCGCCGAACAGATCGAAGGACAGGTGCTGATCCAGATCGTCGTCAACGCCGACGGCACGGCCGACATGCCGTCGCTCAGGGTGCTCAAGAGCGATCATCCGCTCTTCACCGAGTCGGTGAAAAGCGCACTCTCGGCGGCGCGCTTCCGTCCGGCGACGGTGAAGGGACGGGCGGTGCGCCAGCTGATGCAGCTCCCGTTCAGTTTCAACGTGCCGAAGGACTGAACGCACGGCGCGTTTCTGGGGAACATTCGGCGCAAACGTGCGGTAGCGAACGAACGTCGGGAGGTCGCCGGCGTTCAGTTCGCCGACCGGTAGTCCGTCTCGAGCACCATCGCGCGGCGCCGCGCCCGCGACCACCGGCGTTGGTTTGTTGCCCCGCGAAATGCCGCGGTACCAGTGTTCCTCACATGCCGCGTTACACTGGCTCCATGCTCGCCGCCGCCCACTCCGCCGCCGTTCTTGGTATTGACGCACTCGACATCACCGTCGAGGTGCATGTAGCCAACGGGCTACCACAATGGACGCTTGTCGGACTGGCCGCGACGGCGGTGAAGGAGAGTCGAGACCGCGTCGGGGCGGCTCTGGCCAACTCGGGGTTCACCATCCCCCCTCGGCGGATCACGGTAAACCTCCAACCTGCCGACACGCCCAAAACGGGCACTGCGTACGATCTTCCCATCGCGCTCGCCTTACTGGCCGCAAGCGGACAACTCCCGCCTGATGCCCTGGATGGTGTCTGCGCGATCGGTGAACTGGGGCTCGATGGACAGCTGCGCCCGGTGCGCGGTGTACTTGCTGTGGCGCGGCATGTGGCAGCGACCAGCGGTGCACTGCTCATCGTTCCGCCGGATAATCTGACGGAGGCACTGCGCGTGCCGCAGGCACGCGCAACGACACAACGCACGTTGGCAGACCTCGTGGCCGCGCTGCGCCACGGATTGCTGCGCGCGCAGTCGCCCGTGCCGCTCTCTCCGACGACGCCGGAAGACGTCCCCGATCTCGGAGACGTGGTCGCCCAGGACATGGCTGTGCGCGCGTTGGAGATCGCAGCAGCCGGCGCGCACAACGTCTTGCTGGTGGGGCCACCCGGTGCCGGAAAAACGATGCTTGCCCGTCGACTGCCCGGCATACTCCCGCCACTCGACGATGACGAACTGCTCGAAGTCATGGCCATTCACTCGGTGGCAGGATTGCTCGGCGAGACGCACGCGACCACGTCGATGCACTCCGCGCGTCCGTTTCGCGCGCCGCATCACACCATTTCAACGGCCGCACTCGTGGGAGGGGGCGGCTGGCCCCGCCCCGGTGAGGTCAGCCTCGCCCACCGCGGAGTATTGTTTCTTGATGAGCTCTCGCTATTCCCTCGGCATACCCTCGACGCGCTGCGACAACCGCTGGAAGATGGCGTGGTTGTTGTCGCACGCGCGGCACGCGTGGTCCGCTTTCCTTCGCGCTTCTGTTTGGTGGCGGCAAGCAATCCCTGCGCGTGCGGATACGCCGGCAGCCCCGATCGGCTCTGCAAATGCTCAGCCGCTGACATTGAACGCCACCAAGCTCGGCTCTCCGGCCCACTGGCCGATCGCATCGACCTGCACGTGGCCGTGCAGCGCGTCGCACCGGATGCGCTGGCCAACCACCAGCCCGCAGAACGGTCGGACACCATTCGCACACGCGTGCTGGCGGCGCGTCACCTGCAGCGGGTGCGCTATGCCCACGTGTCACACACACATCGCCAGAACGTAGAAACCACCGGCATTACGAACGCGTCTGCGCCCACGCGATTGCTGGCACCGGTGGCCAGACTCGATGCAGACGCACGCGCGATGCTGGTTCGCGCCGCCGATCGATTGGCGCTCTCGGCGCGGGCCTATCATCGCGTACTCCGCGTGGCGCGCACGATTGCCGATCTTGATGCCGTCGACGCCGTGCGGCGCGATCACATCGCCGAGGCGCTGCGCTACCGTCCGATGATGGAGCCCGAAAGGGGAGGGGCACAGACACTCGCCGCCTCGTAAGTCACGTCGGCCAACGGCGGACGGGTTGAACGTGCGTGGGGTGAACGGCAGCAAGGCGGCTATTATACACGGGTCGCCTCGCATCGCGTCACACCAGATTGCACCGCCTCGCACTGTTTCGCAGGCGCGCGCTCATCACCTCTGTCCGAGAGTTCCATGGGTTGCCTCACGCGTATCGGCTGTCTCGTCGTTGTCGCCGGTGCCGCGGCCGCTGGCTATTGGCTGTACGGAGACGAGCTGCCGTCGAAACTTGCCACGGCAGCCGGTCGAGTGGCCGACAAAGCGGGTGATGCCGCTGGGGTGGTAGCCGACCGCTCGATTGCCACGCGTCGCGATACCACTCCGGGTGGATCGCCCGATGCCAATCGCAATGCCGATCGCAATGCCGATCGCAGTGCCAATCGCAACGCCGAACCGCGCGTCGACTGGGCGCGCGTGGGAAGCGACGCGGCCATGCCGACCAAAGAGATCGCCGCGCTCTCCAAGCGCGACGGTCCGGCGTTCGTCACGCTGAATGCCGCCGAGCTTGCCGGTTTGCTGTCCGCGGCGCTTCCTCAACAGCTCCCCACCTCCGCGCGCGACGTGGAGTTGGCGCTGCGCGACAATCAGTTACTGGTCCGTGCCACGCTCGACGTCGCCGAGATCGCTGGCGACGGCACACTGGGACGGCTGTTGGGTATCGCATTGGCAGGGCGTGACACGCTGCAACTCGGCGGTACGCTGGAGCCACTGCGATCCGGTGCGGCGCAGTACCGTGTGGAATCGCTGCGCGTGAAGGGCATACAGGTGCCTCCGCGTTTGATCCCTACGGTGCTCGGGGCGTTACGGCGCGGCCAGACGCCAAAAGAGTTGGCACCGAACGGTGTGGGCATGTTGCTACCGAAAGCGGTCGCCGATTTGCGCATCGCGAAAGGGCGACTGACCTTGTACAAAGCGGTTCCGACTCCCTAATTCACGCACCTCGCACCTCGCACCTCGCACCCTCGCACCTCGCACCGCCGGCCTACGCCCGCTCGGCATTCGCATTCCCGTACACGCCGCAATCATGAGCGCTCGCCGCATTCTCGTTGTTGATGATGAAGCCGGTATTCGCCACGCACTCGGTCAGCTGCTCGAGTACGAGGGCTTTGACGTGCGCACCGCTTCCGGCGGCACGGAGGGCATCGCCGAGTATGAGAAATTCCGTCCGCAGCTGGTGTTTCTCGATGTGAAGATGGCGGGGCTGGATGGCCTTGAAGTGCTCAAGCGCTTGCGGCAGATCGATGGGAACGCGCTGGTCGTCATGATCAGCGGGCACGCCACGATTCAAACAGCGGTCGAAGCCACGCAGCTTGGTGCCTACGACATTCTCGAAAAGCCGCTCGATACCGACCGCGTTCTGGTGCTGTTGCGGAACGCGTTCGAAACACGGACGCTGACCGAAGAGAACGAACGGCTTCGGCAAACCATCGAGTCGCGCTACGAGATCGTGGGAAAAACGTACGCCATCCGCGCGTTGCTGGAACGCATCGAAAAGGTCTCGGCCACCCCGGCGCGTGTGCTGATCACTGGCGAAAACGGCACCGGCAAGGAGCTCGTCGCACGGGCCATTCATCGCGGGTCGCAGCGCGTCAAGAAGCCGTTCATCGAAGTCAACTGCGCGGCGATTCCCTCCGAGCTGATCGAAAGCGAACTGTTCGGTCACATGAAGGGGTCGTTCACCGGCGCGATCAGCGATCGTGCGGGCAAGTTCGAGCAGGCGGATCACGGCACGCTGTTCCTCGACGAAATCGGCGATATGTCGCTGTCGGCGCAGGCCAAGGTGCTGCGCGTGCTGCAAGACGGCGTCGTGACGCGCATTGGTGGCAACAAGCCCATTCAGGTTGACGTTCGCGTCCTGGCGGCCACCAACAAAGATCTGCAAGACGAGATTGCTGCGGGGCGTTTTCGCGAGGATCTGTTTTATCGCTTGAACGTCGTGCCGATCGCCGTGCCCGCATTACGCGAGCGTCGCGAAGATATCGAACAGCTGGTGATCCATTTCCTGCGCCAGTTCGCGGCGCGCGACGGGATGCCGGCGCGCGATATTACCGACGACGCGCTTCGGCGGTTGGCCGAACTGGATTGGCCAGGAAACGTGCGCGAGTTGCGCAACACCATCGAGCGCCTCGTGATTCTGGCCAACGCTGCCACGATCACCGCGGCCGACGTCGATCGATTGGTGGGGCGGCGCAGCACCGAGCCGGCGGGCCTTGGCAATCTTGTCGACTGCCAGACGTTCGAAGAGTTCAAGCTGTCCGCAGAGCGGGCCTTTCTGCAGTCCAAGCTTCGCGCCTTCGACTGGAACGTCTCCGAGACCGCGCGGGCGCTGGATATGCCCCGTTCGAATCTCTACAAGAAGATCGAACGTTATGGGTTGACGCGGGAATCCACCCCTGACTCTTTGCCACCGACTCGATGAGCGACCGTAACTGGGAAGCCGAACTCGCCAAGATCGACAAGCAACTGGCCTCCGTCTCGGATGAGCAGCTGCTTGCCGAGCGCAATATGCCGCCGGTGGGAAAGGGCGCCAGTGGCGTCACGCGCTCGCCGGTCATGGACGCTCGCATGGCTACGCAAGGTGGTGCAAAATCCGCCGCCGCGCCCTCTGCGCCTCCGGCCGCGGCGCCGCGGGTGGATGCCGGTGGTGCCTGGAAATCATGGCTTAAAGTCGCAATCGCCGTCGCTGCAGCCGCCGGGCTGATGTACTGGCCATGGCCAGCGCGGTGCGGATTGCCGCTGGTGGGGTTCACAGCGGCAACCGGCGGCGTCGCGCTCCTGGGGCTTTGGAGCGCGGTCGGGACATGGCGACATCGACTGGGGCTTGCGCACCTGGCGTCGGTCGTGGTGACGGTCTGGGGGCTGGTCCTCGGCGCTCGCGAGGTGCTGCCTCGGGTGGGGTACGCGGTCCCGACGATTGAGCGGGCGGGGCAGTGGAGTTGCGACGGGCTCCCCGCACTGCCGCAAGTGTCTCCTCCCAACGCGCCGGCCGGCACGGTGCCCGGAGCCGCGACCACGCCCCCGGGACCAAGTGCCGACCAGGTCACCGGACCCGCGTCGGCTCAGGCGCGCGATCAGTCGCCGGCTTAGGCGCCGGCTCAGGCGCGTGATCAGTCGCCGGCTTAGGCGCCGGCTCAGGCGCGAGTTCAGGTGCGAGTCTGCTATTTTCCGGCATGTCTAAAAACTTCAAGAATTTCATCGGCGGTCAGTGGATCGCGCCGTCGACCGATCGCTATTTCGAAAACCGTAATCCCGCCGATCAAAACGATCTGATTGGCATGTTCCCGGAATCCGGAGTTGACGACGTGCATCGTGCCGTCGACAGCGCACAGCGTGGGTTTGCGCAGTGGAAGCGGACACCGGCGCCGGCGCGTGGTGATGTGCTGCGGCGCGTGGGCGACCTGATGGCTGCGCGCAAGGAAGAGATCGCGAATCTGATGACGCGCGAAATGGGTAAGCCGCTCGCGGAAACGCGCGGTGATGTGCAGGAGGGGATTGATACAGCGTACTACGCCGCGACCGAGGGCCGTCGTCTTTTTGGGCACACGGTGCCCAGTGAACTGGCCAACAAGTGGGCGATGACGATGCGGCGTCCGATCGGTGTGTGCGGACTGATCACGCCCTTCAATTTCCCGATGGCGATCCCCACGTGGAAGGCGTTTCCTGCGCTGCTCTGTGGCAACGCCGTTGTGCTCAAGCCCGCCGAGGATGTGCCGCACACGGCAACCGTACTGGTAGAGATTCTGCTCGAGGCTGGGTTGCCGCCCGAGGTGATTCAATTGGTGCACGGCGACGGCGAGGTCGTGGGCAAGGCTTTGGTTGAGCACCCGCACGTTCCGGTGATCTCATTCACGGGATCCACACAAACCGGTCGCGTGGTTGGCGAGACGTGCGGTCGCATGCACAAGCGCCTGTCGCTCGAAATGGGCGGGAAGAACGCGCAGATCGTACTCAACGACGCCGACCTTGATCTGGCGCTGGATGGCGTGCTGTGGGGCGCCTTCGGCACCACGGGGCAGCGCTGCACGGCCACCAGTCGGCTGATTCTGCAGGACCGCATTCATGATGAGTTCGTGGCCCGACTCGCGGAACGTGCAACGGCACTGCGTCTTGGCGACGGGCGCGCGGCCGGAATCGATGTGGGTCCGTTGGTGAATGCGGCAGCGCGCGAAAAGGTGGAGCACTACATCACCGTGGGGCGCGATCAGGGCGCGACGTTGGTGTGCGGTGGCGCACGCGCAACCGGCGGCGCTCTCGACCAAGGATTCTTCTTCCAGCCAACAATTTTCTCCGGCGTTACCGCCGGATCGCGGCTTGAGCAGGAAGAGATTTTCGGACCGGTGTTGTCCGTGATCCGCGTGGCCGATGTCGAAGAAGCGTTTACGGTGAACAACGACGTGCGCTACGGTCTCTCGTCATCGGTCTATACGTCGAACGTGAACGTCGCCTTCCGCGCGATGCAGGATCTCGACAACGGTATCACCTACGTGAACGCGCCGACGATTGGCGCCGAGGCGCATTTGCCCTTTGGCGGTGTGAAAGAGACGGGGAACGGGCATCGCGAAGGCGGCTGGGAAGTGTACGAGTTTTATTCGGAAACCAAGGTGGGCTACGTGGACTACTCTGGGGCGCTCCAACGGGCCCAGATCGACAACTACTAGCCATGACCGCGCCGCTCGTCCCTTTCGCCCTGCACCGCGCCATGCACCGCTCGATGCACAGCGCAATGCACCGCTCCATGCATCGCTCGATGCACAGCGCAATGCATCGCTCCATGCACAGCGCAATGCACCGCGCAATGCACCG
>Ga0105048_10001901_pt1 | contig 33846 bp, 16 predicted proteins | sample MAT05_FD_78382 | JGI IMG/M metagenome (GOLD analysis project Ga0105048, IMG submission 78382) | Freshwater microbial communities from Lake Fryxell liftoff mats and glacier meltwater in Antarctica - MAT-05 | ecosystem: Environmental > Aquatic > Freshwater > Ice > Liftoff microbial mat | place... | reverse complement strand
TCTGCGGCTCGTCGCCAGCCGATGCGGTCTCTCGTGATCACAACGGCTCGTCGCCAGCCGGCGCGGTCTCTCGTGATCGCAGTGGCTCGTCAATTCGCCGCGCTCCGGGCTGATCGGCAACACCGATCCCGATCGAGTACGATCGCTCGACCATCGTCCGAGGTCTCATGCAGCGCGCGCTCATCTTGGTCGAGACCGAGCTGGGAATCACGCCGGCCGCCGCGACCGCTTCGGCAGAGCGGCGCGCCTTGACTGCTCGTGCGAAACCCGCGAAGAGCGCCAAGCTCATCAAGTCGGCGAAGAAGGGTCGCTGAAATCATGGCCAAGGCGAAGACATCGACACCGGCGCAACGAGCGAGAGCCACGCCCCCGAAGTCGAGTGCCTCGCGCAAGTCTGCTCGGTCCTCCGTTCGCGCGAACGCAACCCCTGCGTCGATGGTTCCCGATGCCTCGCTCGTAAGTCGAGAGGCCGCGGGCGATGCAATTCCGCTACCGGCCAAGCCGTCGCGCCGGCCACCCCTCGCGCTGTCCGGGAAGAAGGTGCCCGTCAAGCCGCTCGCCGGCAGCGTCCAAAGTCACGGCGGATGGTGGACGCTCCGCGTTCGGATCGATGGACGCCAGCAGCGGATCAAGCTCGGGAAGGTCGCCGAGATGAGCGAGGCGCGCGCTGAAGACAAAGGCGCCGAATGGAGGGAACGCATGGCGCGCGAATGGCGCGGCACGGCGCCTTCGACGTCTGCGCGCGGGCCCACGTTCAAGGATGTCGCGCGGCGCTGGACGTCGGGGGAGCTCGCGCGCGACTTCCCGGATCACGTCAAAGCGAAGCGCACCGCGGAGCGCGACGTTCAGCGCTTCGATCGCTACATCTACCCGATCGTGGGGCACCTCCCGATCGTGGACTTCACGATCGATCACGCCGAGGCGGTGATGAAAGCGCTCCCCCGAAGCGGGTGCGCACGCCCGCGACGCGGCGCCACGTCGCGCAGCTGATGCACCGGATCCTTGGGCTCGCGGTGTTCCCGCTCCGCTTGATCAAGGTGAACCCGTTGCCCAAGGGCTTCATGCCGAAGGTCGGCCTGAGCAAGGCGAAGGGTTACCTCTACCCCGACGACGATGCGCGGCTCCTCGGCTGCGCAGAGGTGCCGCTGGAGTGGCGCGTCTGGTACGGCTTCCTTGATCGCGAAGGGCCGCGCACTCCAGCGCAGGAGACCAACGGCGGGAGCAGCTCGACCAGCAACGACGACTCGGCCGATGCCTCCTCCGGAACGGAGGACTCAACCTGTGCCCAAGAGTGTGCCCACGCGGACTTAGACGTCGCCAACCGTGAGGTTGATCCCACCGGGGGCCACGCGACGCCGAAGGCGCGCGACGCGTCGGCAGCCATCTCCAGGCTCTGATCGATCGCCTCGGCGAGCGCCCGGCTCGGCGCGGCGCTGCCCGGGAGATCGCGCAGCAGCGAGAGGTCCCAGAGGTAGCGCGCCGCCTTGGGGCCCCAGTACGAGTCCGGCTCGTTCCTCGACTCCGGGTACATCTTGAAGCCGCGCCCGCGGAGCCCAGCATCGAGAGCGTGGTCCGCGAACGCTCGGCGGCCCGGCTCCCGACGATGGGCACCGTCGCGGTACGCGAGGGATCCGCCGCGAGCTGTACGTTGATCGCGTGCGGACCCGCGCCCGCCCGGGGGCAGATCGCGGAGCGTCACCGCCGCCGCGCCGCGGGCGTCAAGTCGCGCCGGGTGCTTGCCAAAATCGACGCCGTTCGCCTTGAGATCGAGCACCGCCTCGGCGCCGGCCGCGAGCGGATCGAGCGCGAGCAGGTGCACCTCGTCGCGGCCCTCGCGGTAAAGCGCCTTATCGGAGGTCACAGCCGCGAGCGAGAGCGGCGGGATCGCTGCCGGCTTCACGGTCGCGCCCGGGAGCATCCCCGGCTGCCGATCGAGGAGCGAGATCACCCGGGGGCGCGCGGCGAGCGGGCCGCCGAGGAGCGTCAGGACCCACCCGAGTTCAGGGCGGCGGAAGGCGTCCTTGGAGATGAAGGCGAACGCACTGCCGAGGCGGATCTCGGCGCCGAGGCTCGATGCGAGGGCGTGATCCGTCGCGGTGATCCGGCCGGAGAGCGCGTCCGCGCGGTGCTCGAGGCTCGGCGCTCGGGGCGCGACCGGCGGCGGCCCCTACGGCCTCAGGGGAGACGCGCAGATCACGCAGAAGGCCTCGGCAAGAGTGGCTGGCGCACCGCAGCGGGGGCAGAGCATCGATTTCCTCCCGGGGGCCACGAAGGCGGCCCGAAAGGCGAGACTATCAGGAAGAAATGAACGGCCGAGCGAGCCGGGAGACGATGAGCCGCGGGAGCAGTGTGTGTACTCACAAGTAATCTGTGGGAGGCGTCGATGCTGTGGCCGGCGAGGTTGCCGAGGCCTTCGTCGAAAGGGGATCCTGCCTCTTTGCCGGGCTGGAAAATCCTGTTATGTGTTCAAGTAATGGCCGCGCCCGAGGTAAAACCGTTCCAGGTCATCCAAAAAGTCGATTCGGGCGCCTCATTCGAAGTGTGGCGGTCGCCGACGGGGGCAATGCGTCTCGATTGGAATCGCCAGGGCGTCGTGCTGGAGACGATGCTCGGCTTTGGAAGCCACGAGTTCGCCACGGTCATCCTCCGGCGCTGGGAGGCCTCTCGGCGCGGGGGCCTCCAGATCCTGATTCTCAATGATTTCTGGGAGATGCCCAATTACGACAGCGGCTTCCGCATCTTGCAGCAGGAGTGGGCACTCAAAAACCGCTCCTCGCTTGTCCAACCGCTCCACATTGTCACCCGCTCGAAGCTGGTAAGCATGGGCACGGCAGTGGTCAACCTCGCGCTGGGGGGAATCATCACGGTCCACACGCAGCGTCAAACCTTCGATGCCGAGGTCAAGAAGGCGGGTCTCACGCCCAACCCGCAGATCCCCTTTCCCTCGACCACCTGACAGCCCTCGTCGAAGTGATCGAGGCGCCCCGCCGAAGGCCGCAGGGCGTCTGGTATCAGCAGAACGGTGGCTTGCCGAGAGCCTCGCGAACAACGTCGAGCAGCGCTGACGCTTCGTCGCAGGCTACATCGTGGCCACCGGGCCAAACGTGAAACGCGAAGGCGGCGGTCGTCTGCTCCCGCCACTGGGGCACGCTTCCACGTGGGCAAAGTGAATCGCGCTCACCCCAGAATGCGGTGAGAGGAATGCTCAACGGAAGCTCATTCGCGTAGATGTAGCTGGCCATGACGGCGCATTCCGCGCGGAGCGCCTGCTCGTTGGCCTCGTTTTCGTTCAGAGAAAAGCCCATGGTCCGGAGCCCGCGGAGGAGCCGCTCGCGCGGGAGGTGATGCATGGGCGCCCAGAAATACTCCTGAGGTGCCATGGCTGCCGAAGCGAACAGGTGACCTGGTGGCGTCGCCCCTTCGCGGCGGAGCCGTCGGGCGGCTTCGAACATCACGATTGCCCCGATATCGACTCCGAAGAAAGCGTACGGCACGTCGAGGTGGGCCTGGAGCGCGGGTGCGAGGGAGTCCACGAGCTCGTCCACGCGTCCGAGCGGCAGCTCGTGGGTGCGCGCGCCACGACCGGGGAGGTCGATCATGCAGACTTCGACATCCGCCCCCAGGAGAGTGGGAAAGCGATCGTAAACTGACGAGCTCTTGCCCAGACCGGGGAAACAGAACAGACGAGCGCGAGGCCTGGCTCGGGGAGCCGGCGTGCGCAGCCAGGGCGCTCGCGGTCCCCTGGTCGTGGAGCTCATGGCGCTCGACTCCTGCTTCTGCTCGAGCGACGCGAGACGAAGCAAGAGCTCTTCCCCGATGATGCGCAGGAGCGCTGCGCGCTCGGGAACAATGAAGTAGTGCTCGCCGGGAAGGACGATTTTCGAGAACCACGACGTGGTCTGAGCCTGCCAGTCGTTCATGACATCCGGCGGAGCGAAGACGTCCTCGCTGCCGGCAAAGGCCGTGATCGACGTGTCGAGTGGTACCGAGGGGATGTGCTTGTAGCGCGCGGCAGCCTCGAAGTCTGCCTTCACGGCGGGCAGGAGGTGGCGCTCCGCGTCCTCGTCGCCCAGCACACTACCGCGCGTGAACCCGATGAATTCCAGCAGATCGATGAACTCCTGGGGGGACCGCGTGGCCGTGTTGGGGACCGCATATTTGCGGGGTGCCGGCGCGCCTGAAATGAAGACATGCGCGGGGCGCAGTCCTTGTTTTTCGGCGAGCTCCTGGAGCACCTCGAACATCACGATGGCTCCCAGGCAATGGCCGAACATCGCGAAGGGCCGGTCGAGATAGGGCAGCAGAGCAGGTACCAGCTCCGCGACCATCTCTTCGACGCTCTGGAGCAGCGGCTCATGAAGCCGCTCGTGACGTCCAGGCGGCTGGATAGCGCACACTTCGATCTCGGAAGGCAATCCGGCCGGCCAGGTTCCGAAGAGGGAGGCAGAGCCACCCGCATAGGGGAAACAGAAGAGGCGCATCTTGGCCGCCGGAGAGGGCCGGGGGGTCACGATCCAGCTCCCCGGAGGCGGGAGCTTCGCCGACTCTCCAGCAGCGTTGCCCTCCAGGGGACTGATGGCCGGGGCGGCTGACCCTGGCAGACCCAGTGCGAGCGGGAATCGCTGCATCAACAACTCTGCGAGCTGGTCAATCCGCGCGTGGGTGACGATATCGGCCATCGAGAGCTGGAGGCCCAGCGTCGTCTGGAGCAGATTGCGCAACTCGAGGCCCATCAAGGAATCGAAGCCGTAGCCACGGAAAGGATCGGTTGGCCCGATCTGCGCGGGATCCAGGCGCAGCACCTTGCCTAGCTCTTGCTGCACGTGCCGCTCCAGGCGTTGCAGTCGCTCCGCGGGTGCGGTCGCTTCCAGCGCCTGCCGAAGGCTCTTGATGGCACGCTCGTCGGATTGCGGAGCCCGGGGCTGGGAGCCCCGGTCGCCTTGCTGCAGCTCGCTCCAGAACGGGCTGTTGGTGAGCTGGGGAAAGATGACGAACCACCGGTGGAGCGCGAGGCGCATCACGGCTACCTCCGCTCGCGTCTCTAGGAGCAGCCGCCCCAGCGCCTCGTTCCCTTGCCGGGGTGTCAGGCTCTCCAGGCCTCCGCGATTCATTCGTTCCCCGGTGGTATCTCGAGCCGCGAGCCCGACCTCCGAGAACGCGCCCCACTGGATGCTCAGCGCCGGAACACCCGCGTCGCGCAGCCCGTGGGCCATCGCATCGAGACAAGCGTTCGCGCCCGAGTAGGCGGCTTGCCCGATCAGGCCGAGCGCAGCCGAGGCCGACGAGTAGAGCACGAAGAAGTCCAGCGGCGTGCCCTTCGTCGCCGCGTGAAGGTGAAAGGCGCCGATCATCTTTGGAGCCATCACCGTCCAGAAAGAGCTCTCCGTCTGCGCCTCCAGCAGCGTCGACTCTTGTCCGATTCCTGCTGCGTGGACGAGGCCTCGCAGGCGCGGCATCCGCCGACTGACTTCCTCGATGACCCTGTCCACGTCGTCGCGCTGGGCCACGTCCGCAGAGAACACGAGCACCTCGGCGCCCCGCGCTTCCATGGCACGGATCGCTGCCTTCGTCTCCTCCGTGGGCGCACGGCGACCCAGGAGAGCGAGGTGACGGGCTCCCTGCTCTACCATCCAACCCGCCGCGGAGAGCCCGAGCCCGCTGAGGCCACCGGTGATCAGGTAGCTTGCGTCTTCCTCGAAGCGGAACGTCGGAGCCGGCGCCGCGTGAAAGCCGCTCTGGACCAGACGCGCCACGTAGCGATCACCGCTGCGCAACGCAATCTGGGCTTCCGCGTCGGGCGCCGAGAGCTCCTGGAGCAGGTCCAGAGCTCCCTTTGCCCCCTGCGTCGACTCCAGGTCTACCAAGGAGCACTCAAGCTCCGGGTGCTCGAGCGCGAGGGTGCGGCCGAGGCCCCAGAGGGGTGCCTGGGCCGTGCCCAGGACCGGCTCATTCGCGACGGTCTGCGCGCCCCGGGTGATCAACCAGAGTCGCGGGAGCTCGGGCCAGCTTTGGCGCAGGATCGCCCGCGCTGTATGCAGGCCGCTCAAGAACCCGATCTGCTGGTCGAGCTTCAGTGTCTCGACACTGGCATGCTCCCACGGCGTCGCGTCCAGGCTCGATAGATGCACCACCCCACGACAGCGCTGGCCCGAGCCGAAGGCCACCTCCAGGAGCGCCCGGTAATCGTCCTCGTTCGCGAGATTGACCTCGTACAGGTTGGGCTCCACGCAGGCGAACCGCTTGCCCGGAACCACGCGCACTGCCACCTGCCCGCGCGAGGTGAGCTGGGCGGCGAGCGCTGCGGCAAGGCCACCTCGATCTCCGATGAGCAGCCACGCGCCGCCGGAGGGCGCGACGACGTTGTCCGACGGACCGATCGCCCTGGGCTTCCTGCGCCACTTTACGTTGTATACACACTCGTCCAGGAGGTCGTGCGCCGCTGGCTTCGGCTTTACCACCACGGGGCCCTGGACCCAGTGCCGCTCCCGCTGCCAGGGGTACGCCGGCAGCTGCACGCTCCGGCTCTCGTGCGGGTAGATCCGTTTCCAGTCCACCGCGTGGCCGCGCGTGTAGAGCACGCCCAGCGCTTCCAGCATCGTGAGCCGCTCGTCGGTATTGCGGCGCATCGAGGCGATCGCCACGCCGTCCTGCTGCTTCTCCTGCAGGTTCTCCTCGATCGACGGCAGGAGGATCGGATGCGGGCTCATCTCCACGAAGATGCTGTGCCCCTCGTCGATCAGCCGCTGCGTCACGTCCAGGAACAGGACGGGATCGCGGAGGTTCTTCACCCAGTACGCGGCGTCGAGCTCGGGGCCTCGCAGGGGCTCCCCGGTGACGGTCGATCGCATCGCGATCTGCCCCGAGCGCGGGCGGAGGTTGCGCAAGGTCGCGAGCAGATCGCCCTTCAACGGGTCCATCTGCGGGCTATGAGAGGCGACGTCCACCTTCACGCGCCGGGAGAACACGTCGCGCTTCTCGAGCGCCTGGAGCACCTCGTCGAGCGCCGCCGGATCCCCCGAGATCACCGTCGACTGAGGCCCGTTGCTCACCGCGACGCTGAGCCGATCTTCGTACCCCGCGAGCGCCATCTGCGCCTCGGTCCGCCCGAGCTCCACGAGCGCCATCGCGCCTTTGCCGCTGGCGCGACGGAGGATCCGGCTCCTTCGGCAGATCACCTTCGCCGCGTCCTCGAGGCTCAGGATGCCGGCGACGCGCGCCGCCGCGACCTCGCCCATGCTGTGGCCGACGACCGCGTCGGGCTCGATGCCCCACGATCGCCAGAGCGCCGCGAGCGCGACCTCGATCGCGAACAGGAGCGGCTGCACGATCTGGATCTCGTTGAGGCGCGCGTGCCCCTCGGGCGCGTCGAGCTCGTCGATCACGGAGAAGTCGCCTTGCCTCCGGATGACCTCGTCGCAGTGCTCGAGCGCCGTTCGAAAGGCCGGCTCTTCGGCGAGGAGCTGCCTGCCCATGCCGAACCACTGCGAGCCCTGGCCCGGAAAGACGAACACCACCTTGGGGCGGCCGGCTCGCACAACGCGGCGCTGCGCGACCCCGTCGGCGGCGCTGTTGCGCCCGAGAAAGTCGAGCGCCTGCGCCATCTCCTCGCGCGTCCGACCTGTGATCGCGACGCGGTGCTCGTGGTGCGTCCGCCGCAGGCTCGCGGTGGACACGAGGTCGGAGATCCGTGGGCCCTTCGAGCGGGAGAGCATCTTCGCGTAGTCCGCCGCGAACGCGCGAAGCGCCTCGGAGCTCCGCGCGGAAATAGGGAGCAGGTAGCTCGTCGACGACTCCGCCGACTCGTCGACCTTCTCGCGCGGCGCCTCCTCCAGGATCACGTGCGCGTTGGTCCCGCTCAGTCCGAAGGCGCTCACGCCCGCGATGCGCGGCTTGGTGCCGCGCACCCAGGGCAGGTTCTCTGTCGGGATCACGAACGGCGTGCCCTCGAGCGAGATCCGCGGGTTGAGCTTGCGAAAGTGCAGGTTCGCGGGAATGGTCTCGCGCTGGAGCACCATCACGGCCTTGATCAGCCCGGCGATCCCCGCCGCGGCCTCGAGGTGCCCGACGTTCGTCTTCACGGCGCCGAGCGCGCAGGTGGTCCCGTCGACCCGCGCCTTGCCCAGCACGGCGCGGAGGGCCTCGATCTCGATCGGATCGCCGAGCGAGGTCCCGGTGCCGTGGGCCTCGACGTACCCGATCTCCTCCGCGGTGACGCGGGCGCTCGCCAGCGCTTGCCGGAGCATCGCTTGCTGCGAAAGCACGTTGGGGGCCGTCATCCCCGTCGACCGACCGTCCTGGTTCACCGCCGAGCCGCGGATCGTCGCCAGGATCCGGTCTCCGTCCCGCAGCGCGTCCGAGAGGCGTTTGAGCACAATCAGCCCGCAACCCTCGCTGCGGACGAAGCCATTGGCCGAGGCGTCGAAGGCCTTGCATCGCCCGTCCGGCGAGAGCCCCATCGTCGTCGCCGTCAGGCGCATCGTGTCGGGCGTGAGCATGAGATTGACGCCGCCGGCGATCGCCAGCGTGGCCTCGCCGGTGCGCAGGCTCTGGCAGGCGAGGTGGACCGCGACCAGCGAAGAGGAGCAGGCCGTGTCCACAGCGAGGCTCGGCCCCTGGAGCCCGAAGGTGTACGACAACCGTCCAGGCGCAAAGCAATGGATGTTGCCGGTGCTGCTATAAGCATCCTCCCCCTCGGGGCCAGCCGCTTTGCAGAGGTCGGCATAGTCCGAGGTCGTGATCCCGACGAAGACGCCTGTCAGGCTGCCCATGAGGCGGGTCGGATCCAGGCCGGCGCGCTCCAGCGCTTCCCAGCCTACCTCGAGCAAGAGGCGTTGCTGCGGATCGAGGTGCACCGCCTCGCGCGGGGAGATCCCGAAGAAGCGCGCGTCGAAGCGATCCACCGGCTCGGCGAGGAAGGCTCCCCACCGCACCGCGCGTTGCTCGGGGGACGCGTCCGCCTCTTTCGTCGTCTCGAGTCGCCAGCGCTCCTCCGGGACCTGGGTCACCGCGTCGACGCCCGCTTCGAGGGCCTGGAAGAACGCCTCCGGCGAGTCGGACCCACCGGGGAAGCGACAGGCCATCCCGACGATGGCGATCGGCTCGGCGTGGCGGCGCTCGATCGTATCGAGCTTGGCCTTCATCTTGTCGAGCGCCCCGATGGCCTTGTGCAGCGAAGACAGGCTCGAGGGCGGTATCGAGTTCAAGCTCCCAGGCGGCGCCGGGACCGACATCCGTCGCGAGGACGGCATGATACTCCGACTCGACGGCGGGTTCGTGAACGCATCGGCCAGAAACTCGGCCCTGCGTGAGTCGGGCGTATGGTCGTCGCCGTTCATTTCAGGTAGTCCTCGAGATCAAGAAGTTTCTCATTCAGCAGCGCTGCGGTGGCTTCTTCGGAGAGCCCCGGTGCTGCCGGAATGTCGTCGATCGGGAAGTTGCTGGTCGAGTTCGGTCCGCCTTCGGTCTCGAGCTGCAGCTCGACGAGCAGATGCTCCACGAGCGCTGAAGCGTTCGGGTGCGTGTAGAGAAGCGCCGCAGAGAGCTTGAGCCCCAGGCTCGGCTCGAGGCGATTGCGGATCTCGAGGCTCATCAGCGAATCCATCCCGTAGCCGCCGAACGGCGCGTGCGCGTCGATACGCTCCACCGGCAAGCGGAGCACGCGGCTGAGGCACTCCAGGATGTGTTGCTCCAGGGCGGAGCGGCGCTCCCACGGCAACAGTCCCTCCAGCGTTTCGCGGAAGCGCCCTGCGATCTTCGCTGCTCCAGGGCGCCCTTCCTCGGCGCTCAGCTCGGAGAGGAACGTGGCCGCCGCCGCGCTCGGATAGAACTCGATCCACTGCCGCACGGACATCCGCAAAAGGCCCACCTCGGCTCTGGGCCGCGCCAGCAGCCGCGCGAACAGCTCGGTGCCGTCCACCGGGGTGAAGCTCTCGATCCCGCGATGGGACAGCCGCTCTCCGCGGTTCTCCTGCGCTGCTGCCAACCCCACCTCCGAGAACGCTCCCCACTGGATGCTCATCGCGGGCAGGCCCAGCGCGAACCTTCGGTGCGCGAGCGCGTCAAGAAAAGCGTTCGCGGCCGCGTAGTTGCCCTGCCCGGGCGAGCCCAGGAGCGCTGCCGCCGAAGAGTACATCACGAAGAAATTCAGCGGTAAATCGTGCGTCGCCGCGTGCAGATTCCAGGCGCCGAGGACCTTGGGACGGATCGGCTTCCAGAACTGATCCTCGCCCATCTCCTGCAGAGTGCGATCCTCGAGCACCGCGGCCGTGTGGACGATGCCGCGCAGCGGCGGCATCCAGTCGCGGATCTGCGCGAGCACCCCCTCGACGTCCGCGAGGCGCGACACGTCGCCTCGCCAGGTGCACACCGCCGCGCCGGACGCCTCCATGGCGCGGATGGCCTCGCTTGCCCCCGCCGACGGCTCGCTGCGGCCCATGAGCACGAGGTGCCGCGCTCCTTGCGAGACCATCCAGGTGGCCAGTGACAGGCCGAGGCCGCCGAGGCCGCCGGTGATCAAGTAGGTTGCATCGGGGCTGAGCGCGGGGCTCTCGGCCGTCTCGAGATCGCCCTGCTGGAGCCGCGCCACCAGCCGGCCCTCGTCCCGCAGCGCGATCTGGTCTTCCCCGTCGCCGTCGAGCAGCTCCCGGACGAGCAGCGCCGCCTCGTTCTGCCGGCGCCAGGGGGAGAGGTCCACCCGCATGCACGCGAGGTCCGGCTGCTCCATGGCGATCGTCCGCGCGAGCCCCCACAGCGGCGCCTGCGACACGGCGGACAGGGGCGCGTTGCTCGTCACCATCTGCGCGCCGCGCGTCACGAGCACGAGCCGCGGCGCCTCCCGGAAGCCCTGCCACACCAGCTCTTGCACCAGGAGCAGCGTGCTCACGCTCCCCTGGCGAACGTCGGCGAGCAGCGTCTCGGCCGTCGTGCTCTCCCACGGCGCGGCGTCCAGGCTCCAGAAGTGCACCACGCCCCGGCACACGGAGTCGCCGCTGATGGCCTCACGAAAGAGGCGCTGGTAGTCCTCCTGGCGGGCCGGCTCGATCACGTACGAGCCCGGTCCGATGCGCTCGAAGCGCGGTCCGGCCGCGACCTGGACACACGTCTCGCCCTCCTCGCGCAGCAGCGCCGCCACCGCCGCGCCCGTGCCTTCTTCGTCGACGAAGACGATCCACGTCCCTGGCCGCGGCGGCGCGCTCGAGGCGGCCGGGGCGGCGAGATCCTTTGGCCGCCACACGATCGTGTACGCGCACCCCGCGTACGGGTCCTGCGCCGCGTCGCGCGCCATCGCGTGCACGCGCAGCCCTTTGACCTCGGCCAGCGCTCGGCCGTCGTCGGTCACGATCACGAGGTCCACGGCCGGAAAGTTGCCCGGCTCGGTCTCTCGCTTGGACAGCGACGCCCGCACCCACGCTGAGCGCGGCAGGCGCTGATGCAGCCTGAATTGCTCGATCTCCACGGGGACGAACGTGACGTCCGGCGTGTCTCCGCCGAACAGCGTCGCGGCGATCTGGAAGCACGCGTCCAGCAGCGCCGGGTGCATCTGGTACAGCGCCGCGTCGCCCGCCTGGTCCGGCAGCCGTACGCGCCCCAGCGCCTCGCCCGCGCCCAGCCAGATCTGCTCGAGGCCCTGAAACGCCGGGCCATAGTGGATTTGCCTCGCCTCCATCCGCGCGTAGTGCGACGCCGCATCGATCATGACCTCGCAGCGCTCCTGCACGTGGCGAGGCAACTCCCAGGTGCCTTCCGGATCGACGGCGACGTCGCGCAGCGTGCCGCGCGCGTGGCGCCGCCACGTCTTGGTCTCCTCGTCGCGGCTCGCGATCTCGACCTTCGCTTGAGACCCGTTGTCATCTCGAAGCGCGAGCTGCACCCGCCGCTCGCCGCGCCCCGCCAGCAACAGCATCCGCTCGAACTCGAAATCTTCGAGGATGAAGCCCCCTTCGCCGTAGATCTCCGCGCCGGCGGAGAGCGCCATTTCCAGGTAGCCGGCGCCCGGGAACACCGCCTCTCCTCGCACCCGGTGGTCCTCGAGGTAGGGCAGCGCTTTCACGCTCACCCATTGCTCCCAGTAGTGCGTGCCCGGCCGATCCGAGGGAGAAAACGCCTCGCCGAGCAGCGGGTGACCGCTCCGGCTCGTCGTCGCTCGGCGCGAGACGGCGGCGGCCTTCGTCTCCGGGTCGATCCAGTAGCGCTCGCGCTGCCACGGGTACGACGGCAACACGACGCATCGACCGCTGCGGGGAAAGAGCCTATTCCACGCCACGTCGACGCCGGCGACGTAGAGCGCCCCGAGCGCCTCCAGCAGCGTCCGGCGCTCCTCCGCGTTGCGGCGCAGCGAGGCGATCGCCTTTCCTGCTTGCTGCTTCTCGCGCAGGTTCTCCTCCACCGACGGGAGCAGGACCGGGTGCGGGCTCAGCTCCACGAAGAGCGAGTGGCCCTTCCCGAGGAGCCCCTGGACCACGCTCGAAAAGAGGACCGGATCGCGGAGGTTCTTCGCCCAGTAGACTGCGTCGAGCTCAGGGCCTTTCACGAGCTCGCCCGTCACCGTCGACCGCATCGCGATCTTCGCCGCGCCCGGACGGATCTCGCCCAGCGCCGCCAGGAGATCTTCGCGCAACAGATCCATCTGCGGGCTGTGCGACGCGACGTCTACCTTCACGCGCCGGCAGAACACGCGCCGCTTTTCGAGCGCGCCGAGCACCTCCTCGAGCGCGGCGGGATCGCCCGAGATCACGGTCGATCGCGGCCCATTGATCACGGCGATGCTCAGCCGATCTTCGCGCCCAGCGATCTCGCTCTCGGCCTCTGAGCGCGAGAGCTCGACGAGCCCCATCGCGCCCCGGCCGCTCTGCCGCCGCAGCAGGCTGCTGCGGCGGCAGATCACCTTCGCGGCGTCCTCGAGGCTCAGGATGCCGGCCACGTGCGCGGCCGCGACCTCGCCCATGCTGTGACCGACGACCACATCGGGCTCGATGCCCCACGCGCGAAAGAGCGCCGCCAGCGCGACCTCGATCGCGAACAGGAGCGGCTGCACGACGTCGACTTCGCCGAGGCGCGATCGGGCCTCGTCCGCCGCGATCTCGTCCAGCACCGAGAAGCCCGCCTCGCGCTGGATCGCCGCGTCGCAGGCCTCGAGCGCGGCGCGGAACGCCGGCTCCTCGGCGAGGAGCTGTCGCCCCATCCCGAGCCACTGCGAGCCCTGGCCGGGAAAGACGAAGACGATCCTGGGAGGACCGGAGGTCGGCGCGCGCGCCGGTGCGGTCTTGTCGGCCCCACCCTCCCGCGTGAACGCCATGAGCGCAGCGACGATCTCTTCCCGCTTACCAGCGGCGACGGCGAGCCGGTGCTCATGGTGCGTTCGCCGCACGCTCGCGGTGTACGTGACGTCGGCGATCCGCGCCTCGCGGCCCGCAGTGGAGAGGTGCTCCACGTACGATCGGGCGAGCGCGAGGAGGGCCGCGGGGCTCTTCGCGGAGAGCGGCAAGAGATAGCTCGACGCCTCCGGCGCCGGAGGCTCGTTCGAGGTGGGGAGGGGCGCCTCTTCCAGGATCACGTGGGCGTTCGTGCCGCTAATGCCGAAGCCGCTCACGCCCGCGAGCCGGCGCTTGTCGCTTCGCTTCCAGGGCGTGCTCTCCGTCGGAATCACGAACGGGGTGCCATCGAACGAGATGCGCGGATTGAGGCGTCGGAAATGCAGGTTGCGCGGGACGTGCTCGTGCTCGAGCGCGAGCACTGTCTTGATCAGCCCGGCCACGCCCGCCGCGGACTCCAGGTGTCCCAGGTTGGTCTTGACCGCTCCGAGCACGCAGGCTGATCCGTCGACGCGCGGCTTGCCGAAGACCTCGCGGAGCGCGTCCGCTTCGATCGAATCCCCGAGAGGTGTCCCGGTACCGTGCATCTCGACATAGCCAATCGCCTCGGCCGGCACCCGCGCCTGGTCGAGCGCTCGCCGCAACAAAGCCTGCTGCGAAAGCACGTTCGGCGCCGTCAACCCCGTTGAGCGACCATCCTGGTTGACGGCCCAGCCGCGGATCAGCGCCCGGATCGGATCGCCGTCGCGCTGCGCGTCCGAGAGGCGCTTCAGGACGACCATCCCGCAGCCTTCCCCGCGAACGAAGCCGTTCGCCCGCGAGTCGAGGGTGCGGCAGCGTCCGTCCGGGGAGAGCGCCAGGACCGCCGCCACTAACTCCATGATGAGAGGGGACAAGATCAAGTTGACACCGCCCGCCAGCGCGATGTCGCTTTCGCCCGCGCGGAGACTCTGGCACGCCAGAGCTATGGATACCAGCGAGGACGAGCACGCCGTGTCCACGGACACGGCCGGTCCCTGAAGGCCGAGAACGTACGAGAGCCGCCCGGCGGCGGTGCTGAGCATGTTCCCGGTAGCGCAATAGGCGTCGAACTGCGGGGAGCCTCGCAGGAGAATGCGCTGCTGGTAGTCGAGGGCGTATATGCCGACGAACACCCCGGCTGCGCTGCCGGCGAGCGAGGCCGGCTTCTGGCCGGCGCTCTCCAGCGCCTCCCAGCTCACCTCGAGCAGCAAGCGCTGCTGCGGGTCCAGGCTCTCCGCCTCGCGCGGCGAGATGCCGAAGAAAGAGGGGTCAAAACCGTCGACGCGAGCGAGCATGCCCGCCCAGCGCGTCTCCGGCTTGTCACCTGAGATGGCCTCCCGGGGCCAGCGCGTGGACGGAACCTCCCCGACCGCGTCCTCGCCGCGCTCCAGCATCTGCCAGAACGCCTCTGGACCATCGGCGCCGCCCGGGAAGCGGCATCCGAGGCCGATGATCGCGATCGGCTCCGCTTCGCCTGCGAGGAGGGCGTCCCGCTCTGCGCGCACCTCACGAAGAGCTGAAATGGCCTCCCGCAGGCGGGCCACATACTGATTCTCGGGAGCGGTCATGTTGCCCTCGCGTTCTTTCTCGTCAACGACAGCTCCTCATCGAGCATCGCGAGCAGCTCGTCCGCGCCCAGGCTCTCGAGATCCTCTCCCGGCTTCGCGGCGGCGCTCACCGACGGCGTCGGCTGTGGCGGAGATACCGGGTAAAGCGTGGTCATCAGGTGCGCGGCCAGCGCCGTCGGCGTCGGATGGGTGAAGAGCAACGCTGCAGATAGCTGAAGGCCGAGGCTGGATTCAAGCCGATTGCGCAGCTCGAGGCTCATCAGCGAGTCCACGCCGAGGCTGGTGAACGGCGCGCGGCGGTCGACACGCGAGGGCTCCAGCTGCAGGACGCGGCCGAGCTGCTCGATCACGTGGTCTTGAAGTTGTGTCAACCGCTCTCCCGGCTCCGCAGTGGTCAGCGCCTCCTGGAAGATCCCCCGCTTTACGCGAGGCGGCTTCGCTTGCTCGCTCTCGAGCTCCGTCAAGAAGCGCATTCCTGCGGCCTGAGGGTGCGACTCGAGCCACCGGCGTAGCGAGAAGCGGAGCACGCCGATCTCGGCCCGCGGGCGCCTGAGCAGCTTTGACAGGATCGCCGTCCCCTCCGCGACCGTGAAGCTCTCGATTCCCTGGTGGGAGAGACGCCCGCCGCGATTCTCCTGCATCGTTGCCAACCCGACCTCGGAGAACGGGCCCCATTGAACGCTCATCGCGGGCAGCCCTTCGGCCGCTCGGGCGTGAGCCAAGGCGTCGAGGAAGGCGTTGCCAGCCGCATAGGCGGCTTGCCCGCGTGAGCCGATCAAGGCGGCTATCGACGAGTACATCAGGAAAAAATCCAACTGTCGTTGGCGCGTTGCCACGTGGAGATTCCAGGCGCCGAGGACCTTGGGGAGCATCGGCGTCCAGAACTGCTTTTCACCGATCTCGACCAGCGTCCGGTCGTCGAGCACGCCGGCTGCATGCGCGATTCCCCGCAGCGGGGGCAGGTGATCCTCGATCTGCGCGAGCATGGTCTGGACGTCCGATGGCTTCGACACGTCGCCGCGCAGAATGGTCACCACCGCGCCGGCCTCTTGCATCGCGCGTATCGCCGCTTCGGCCGCCGCGGAGGGCGCGCTCCGCCCGGCGAGAGCCAGGTGCCGCGCACCCCTGGACACCATCCATTGCGCGAGGGAGAGGCCAAGCCCGCCAAGGCCGCCCGTGATCAGGTAGCTGCCGTCTGCGGTGATCGCGCCGTCACGGACCGCGTACGGCGCTATCCTCGCCTCCGGATCTCGCATCCGGATCGCGAGCTTGCCCACGTGGTTCGCCCTGGCCATGAGGTCGAAGGCGTCGCCCGCGCGGGACGCGGAAAACACCTCGCAGGGCAGCGGCCTCAGGGCTCCTGAGGCGAAGAGCTCCACTACTTCGGCGAGCAGCCGCGCCACCAATGCTGGCCTTTGATGCATCATTCCGCGCACATCGACGAGGGAGAACGACAGATTCCTCAGGAACGGCCGGAGGGCCAGGTTCTTGTTGTTGTAATAGTCTCTTTTGCCGATCTCGACGAAGCGCCCATAATCGCGGAGCAGCCCGAAGCTCGCAAGCATGAGCTCCCCCGAGAGGGAGTTGAGGACGACATCGACCCCTTCGCCGTTCGTGGCTCGCCGCACCTCCTCCACGAACGACAGCGAGCGTGAGTCCATGATGTGCTCGACGCCCATCGCGCGCAGCAGCTCGCGCTTCTGCGGGCTGCCCACGGTCGTGAACACCTCGGCGCCGACGTGCTGGGCCCACTGGATGGCGGCCATCCCCACGCCGCCGGCGCCGGCGTGGATCAGCACCCGCTCGCCCTTCTGGAGCCTGGCGATGTGCGCGAGGGCGTAGTACGCCGTCAGGAACGCCACTGGCAAGGTCGCGGCTTCCTCCCACGACAGGAGAGCCGGCCTGGGCGCGACGAGCTCACGTCGCGCGATAGTGTGTGTCCCCATGGACGACATGGTCAGGGCGAGCACCTCCTGGCCCACGACAAGATCGAAGACGCCCTCTCCTACCGAGGCAATGCGACCTGCGCACTCGATCCCCAGCCGTGGTCCGCTGTCGCCGACTCCGGCCGCGTCATCCGGTAGAACGCCGAGAGCGAGCAGCACGTCGGGGAAGGTGAGCCCTGCGGCCTCGACCTCGATCTCGATCTCACCTGCGGCCGGCGGACAGCGCGTTATCTCTCGCAGGGAGAGCCGCGTCAGCGCGCCTGGCTTGCGAATCTCGAGTCGAAACGGTCGCCCTGCCGCGGTTGCCAGAGGCTCGCCGGCGACCTCGTGGGAGCTGAAGCGACTCCGCACGAGCCGCGCCGCAAAGCGCCCTTCTTCGCGGAGCGCGATCTGATCCTCGCCGTCGCTCGCGACGAGCTCCAGCGCGAGCAGATCCGCCTCGCGGGGCAGGGGCGAGGCTGGAAGATCGATCCGAGTGCACTCGAGCTCCGGGTGCTCCAGCGCGATCGTCCGGCCGAGTCCCCACAGCGGGGCTTGAGCGACCGAGAGCGGCGCCGCGCGAGGTCCCACGGCCTGCGCGCCGCGCGTGACCAGGACCAAGCGCGGCATGTTTCGAGAGCCTCGGCGGAGCAACGCCTGGGCGACCCCCAGCGCGAGCAGGCTTCCGTGCCCCAGATCGGCCAGCAGCGTCTCACCGGTCGTGGCCTGCCAGGAGGCGGCGTCCAGGCTCGCGCAGTGAACCACTCCTCGACACTCGTCCTGCTTGCCGAATGCCTCCGTCAGCAGCCGATCGAGGTCTTTGGGGCTCGCGGGATCAATTTGCCAGCGTCGTTCGTCCAGCCGCTCGTAGCTGGTACCAAGCTGTGCCTCCACGCACACCTCACCGCGCTCTCGCAGGCGAGCGGCCACCGCCGCGCCGCTGCCGCCGGCATCGCAGAGGACCAACCACGATCCCTGCGGTGCGCGACTTGACGCCTGGGTGGGGAGTGCCTCGAGGCGCCACACGACCTCATAGAGGCAGTCGTCGAACGCGTCTTCGCCGCTCGCCTTCGCGCCCTCGATCGGCGCCATCTCCAGAGCATCCATGTCGAGTAGAACCCGCCCATGCTCATCCAACAGCTTCAGATCGAAGAGCTGCGCGCGCGCGCCTGTGTCCGCGTCAGGGCGGCGGCGGACATGGACCCACACCTCCGTCGGTAAACGCCCTTGGCGTCGAGTGCGCGCTACGCCTACCGGCACGAACGTGCCTCTGGGTGCCTGCGGCGGGAGGAGCTCCAGCGCCATCTGGAGGCAGGCGTCGAGCAGCGCCGGGTGGATCTGGTATGCGCCGAGCTCCGCCGAGAGCTCGTGTGGTACGCGGACTCGCCCCAGCGCCTCGTCTTCTGCGGTCCACAGCTGCTCGACACCCTGGAATTGCGGGCCGTAGATCAAGCCGCGCTCGACCATGCGCTCGTAGTGCTCCGACGCCTCGACCGGCTTCGCGCAACGCGCCTGGATCCGGGACAGCGGCTCGGCGATCTCCGCGGGCGCCGAGGAGACGGGGAGGACACGAAGCCTGCTGAGGGCGTGTCGCGTCCATTCCTTCTCTCCATCAGCGCGGCTGGAGATCGTCAACGAAGCGTCTTCTGTCCTTTCGTCCGTAAGCGTGACCTGCGCCCGCCGCTCCGCTCCTGGAGGCAACGCGAGCATCCGCTCGAAGCGCATTTCCGCGATCTCGAACGCGTCGGGGCCGAACACCTCGGTCCCCGCCGCGAGCGCCATTTCCAGGTACCCCGCGCCTGGAAATACGACCTCTCCCTGCACCCGGTGATCGGCGAGATAGGGTAGATCCGCGACGCTCAGCCGCTGCTCCCAGCAGCGCTCACCCGCGTGCAGCGAGGGCGAGAACGATGTGCCGAGCAAGGGGTGCCCCACGATCTCGGCGCGCGCGGCGCGCCGACCCTGCGACACCGAGCCATCCACTTCGTCGATCCAGAACCGTTCTCGCTGCCATGGATACGTCGGCAAGGGAGCAAGTCGACCGCCCTCCGGATGAAGCCGGGCCCAGTCCACGAGGTAACCATGCACGTAGAGAGCGCCGAACCCTTCCAGGAGCGTGCGTCGCTCGTCGGCGTTCCGGCGGAGCGAGGCGACGGCGATCCCTTCCTGCTTGGCAGCGCTCAGGTTCTCTTCGATGGCTGCAAGGAGGATTGGATGGGGGCTAATCTCCACGAAGAGCCGGGTTCCCTCCGTTATCAACTGTTGCATAGGGCGCGAGAACATCACGGGCGCCCGGAGGTTTCTCACCCAGTACGCGGCGTCGAGCTCCGGGCCTTCCACGAGCTCCCCCGTCACGGTCGATCGCATTGCGATTCGCGCCGGACCCGGGCGGATCTCGCGCAGTGCAGCGAACAGCTCCTCCCGCAGAGGGTCCATTTGTGGGCTGTGGAAGGCGACGTCTACCTTCCCTCGACGGCAGAAGATCCCTTGCTTTTCCAGCGACCCGATCACCTCCTCGATCGCGCCTGGATCGCCGGAGATCACCGTCGATCGCGGCCCATTGCTCACCGCGACGCCGAGGCGATCCTCGTATCCGATCAACGCTTTTTCGGCCTCCTCCAGCGCGAGCTCGACGAGCGCCATCGCCCCCTTGCCGCTCACTCGCTGCAGGAGTCGACTCCTTCGACAGATCACCTTCACGGCGTCCTCGAGGCTCAAGATCTCGGCGAAGTGAGCCGCGGCCACTTCGCCCATGCTGTGGCCGATCACGCAGTCCGGCTCCACTCCCCGCGAGCGCCAGAGCGCCGCGAGCGCCACCTCGGTCGCGAAGAGCAAGGGCTGCACGATGTCGACGCGGCCGAGCCCGGTGCGCGCCTCGGCGGCGTGGATCTCTTCGATGACGGAGAAGCCGGCGTCGCGGCGGATGGCCACGTCGCAGGCCTCGATCGTCGCGCGGAAGACGCGCTCCTCGGCGAAGAGCTGGCGGCCCATTCCCAGCCATTGCGAGCCGTGTCCGGCGAAGACGAAGACGAGCCCGCCGCGGCCCGTGGGCGGAGCGCTCCCCTGGAAGACGCCCGCGCGGAGCTCGCCGCGAGCGAACTTTTCCAGCGAGTCGATCGCCTCGGCGCGCCCGCTCGCCACGATCGCGACCCGGTGCTCGAGGTGGCTGCGCCGCGCGCCCGCCGTGGAGCAGACGTCCACGAGCGGCACTTCCGGATGCTCCCGGAGGAAGGCCGCCATGTCCGCTGCCCGTTGCGTCAGCGCCGCTCCGCCATGTGCGGAGAGCGCGAGAAGAGCCGGCTCGATCGCCGTCGCTGGGCGCGCCGGCGCGTCGAGCCGCGTGAGCCCGAGCGCCGCGAGCGCGGACGCCAACGGCAGCTCGATCCGCTGCACTCGACTCCAGGCGACCGGCGCGCCGCGCACGTACAGCGCACCCAGGGTGTCGCGCAGCGTCGCGCGCTCGTCCTCGTCGCGGCGCAGCGTGGGCAGCACAGTCGCCTCGCGGCCGGCGTGGGTGACGCACTGCTCGATCGCTCGCACGAGCAGCGCGTGCGGGCCGACGTCGAGGAACGTCTCGCTCCCTTGCGCGACGAGGCGGGCGATCGCGGGCGCGAAGAGCACGGGCTCACGCAGGTTTCGCCACCAGTACGCCGCGTCGAGCGTGGACCCGTCCTCCAGCGCGCCGGTGACGGTGGAGAGAAATGGAGCCGAGCCCTTGTGCGGCCGGATCGGCTCGAGCTCGGCGAGGAGCTCGTCGCGCAGCGGGTCCATGTGCGGCCCGTGAGAGGCGTAGTCGACCTTCACGCGACGACAGAACACGCCCTCGCGCTCGAGCTCGGCGAGCAAGGCGTCGAGCTCCGCGACGTCGCCGGAGAGCACCGTCGAGGTCGGGCTGCTGCTCACGGCCACGGACAGCGCTGCCTCGCGGCCGACGAGGGCGCGCCGGGCGTCGTCGAGGGACAGCTCCACCGACGCCATGCCCCCCTGACCGCGCGCGCGCTTCACAAGCCGGCTGCGTGCGCAGATGATCCGCACCGCATCGTCGAGCTCGAGGCAGCCCGCCACGCGCGCGGCCGCGACCTCTCCCATGCTCTGCCCGACCACGACGGCAGGCTCGATCCCCCAGGATCGGAGCAGCTCCGCCAGCGCGACTTGCACGGCGAAGATCGCGGGCTGCACGAGCGCGGTGTCCTCGAGCCACGCGCGGTCATCGCCCGCGAGCACCGTGAGCAACGACGCGCCGAGATACGGTCGCATCGCCTGGTCGCAGCGCGCGATCGACGCCTGGAATGCCGGCTCGTCGCGGAGCAGCGTGCGGCCCATGCCCACCCATTGCGAGCCCTGGCCGGCGAACACGAAGACCGGGCCTGGCCGATCGGCGCTGGCGATCCCGCAAGAGGTACCTGCGCGAGGGTTCGTGGCGAGCAGCGCGTCGAGGCTCTCGGCGAGCTCGTCGTGGGATCGCACGGTGATCGCCGCCCGATGCTCGTCCGAGGCGAGGTGCGCCGCCGCCGCCGCGCAGAGGGCGCCGAGCGAAGGCCGAGGATCGGCGCCGAGGGCGATCGCCTGGAGCCTCGACGCGCGCTCCAGCAGCCCTTCAAAGCTTTGGGCCGCCAGCGGGAGCACGTGCACCTCGCCGACGGGGGCGCCCTCCAGGATGATGTGGCTGTTCGTTCCGCCAAACCCGAACGAGCTTACGCCCGCGAGCGCGCGCGCATCCATCTCGGGCCAGCTCGTGAGGCTGTCCTGCACGCGGAGGTGGAGGGCTTCGAATGGAATGTGGGGGTTCGGGCTCTGAAAATGCAGGCTCGGAGGGATTTGACGATGCTGGAGCGACAGGACGACCTTGATCAGCCCAGCCATTCCTGCGGCAGACTCCAGGTGGCCGACGTTCGTCTTGACCGATCCAATGAGAAGGGGGCGCTCCTCGGAGCGCTCTCCGCCGAGCGCCGCTCCGAGCGCGCCGGCCTCGATCGGATCGCCGAGCATGGTTCCCGTCCCGTGCGTCTCGACGTACTGGATCCGGCCCGGCTCGACGCCGGCCGAGGCGCACGCGTCGCCCACCACGAGCTCCTGCGCTTTGGGGCTTGGGGCCGTGAGGCCGTTGCTGAAGCCGTCGTTGTTGAGCGCGCTCCCGAGGATGATCGCCTGGATCGGGTGGCCGAGAGCGATGGCGCGCGAGAGCCTCTCGAGCACCACAACGCCGCCGCCCTCGCCGCGGACATAGCCGTTGGCCCGCGCGTCGAAGGCCTTGGAGCGCCCATCGGGGGCCATGGCGCCGAACTTCGACATCGCGAGCGTGCTGCTCGGTCCGATAATCAGGTTGACGCCGCCCGCGAGCGCCAGGGTGGACTCGCCGGACAGCAGGCTCTGGCGCGCGAGATGAACTGCGACGATGGACGAGGAGCAGGCAGTGTTGACCGCGAGGCTGGGGCCACGCAGACCCAGCACATAGGAGACCCGCGCGGGGATGATGCTCAGATCCTGCCCCGTCGCAGTGTGTTGCGTCACGTGGCTCGTTTCGCCGGCGGTGACCTTGGCGTAGTCGTTCCACATCGCGCCCATGAACACGCCGGTGCGGCTGTCCTTCAGCCCATGCGGCGGGATCCCCGCGTCCTCCAGCGCCTCCCACGCGAGCTCCAGCACCAGCCGCTGCTGCGGGTCCATCTGGACGGCCTCGCGCGGCGAGATGCCGAAGAACTGCGGGTCAAATCGATCGATATGCTCGAGGAAACCGCCCCAGCGGGTGGTGAGCTTGCTCGGCGTGTTCGGATCCGGATCGAAGAGCGCGGCGGCGTCCCAGCGATCCTTCGGCACCTCGGTGATCGCGTCGACCCCGTCCGCGAGCAGGCGCCAGAACGACGCGAGATCCGGCGCTTTCGGGAACCGGCAGGCCATGCCGACGATGGCGATCGGCTCGGGCGCGTCGCGCGTCCCTGCGGCCTCGACGGGCGCCGCGGCGCTCTCCTGCGCGCCGGTCAGGTGCGCCGCGAGGGCGTTGATGGTCGGCAGCTCCCAGACCAGGGTGGGCGACAGGGGCCTGTCGAGGAGCAGCGCGAGCTCGCCGATGAGGCGGCCAGCGCCCAGCGAGTCAAGGCCATAGCGGCTGAATCGCTCGCGGACGTCGATGGTCCGAGCGTCGATGCTCCGCAGCGCCGCCACACGAGATACCAGCCAGGCCCGGAGGCTTTCCGCAGTGGGGGAGGTCATCACTACGCGGTCCATTTCATGGGTCAGCGCTCATTCTGAACGTGGTTCCCCCCTCGAAGATTGGCCGGGCCTTGTGCTTGTCTCGCCGCCGTCGCTGGGAAACGTGCTCTTCCTCTGGATCTGGTCGCTTCTCAGAGAAGCGACGGCGTGAAAATCGTAACGAGCGCAGGCTACCTGCATAGCATGATCCCGTCATCGGCGGCGGTCCCATCCGTCATAAATATGACGCCTTTGGCTGAAAACCCGCCAGCCGCGTCAAACGACCTCTTGACTCAATCCTTGATACTACAGTAGGCGACCGCGATCAGCGTAGCTGAAGAGAGCCCACCCGCGGGCCCCGCGACGCGCGCCTCAGCCCCGCTTGCTCTTCTTGGTCTTCTTCGCCTTCTTGGCCTTGGCAGGCTTGACCTTCTTGGCCTTCTGAACGTTCTTGCCCTTCGAGACCTTTTGCCCCTTGGGGCCCTTCACGCCCTTGCCCTTGCCGCCGAGGGGTATCGTCTCCGCAGAGCGCTTCACCTTGCGCTCGCGCTTCTTCTCCAGCCGCTCCTCGGGCCCGATCATCCGCCGGCCGTAGACGGTGCGGCGGAGGATCGACACGTCCTCGATCACCACCATCATCGGATCGCCGAGCGCGATCCGGTCGCCGGAGCGCTGGCCGATGACCCGCAGCGCCTCGTCGTCGAGCGCGTAGCTGTCGGGCCCGAGCGACTCCATCCGCACCAGGACGTCGATGAAGGGATCGTCCACGTTGACGAAGACGCCGGAGCCGACGAGGCCCGTCACCCGGCCTTCGTAGATCGCGCCGACGCGATCGCGCATCAGCAAGGCGCGGTGGAGATCCATCACCTCGCGCTCGACATCCATCCCCTTGCGCTCGCACTCCGAGGCGGTCGACGCGGCGGTGCGCAGGGTCTCGATCGCCGCCTCGCCCCGGTCGATCGGATCGTTGTGGAGCACGGCGCGCAGGCCGCGGTGGACGATGATGTCCGGGTACCGACGGATCGGCGAGGTGAAGTGCAGATACGCCATCGAGGCCAGCCCGAAGTGAGCGGCGTTGTCGACCGAGTAGACCGCCTGGCGCATGGCCCGCAGCAGGAGCATGTGCAGCACCTGCTTCTGCGGGTGCGCGCTGATCTTCTTCAGGAACGTCGAGAGCTTCTTCGGATCGAGCGCGTCCGCGGTCTCGAACTTCACCCCGAGCTCGCCGCACAGGGTCGAGAAGCGATCGAGCTTGGCCTCGTCCGGCGTCCCGTGGAACCGGAAGATCGCCGGCACGTCCCGCTCCACGAGGTAGCGCGCGCAGGTCTCGTTCGCGAGGAGCATCATCTCCTCGATCAGCTGGTAGGCCTTGGAGACGCCGGGATCGTGCGTCCGCTTCTTCACGTCGATGGGCGCGCCCGTCGCCGGATCGAGGATCACCTTGGCCTCGGGCAGATCGAAATCGAGCGCGCCGCGGCGCATCCGGTGCGTGCGGAGGATGCGCGCCAGATCCCACATCACCGCGAGGTCGGCCTTCATCGCCTCGGCCTCGGGGCTCGGCTCGGGCAGCTCGGTGAAGCCAAGCGCGCGCGCCACGCCAGGATAGGTGAGCTTCGCCGCGGAGCGCATGAACCCTTCGACCACGCGGGACTCGGTGATGATGCCGTTGGCGTCGAGATCCACGATCACGCAGAGGCAGAGGCGGATGACGCCTGGCAAGAGCGAGCAGAGGTTGGATGAGAGCGCCCGCGGGAGCATCGGTATCGCCCGGTCGGGCAGATAGATGGAGTTGCCGCGCGACAGCGCCGTTCGATCCAGCGCCGTCCCGGGGCGCACATAGGTCGAGACGTCGGCGATGGCGATCCAGGCGCGGTAGGAGCCGTCCGCTTCATTGCGCACGACCCAGACCGCGTCGTCGTGATCGCGCGCGTCCTCCGGATCGATGGTGGGGAGCGGGATCCCCGTGAGATCCTCGCGCCCGACGAGGGCCTCGGGCGCCACCTCGGTCCCGTACGCCTCGGCCTCGGCCACCGCGTCGGCCGGGTGTGGCTCTTCGATCCCCTCGCGCAGAAGGATTTTCAGCACCTCGACCTTCGGATCGCCCGGCTCGCCGAGCACGACCTCGATCTCGCCCTCGGGGTTCTCGTCGGGTAGCTCGGGGAAGCGGAGGATCTTCACCACCGCTGCTGCGCCGTCGGTGCCCTTCTCGGCGCCGCGATCGAGCACGATCGGGCCGCGAATACGCACGTCGTCGGGCTCGAGCCAGGCGCTCTTGCCGCGGATGCGCAGCGTGCCGGCGACGCGCGCGGCCCGGCGCTTGCGCACGCGCACCACCACGCCTTCGACGCCGCGGCGCGAGCGCGAGACGACGCGCACCTCCACCGAGTCGCCGTGGAGCGCGCCGCCCATGGACTCCGGCGGCACGTACACGTCCGCGTCGAGGCCGGTCGCCACCACGAAGCCGAAGCCGCGCGGGTTGACGTTGAGCAGGCCCTCCACCGTCTTGCCGTGCTCTTCGCTCTGCGCGTTACCAAGGCGAAAGCGGTGCCCGGAGAGCGGGACGACGCTGCCGTCGAACGAGAGATCATCGAGCAGGCGCTGGAGCGCGATGCACGCCCCGGCGTCGAGATCGAGGCGGGTCTCGATCTCGTTGACGTGCATGGGCCGCCGCTCTTCGGCGAGCAGGCTGATGATGACCTCGCGGCGAAGCGGGGATTGAGCGGGCGAAGAGGCGGTCATTTCTCTTCGAGGTAGCACGTCTTCCGCCGTGCCCGGTGCTCGTCCGCGGGGCGAGCCGCTCAGAATCGGCCCGTCAGGAGCGCTCCGCGCGGGCTCAGGAGCAGCGTCGCCGCGGGCTTCGCCTCGACGCTCCGGCTCTTCCCCGAGGTCGCGGCGAGGACGATCGTGACCCCGCCCATCAGGATCGCGGCGCCGCCGAGTACGTCCGTGACCAGGCCGAGCGTGGCCGCCTTCGAGTGGGCCGCCTCGACGTCGGCGGCGGCGACGCCGCGCGTGCCGAGCTTCGTCTCTGCGTCGCTGTGCGCACCGAGCGCGAGGATGCCCGTCACCGCAGCGCCCGTCGCCAGCGCGCCCGTCCCGGCGAGCGAGATCCAGAGGGCCGTGCGCGCGGGCGGGGGCGGCGCCACCGGCGTTGGTGCGACGCTGGGGCGCGCGGCCGGCTCCGCTGCCACCAGATCGATCGTCACCGAAGAGGTGTCGCCGCCCGCGATCTCCACGAAGCGAGTCACCGGCGGGAGGGAGCCTTTTTGCACGGTGATCTTGCGCCGCCCCGCGCTCACCAGCAGCGGCTCCTTCAGCGGCGCCTGCCCGATCACGGTGTCGTCGAGCAGGATGTCGGCCCCCGCGGTGTTGGTCTTGATCTCGATCCGCGCGACCCGCGCGCTCAGCTTCTTGACGTCGGCCTCGACCTCGGCGCGCCGCCCGGCTTCGATCTCCGCCCCGCCTTCGACCAGGTATTTCTGGAACGAGCTCCGCGCTCCGGCGTAGTCCTGCACCTCGAACTCGGTCTGTCCGATGTTGTAGAGCGCGCGGTAATTGTGGCTGATCTCGTAGGCGCGGCGGAACTCGGCGAGCGCGGCGCGGTAGTCGCCTTCGCGGAAGAGGGCGACGCCGCGGTTGAAGTGGTCGCGCCCCTCGTCGGGCGCCTCGGCCTTGGCGCCGCTCGGCGGCGGCGCGGCCGCGGCGAGCGAGGTGATCAGGATCGAGGCGGAGACGAGGCCGGCGAGCAGCGGGGCAAGCTTCATGGTGGTCCGAGCGGGCATCAGAACGTGTCGTCGATCGGCCGCGGCTTCTTGCGGGGAGGGCCGCCAATGATTTCGCCGGGCGTGGCCGTCGGCGCGGCCGAGGGCGCCGCGCGGGGAGCGCTCGTGGCCGCAACCAGCGGGCCCGGCCGCGGCGCCACCACCACCGTTGTCGCTGCTGCTGCCGTCGGAGCAGAGCTCCCGATCGGGGCGGGTTTCAGCGCCATTTCGAGGTTCAAATCGCGATCGAACGTGACGAGCCGCTCCTCGGTCGCGAACCCGGTCGCTGTGGCGCGCAGGCGGCGCGCGAGGCTGCTCCGGGGCATCGCGCCGTGGAACGGGTTCGTCGCCAGCGCGACGTCGTCGAGGAAGAGCCGCGCCTCGGGCGGCTCAGCGGCGATCAAAAGGTTGACCGTCGCCTCGGCGACGGCGCTCGCGATCGGGCTCGCCGAGGCGAGGCTCGCGGAGGCCGGCGGGCTCGCGTCGCCGCCCGATCGCCGCGCGATCAGGACGCCCAGGATCGCCGCCACCACCGCCACCCCGCCCAGCACCGCGAGGCCGCCGCTGCGCTTCAGATCGGATCCGCTCGTCGCCGCGGGTACCGCGTCGCCGGATCTCAACGTCGAGATCGCCCCGCCGCCGGTCAGCCCGGATCGCGGCGCCGGGGTGACCGTCGTCGGCTGCTCGGCCCGCATCGAGGTCGATGCGTCGGCGATGGACGAGGACGCCGGACCCGCGGCGCTGAGCTCCTTCATGCGGGCGTCGATCAGGAGCCGGATCTTGGCGCGATCGGCGGCGAACGCCGTCTCCACCAGCGCCCCGACATCGTGCGCGCCGAGGCGCTTCGACGTCTCCAGGTAGCCCTCGAGCGCGGCGCGGAGCTCAGCCGCGGTGGCGTAACGATCGGCGGGATCGGGGGCCGTCGCCTTGTCGCAGATGCGCGCGAGCTCGTCCGGCGTCTCCGGGGCCACGTCCTTGATCTTCGGATCCTCGCCGTCGGTGCGGCGGCGCATCACCGCGATCTCCAGCTCGCCGGTGGTGAGGCGGCGGCCCGCGATCGCCTCCCAGATCATGATGCCGAGCGAGAACACGTCGGCGCGGCGATCGACGGGCTGGCCCGCGAGCTGCTCAGGCGCCGCATAGGCGACCTTGCCTTTGAAGACACCGGCGCGCGTCAGCCCCGTCGATCCCGCGGCCTTGGCGATGCCGAAGTCGACCAGCTTGACCTGGCCGTCGTAGGTCACGAAGACGTTGTGCGGGCTCACGTCGCGGTGCACGACGTTGAGCGGCGACCCATCGAAATCGCGGAGCTCGTGCGCGTAGTGCAGCCCCGCCAGCGCCTGCGCGAGCATGTGAAGGTGGAGATCGACCGGCATCGCCTTGCGGCCGACGCGGCCAAGGAGCGCCCCGAGCGACTGGCCCTCCAGGTACTCCATCACGATCACCGGGTGCTCCCCGTCGCTGCTCACCTCGTACGTCTGGGTGACGTTCGGGTGGTTCAGCCGCGCGGCGATCCGGGCCTCGTCGAGGAACATCGTGAGGAACTCGGGATCGTCCTTGAGCTCGGCGCGGAGCTCTTTGACGACGAGCAGCTTGGTCACGCCCGCGGGGCCGCGCGAGAGCGTCAGGAGCACGCGGGCCATGCCGCCCTGGCCCAGCGTCGTGATCACCTGATAGCGCGAGGACGCGGCCACCGGCTCGCGAGGAGAGAGCGAATCGGGCGGGGCTTCGGGCGACGTCATTGGTTCGGCGTGGGGGCGACCAGCTGGTAGGTGAGCGATCCGGCGCGCACCAGCGTGGTGATTTTACCGATCTCCTTGCCGCCCTGGCCGAGCGTCGCGGTGATGGTCGGCGTGCCCGGCGCCACGTTGACGAAGCCCGAGTTGCCGTCGTTGTCGGTGGCGGTCGCGCCGGGCGAGACGCCCGAGGCGATGACGTAGAAGCGTGTCTCTTTCACCGACGGGAAGATGCTGACGCTCACGCCGGGCGAGGCCTGGCCCTTGCAATCGACGGTGCGGCTGAGCACGAGGCCCGCTTGGGGATCGAGCATGACCTTGGCTCCCGCGGCGAGGGAGGCGGCGATGCCCGGCGGCACCAGCAAGACCTCGGGGTTCGTGTCGGTGTTGGTGCCGTCGATGAACGTCAGCGCCGGCATGTAGCCGGGGCCCTGGATGTCGAAATAGCCTTGAAAATCCGAGGGGATCATCGCCGAGACAAACCCGTCGGCCCCGACCGTGGGCATGCCGAGCGGGCTGTCGCAGGAAGGGTCGTACTTGCTGCAGAGCTTGACGGTGACGTTGGTCGCGGGGGCCTCCGAGACGATGTCGACGAGCTGGATCGAGGCCGTGATCATCGAGCCGCTCTTCGGCGGTTCGACGTGGCCGATGCAGCCCCACTTCGGATCGGGCTTGGTCTGACAGACGTGCTCGACGCAGACCGTGTCGGCGAACTCGGCGCCGCGGGCCGCGCAGTCAGCGTCGGCGGTGCACTGCTCGGCGTCGGTCTTCACGATGACGCTGCACCCCGTCGATGCGAGAAACATCGCGGCCAGCGCGGCTCGTGCGAGCAAGAAGCGAGAAGCGACCATGAGGCCTCATCCTACTTCGACCTCCCCGCGCGTTGCTACACCCTGGCCCGGATCAGGCGTGATCCGCGGAATCCACGGCGCTTTCGCGGACTTATCGAGCGCGGCCGCCTGTGGATTGTAACCTCGGTGCGTCGCGCGGCCGGTCGTGCGATGGATGACCGGTCATGCGCAAAGCGGTGCTCGTCATCCTGCTCCGGCTCTCTCTCGTCGTCGCGCTCTTCGCCAGCGCGGCGCTCTTCATCGAGTACCAGCCGGCCGGAGCCTCGACGTTCTGCGACGTCGGCTCCGGCTGCGCGGCGGTGCGGATGTCGCCGTACAGCCGGCTCTTCAACGTGCCGCTCCCGGTGCTCGGGCTCCTCGCGTTTGGCAGCCTCTTCGCCTTCTCGATGGCGGCGCGCAGCCGCGCTCAGCACGCCGTCGTCGCCGCGCTGTCAACGCTCGGCGCGCTCGCCGCGGGCTACCTCGTTTACCTGCAAGCGTTCGAGATCCACGCCTTCTGCAAGTGGTGCGTCCTCGCGGACACCGGCGCGTTCGTCGCCGCGCTCAGCGCCGGGCTGCTCTATGCCCACGTCGCCGGGGGCGCCGGCGGCGTCGACAAGCCCACGACGAACGAGGCCAGCCTTGGCGCGCTGCTCAACGTCCCTTCGGTCTCGCTCGCCTGGATCGGCGCGGCCCTCGTGGCCCTGGCAGCCCCGTTCCTCTGGGCCCGTTTCCCCTCGCCTCCCCGGGAGATTGCCGCGCTCGAGGTGCCGGGCAAGGTCACCATCGTTTCCTTCACCGACTTCGAGTGCCCCTATTGTCGTGGGCTCCACCCGACGCTGGAAGCGATCGCCCACCGGCACGAGGGGCAGCTCGTCATCGTCCGCAAGATGGTGCCTCTGTCCGGTCACCCGGGCGCCCTGCCCGCGGCGCTCGCCTACACGTGCGCGCCCCCGGAGAAGCGTGAAGCCATGGTGGACGCGCTCTATACCGCGCCGGTGGAGCTGCTCAATCGTCAAGGCATCCTCGCCCTCGCCGAGGCCAAGGTGGGGATGGATCGTGACGCGCTGGGTCGCTGCATGGACGCGCCGGAGACCCGGGCGCGCGTCGACGCTGACAGGGCGCTCTTCACCCAGATCCAGGGGCCGGGCCTGCCGCTCACGTACGTCAATTCCCGGCTGATCCTCGGCTTCAAGCCCGACCGCCTGAACGAGGCGGTGACCCTCGGCTTCGAGGGCCGGCCGCTCAGCCTCCCGCTCGCGTGGATGTTCGCGCTGCTGGGCGTGGTCCTCGCCGGCGCCGCCGGGATCACCCTCCGCAGGGCGAGCGAATTGCGCTAGGGTGGCCCATGTCAGAAGACAACGCCGACCTGGGTTACCCGAAGCTCCCGTTTGAATTCTTCCAGAAGCTTCCCAAGACGGACTTGCACGTCCACCTCGACGGCTCGCTCCGCCTCGAGACGATCCTCGATCTAGCGCGCCTTCACCGGGTCGAGCTCCCCACGACGGACCCCGCGGCGCTGCGCAAGGTGATGAACCTGGGCCAGAACTGCGGCTCGCTCGTCGAGTACCTCAAGGCCTTCGACGTCACCCTCCAGGTGATGCAGCACGAGGACGCGCTCTACCGCGTCGCCTACGAGCTGGCCGAGGACGCCGCCCGGGAGAACGTGCGGTACATGGAGGTGCGCTATGCGCCGATGCTCCACACCCGCCTCGGCCTCAAGATCACCAGCGTGGTCGAGGCCGTGCTCGCGGGCCTGCGCGCCGCCCACGACTCACTCGGCATCGAGAGCAACGTGATCGTCTGCGGTATCCGCAACATCTCCCCCGAGTCGAGCCTGGAGATGGCCGAGCTCGCCGTCGCCTACAAGGGCCGCGGCGTCGTCGGCTTCGACCTCGCGGGCGCGGAGAACGATCACCCGGCCAAGCACCACCGCAAGGCCTTCCAGCTCGTCCGCGACAACAACATCAACTGCACGATCCACGCGGGCGAGGCCTACGGCCCCGAGTCGATCGCCCAGGCCCTCCATGTCTGCGGCGCGCACCGCATCGGCCATGGCTGCCGCCTCCGCGAAGACGGGGATTTGCTCCACTACATCAACGATCACCGCATCCCGCTCGAGTGCTGCCCTTCCTCCAACGTGCAGACCGGCGCCGTGCGCGACCTCGCCTCGCACCCGCTCAAGCTCTACTTCAACCTCGGCCTCCGGGTGACGATCAACACCGATAACCGGCTCGTCACCGACACCACGGTCTCCCACGAGCTCTGGCACTGTCACACCCAGATGGGGATGTCGCTGCGGGACATCAAGCAGATGATCGTGGCCGGCTTCAAGAGCGCGTTCCTGCCCTTCCACATCAAGCAAGCCTATCTGCGCCGGGTGACGGAGGAGCTCGAGCACTTCACCGCCGACGGGAACATCCGCGCCCTCCCGCCGGCCGCCCCGTCGCGCCCCGCGGGCGTGGGGGACCGACGCTTCGAAGCGCCGCACGAAGCGCCGCACTCCCTCAACGTCGACAACCTCAGCTGAGCGCACTTGGGATAGGATAGCGCCCATGCGCGCGATCCTATCCCTTGGTTGCCTCTTCACCACCGCCCTCCTCGGCTGCGCCGCGGCTGCACCGCCGCCGCCGAATTGCCCCTCCCCGGAGGCGGCACCCCCGGTCGCCTCCACACCCGTGACGCCGCCTGCGGCGACGACGCCGGCAGCAAAGCCGCCTGCGCCGACGATGACGTTCGCGGAGGCCGTGAAGGACGCCGCGGTGGTCGTGCCGACCGAGGTCTCCACCCATCTTTCCCCCCTGATCGAGTCCAATCCTCGCCTCGTCTGGAAGGGCGCCGCGCCGAGCCGCAAGCTCCTCTTCGTGACCTGGACCTCGTGGGATGGCTACGATGCCTCCGTCAGCAAGTCGATCCCGCTCACGCGCGAGATGTGGGTCACGGCCGCGCCGGAGATGCAAGACTTCTGTCGCGGCCTCACCAAGGCAGCGCCGCCCGCGGGCGACGCGCTGACGCCGGCTACCGTGCTCCGCCTTGAGCAGCTCCTCGGCCTCCCGTCGGCCGGCGGCAAAGACCGCTTCGTCGAGGTCTGGGCCGATCCCGCCGACATCTTCCGCCCCTGCCCGGATCCGGAGACGACCGATCGCGAATGCGGCCTGGATTTCCCGGCCGCCAAGCGCTTCATCACCGTGAGCGACGAGCACGTGAAGTGGTTCGACAAGCTCAAGGACACCTCCTATGGAGACAAGGGCTACCCCTGGACGCGCCTCGGTTACACCTACGATTGGGGCGGCGGCGAAGGCCACGTGGGCTTGAGCGAGTATGTGATCCGGGGAGGCGCGACCGTGGAGATCAAGGCCGTGTCGAAGAACGGCGTTTACTGCCGCTGAGACTGTGAGTCCGGAGGGGTGAGACGAGAGCGCCTCGCCCTTCGCGGTCACTCAAGCTCGCTGATCGTCCGCGGCGAGATTCGTGACTTCATCCGTGATGCCGGTGGGTAGTCCCGAAGGGCTTCGGCCAACCTTGAAGAAAGAGAGAGGAAAGAGATCCGGACTTCGCTGCCCACACCCGGTCCGTGCTCGGCGCGCTGCGCCTCCGCGCGGCCCGCCCCGCCCAAAGCGCGCGCAAAGCGCGCTCAGGGCGGGGACTTGCTTGGTCTTGCTGCCCAGGGGTGCGGCTGGAGACAGGCGACGAGGATCTTCCACGCCGCTTGCTGGCCTTGCATTCATTCTGAACTGAGCGCAATCCGAACCCATTGACCGCCTACTGACTCGCGCTCCGCCTCTGTTTGGTCAGGCAAATCAAAGGTGTCTCTCAGTGTCGGGTCACGCTCGATGAGATGCTCTCGCCCGACCACGTGGTACTCCTCGTCGTCGCCGTGCGGTTTACCGCAGAGATACATCCAATCTCCGTTCTCTCTCGCGACGAGAAGCACGGGTCGACTGTTGTCAAATATGTGCGAACAAACAAATGCGGCCAGCTCGTAGCTCATCTCCCGGAAAACTCCTCTGGTGTTCGAGCTCCCTTGGCTCGATTACAGGTACGACACGATGGGACGAGGTTTTCATCCGTCGTCGGTCCGCCGCGCGAGTACGGCTGCTGATGATCGGCTTCAAACGAATTCGACCGGCCGGGCTCCTTGGTGATTTTGTCTCCACAGTACTCGCACCGCGATCTCCCTTCGGTATCTTTGCCTTTTTCAAAAGTTCGCTCTCGTTGCGCTGTCGTGGGTCGCCGCGGGCCCGTAGCCTTCCCTCCACTCCCTGACCCGCTCCGCACCGCATCTACGGTCGCTGCTCCCAGCTCCCCCAGCGGCAACACCCATCAAGGCATTCCTATAGGGTGCGAATCCTCTGCAACACCTTGAAATGATTCAATAAACCCACAATCCTGGGTGACAAATAAGGGCGATCCGGCTACGTATGAGATGCCAATCAACATACAAAACCGGAGGCCCTGGGACGGCAACGTACCAGCAAGTCACCCCGCCCGCAGCTTTTTCGTCTG
>Ga0105048_10001900_pt1 | contig 33847 bp, 24 predicted proteins | sample MAT05_FD_78382 | JGI IMG/M metagenome (GOLD analysis project Ga0105048, IMG submission 78382) | Freshwater microbial communities from Lake Fryxell liftoff mats and glacier meltwater in Antarctica - MAT-05 | ecosystem: Environmental > Aquatic > Freshwater > Ice > Liftoff microbial mat | place... | reverse complement strand
GTAGGGAATATTGCGGAATCGCGGGCTCGTCCAAAAACCGGATGGGAACGCCCAGATGTGAATTACCTTGTGGATCAACGACGCGCATTTGGCGGGCCGCCACTTGCTCGCTGCCCAGCGCCTCGTGCAGATTCAAAACCGGCGCCCAACAGCAGTCAATCGGTGCAAGAAATTCCTCCCACTGCGCAAGCGTGCGGGTTGTAAAAACCTGGCTCAAATAGGTCGTGACCGGCTCTTGCAACGCACCCGGCGGATGGCGCATGTGCTCGAGCAAATCCGCGCGCCCAAGCGCCTGAAGCAGGTTGCGCGCAAACTTAAATTCGCTGCCGCCAAGCGCGATATGACGGCCATCCTGCGTTCGATACAGCTGATACATCGCCGAGCCGCCCCACGAGCGCTCTAGCTTCACTTGCGGCGCGCGATCTTCAGCAAACACCGGCCCCAGCGCATTGGGCAGCCAAGCGAGCAGCGCATCGTGCATCGAGAGGTCGAGGTAGTCGCCGCGTCCGGTTTTTTCACGCCGCAACAGTGCCATCAAGATTCCCGAGAGCGCCATCAACGATGCCGCCATATCAGCGCTCGGCAAGTTGGGATTACATGGCTCGCCATCGGCGCCTAGATTTAAGCTAACCGTGCCGGCAAGCGCCTGAATCGCCAGATCATGCGCGGGCTTGTCGCGCCACGGCCCGCTTTGCCCAAACGCAGAAATGGAACAATAAACCAGCCTCGGAAATCGCACCGCAAGATCGGCATAGCTCAAGCCCAGACGCGCCATCACGCCTGGGCGAAAAGCCTCAACCAGTACATCAGCTTCGGCCAATAGCGCGAGCAGCGATTCCATGCCGCTCGCAGATTTCAAATCCAACACCACCGAGCGTTTGCCGCGATGGGTATTGCGAAACCACACGCTGTGCGCGCCTTGGTGCAGGCCAATATGGCGCACCGGCTCGCCATCGCCGGGTGGCTCGATCTTGATCACCTGCGCGCCATGGTCGGACATCATCATCGTGAGATGCGGTCCGGGCAAAAACATCGATAAATCGAGAACTTTCAAACCTGCAAGCTTCATCGCCTGAAGAATACTTCAGGTGATGCGCTTTAGCTGGGTCGTAAAGTGCTGGGCACTTCAGCCAATAACCGCCAGCGACGGCGCTACCTCAACACGGTTGCGCCCCGAGCGCTTGGCGCGCAGCAGCGCGGCGTCCGCGCGATCGAGCATGTTTTCCAGATCGTCAGCGTCACCGCCGAGCTGCGCGAGCCCTAAGCTGATGGTAAACGCGATGCCCTCCTGCAGCGGTGCACGCTCGACACCAATGCGCAAACGCTCAGCCACGCGTCTCGCCTGAGATAGATTGCAGTTAGGCAGCAGCACGCCGAACTCTTCGCCACCAATGCGCCCGAATAAATCACCAGGCCTGAGCTGGTTGAGACAGCACTGCACCATATGCACTAGCGCTTCGTCGCCTGCGTGGTGTCCAAAACGGTCATTGATGGATTTAAAGTGGTCGATATCAACGTACAGCGAGCAGGTCGGCTTGAGGTCGCGGCGCGCTCGCGCAATCAGTCGCGCGCCCATATCAATGAAGTGGCGACGGTTCGACAGGCCGGTTAGTGGGTCGAGGGTGGCGGCTTTGGTGAGCTGCTCCTCGAGGGTAAAATTGCGCCGCCGAGCGCGCTCAAAGAGTTCATGAAGCAGCCAGCCCGACATACTGCTGGTCAGCAAAAAAATCAGCGCGTTGAGCCGCAAAAGATGCTCCACGTCCGCAAGCATCAACGCCAACATCGGAAACGCGATGTGCCCCACTGCGGCCAGCAGTGCCATACGCCGTTGCGTCAAAAAAAGTAAGCCGGTGAGCGGCAGCACCATCAAACCCGGCAGCGCCCAGATCATGCCGCCTTCCAGCTGCAAAGCAGCAACCGTAATGGTGGTTTGCGCAAGCAGCTGGCTCAGCAAAACGTAACGATTCCACACGCCGCCGTGGGTGGGCAGGCGCGACAGCAGCACCAGCGCAAACATCACCGACGCGCCAAACATTCGCACCGCTACCGCCCGGGTGGCACCGGTCGGGTCAATCATGCGATCCCACAGACCAAACAGCAAAATCACGATGCCGACAGTCAACAGCATCGAGCGACCCGCCGGCAGCAAGCGCAAGCTTTGTACTTGCTGATAGCGCTCGTAGGCCTGCACTTGTAACGGTGGCGCAAGAATGCGCTGCCACCATGGGTGCGCAGTATCTGTCGGCGAATCTAACGAAGATCGCGTTGTCGATTCGAACAATCATCACTCCAGGCGCATAAAGGGCTGCGCATTGACGCGCGATAGGAAGCGTTAAGCAAAAACCGCGCCGTGTGCTTCAGCAACCACGCAAGCCGCACAGGACCGCTACAATCCGCGCCCCATTTCTACCCGGTCTCGACCGTTGGCTTTGAGTACGTTTGCCGCACCGCACGGAAGTGCCCTCGCCTTGGCCTTAGCCGAGCGCGCGCTGAACTCGCAACACTTGCTAGTGGTGGTCACGCGTGATTCGCATGCCGCGCATGTGCTGGAGAATGATCTTGAGATATTTCTCGAACACCGTCTGCGCGTGCTGCACGTGCCCGACTACGAAATTCTCCCTTACGACGCATTCTCGCCACATCCCGACATCATTTCGCAGCGCATTCGTGCGCTCAACGATCTGTCAGTTCTGAAACGTGGGATTTTAGTAGTACCGGTCTCCGCGCTGCTGCAACGCTTAAGCCCGCGACGATTTTTGACCGGCAACACGCTGCTGATTAAAACCGGCGATGAGGTCCATCTCGACGTTTGGCGCACGCGCTTAGAGCAAGCCGGCTACCGCGCGGTGGCACAAGTGGGCGATCCCGGCGAATTCGCGGTGCGCGGCTCACTGCTTGATTTGTATCCGATGGGAAGCCTGCTGCCTTACCGCATTGAGCTGCTCGACAACGAAGTCGACACGCTGCGCACGTTTGATCCTGAATCACAGCGCACAATCGAGAAAATCGAGCGCATCGAGCTGCTGCCAGCGCGCGAATTCCCGCTATCTGATGATGCGGTCAAAGGCTTCCGCTCGCGCTTTCGTTCGCGTTTTCCAATTGATCTAAAGCGCGTTGCGGTCTACCAGGATCTAAAAGAAGGCACGACGCCGAACGGCATCGAAAACTATCTGCCGCTGTTTTTTGAAAGTACCGAATCGCTGTTTGACTACGTTGGAACAAGTGCTGAGTTCGTTTTGCTGCCGGACGTCGACACGGCAATGAAGAATTTCTTGAAGCAAGTGGCCGAGCGTTTCGCGCAGCGCGCAGGCGACCTAGAACGACCGTTACTCGAGCCAACCGAGCTGTATCTCGCTGGCGATGAGGCGAGCTCCCTGCTCGCCCGCGCGTCACTCACGCGCATTGAAAGCGGCGTTACGTTGGGCAGCAAGGCGCCTGTATTGATCGATGCGCAGCCGGCGCCGACGTTAAAGCTCGAACGTCGTGGCGAGCAATCGGGCGACGCGCTCAAGCGCTTCGTCGAAAGCTATCCAGGCCGCGTGCTAATCGCTTGCGATTCAGCCGGTCGTCGCGAGGCGATTCTTGAGCTGCTGCGCGGTTTGAACTTAAGCGTCAGTGTGCTTAAAACCTTCAGCGAATTTAAGTCAGGCCAAGTGCGCTTGGCACTGATGGTTGCCGCGCTAGACGACGGTTTTGCATTGAATCAGCCGATGCTTGCGGTGCTCACCGAGCGCCAGCTGTATGGCGAACGCGTGCGCTTGGAGCGTAAGAAAAAGCGCGCCCAGCGCGACCCAGACGCAATCATTGCCGACCTTACCGCGCTCAGTTTGGGCTCACCGGTGGTGCATGAAGACCACGGAGTGGGCCGCTATCAAGGCATGCAAACGCTCGAAGTCGGCGGCATTCGAAGCGAATTTCTAGTGCTTGAGTACGCTCGCGGCGACAAACTCTACGTGCCGGTCGCGCAATTGCATTTGGTCAATCGCTATTCAGGCGCTGCGCCGGAACTTGCGCCACTGCACAGCCTGGGCGGCGATCAATGGGAACGCGCCAAGAAAAAAGCGCTGGAAAAAGTCCGCGATGTGGCGGCTGAGCTGCTGGAGCTGTACGCCAAACGTGAATCGCGCACCAAAGTGGCGCATCGCTTCGACGAGCAGGTCTACGAGGAGTTCGCCGCTGCGTTCCCGTTTGAGGAAACTCAAGACCAACAGGGCGCTATCCTCAACGTGATCAAAGACTTAACCGGCACCCGCGCGATGGATCGAGTGGTTTGCGGTGACGTCGGCTTTGGCAAAACGGAAGTGGCTTTGCGCGCCGCATTTGTGGTGGCACAGGGCGCGCGCCAAGTCGCGCTGCTGGTGCCCACTACCCTTCTGGCGCAGCAGCACTATCAAAACTTTCGCGACCGCCTCGCCGATTGGCCGATCCGCGTGGAGGTGATGTCGCGATTCAAATCGCCAAAGGAAATCAAAGCGGCCATTGAGGACTTGAAAAACGGCAAGATCGACGTGGTAATCGGCACGCACAAGCTGCTCAGTAGCGATGTGGCATTTCGCGATTTGGGTTTAGTGATCGTGGATGAAGAGCAGCGCTTTGGCGTGCGTCAGAAAGAGCAGCTCAAACAGCTCAAGGCCGAGGTCGACATGCTCACCCTGACCGCAACGCCGATTCCGCGCACGTTGAACATGGCGATGTCGGGACTGCGCGATTTATCGCTGATTGCCACCCCGCCGCAGCACCGCCTGGCAGTCAAAACCTTCCTCTCGGTGTGGGATTCCGCGCTAATCAAAGAAGCGCTTGAGCGCGAAATCTCACGCGGCGGACAGGTCTATTTCCTGCACAACGACGTTGACACGATCGAGAAAACCGCGCGCGAAGTAGCCGAGCTGTTCCCCGATGCGCGCGTGCGAGTCGCACACGGCCAAATGCCCGAGCGCGAGTTGGAATCGGTGATGCTGGATTTCTATCGACAGCGCTTCAACGTGCTGGTGTGCACCACCATCATCGAGTCCGGCATCGATATTCCGAGCGCCAACACCATCATCATCAATCGCGCCGATCGATTGGGGCTCGCGCAATTGCACCAGCTGCGCGGTCGCGTCGGCCGCTCACACCACCGTGCCTACGCGTATTTGCTGGTACCGGATATGAAATCCATTACCAGCGATGCCAAAAAGCGCCTGGAGGCGATTATTTCACTGGAAGACTTGGGCGCTGGGTTCACCCTCGCTACTCACGATCTGGAAATTCGCGGTGCCGGAGAATTGCTCGGCGAGGGACAAAGCGGGCAGATTCAAGAAGTCGGCTTTACCCTTTACACCGAGCTGCTGTCGCGAGCGGTGCGCGCGCTTAAATCGGGTGAGATTCCCGATGATCTTGATAAGGCGCGCGGCGCCGAAATTGATCTACACGCACCGGCGCTGCTGCCTGACGACTACATCAGCGATATCCACACGCGCTTAACGCTGTACAAGCGCATCGCCAGTGCCGCCGATCAAGAAGCGCTTGATGAGCATAAAGTTGAGCTGATCGACCGCTTTGGCCTTCTCCCGGAAGCCGCGCGCACGCTGTTTGCGATCAATGAAATCAAGCTGCGCGCAGCGCCACTGGGCGTGCGCAAACTCGACATCGGCGCGCTGGGCGGGCGCATTCAATTTAATCCCGACGCCAATTTTGATCGCGCCAAATTGATCAAGCTCATTCAGCGCGAACCAAAAGTGTTTCAAGTATCAGGCTCAGAGCGGCTAAACTTCAAAATCAACACGCCCGATGTCACACAGCGTGTGGAATTCGCAATTCGCCTGCTGGGTCAGCTTTAGCAATGCTCAAACAACTGCTCATTGGCTTGCTAGCCACATCGATGGGAATGCCGGGATCGGCAAGTGCGCAAATGCCAGCGCAAGAGCCGTCCAACGTCGAGGCGGCTCCGGTGCAAATAACGCATGTGAGCGTTGAACTGCTGGTGTTCGCACGCACCGAGAGCGCCGTGGCTTCGACCGCACTCGACGTAGCTCCCGGTTACGGCGGCCGCAGCCTGTTCGCCGCGACGGCCTCGGAAATCTCGGGTGACATCGAACGCTATACCGAATTGCCATCAAGCACGCATCGCCTGGCAAGCGCAGCCAAGCGCCTCAGCGCGACACCCGGCTACCAGCTGTTGCGGCACCTGCGTTGGGAGCAATCGCTGAGCTCGCAAGTAATCCGAATTGGCGACGATGACCTCGCAGCGCTGGTCAGCGGAACGGCTGAAGTAGCCGCGCAAGACCAGGACGCGGCGGGCCTAAGCCTGGATGTGACCTTCAAAAGCGCCGAAGGTCAATATTTCCGATTGCGACAGCGTCAGCAGATTCGTTTGGACGCACCGAGTTACTTTGACCATTCCCATTTCGGCGTGATAGCACTCGTATCGCCCGGCTACGACGCTCCGCCAAAGACAACCCCTGTGCCCTCACCATGAATACCTACCAAGAAGATCGTCGAATTGAACCGCGCTTCCCGCTGCACGGTACGGCTCGCCTAACCCGCGCGGATCAAACCTGGGACTGTCAAACGCTCGACATCTCCCTTAACGGCGTGATGGTCTCTCAGCCGCCGGGGTTTTATCTAATCCCCGGAGATCGGCTGCATCTGAAGCTGCACATGGGTGTGGATATGACCATTGAGGCCGCCGTGATGCTGGTTTACAACGACGAAGGCCGCGTCGGCTGCGAGTTCTACGATATGGATCGCGCCAGCTTTGATCGGCTCAGCCAGCTTATTAATCAGCTCTACTCAAGATAGTGTCGCGGTGATTATCAATTTGCCACGTTGGCAAGTGGCAGAAAGTGGACTGGAACGGAAGCTCGGGATTTACGGCAAATGCCCGCATCGTCTCGCCGGAACTCGCCAGCTGAAGCACTTATTAGTCAAGTCGAATTTTCGCCGCTTTTATCAGCGCTTAAGCCGTCGACTGTGCTCTGAGTTGGGTATTACCCGCGATCTCTTGCGGCATCACCGCCTCCCCCACCATTCAGAAACGCCCTATCTGGAGCGAGTGGACCCGAGCGCAGCGCGTACGATCTTTCTTCACCCCAGAGTCTGCGCGGCTACGCGCCTACTGTGCGCCAGCGCCCTCAAAGATGGCTTATCACTTGAAATCATCTCGGGATATCGCAGCTACTCGCGGCAGGCCGAGTTGATTAAAGCCAAACTACAGACAGGCCTGAAAATCGGTCAAGTACTGGCGATTAGCGCAGCCCCCGGACACAGTGAACACCACAGCGGGCGCGCCATTGACTTCAATCAGACGGGCGAATCGCCTCTAATTGAAGATTTCGCAAGAACCGAATCATTCACCTGGTTATGCACCAATGCCGAACAATTCGGCTTCGTGCTCTCGTACCCCGAAAACAACGCCAACAACATTGCTTTCGAGCCTTGGCATTGGATGTTTACGGGAAACAAAAACTAATTCCAGCAGCCTGCAGTGGTTGGGGTTCGCGCGCCGGATTGATTAATCCCAAGATTACCGCACTTATCATAAACCTGGTCACCAGAGGGCACGGCTTGCAACGTATAGGCATTGGCGGTAGCTGCTGCGGTCAATGAAATGGCGTACAGCGGCGTGCCGTCACGCGGCGAGTTAGCGAGTGCGGCCGGAATGGTGTAGCCCACGTAGGTATTGTTGACCGTGTAGAACCGCTCCATGATTTGCGTGATCTCCTGAATATCCGCTTTCGCCTGCGCGCGACGCGTCTTGCGAACTTGATCGTTGTATGCGGGCACTGCAATTGAAACAAGAATGCCCATCACCACAACTGCAATCATCAGCTCGATTAGGGTGAAACCAGCTTGCTTTTTCGATGAACGCACGATTCTCACCTAGTAATAATTGTTTTTGAATTTCCTGAAGCGATGTGCAGCGGGAAAGCCGCACATCGCATCTATTTGCTGCTTACCTAAGCTGCCGCCAAGACTGACGACCACGCACAGTCTTAATCGGTGGGATAGCCACTCCACCCAGCGTCGCACCGCCATCGTTGATCAAGACATAATCTTGCGGGACTTCTGAATCAGATGGTGAGCCAATAATTGTTGGTTGAGCTGGTGGCGTTCCTGATGGAAGAGGTAAGCCCACACCCCCAGCAGTCCCATCGAGCAGTCCACCTGTCCCAGATAACGCTCCCTGCACCAAAAGGTAGCCGCCCGCGGACGGGTCGCATTCAGAGCCCGAAGGGATGAACGTTGAATAGAAGAAGAAGCCACCGCGCGCTACCGCTCCAGAAACCACGCGTTCTCCAACGATATTCAGATCGCTGAACCAACCGCGCGAAAACCGATAGTCGACCGTGTTCTCCGATACTCGACGCCCACCGGCCACCTCTGAAAGCGTTTGACCAACCAGCAATGGCGGAGTGGTGGCGTAGGGTCGAGAGGCGATGTTTTCCGATGCACCTAGCGCAAGCGTTGATGGAGTAAATCTGCGGTCGTGAAGTGCATAGAAGGACTCGATTTTCTCTGCCTGAACGCTGGAGTCACCCACCGCGAAGTAGCGCCCGGTGCCAAAGCCCACAATGACGCCACCAAGTGGATGCGCAACCACCTCGGGCGATGCCGTTATTTGCTGACGACGTGCTAACCGAACTGGCGTGGCCGAAGCGGGCATGATCGCGGTGTAGAGCGGACCGGCAACAGCTGACGCGCCGAAAGTAGAAACACCCCAGTTCGCCACATTGGTCGAACTTACGTCAAATTTCCACATATTACCGTGAAGATCACCGCCGTAGACGACGTCGCCGCTTCGATCAAACTCAAGCGGAGCAAGCCTCGTCGTTTCGCCAACGCCGCCCCGCGTTACGCCTGAGGTATCAATTACAGCGACCGTCCCGATCCCATTGGGCCGGCCACTGGGATCAATAACCGTAGGCAAGCTACCCACTCCCGTATCGATTTTCCTAATCAGAGCGCCCGTTTCGAGATCAACAATAAACAGGAAACCGCGTTGATTATCGGAGTTGTAGCCGTTTCCGAAAATAGCGACCCAGCGCGTTTTATTGCCAATTAAGGCAATTCGCGGTTGTCCTATGGTCGCACCCAAGTCCGGATCAGTAAACTCCCACATCGCACTACTTGCCGACATCGTTGTGGGACTGGTGATATCAATGGCAAACACGCTTCGACCGCCAGCGCCAGTCGAACCTATCGCCACCGTCTTCCAAGCGCCGCCTAAGTAGGCATCCCCAATCGTTGGGATGCCATCGACGTAGAATCGGTGGCTATAGCCGGTTAGTGAGAGTGCAGCCATGTTGGGCAAGACTGCTCTCGGCACATACGCAAATAGTTCAGTCCCACCGGCTGCTCCACCTTCCGCATTTAGCACGCGGTACATTCCGTCATTCGATCCTACAACCAAAACGGAGGGTCGACCGGGTACGGCGAGCGTGCCTTGTTTGACGGTGGCTAAATAAGTGTTGTACGTGGTGCCCCCAACGATTCCAGGCCGTGAGTAGCCAAAATCTTGCTTCGCCGATACCGCAGGGCTGGAATTAATAACATCGCCAAACGCTTTTGAGCGCCGACGATAGCCCGTGCTTCCGTCCAGCGCTTCACCACGCAAATTGTTCACCTGAGCAATCCGGTCTGCCACAGTTCCTGCTCCAGTTCCGACAAACAGAGCTTGATCCGCAACGGTCATAGAACCGTAGTTGAATTCGCGCACCGCGTTGTCTAACGAGCGGTAAAAGATTTTTCTGGCTGAAGGAACCGGCAGCCTTGCAGCAGCGCTCCACGCTTGAGTGCCAAGGCGACCATTGCGCTCGATGCCTACTGCGACCACATCACCTGTCCAATCGCGAGCGTCGTAGGACGCGAGATAAGCCAAGCTGCCGACGTCGATACGCGTTGAGTTTGTCGCAACAGCACCAGCTGGGGCCGAACGATCAAGGATCAGCTGAAATGCTGCGCGCAGCCGTTGCTTTAAGGTCAGCGCATTGGTCACAAGGAAATAATTGTCCGGCGTACCGTCCGCATTTTCATCCCACTCGCGGCCCTGCGGAATTCGGTCCCCTCGAATCTCAGTGCCGCCCGAAAATGCCTTGTTGTCGGTGAAACCACCAAACTTGGCTGCATACCAAAGAGGGTCTTTGAGTAGGGAAGCGTTTGTTCCCGCCGTGCCGGGCGTAAAAGTGCGCGTCGCGCTGGTCGGCAACAGTGCACCGCTCGCAATAACCGGACAGCTTACTAATGGCGTTGCCGTGTCACATGCACCCGCCGCGAGGCCGGGCGGAGTGTCGAACTTGTAGCGGGCATAGCCCGTGGAACCGGCGGATGGTCGCTTGCCACCCTCGTCGACAATTTCCAGATAAACGCCGTCTTGCGTAGTTCCGGAAATAACATACCCCATATGATGTACGACACTCCCCGCCTCATACTCAGTAGCGAGATTAACCACCAACGTGTTAGCCGCAGTCACCGAGATCTCATAGCGGACAATGGCATCCATATCGTGGTCGTTACCTTGCTCAACGTCCTCATAATTAATTCTGAAGACACCGTACGGACGACCGCCGTTAACTGCCGGCACGGTCGGTTGCCCAGGAACGTTGACAAGCGCTTCTATGTAGAAGTCAACAATTGTATTTGTGGGTCTAAAATTCGCGTCTTGAGGAATTCTAAAGTTTCCGGTGTTTCCCGTATGCGCAACCGATTTCGCAAAAGGAATCAACGTAACTACTCGGCCATCAACAGGAAATTCAATGCGTGGCAAGGGGGAGGCCAATGCGACCGAAAACGTCTGAATATTCTGTTGACCCGCAATGGGATTGACATCACGCGTCAGCCCGTAATAAGAGGTGGCGGCGACATAGAAATTACCCTCTTTTGTCGGCTCCTCAGGGGCCAATCCGCGTATGTTGCTAAAACTAGACGCTGCCTTTGGGGTCGGCGCCCCGTCATTAATGATCGCATTTTCCCCAATGAAAATATTCTTTGAAGTTGCCCCGAACTCCATAGTCCAAATATTATTGGCGAGGGTCCCAGCGTCAAGATTAGTCACTTCCGTTCGATCAGTCGAACTTGGCGACGGCGGACTGCCGTAGATCCCACTGGGCACTTGGCTGTCGTAAGACGGATTGATGTCGCTGATGACGGTGTTGAATGGCTTTGCGCAGGTCCTATAGCCCAATCCACCAGGAGTCGGCGCATAGGGATCTTTCCAGCCGGCTTGGATAAGCCCTAACGTATTATCCACTGAGGTACCCAGGGGATAATTATAAATCGCGCCACCCGGAGCTCCTGAAAAATAACGCAGCGATTCGTACACCATTTCACCGATTGGGTTACCCCAGTCTTTGCACTCACCGCCAACTATTGCCCGAAAACCAATGCCTCCGCAGTCATTATAATTACTATTATTATTCCGGTTCGTTCCTGGGTATCCGACGATACGCAACTTGTCGATCTGACTCACTATTCCAGTAATGCTCTGAAATACGCCATTGGTGCTATTTACCTCATCCTGAAAGCTCGAAACATTTTTACGCAAGACACCGCCTTCCGTGTTCTTCGTAAAACTTCCCATCAGCAGCCCAAACATCATTTGGTTATTTTCACCAAATTCATGTAGGAGGCCAGTCGGCTTGTAGTTACCATTCGGATAAAGTTTGCAATCGGAATCAATTAGCGCGGCTGAAGTGCAAACCTCGACCCTCACCATTCGCTCAATAAACCTTGACTCCGGAATCGTTCGTTCCCACCGGAGGCGATAGCCATCGCCGCCCTGAGTCTCTTGCATGCGCAGTTCAATCGGGACAAAGCCCGTTGTCGTCGCCGTGTACGAACCCGCTAGGCTTGAACCATCGCTATGTTGGATTGGGCAATCTCCGCCAGCGCAAAATCCATGCCCGCCGTACCAGCCGGCAACCCTCGCGCCACCTATCCTGACCTCTACTGCGTCATCTCCGTCAACTGCAAACCGGTAGCTCACTCCGCTATCTACCCGAAGCAGGCCTTCGACACGCAGCAAATAGTTGTTATTGCGCCCCGCCACAATCGAACCATCACCATCTTGATCGCCGGTCCACAAATCAGTCCTCGCCGCAGTGCCTTCGGGGGTGTTTAGACCCGTCTCGGCTACCCAAGTCGCAAGCTCGACCTCGTCATCCGGATGGCCATTTGGATAAAGAACCCGCGTATCCCACTGCCGTGCTATCAACCCGGAGAACTCGCTAGCCGGAACCTGAATGAAAGCGGCTGCCGCCGCGGCAACTTCGCAGGGTCCGCGCCCGCCACCATTTCCGCTCGGCACACAGTTATCGCCAGCTACCGGCCCCTCAATCGAGACCCAGTTCCAAATTCGAAGACCCGAGTTAGGCAGGATTCGAAGCCTAGGGTTGGTCAGGTCATCATTCATACTGGCATTCGCGAACAGATGCCGCTTGCCCACCACAGGCAATGTCAGTGGCGCGTATTGGCGGATATCGTACCCATCACGCGCGATACCCTGATATTCCTTACCCCAGCTGTGCCCGTCCTGAGGAATCCGTTCGCGTTCGAGTACCGTGCGGGTCGCTGTGTCGATAGAGCGCGTACCGCCATAAAGCACCTTCTTCAGTGCATCAATTCGCGATGTCGTCAAATAGTTAAGGAAGTCGCCACTCCATTCATTAGTGCCACCGCAACGTTTGTTGGCAGTGACGCGAGTGGGTGCGTAAATATTATCAGCGCCATAGACATAGCACTTGTATGAATCAAAGAGGCCAAAATAGTCGACCTTTCGGGAGCCGAATACGGCAATATCCCCTTTGTAGCCAATGTCCAACTCGCCGTCGCCATTCAGGTCAGAAGAGTCGTTATAGGCCTCGTAATAGAGTTTGTGATCGCGACCCATTACCAGCATATTCAGCGGCGGCTGTGGAGTTGCGACGAACAGCGGCGACTGCGAAATAACCAGTGGTCCTGGTTCTGCAAGCTGAGCCGACGCATTAGAAGAATACCCACCCATCGCGCAGGCGAGTGCGGTGGCGAGTGCGACGGTGGACCTGGAAAATAGTGTGTTCATTACAAACTCCTCGAAAGCGCTTTGGATGCTTCTGTCTTAAGGAACGGAATTACTTAAGGAACGAAAATTTCTTGCGTTACCGCAGTGCCGCGGCGATCTGCGGAACCAGCAGACACGCCAATACCCGTTGCTCGAATCACAACAAGGGTAGCGGTGGTATTTACTTGCAACGATGTGAAGCCAAGAGCTAAATCGACACGTTCAGCATCCAGGTTTGATGCGCTCGGTGGTGAAGTTCCAAGCCACGACGATGCGGGGTCGGTATAGGTGACTTCTTCCTGAACTTGTGCCGCGAGCCGAATATCAAGTTCTGCCCTGCGACCCGAAAGGGTGTCAGCTGAATACACCTTTATGAGTGGCAACTGCCCTTCCGCATTCTCAAAGGCCTGAGTCTGCAAGAGAAAATTACTGGCCATACGCTCCTGCATTAGGCTCCCCTGTGAACTACTCACGGCAAGCAGTGTCAGCAGAATCAAAACCATCATGCCTATAAATAGGACCGCACCTGACTCGTTACGCTTATATCGATACATTTTTTTTCTGCCTGGCTTAGATTGTTCACGCCTTACAGCGCTGTGGGCAACGCGCGCTGCGCCATTTGATTTCTCGGCTGAACGACAATTTCATACACTTGCCGGAGCCGCCGGTCATCTTGCGGATTGATTTGCACGGATGCGACAGTCGCGTTAGGCACGGCCAAAGTGCGGCCCGTGTTGCGTCCTAATTCGTAGGTTTGCGTATCTAAGTCTGTTCTGACCTCAGTTGGGCTACGCAGAAGCAGACTGATCTTTACGCTTCTTACGTTACGCCAGCGTCGATCAATATCAACTGGGTTCGGATACAACGGGTTAACAGCACGCAGGTCGTTCATTCCATCAAAAGCGACATTTGCAATATTTGTCGCGGTTACAAAATTGTCGGCGCCTTCGCGGTAATAAAGTTGATCACGTGCAGGAGCGGTTGCCGGAACGCCGGGTACGGGAGCCGCCGTAGGAGTGCCATAAAGTATTTGCATACTCTCCACACCCTCGACGAGTTCGTCGCGCACTACCTGCATTACGCCCGCGGCATTTGGACTCAGCGCGGCGCGAAATAGGCTAGGTTCGCCACTCGCGCCTACGCCGATGTAATAAGCGGCAACATTCATTGTCGAGAGGTAAGTGACTCCGCCGGAGCTTCCATAATTCTCCTCACCTGTCCAAGGCCGGTTCAAATTTCGCGGCTGCGGCGCATCAACTGTGAAAGAATTAATTCTTTGGCCAAGGAAAACTGTCGTCTTGGAGCAATCGGACGCTGCGTACACAGCGCCTTCTGCAAGAAAGTCGTTCGGCACAGCGGGCAGGTTATGAAGAATGACCCTAGGCGTGGTTACCATTGATAACGCCGCTGGCGGCTCCGTCCCTGTGCCTGGAAACCCGGCATTAATTACGGCAAGCGGGGCTTGCGAGTAGCGCACGATTAATACGTCTGTCCCAATCACCACGCTTCCATTCAATACCGGCGTATTGGGCAGTGAGGGCGTCCATGAGGCGGCAGCGGCATCAACCGTCGCAGGCGCTGAGAATGGGATGGTGTACACGCCTGCGCCTGCCGCGGACGGGGCGGTAGCCGAGGCTGTGTATTCGTAGCCTCGAATGCCGGCGCTCATTTGCGCGCCGAACAATAGGGGATCTGCGGTGGCTGCGATGTAGTTCAACACAGGCTCGGTTCGAATGCTGCTTGTCGTAAATGAGGTCAAACTTCCGCAGCCAATCACGCCGGAGAGGCGAATTTCCCTCGAAAGAGCACCGGTCGCAAATCGAGCATTTTCTTGAACCCGCGACAGACCGTCCTGCATGTTATAGGTGGCTTTAGTGCCTGCGAAGATCTCGACGATACCGAGCATTAGAAAGACGCCCAACACTAGCGCGATCATCAGCTCAATCAATGACATGCCGCGATTTGCGCTCGCTGCGCTGTTTAGTCCGTGAGTTTTGTCGTTCATATCTGCGTCTCCAGCACGAAATCGCTATCCGCGCCTTCGGCAAAGCGATCAGTCAGACGACTATCGGAAAGCCGCACAACAATTCGCACGTTCTCAACCTGTATTGCGCGACCAGCGAACGTGCGGTTTGCGGCCGTCACTGCTATCGAAAATTGCGCGGTGGGCAGTACTTTCAGTAATTGCTCATTGAAGGTTTGCAGCTGCATACGAATGACAGGATTGCCGCTGGGAATCGCAGCAGCGAGGGCTTTGTTGTAGTTCGCCAAGTTGCTAGTTACAACACCAGCAGGGGAAACATTCACGCGATTAGAGCGAATTGAGTCGGTGAGCTGCTGACCCAGTAAGGTTGCCTGCGTTCTAAAATTCGCGCTCTGGTTGGTTTGGATTGAAACCCCTTGAAGAGCCGCCATTCCAAGCAATCCAAGTGAAAGCACCACAACTGCAATCAGAACCTCGATCATCGTGACGCCGCGCTGATTGCTCTTTGAATGACTATTTTTAAGACTGATCGGCATTGGCGTTCTCATGTGCAGGCCACGCGGGTGATTTGCACACGGCCTGTGCGGGCTATCGAGAAATTCCGGCTTTGGGTCCCTCGACAGGAGGGAATGGATAAGTTGAAGTTAATGGCGGCGGCGCTATCAACCGCGCCGGTTGCGAGATATCGCACAAAAGTAGGTGGACCAGTAAACGCAATCCCGCCATCAGCGCTCTGAAAAGCTCGAATCACTGCCTCGGCTGGGTTCGCTCTTACGCCATCGCGATTCTGATCAACAAAAACAATGAACCCATTCGCCCAAGTAGCGGCAGCGCCACAGGTTTCGCCATCGGAACTGCCACAGATCGCGGTTGGCACGGTCAACTTAACGGCCTCACTGCGAGCCAGCATAAATGCCATCGAAAGCTCGTTGGCTTGCGTGGTGACGCGATTGTTTTGGATTGCCTCACGGAAGCTGGGCAGCGCGGCGGCCAGAACAATCCCCAGCACCAAAAGCGTGACCATCAGTTCGATCAGGGTGAAGCCTTTATTCCTGTGCAACATGGTGGGCTCTCATGAATTCGCATTCGCACCATAGTCAGCACGCACGCACCGCGCAATAGCAATAGGCTTGAGGGTAGCTTTATCGCAAGCAATCGCCCGACAAACGGTGCGATTGCCTACACTCAGCAGCCCTGATTTGGCTTCAATCCGCATGCAACTGACCCCGCTTACTGCGCTTTCGCCCACCGATGGTCGCTATGCGGATCGCTTGTTGGCGTTGCGCCCGATATTTTCTGAGTACGGTTTGATCCGGCGGCGGCTGCTGGTAGAGGTGCGCTGGCTTGAAGCGTTAGCAGAAGCTCCAGGCGTTGTGGAAGTGCCTAATTTACGGCCGGATGCGTTGAACTTTTTGACGGCACTTGAAGCGCATTTCGGAGAGGCCGATGCGCTCGCGATAAAGACGATTGAGAAAACAACCAATCACGATGTGAAGGCGGTTGAGTATTTTTTGAAGGCTAAGCTCGACGCGCATCCGGAGTTGCTCAAGGTCAAGGAATTTGTCCACTTCGCGTTGACCTCTGAGGATGTGAATAATCTCAGCTATGCGCTGATGTTGAAGGACGCGCGCGAGAGGGTGCTACTGCCGCAGCTCGATCATTTGGTGGCAAGCCTTAAGCACTTAAGCTTGGCGCATGCCGAGGTGCCAATGCTGGCGCGAACGCATGGTCAAACTGCCTCGCCGACAACGGTGGGCAAGGAACTCGCGAACGTGGTGGCGCGCTTGCAATCCCAGCGCGATCAAGTTGTGCGCGTGGCCATTCGCGGCAAACTCAACGGCGCGGTGGGCAATTTCAACGCGCATGCGATTGCCTATCCAGAGGTCGATTGGCCTGCGCTAGCGCGGCGTTTTGTCGAGCGCTTAGGCCTTCATTACGCGCCACTGACCACGCAGATCGAGCCGCACGATTACATGGCGGAGCTGTTTGATGCGATGACGCGCACCCACACCATTTTGTTGGATCTCTGTCGGGATATGTGGGGCTATATCTCGCTGGGCTATTTCAAGCAGTCCACCGTGGCCGGTGAGGTGGGCTCAAGCACGATGCCACACAAGGTCAATCCAATTGATTTTGAAAACGCTGAGGGCAACTTTGGCATCGCCAACGCCCTTTTGACTCATTTTTCGCAGAAGTTACCGATCTCGCGCTGGCAGCGCGATCTGACCGATTCGACCGTGCAACGCGCTATCGGCACGGCATTCGGGCACGCGCTGATCGGCTATCAATCACTGCTCAAGGGTTTGAGCAAGCTGGCGATTAATGAAGTGCGACTAATGGCCGATCTTGAGCAATCCTGGGAGGTTCTTGCTGAGGCGATCCAGACGGTGATGCGCCGCTACGGCTTGCCGAATCCTTATGAGCGATTAAAGGAGCTCACCCGCGGCGTGGGCATGACCGAGCAGCGACTGCGCGAGTTTATTGGAACGCTGGAATTACCCGAAGATGCCAGGCAGCGCTTGCTTGCCTTGACGCCAGCGAGCTACGTGGGTTTGGCCGCCAAACTAGCGCGTGAGATCAACTAATGCAGCTCGATATTGACGATTTTTTGGCCAACTACTGGCAGCGCAAGCCCAAGCTGATTCGGCAAGCGTGGCCGAATTTTTCGCCGCCCGTGGATGGCGATGACTTGGCCGGATTGGCCTGTGAGCCCGTCTGCCCCGCGCGCTTGGTTTTGTACGATCGGGCAAACGATGCTTGGTCGGTAGAAAACGGTCCTTTTCAAGATGAACGCTTCGCCACTTTGCCGGCGCAGGACTGGACCTTGCTGGTCCAAGACGTTGATAAAATGATCGATTCAGTCGGCGCGCTGCTCGATCACTTTCGCTTTTTGCCGGCGTGGCGGATTGACGATGTGATGGTGTCGTATGCCGCGCCGGGCGGCTCGGTTGGCGCGCATGTCGATGATTACGATGTGTTTTTGCTGCAAGGCCAAGGCCAGCGCCGTTGGCAAATCTCGACCGCACCAGACGCTAATTTGGCCATCAAGCCGAATGTTGAGCTCAAGGCGCTGGCGCAATTCGAGGCAACGGATGAATGGCTGCTTGAGCCGGGCGATATGCTGTATTTGCCGCCGGGCATCCCGCACCACGGCGTGGCGGAGAATGGTGAATGCACCACGTTTTCGATTGGCTTGCGTGCGCCGAGCGCGGCTGAGCTGGTGCTCGATCTCGCCGACCATTTGAGCGAGCGCGAGCCGGCGAAGCTGCGTTTTCGGGATCCGTTGTTTGGGCCGGTTGCCTCCACAGGTCTCATTGATCCGTCCAGTTTTCAAGCTTTGGATGACTTGATCTTGGGAGCATCGCGCTTGAGTAGTGATGAACGAGAGCGCTGGTTTGGGCGCTACATCACCCGCTATCGTTTGAACGCCGAGCCGGTGCCGCGCGCTACAGGACTGCGCCCGCAAAAGTTCATTGAGAAGATTAACGCCGGGCGCGCGCTGCTGCGCAATCCCTACAGCCGCATGGCCTATCGCCCGACGGCGGCTGGCGCGGAGCTGTATGTGTGTGGCGAGATGCTAGAAGCGCCGCTTTGGTTGGCGCGCACGCTCGCCGATCAGCGCTTGCTTAATGCTGAAGATTTGCGCCCGGTGCTCAACGATGCGGCTTCGCTTGCTCTTCTGCTTAGCTTGTTTAATCTCGGCCATTACGAGTGGTCCAAATGATTGACGATCGATATTTTCTTGAATTCGCCGATTTCAAGCGCGACCAGGCTGATCTGCGCCTGATTCGAACGCATGTTTTTGTGGTCGAACAGGCCGTCCCTGAAGACCTCGAATGGGACGACGATGACGAGCGCTGCGATCACGTTTTAGCGCGTGATCGCAGTAACGCGCCGATCGCAACGGGGCGTGTATCACCCGAGGGGAAGATTGGTCGAATGGCAGTGCTTGCAGCATGGCGCGGCCAAGGCGTAGGCGCCGCGGTGTTGCGCTCATTAATCGAGCGTGCGCGCGAGCGCGGACTCAGTGAGGTGCATTTGCACGCGCAAACCCACGCCAAGAAGTTTTATCTCGACGCCGGTTTCCGGCCGTTTGGCGCGGAATTTGACGAAGCTGGTATCGCCCACGTCGCGATGACCCGCGTGATCGCGGCGCCCGAGAGCCTTAAATCGCCGAAATCGGTGGTCAGCGCGCGCAGGACCGAACCCCTGCTCGCGCAGTCGGCCAGTGAGTTGATCCACTTAAGCGTCTTGGTCATTGCCAATGCGCGCCGCGAGTTGTGCATCTATTCGCGCGACTTGGATAAAGCGGTATTCAATCAAGCCGCAACGCTTGAGGCTCTGAAACAGTTTGCCTTGCAATATCGGCCGCGCAATCGCCTGCGCATTCTGGTTCAAGATCCAACTGATGCGGTGAAATCTGGGCACCGTTTGATTGCACTCATGCAGCGCCTACCGTCGATTATTTCGATCCGCGTGCCGCAGGACGACGACCTCAACTATGCCAGTGCATTTATCGTCAGCGAAACCAGCGCGTACCTGTTCCGCGAGTCGGCCGAGCGCTTTAACGCGCGTGGCGATCTTGAAGATGGGGTTGAAGCGGCACGTTTGCGACGCTATTTCGAGCAGGTCTGGGAGCGCGCCAGTGAGCACCCTGATTTGCGACGGCTTGGTATCTAGATCAAGCCCGCAGATTCGATCACTGCACTATACTTTGCCCACTTTTTTAGCGCCGATTGCGAAGTTCCGCACGGCGATCAATTGCCCAAGACGGGCGTTTTAGGTGTAGCGCGTGAGCTCTGATTTGGCCGACCGGTATCAATCTTCTTTCTTGTCGGGCGCGAACGCCCAGTATGTAGAAGACCTTTACGAAGCCTATTTGGCCAATCCAAATTCGGTAAGCGCTGATTGGCAAGCCGTGTTCGCCGGGCGCCCAGAGACCCCGCACGGCCCGATCATTGAGCGGTTTAAGGCAATGGGTGCACAGCCGCTGAGCCAAAAAGTCAGCGCGCTTGCGTCCGGCGGCGCTGGCCTCACAGATGTTGCTGCCGAAAAACAGGCGGCGGTTTCTAAACTGATCAACGCCTTTCGCGCACGCGGGCACGAAGCGGCGACCCTTGATCCGCTCGGCATGAACAACCAGCCGCCAAATGCTGACCTGGATCCGGTCACCCATGGTTTGGATGCAGCCGATTTACAGACTGAATTCAACACCCTGCCGATGGCTGCGCCGTCGCGCATGACGCTCAGCGCGATCGTCCAGTTGCTCAACTTGAGCTATACCGGAAGCATCGGCTGCGAGTACATGCACATTACTGAAACCGCCGAGCGGCGCTGGATTCAAGAGCGCATCGAGCGTGCCGCGGGACAGTTCGGGCTCAGCACCTCAGAGCGTCTAAATTTGCTCAAAGCGTTAACCGAAGCCGAAGGCCTTGAGCGCTATCTCGGCACCAAGTACGTCGGCCAAAAGCGCTTTTCACTTGAAGGTGGCGACGCGCTGATTCCGTTAGTGCGCGAGCTGATCGAACGCGCTGCCAGCCACGGCACGCAGGAAGTGGCTATTGGCATGGCGCATCGCGGGCGTCTTAATGTATTGGTTAACATTTTGGGCAAAGCGCCGCGCGAGCTGTTTGATGAATTTGAAGGCAAGCACCACGCCGCCGATTCCGAGCACTCCGGTGACGTCAAATATCACCTGGGATTTTCATCTGATGTTTCCACCCAAGCGGGCTCGGTTCACCTTGCTCTGGGTTTTAATCCCTCACATTTAGAGATCATCGCGCCGGTAATGGCGGGTTCGGTGCGCGCGCGCCAAACGCGCCGCAACGATGTCGGGGGCGACCAAGTGGTGCCGGTGTTGATGCATGGCGACGCGGCGTTTTGCGGCCAAGGCGTGGTGATGGAGACATTCAATATGTCCCAGGCGCGCGGCTTTATGGTCGGCGGGACGATCCATGTGGTGATCAACAATCAAGTGGGTTTCACCATTTCTAATCCGGCCGACGCGCGTTCAACGCGCTACTGCACGGACGTCGCCAAAGTGGTGCAGGCGCCGATTTTTCACGTCAACAGCGATGATCCGGAAGCCGTGGTATTCGTCGCTCGGATGGCGGCTGAATTCCGTCGGGAATTCAAAAAAGACGTGGTCATCGACTTAGTGTGCTATCGCCGCCACGGCCACAACGAAGCCGACGAGCCGGCGGCCACGCAGCCGCTGATGTATCAAGTGATCCGCGCGCGCAAAACCGTGCGCGAAACCTATGGCGCAACGCTGGTGCAGGCCGGCTTGATCAGCATTGAAGAAGTTGCGGCTCTCGCCAACGGCTACCGCGATGCCCTCGACCAGGGACGCCCAGTCGCCAAAGTGGCCGAGGATCCGGTGCGCGGTGAATTTGCAACCGATTGGACGCCACATATTGGTCAAGCCAACGGTAAGCCAATCACCAAAGTTTCGCGGGAGCAGTTAGATGCCATATCGCTGCGTCTCAACGAGGTAATCAGCCCAATTGCGCTGCATCCGCGCGTTGCCAAGATTATTGATGACCGGCGCAAGATGGGGATCGGTGAACTCAAGCTAGATTGGGGATTCGCCGAAACCTACGCCTATGCAAGCTTGCTCAATGATGGCTATCAGGTACGCATCGTCGGCCAGGACTCTGGACGCGGCACTTTCTTTCATCGGCATGCCGTGCTGCACGATCAGAAAACCGGCGTGGCGTTCGCGCCGCTTTCCGCATTTGCACCGCGCCCGCACCAGTTTTCAGTGGTCGATTCGCTGCTATCGGAAGAAGCGGTGATGGCCTTTGAATATGGCTACTCGACCGCTGAACCGCGCGCCCTGGTGATCTGGGAGGGCCAGTTCGGCGATTTCGCGAACGGCGCGCAGGTGGTGATCGATCAGTTCTTGTCGTCGGGTGAAAGTAAATGGGAGCGCCTTTGCGGGTTGGTGCTGTTTTTACCGCATGGCTATGAAGGCCAAGGCCCAGAGCATTCCTCCGCGCGCCTGGAGCGCTTTATGCAGCTCTGCGCGACCAACAATATGCAGGTTTGCACACCCACCACGCCCGCGCAGATGTTTCATATGCTGCGCCGCCAGATGCTTGCGCCAACGCGCAAACCGCTGATCGTGATGACCCCAAAATCGATGCTGCGTTTAGACGTCTCAACCTCGACCCTAGACGACCTGGCAAACGGTGAATTTCAAACGCTGATCAGCGACCAACATGCCGATGCAAGCGTGGTACAGCGCGCGGTAGTATGTGGCGGCAAGGTCTACTACGACCTAGCCAAGGAATTGAGCACCCGCGACGCGAACAACATTGCGCTCATTCGTATCGAGCAGCTCTATCCCTTCCCGAAAGAGGCGCTTGATGCAGAATTACAGCGTTTCCCGCAGCTTTCAGAATTGGTGTGGTGCCAGGAAGAACCCGCCAACCAGGGTGCCTGGTTGTTCATCCGCGATTCGCTACAGCGCGCTTTGCAATCCGGGAAACAGCGCCTGCGCTACGCCGGCCGCGACGCGTCCGCATCACCCGCGGTCGGGCATTTATCAGACCACATCGCCCAACAAAAAGATCTGATCAACCGAGCACTCACGTTAGTGCCGGTCAAAGCAACCGAGCCCTCACCTGCATCTGTCGGTTAGAGCGCAACTACCAAACATTTAAACGATCACTGGAAACCTATGGCCAACATTGAAGTCAAAGTCCCTCCCCTGCCCGAATCGGTTTCCGACGCAACTGTCGCTACATGGCACAAAAAGCCTGGGGAATCCGTCAAGCGCGACGAAAATTTGGTCGATCTAGAAACCGACAAGGTGGTGCTTGAAGTGCCCGCACCGTGCGATGGCGTGCTGATTTCGATCGCACAGCAGAGCGGTGCCACCGTGGCTAGCAACGAGCTGCTCGGCACCATTGAGGAAGGCGCTGTGAGCAACGCAAGCCCGGCAAGTGCAAGCGTTGTACCGCTAGCGGCCGTACCCGCAGCAGCCGCTGCACCCGTGGCTTCGAGCAATCCGGACATGGGCCCTGCCGCGCGCCGGATGGTCGCTGAGAACAATCTCGGCAGCGCGCCGATCAGCGGCAGCGGGCGCCACGATCAAGTCACCAAAGAAGACGTCGTCAACTATCTCAAAGCTCCGGCTCCGGCTGCCGCTGCCACCGTTTCCGCAACAACAACCGCAGCGACGATGGCCATCGGCTCAGGCGCGCGCACCGAGGAGCGCGTGCCGATGACGCGCATTCGCCAACGCATCGCCGAGCGCATGATGCTGTCGAAAAACTCGATCGCCATGCTGACTTCCTTCAACGAAATCAACCTCAAAGCGGTCATGGAAATCCGCAAAACCTTCGGCGAGCAGTTCGAAAAAACCCACGGCGTGAAGCTCGGTTTTATGAGCTTTTTCGTCAAAGCGGTGAGCGAAGCACTCAAGCGCCATCCGGTGGTGAATGCCTCCACCGAAGGCAACGATGTCATTTACCACGGCTTCAACGACATCGCGATTGCGGTGTCCACCGAGCGCGGCCTGGTCACCCCAGTACTGCGCAACGCCGAGCTTTTGTCATTGGCTGAAATTGAGCGACTAATTGGCAGTTACGCCAAGAAAGCGCGCGAAGGCGGCCTGGCGTTAGAAGACCTGCAAGGCGGCACCTTCACGATCACCAACGGAGGCACCTTTGGCTCGCTGATGTCCACGCCGATCGTCAATCCACCGCAGTCCGCCATCCTCGGCATGCACGCCATCAAAGATCGCCCCATCGCCGACGCAGGCCAAATCATCATCGCCCCGATGATGTACGTAGCCTTGAGCTACGACCACCGCATCATCGACGGCAAAGACGCCGTCCTATTCCTAGTCGACGTCAAAAACAGCCTGGAAAATCCGCACCGCATGCTGCTCGGGCTGTAAGCCTGTCTCTAATAAGCTGGGTAGACCGAAAGGATACCCAGCCGCTCTTTGGGATTCTGTGACTGCCTGCAAAGAGTGTGCATGTAGTGCATCTATCGATTCCGCACCACGCGACGGAGCGGACCTAAAAATGCATTACCGACGAAGGCGACAACAGCCAGCGCGCACTCAACCACCTATCGCCAGTGCAAGCTCTCAAACTGTGGAGGTCAAAACAACCGGAATTGTTTGTCAAAAGGGTTTATGAACAGACGGGTCTTGACACCATGCAAGTCCTACACCATTGATATCTCCAGTTGTTCGTTGAATATCCTTGTCTTCCATAACGTAGTCGGCGGCAACGTTAGAGGCCTCGCTACCAACAAGGAAATACCGAATCAGTGAGAATCCGCCTACGGGAAGCAAAAGCATCGTTAGCGCGAAAACGAGAAGTGTCCTCTTCGTCATTCTGTACATGAACAATCCTCTTTGCGACCGCCGCCAAAGAGCGTGTATTCAGAGCCCAAGTGTCGCGTCGCACTTATTCCGTTTAAATTCAATCGAGCCCCGGCACTGAAGCCTTCTTCTTGATATGTTTCTGAGCTATCACTCGTGAAGTTCGTTCCGCTACAGTCAATTCTGTTAACACCTAATTATTAGGCGAGTTACCAAATCTGATTATTGCCCGAATTGGACCGAGAAAATTGTCGCCAAATGCTGCGACGATGCCCGCAAATAACCAAAAATATGCAAGAAGGGACAAGATCGGCGCCGTTTTCCGAAATGCCGCGGGATTGCCAGAGCTCATTGCACAAAAGACATAAAAAGCCACCACCAGCAGTGCAAGTGTCAACGCGATCCCCCACGGAATCGACGAACGCCCTCGAATCGCGCCGACACTGAACAAATGAGTGTGAGTGTAAAAACCAATCCACCCGATCATAGCGACGAAAGAAATGAGAACCCACGCGCCATATTCTTCCTTGCCGCGATGGACGTTTGGCACAAAGGAAAGTAATAGCCCTCCAAGAAAAAAGTGGCATGCAGAAAATATCGTAAATATTGAACGATGAATAACTTCACTAACCGGATTTCCGCCCACATACCCATAAGGATTCACTCCGCCCGCCAATCCAATCGGGTCGGCCTGCAAGTATCTTCCCGTCGCTGGGTCGTAGTCCCGATAGTTGTTCTAAACGAATCCCGTTTCTTCATCATGGTATTGCCCTGGGAAGCCCAGGTTATAACCACCGATCTGGTTGGTGATGACTTGGCGGTTGAATGCTAGTAATAGCGCGCGCCAGACAGTGGTGGAGTTGGCGTCGTTGGTGACTAACGCTTCTGGTCGGCCGAGATGATCGGCTTGAACGCGATAGAGGGTGCCGTTTCTTACTAGGCCGATGGGTTGGCCTTGGAAATAAAGGTGATGGCTGGGGCGGTTGGTTTCTAGATCGCGTTCGTATAGGAGTTGGCCGTTTTGGGCATAGACGAATTGGGTGGTGATGCCACGTACGCTTTTCTCGACTCGGCGATCATTGGCTGATATTTTGTAGTTCGCAACTAGGTTTTGCCCGCTTACCTGTTTGAGGCGATTAAATCGGTCGTAAGTGAACGTGGCGTTGCGCAGGGGTGTTTCAAAACTTGATTCACTAATTCGGTCGGCTGCGCCGAAGATGGATTGCACTTCGCCGGTGGGGCGATAGCTGTATTGGCGTGGCAGGGGGCCGCTTATCGATTGCAGCTGGTTGCTGTTGGGGTTGTTGGTTAGGGTTTCGATAAAGCCAGCCGCGGTGCGCTGGCGGCGATTGATTCCGTCGTAGCCAAAGGTTTGGATATCGCCGGTCACCAGGTTTTCTAACCGTTCAATGCGCGAGTCGGCATCAAATCGGTAGCCCAAGCCTTGCTTTGGATCGCTATCGATTGATGCGATGCGTCCATTTCGATCCATAAATGTGCGGCGATAGGGGGCGGTGGGATAGATTTGTTCATTAACTAGCAGATTCAACCCGTTGTCACTAAACCAGCGGCGGCGCGCGTCGGTTACAAGGGTTTGCTGCACGCCATTGGTGGTGATCGCCATGCTCTTGGCTCGGACAGCGCGTCCACACATAGTCGGCACGGATGCCACTGGGACAGTTTGAAAAACCGTAACGAGCGAGTCGAGGGCAAGGCGCACCGCGCGCAGGAACCGCAGCGGACGTTGAGTCCGTGAGGAATGGGAGCACGGAGCAACGCCGCCATCGGCTCGCGCAGTCGGTTTTTTAAACTGCCCTATAGGTTTCAATCTTGTTGCCGGTGGCGAGCATCACTGGATTACCGCTGACAGAGTCGCATTTCTTTTGAGCGGCATCGGCGACCGTTTCTTGATCACCTGGGTTGGAGTCGAAGTGCGCTGGGGTATCGGTGTCCCAGTAGGGATCAGCATTCGAGAAAAATGCCATCGGGTTGATGACAAACGGACCCCGGCCGGGACGGTACAGGCCGTTGGTCACTACTGTTCCCGTGCTACCCGCCGTGGCGGGAGTATTAAAAGCCTGCGCCGCAGCGGGTTGAGGCATTGCACCCGCACAAATTAGCCCGATCGCCAAAGCCAGCGGCGTCGGACTAAGGCGAGCAGAAAGCTTTAATTGCTCGAAAAATCCCATGCATCGCTCCATGCGGCATTGCCGCGTCGCGTAAACGCCCCGAGTCAGCCGACAGCAGCGGTTAGAGCAGCGTGCGCCTAAGCGTTAGAGAATTGCAAGAGCGACGATGTCAAAACTCCACGCGAAGCTGCGCATACACCGCAGTCGGACTGCGCTGAATGTGGGGGCACCGCGGTCGGTCACTGAGATTAGATATTGTGCATCGCGCTTAACCTGACCAACCGCCGCCGACTCACCGCACTTCCCCAAAAAAGTCTTTCAAATCATCGAGCTGCCGGGTGACGCGCATCTTTGGCAGGCTGTCTAAAAATACTCGGCCGTAGGGCTTGGTGTAAAGGCGCGGGTCGCACAGCATTAGGGCGCCGCGGTCTTCAACGGTGCGGATCAAGCGTCCGACGCCCTGCTTGAGGGTCAGTACCGCTTTGGGAACTTGCGCTTGCATAAACGGGTTGAGCCCTTGTTTGCGCAAGGCCTCCAGGCGCGCTTCTAAAATGGGATCGTCGGGCGCGGCAAATGGCAGCTTATCGATGATGACTAGGCTCAGCGCGTGGCCGGGCACGTCAACCCCTTCCCAAAAGCTCGCGGCACCTAACAGCACGCCGTGGCCGTCGGCCTGAAACTGCTCGAGCAATAGGCGCTTGGGCAGCTCGCCCTGGACGTAGAGCCGATATGAGCCCGCATTCTTGAGGCGCTCGTGCGCTCGCTTCAGCGCGCGGTGCGAGGTGAACAGAAAAAACGTGCCGCCACGGTTGGCGTCAATCGCCTCAATCGCTGCATCGATCACTCGATCGGTGTAGCTCGAATCGGCCGGATCTGGCAGTCCGCGCGGTACATACAGCAGCGCTTGGGTGGGGTAATCAAACGGCGAATCGAGCTTAAGGGTGGCCGCGTCACTCAAGCCCAGCTGGCGTTGAAAATGTCCGAAGTCCTCGCCGACCGCGAGCGTGGCTGAGGTGAATATCCAGGTGGATCGAATCCGCGCGCGAAATCGGGCCATTGGCTCGGCGATGTCCAATGGGGTTGCACTCAACGAGAACCCGACGCGCGATTTTTCGAACCAGAAAATCATGCCTTCCTCGGAGGCCGCGAGCAGCTCTTGCAGCCGCTCAATGGCGAGGCCCGCGCGCTCGTGGCAAGCGCCCAAGCCTGGGCTTTGCTCGGCTTGCGAGGCGAGCGCTTCGTGCAATGCCGCCAGCGAAGTGAGCACGGTTTCGCACGCGCTGATCATGTCCTCTTCTTCGAGCAGCAGATGTAATGCGCCGCGATCGGGCAGTGGATCAACCGCTAAGCGCGCTAGTTTCAGGGCTTGTTCGAGCGCATCTGCTGGCGCTTTGAGCACGCCAAGCGCGCCACTGGCGACCCCTGATTCTTTTATTGAGTCGCGCGCGAGCTCACTTAAACTGCGCATCGATACGGTGTAGCCAAAAAACAGGGTCGCGGCTTCGGCCAGCTGATGCGCCTCGTCGAGCACAAACACCTGCGCGCCGGGCAGCACTTCGCCAAAACCTTCTTCCTTGATGGCCATATCGGCAAACAAGAGGTGATGGTTGACGACCACCAAATCAGCCTCCATCGCCGCGCGGCGCGCTTTGACCACAAAGCACTCGCCGTAGAACGGGCACTCTTGGCCTAAGCAGTTATCCGACGTGGAAGTGACCATTGGCCAGATGGTTGAGTCTTCTTTTACTTCCGCACAGGCGTTGATATCGCCATCGCGCGTTTTGACGCTCCAACTGCGCACGGAGGTGAGGTCGTGGACTAACTCGCGCGAGCGCAAACGGCCGTCGCTGATCGCCTGCTGCAAGCGATACAGGCACAGGTAATTGGCGCGGCCTTTGAGCAAGGCGCCGCGTGTTTTCAGGCGCAGCACTTCGCGAACGCGCGGAAAATCGCGGTGAAACAGCTGGTCTTGCAGCGCCTTGGTGCCGGTCGACACGATCACTTTTCGACCGGACAATAGTGCAGGTACCAGATAGGCAAAGGTTTTGCCGGTGCCGGTGCCTGCTTCGGCGATCAAGCAGCCGTCTTCTTCAATACTGTGCTCGATGGCCGCCGCGAGCGCCTGCTGTTCAGCGCGCTCGGCAAATCCGCTTAAGGTCTGCCGAAACGGCCCGCCGCTGCCCAGCACTTCAGCAGCGAGCGACTCCAAAGGCGACACCTCGATTCAAAACCTAGGCAGCGGTTGAACTGCGCATTGGCTCGCACGGTCCAGCGCTGAGTTGTGCCCGAGCAAGTCGCCAGCCGTCTTGCGCGCGGCAGCAATCGTGCGCCAGTTCGCTGAGCACAGCGGCCCGAGTTTGGAGCCCATTTCAAATGAGGCGCGCGCGTGTTTTTCCGCTTCCACAAAACGCCGCAGCAAGATCATTTCTTCAGCCAAATGTTGCAGGATTTCGGGGTCGTCGGGCGCCACTTGCACGGCCTCGGCGAGCAGCTTAGCTGCGCCCGCATAGTCGCCCTGCGCCTCAAGCCGATCCGCGCGATCACGCAGAAATTGCACGGCCGGATTGGTCAGCGGCTGCACGTCCATTGTCGTGAGCTCAGCGGCGGCGGCCTGGCGCAGCTGCGTGACGATTTCTAATGGCGCCGGTGGCGGCGGCGTCGGCGCTGGCGGCGGCGGCTTGGGTGCGGATTGAAAAAACATACAGCCCGACAGCGCCAACGTGGCGGCGACGATGACACAGCTTGAAATAGCGGATTTATTGACGGGCAGCAGCATAGGTCGAAAAACTCAAGCCCAACAGGGCGATCCAAACGGTTACCAAAGGCATCAGCAAGCGATTGCTGGCGGTGGCGGTTTCAGCAAACTCAGCGGCCGAAGTGAACGAAAATAACCCGACGAACGACAGTGCACCAAACACCAAAAATACTAACAGCAAGCGCGTTCCGGGTGTCTTCAGCCAGTGCTTTAGCGCCAAAATCGATAACAGTGGCGCGATCCAAAACCAAACATTCCAGCTTGCGTGCCAAAAAAGTGTGTCGATCAATGGGCCTAGGCTATTGCGAAAACCCAGCGTGTAGCGAGTCATTCCGGGCAGTTGGATAGCCTCGCGACTCAGCTCTAAAACGCCCAGCGGCCCCAAACGCATCTGCACGCTGGTGCCTTGAAACAGCAGCAGTACCCCGATGATGAGCAGCCCCCACAGCACCAGCAGCAGCTTCGGTGGCGCGTAGAGCAGCGCCAGTGCTGCCACCAAACACGCCATCCACAGCCAACCGTCGAGTTTGATCAGCGGCCACAGCGCAGTGAACGCGAGCGCCAAATACAGATCTTGCCGCACACGCGTATTGGCAAATTGCAGCCAATGGCTCATGGCCAGCAGCACCGCAACGCACAGCAAAAGATCCGCGTAGCCCGCGTGCGCAACATGCGCTTGCAGCAGCGGAATGGAGATCAGCACATACACAGCTGCAAGCCTAACGGTCAGCGCAAGCTGCGCGCGTTCGAGCAAACCGTTGAGCGCCAAAGCTAACGCCGGCAGAAAAAATATCCACGGCAGCAGGCTTAAGTTGTCAGTCCATTCCCCGGCTGCGGTTGCGCTGAAGAGCTGAATTAATGACGGCAACAGCGGATAGTGGGCGGCGGCGGAGTAGTGGACTGAGCCGGGTGATGCAGCGAGGTACTCAGCCTGGCGCGCGAAAGTGACCCAATCGTTGAGGCCAAACCAGACCTTAGCGCGCAACGTCCAGACGTTGTAGGCATCCCAGGCGTGTACCGGCTGCCATAGCAAATCAAGCGCTGCCGGAAAACTGCGCGCGAGCACCACCATCAGCACCAGCAGCAATCCCAGCAAAGATGCCCGCGAAGCCGCTTGCGCTCGGCTTCGGCACCGCAGCAATCCCAGTCTCAATAACACGAGCGTTAGCAGCCCAATCCACAGGCCATAGGGCACCTCGAAGGTCAACCAAACCAGCCAGCCGCCAATAACCAAGCCGAGTAGCACGCTGCCACTAAGCTGCAAACTCAAATTACCCGCAGGCGACACCCGGCGCAGCGCCGTTAGAGCAAGAGCCATCGGGATCAGCAGCGCAATAAAGGCCAATAACATCGCGCTACTCGATCACGAACGCGCTGCCGCGCGAGTCGGCAAACACCTGGCGCGCGCGCAAGCGTCCGCGATTGACCCACAGCTGATCCCCGTCAATAAAGTCCGAAAACAGCTCGTAAAACAGCACCACATCGCCCACAACCAAGCCGGAAAGATGGTCTTGCTCATTGGCCAGTGGGCTTGCATTCCATGGCGCCAGAAAATACAACGCGCGATACGTAGGCACCTCTTGGGCCACCACAAAAATGCGGGTGGAAGCGCTCGGTGGCTGAAAAGCGAGCTTGAACTCATCGACAAAACGACGCAGCTCGCCGTCAAAAGCCATCCCCTCACGCACGGTAGCGGGCTTCCCAATGAATTGCGCACGCAACAGACGTGCCTCGGCATAGGCGTCCTGGATGCGCGCTTGATCGAATGCAAACCACGCAAAAAGCGCGACACCTGCCAGCGCCTGAAGCAACCCCTTGCGCCAGACAAACTGCACCACAAAAGCGCCAAGCACTATCAACGTGAAAGCGAGCCACATCCACTGAGGCCTGGGCGCTTGGCCGCCAACGCGGGTTAAATTGACCGCGCTTAAAGCCTCGGGTGCGAACTGCGTAACTTGTGCTGCACCCACGCGCAATGCGTTGAGCGCGGAGGCTTTGTAGAACTCCGCGCCGAAGAAGCGCACCGGTGCGATTTTCAGCGCCGGGTCGTATTTAAAATCCAGCGGCCCAAGCGCTAAAGCAATTTGCGGCGTTAGCGGATCAAAGCCGTCCAAGGCGTGCAGATCGACCCAAATAGACCCACCCACCGGTGAGCCGACTTCGGCGCGGGCGGCACGCTCCTGCCCCGCTTTCACCCATGAAAACTGCACTCTATGGCTAGGCGGGAAACCATCGAACTTTAAACGTAAATAGCGATATCCAGCCAGGCCTCGATCGTCCGTGGGCGGGAACAACAGCACCTGCGCGCCCGCTTCATTAAAACCGCTTAACTCAACTGCTCGCGCGTCGCCGGTTTGCAGGCCGTGCGGGTCGCTGAACTCTAACGCTGATAGCGTGAGCGGCTGCCCCGGCGCCAGACGCCACGTGCCGCCCGTCCAAGCGCCGGTTAGATAAAGCAGTAGCGCCATCGCCAGCAAGCCTGCGATCAGTCCGACCCCTGTCCTGCGCAAACCGCTCACAGCGCGCTCAAAGCCTTCATTTCGTGCTCGCTAAAGCCTGCGCTGTAGCGCGCAGGCAGATTAAATGGCGGCTTCACTCGGGCGTGCGCGTAGCTATGGATCAAGCTCAAAAAGTGCGCGTCGGGGTCAAGCCCGCGCTCTCGACACAGCACGTGAAACCAACGCGTGCCGATTTCAACATGGCGCACTTCCTCGCTCAAAATGATCTCTAACGCCGCCACTGACGCTAAGTCGCGATTCACTCGCAAGCGCTCGATCATGCCGGGCGTGACATCCAAGCCGCGCGCCTCAAGCACCCGCGGCACGAGCGCCATGCGCAGCAGCACATCGTCTTGCGTTTTGAGACACATCTCCCACAGGCCGTTGTGTGCGTCAAAATCTCCATACGCATAGCCCATATCGCCAAGGCGCGTGGCAAGCAGCTGAAAGTGGCGCGCTTCATCGACCGCGACCGACAGCCAATCCCGATAGTACGCATCGGGCATTTTTCGAAAACGATGCGCCGCATCGAGCGCCAAATTGATCGCGTTAAATTCGATATGGGCCACCGCATGCACCAGCGCCGCGCGGCCGAGCGCACTGCCTAGGCCGCGCTGAGCGAGCTCGCGCGGTGCAACCAACTTAGGCAGTAACGGGCGTCCAGGTTCTGAGATGCCGCGCGCTTGCGGAATCTCGCGCCAATCGAGCTCGACTGAATTCAACCAGGCACCCAGCTCCGCCACGAGCGCGCATTTGCCCACGGGGTCGGCACACAGCAATGCCGCCTCCAGTCTCTCAAATAGGCGCGCGCAATGTGCGCTTGGACGCGCTTCGGTCATGCCGCGTTGCGCCGCGTGGTTTTGGCCAAATCCGAACGCGCGCGGCTTAAATTATCAAGATAATCGGGCGCCAGCTCGGTAACGTACTGGCCGTCGAAACAGCTGGTATCAAATGCCGTGATGGCCTCATTGCCCTCCCGACAAGCGGCGATCAAATCGTCCAGATCCTGGTAAATCAACCAGTCCGCACCAAGAGATTCTTGCACTTCCTGCTCGGTGCGACCGTGCGCCACCAGCTCGAATGCCGCGGGCATGTCAATGCCGTAGACGTTGGGAAAGCGCACCGGCGGCGCGGCCGACGCGAAATACACCTTGCGCGCGCCGGCATCGCGCGCCATCTGGATAATCTGTCTGGAGGTGGTGCCGCGCACGATTGAATCGTCCACCAGCAGTACGTTTTTACCGCGAAATTCAAGCTCGATCGGATTGAGTTTGCGGCGCACCGACTTCGCGCGCTGCTGCTGGCCGGGCATCATAAAAGTGCGCCCGATATAGCGATTTTTAACGAACCCTTCGCGGTATTTGATATCCAGATGGTGCGCCAGCGGCAAGGCCACCGTACGCGAGGTGTCGGGAATCGGAATCACCACGTCGATATCGTGATCTGGTCGCAGCCGCAAGATTTTTGCAGCCAGCCGCTCACCCATGCGCAAACGCGCCTTATGCACCGAAATTTTGTCCATCATCGAATCCGGTCGCGCTAGATAGACGTGCTCGAAAATGCACGGCGTATGCGCTTTCGGATCGGCACACATGCGCGAATGCAGACGCCCGCTAGCAGTAATGTACAGCGCTTCACCGGGGGCGACATCGCGCGACACCTTAAAGCCCAGCACGTCCAGTGCCACACTCTCAGACGCCACCGCGTATTCCAATTCACCGTTCAAATCGCGCGAGCCGAACACCAGCGGCCGGATGCCGTTTGGATCGCGCATTGCCACAATCCCGTAGCCCGGAATGAGTGCGACCACCGCATAGCCGCCTCGACAGCGCCGATGCACCGCCGCAACCGCCGCAAACACGTGCTCAGGCTCCAAGCGATGGCCAGATTGCCGGGTGAGCTCGTGCGCAAACACGTTGAGCAGCACCTCGGAGTCTGAATCTGTATTGATATGGCGCCGATCTTCATCAAACAGTTCGGCTTTAAGCTGCGCTGAATTGGTTAGGTTGCCGTTGTGCGCCAGCGCCACCCCAAACGGCGAATTCACATAAAACGGCTGCGCTTCATCAGAACCCTCACAGCCCGCGGTCGGATAGCGACAGTGGCCAATGCCGATGCGCCCG
>Ga0105048_10001894_pt1 | contig 33893 bp, 26 predicted proteins | sample MAT05_FD_78382 | JGI IMG/M metagenome (GOLD analysis project Ga0105048, IMG submission 78382) | Freshwater microbial communities from Lake Fryxell liftoff mats and glacier meltwater in Antarctica - MAT-05 | ecosystem: Environmental > Aquatic > Freshwater > Ice > Liftoff microbial mat | place... | reverse complement strand
TGGGTTGGCTTGCGCCGGTATTCGGTATTAAGTGGGGCTGCGTTGGGGGCAACGGTGTATTTTTGAGTCAAAATCACGCAATCTCATGGAAAAGCCCAGAAAAAACCTTAGTCATCACCTCGGCGAGTTAGCCAATGCCTTTCATATCAAGCGGCAACCCACCAACCCGCACCTCCAGCAATGGCTCAACGTGTCGGGAACGCTGAACGAGTTTGAGACCGAATCGCTCGACTACCTCTACAGGCTCTTCATAACGGCCAGCAGAGTCTGACACTTCATTTCGGTTTCCTGCCACTCCTTTTGTGGGTCCGAATCTTCAGTTAAGCCCGCTCCGGCGTAAAGCGTTGCCGTGTTGGCTTCGATTTTCATGCAGCGGATATGCACAAACAAATGGCTTTCTGAACCGCTTCCCACCAGGCCTGGGTTCATGTTCACCGGCCCCAAAAATCCACTATAGAACTCCCGGTCGTAGCCTTCGTGTTCGTTGATAAACGTAAATGCATCGGCGCGGGGCATCCCACACACCGCCGACGTTGGGTGCAACAACCGAATCATGACGGTACCCAGCTGCGGATACCGAACAGCCTGGGTATCCACTGTAAACTGACTGCCCAGGTGCATCAGGTTACCCGCCAGAATCGTTTTGGGTCCTTCTTCGAGGTATTCCCGCAAGCGGATTTTCTTGAAGCATTCAATAATGTATCGGCTCACCATGGCTTGTTCTTCAATCTCTTTTTGCGACCAGAGGGCTTCTGCTGTTCGTTTGAGTTGCCCGCCTGCCTCATAGGCCGATTGAGTTCCGGCCAGCGAAATAGTACGAAACATCCCGGCAGTATCCACGCTCACCAGTCGTTCGGGCGTAGCACTAACCCAGATCTGTTTCTGGTCGGGGAGCCAGACCGCCGAAACAAAAGCCGTTGGATAGGCCACGCACAATTGTTCGAACAGAGCTACGGCGTCTAGTTCGCCGTCAAACGCAACCGTCTTTGTCCGCGATAGCACTACTTTCCGAAACGCACCTCGTTGCATCGTTTCTACGGCTTCCTCAACGCTATGCTCAAACCGTTGGCGAGCCTGGGTATTGGTTATTTCAGCCGTGGAATCCTCCACCATTCGCGCTGGTGGCTGACTCGCTGGGTGGCACTGGCCTACTACAGTCAAGAAAGCCTCTATTTCCTCAGATACAGCATTTTCAGCCAGTTGCCAACCGGCACCAGTTTGTGCCACATGCACATCGGCCCGAAGAAAAGGCGCACAAAAAGGTTCGCTGGTTCCGAAATCGAAATTGGCAAACGGACTCATGACAAAACCTGCCGGGAGTTCTTCCAAGTCCACGGGCATTTCGGTGAGCGTTGTATCTACCTGAACAATCAGGTGTTTATCGTTCTGATTGGGGAGTCGCCAGAGCGCGGCCGGATAACCAACCTGCCGGGCGGCATGCCACCAGGGCGCGGCAGTGGGTTGGGCCACGTCTGTTTGTATATCGGTTACCTCTGCTTGCATAATCCTATCGTCAGCGGCCAACAGGCCGAGCTGTCAAGTAAGTAACAATTTGTGCAAAAAAAAAGTCACCTGTTTACCCATTAATAATGGCTACTGTCAACCGACTCACACATACAGCGCGGCCCTGCTCGTCGCGGATGCGGATGTCCCAGACGTGGGTAGAACGACCGATGTGGATGGGTGTGCAGCGGCCATATACCCAACCTTCGCGCACCGCCCGGAGGTGGTTGGCATTGATTTCGAGCCCTACCGCCTTTTGTTTGGTCGGATCGTCGAGCATCATAAACGAGGCTGTGCTGCCCAGCGACTCGGCCAGCACTACCGACGCCCCGCCGTGCAGAATCCCAAAAGGTTGGTGCGTCCGGGCATCCACAGGCATCCGGCCTTCGAGGTAGCCATCACCGGCTTCGGTAAATTCGATACCCAGCAGTTTTACAATTGAATCGGCGTGGGCGAAGTACAGGTTTTCAAGGCTGAATCCGGCTTTCATTATGCAGTTGGTTTTGTGTATTTTTGCACCAAAATTGGCAAAAACCGTGATAAAACAATCCACTTGGGACACAAACGTATTTATATAATTCGGCACGGCGAAACCGACTATAACCGCCGGGGAGTGGTACAAGGTAGTGGTGTCGATGCTGACCTCAACGATATGGGCCGCGCACAGGCCGACGCTTTTTTTCAGGCATATCAACACGTTTCTTTCGACAAAATTTATTTCTCGATGCTGAAACGTACCCTCCAAACAATACAATCGTTTATCGACCAGGGTCTTCCCTACGAGCGCCACGCAGGTCTGAACGAAATTAGCTGGGGGGTTATGGAAGGGAAACTCCCCGGTAATGTCGATAATCAATTTTATCGTGACCTCACCGAAAGCTGGGCGGCTGGCAACACCGACCGCACCGCCGAAGAAGGCGAAAGCCCCGAGCAGGTGCGCGATCGTCAAAAACCCGTTTTCGACCTGATTGTATCGCGGTCCGAGGAAACAACAGTGCTGGTTGCTATGCACGGGCGAGCCATGCGTATTCTGCTAACCTGGCTCCTCAATGAGCCACTCGCCGACATGGATCAGTACGAACACAGCAATCTGTGTCTGTATCAACTCGATTACAATTACGACACACAACAGTACACCGTAGAGCTAGCCAACGATACCGCACACCTGATTTTCAGTGAGCAGTGATCAGTGATCAACCAGCATTATCACTCTTGTCAACACGGCTCACTGTTAACTGCTCACTGAACTGCCACTGTTCACTGATAGCTGCTCACTGCTCACTGTTAATCTCCATTCTTCCCTTTCCTCCCCTTATTTCCATGTTTGGCCTTATCTTCGCTTATTGGCCTGAAAAAGGACGTGGTTACAATGGGTTATTCAAAACATAAAATATACTGGTTTTGTCAGATTACTGGCTGGTCACTCGTCATTATGGTCGAGTGGTTTGCCTTTTGGCTCGACGATGGCTACGACCCTGACTCAGTCTATCTGGCAATGGCCAACATCTTACTGGGAATCTCACTAACGCATAGTTACCGCCATATAATCCGTCGCTGGAACTGGGTACGTCTGCCATTTGTGCAACTAGCACCCCGTGTGTTGCTTTCAGTTGTTGTGCTGGCCGCTATCATGACCTTTGTGAATCTACCTTTCGACCGGGCTCTGTATCCAGAACTATTTGTAGATGAGCCAATTGTGTTGTTTGGCTATATAATGAGCTGGGGTAAAACAATGCTGGCCTGGGTCCTCAGTTATACGGTTTATCATTACGTAGAGCGCACGCGCGATGCCGAGATCGAGAAGTTACTCTTGCGATCGTCGGTGCGGGAAACGGAGGCTAAAGTATTGCGGTCACAACTGAACCCGCATTTTGTGTTTAATGCCCTCAATAGCATTCGGGCACTGGTTCACGAAGACCCAACCAAAGCGCAACAGGGTATCACCCAACTGTCGAATATTCTCCGTAACTCGCTCTTGGCCGACCGGCGGAAAACCGTTGAACTGCGCGAAGAAATTAAAACGGTAGAGGATTATCTGGCGCTCGAAAAAGTCCGGTACGAAGAGCGGCTGACCTCCCGTATCGACCTTGATATGCGTAGTCTTTACTGGCAGGTGCCGCCGATGATGTTGCAGACACTAGTCGAAAATGCCATTAAACATGGTGTTCAAAAGGCGATGGGCGGGGGCTTCGTAGAGGTTACGTCCTGGCTCGAAACCCACGAAAGAGATCAGGATCGGTTGCATATTCGTATCCGCAATACGGGTGTACTCGGCGACAAAAAAGCATCCGGTGGGTTTGGTCTGGAAAATACCGCTCAGCGTTTAGACTTACTGTATGGGTCGCCCGCCAGTTTTAATATTGTGCAGGAGCAGGCCAACATTGTTTGCGCTGAAATTGTTATCCCGAATCAATCGGAGGGCCTTTTCCGCAAATCCGACAAAGAACAGTTGCTTCGCGTCATTAAGTAGTCATTTGCTTCGCATCAATGAATATCAACCAATGACTAATGACTAATGACTAATGACCAATGACTATCAACTAATGACCAATTTATATGCAAATGCGTACGCTGATTATTGACGATGAACGGTTGGCCCGAAATGAACTTCGTCGGTTGCTCGAAAACTTCCCCAAAATCGACATCATAGGCGAAGCTGCCAACGCCGATGAAGCCCTGCCGATGATTGACGAGTTGCAACCCGATTTGCTGTTTTTGGATATTCAGATGCCCGGCAAAAATGGGTTTGAGCTCCTCCAGGCCATTGAGGGCAAGGCGCCCGATGTAGTCTTTACAACGGCATACGACGAATATGCCATTAAAGCTTTTGAATTCAACGCGCTCGACTACCTGCTGAAACCCATTGAACTGAACCGGCTGTCGGAAGCCATTCACCGGGTCGAAGAAGAGTTACAGCACCATTCCACCGAATCGGCTCGCCCAACTACCACCGAACCAGGTAACCGAATTTTGGGCGAAAACGACCAGGTATTTGTGAAAGATGGTGAAAAATGCTGGTTTGTAAAGTTGGGTAAAGTGCGGCTGTTCGAGTCGATGGGCAACTATGTCAGACTCTACTTCGACGATCAGAAGCCACTGGTACTAAAATCGTTGAATGCGCTGGAAGACAGGCTCGATGCGGCCACATTTTTCCGGGCCAACCGCAAGCACATCATTAACCTGGCCTGGATTGAGAAAATCGAACCGTGGTTTAGCGGGGGGTTGTTGGTGACGTTGCGGGGGGGCGATAAAATTGAAATCAGCCGCCGACAGGCAATTCGATTCAAGGATTTGTTAAGTTTGTAAGCCCAAAGGCGCAGCGTGTTACGCCCTGTGCCTTGCTTCTTTCCATGCACATTCTCTACACTCTTGTTTTTAGTACGCTGCTGACGGGATTTTTTTCCTGTCAAAAATCGACGGATCAGGCACCGCCAACGCTTAAAAAAATAGCTTACCAGTACACTGGCGAGGGGCAATGCGACACTACCAAACGTAGGGGAGTATCGGTATCTGCCCAGTATTTCGAACTGGTGGGTGAGTCGTCGGCCGCAAAAAGCATTAATGGCTCGTTGCGGGCAATGGTGGCGTCGGGTATCACCGACTGGATCGACAGCGTAGCCTTGGCCCAAACGCCAGCCGCCCGCACCGACCTGGCTACGGGCGCGCGGTTATTTTCGGTCAGTTACCAGCAGATGGGCGAAGAGGGGCGGATGTTTGGCGGATGCTGGGATTTGCAGGTTCAGTGCGACACTGCCTACAGCAGCCCCACTATCCTGACCGTTCGCCAGGAAACGTACACCTATTCCGGCGGGGCACACCCAAACACACAAATCAGTTTACAGAGTTTCAGTCGCCGAACCGGTCACGCTCTGCAACTCACCGAAGTAGTGTCGGATACCACCGCCCTACTCAGTTTGGTAGAACGAGCCTTCCGAAAACAGCAGGAAATTCAACCCGGTCAGGATCTGGAAGAGGCAGGTTATTTTCTGCGCGATGGACGTTTTTTTCTGCCCGGCACCTTCGGTATTAGTCGAGAAGGGCTACTTTTTCTGTACAATCCGTACGAAATTGCCGCCTATGCGGTAGGGCCTATTCAACTCCTGGTGCCGTATCGCGAGTTGAAAGATGTTTTGCGCGAAGAGCTGCTGTGATCTAGTATATTTGCTACAAAAACCACGGTAAAGCATGAAAACGATTGTTCTCTTCTTTGGTCTGCTGACCGCTTTGTCGGCACAGGCCCAGTTTGGACAGCAGGGAGGAGGCTTCGGACGGCAAGGTATGGGGGGCAGGAGCAATATGAACCAACCCATGGATACCTACCGCCCGTCGGCCTTTAATAGCATTCCCTCTATTCTGGCCGAACGCGAAACCAAATGGCTCCGGGACAGTCTAGCGCTGTCGAAAGAGCAAACGAAATCAGTCAAAAAGCTAAATTTTGACTATGCCAAACAGCAACAGGATGCTGTTCGCGACATTGTAGGCACCAAAGGCGGTCAGCCTTCGCCTGAAACTATCAAGCAGGTTCGGGAGGCCATGACCATGCTCAACGACGAAAAGCAGGACGTTCTTCGCCCGCTCCTGACCCCCGAACAGTGGACAGCCTATCAGGCCAAGAAACTGGAAATGTGGAAGCAGACGGGTGGCTTCTACGAAAAAGGATATATAAAAGCGAATTAAGGTACAATGACTCAGCCCAACAACCCTTTGCATGGCAAAACACTGGAAGCTGTTCTGAACGAGCTGGTAGCCCGGTACGGCTGGAACGAATTGGGTGAACGTATTCCGATTAACTGTTTTCGAATCAATCCAAGCATCAAATCGAGTCTGACGTTTTTGCGCAAAACGCCCTGGGCGCGCGACAAAGTCGAGGAACTGTATATAAACCACCCCCTAAACTCATGAACCGATCCATATTGATTGTTACCGGCGACGGTGGTGAAAGCTACGAAACGCTGTATGCAGTCCATCGCTTTCAGGAAGAAGGTGATACTGCTGTCATTGCCGCCCCCAGCAAACGTAGGTTAAATCTGGTGATGCACGATTTTGAACCGGGCTGGGACACCTACATCGAACGGCCCGGCTATTGCCTTCCCGCAGACCTTACTTTTCAGGAAGTTGTGGTTGAGGATTACGATGCGATTCTGCTTCTGGGCGGGCGAGCCCCCGAATATTTGCGCAATAATGCGGCCCTGCTGGATATTGTGCGGGAGTTTGATCGGCAGGGGAAATGGGTGTTTGCTATTTGCCACGGCATCCAGATTCTGGTGACAGCAGGTTTAGCCGCTAACCGGTGCCTGACGGCCTACGAACACGTACGGACCGAAATCGAAATGGGCGGTGGCACCTACTCAACAAAAGAGGCAATTCGGGATAAAAATATGGTTACTGCCCAAACCTGGCAATCGCACCCCGATTTCTACCGTGAAGTATTTGTCTGTCTGAAAGAAACGGCGCCAGTTGTTTCAGGTGACTGACGCGAGGTGCCTCTCCTATCTATTTTGCATGTCTTTTTTTCATTCATTTCTTTTTCAGCCAACCCGGAGCTGGTGGGTCTACCTTGGCATTTTTCTGGGCTTGATTTCTCTCGGTTTAGGCTTATACGAGCTACTCAACGGCCATTATTCGATTATTGGCAGCGTAGCTTCGTTTCTGGCTTTTTTCGTGGCCTTTCAAAGCTGGAAATCAGCCGATGATACGTCCCGTAAAACCGATCAGGCGCTGGAACAAATGCAGCAGGTGCTGGCCGAAACCAGCCGACTGGCCCAGCAGAACTACGAAATCGACCAACAAATTCGCGGAGCCGTTACGACGATTTCCGATGCTACCCGCGAATTGTTTAAAGGCTACCGGCAAATTTTGACCGAAGTACGGGACTTTCTGGATGGGGCTACCAATAGTGAGTGTATCTACATCATGACTGATACGGCGGCCATCGGCAAATTTCAGGCAGCTCACAATCCCCTTCTCCAGGACGCTCAACGGGAATACAAAATTCTGACTGATCGCATTCACGACCTAATAATGGCGCGGGTTCGCGATTCGGGTGAGTTTTATTTTGCCAGCCTCGACCCCTCCGACCGCGACCCGTTGGACCACGAACCGGCAGAGAAGAAGGCAATTACCCTGCCCAAACAGCCTGATACGGGTAGTCTGTACGGTTGCTATGTAGCCCCGGTTTGGCATACCATTCACCCTGACCAGCCGCTGCCCGAGACTGTTTGGCAGGAACAAAAGCAATTACACCAGGCTTGTCTGCGCGAAATCACCGACACATTTACCCTTTTTTCGGATCACCATCAACAACGTGACGCCGGCATTCCAGTTCTTCACACCCTGGACAGTCTGCCGTTTCAACTGCTAATCCGGGTCGACCTGGAAGCGAACGAACCGTTTAAAGCGCTCATTATCTTCGTCGGCCAGTACAACATGAATAAGGTGCAGGATGCCCGCGCCATGCTCACCGCCGACCCCGAGTTAGTTCGCACCTTCATCAGCATGTTTGAGTCGGTAACCCGACTCGACGGCAACGAGAACTACGCAGATTTACGCAGACGATTACCGGTGTAAGGGAGGCTCCCCCTGGTCAGGAATTGCCCTCGCATAGCTCAATTCCGTAGTTTGCAAATTGGGAAGCAACTCAACCAGCTAGGCATTTAGTTGCCAGATTCCATACAGGCTCACCCCCAGAATAGCCAGCACGCTGATCCACAGCCAGGTATCATAAGCCCGTGATGGTTTCAGACTTTGGGGTAGTTGGCGATACCGGAACTGAAGCGCAGCCCAAACCACCACCAATAGCAGTACTGAGGTTGCCGCTCCGCCCAGCAAAATCATCAGCACGGGCAGTTTGATGAACAAGTACAGAGTACACCACAAGGCCGGAAACGCCCACGATAAGCCAGCAATGGCCCGCTGGCGACTTACTGGGTTGCTAAAATTGACCCATCCCAACTGCCCAAACGCATCGGCAAAAATGCGCGACCAACTGGCTGTGGCGGTAAACAGGGTAGAATACAACACAAAAAAAGCGCCGATCAAGAAACCCACCTGAGCGCCTGGTCCAAGTGTTACGGTGAATAATCGCGATAAAGTCTCGACCATAGCATAGCCTTCGGGGACTTGCCCTTCCTGAGCGTGCAGCAATGAGGCTCCCAGCAGATAAAAAGCCGCCGTTACGGTTGTGTACACCACCATCGAACAGAGGGCATCGTAGGTCATCACCCGGATCCAGCCTTTGGCCCGTTCGGCCCACTCCGGCGAGTTGTCGTTGATACCCGAATAAGCCGCGTAGCCTTTTTCAATACACCAGTAGTTATAATACATGATTTCGTCGCCCCCAACACCAGTGATGCCAAAAGCCGCTATGGCTACGCCTACAGTTGCCGGCGGCAGCGAAAACGTGAGTCCCGACGCCAGTTCATCGGCGCTAATGGAGTAGGCTGTTTGCTGAAGCAAGACGAGTGATACCAGAATCATACCTGTGAACAGCAGGATCATGATCAGCGATCCTTTCTCAACCCATCCATAGTTGCCGACGGCAATCAGTATCGCGGCCGATGCGGCTGATAGAATAGACCATGCCCATACCGGAATTGCCGGTATACCCATGTACAACACCAGGGCTACACCCCCCACGATGCCTCCTACCTGCAATACTTTAAGTGTTTGCAAACTCAGCCATAGCCAGATTGTCCAGTGGGTTTTGTGAGGACCCAGGCGTGGGCCCGGCAACCGATTCAACGATTGCATGGTCGGAACTCCCGTGTAAATAGCGTTTTTGCCAAACTCCAGTTGTAGCGCCACTTTCACAAAACAACTGACCAAAATAACCCAGAACGTAATGAAACCAGCTTTGGCTCCGAGCGCGGTGGTTGCAATTAGTTCGCCGGAGCCGACAATGGCCGCCGACATGATGAAACCCGGCCCAAGGTGTTTGAGAGAGCCCATAAACGTGGTTGGGGCCGCCAGCACGCGATCAGGCGTGAGCGTATACGGGTCGGGAGAGGTGGCACGGCGCGCACCCGATGGGTCGGAAGGAAAGGCTTCGGTCAAGGGAAGTAGGGTTTAGGCGTAAAAGCTCTAATCTACCGAGACCTAATCAAATGCAAACGGCTAAGCTATTGCAAACTCAGGAATAAGTTTGCGACTTTCAGGATCATGAAATGCTAACACTATACTGTTTTTAGCAATACCCTTTTCTATCAATAAGTTAGCTATTTTCAAGTCGGTGCCATCATGTTGAATCAAGACTCTGCTATCCTCGCGAACATCAATATGTACGAAAGGCAGATACTCTCGGTGTTGATCGCCCCATCCAACAGAAAGTAGCAAATAATGCCCATGCTCATCATCTGTAACTTTCTGCGTTTCAGACCATTGATCTGATGGGGTCATATCAGCAATCTCGTTAATTAATTCTCGAACAATCCGTTTGTGTTGAGTTATCGAATCCATTTTACGATCAGATTAGTTTTTACATCAAAAACAATAAGAGACATGTCGAACCGCTCAGCTACTTCAACAAAAAATGGATCATCAAAAAAATCATTGTAAAAATTAGCGGGAACGGCTAGATACAGTTTTCTATCTGCATCTTTCTTCTCAAGAGCCACTTGATAAATTAAAAACTGCCCAAGCGCATCTTCAAACTCATCTAAGTTTGACACACCGAGAAAGCTTTTAACCTCAACTGCAATTTTTCGGCCTTCTCTTTCTGCCGCCAGCATCTTTTCAGCAGCTAAATCTATATAGCCGCGCTTACGCCCCAAAACTACTTTGTAAGGATCATGAGTAATTAGCCAGTTATCGTTCTCTAAAGCAGTTCGAACTGTCTGGTGGTAGGCATCTTTGGCGGGCATTCATAATTGAGTTAACCTAGCCAAATTTACTAAACTGGATTAAGCTTTACAAATCGAGTTTACTCACAATACCAGCACCGGCAACCAGAACACGGCGTCGCCGATCCAGCGGTATCGTTCGTGTTTGAGATAATACGTTGGATACCGCTGAATGGCATAGAGTACCCCACTCATAATACCCAGCATCAGGGCCGACCGTTGTGCAAACCGTAGCCCACCACCAACACTTTCGTTGTCGGCCATCAGGCAAATTCCGAACGCTGTAGCGATGATTATGAACGTAAGCCAGCGTAATAATTTATCGCACATACTGCTCCCCCAGGCAGTTACCAGCGAATAGGTACTGTCACCCGGCCGTTCGGCCTGTTCGAACACGGCAAACAAAAGCAGGTTCTGGAAAGCAATGCCTGCAAACATGAGCCCCTCGGCCCATTCCACACCCGAAATAGCGGGTCGTTGCGCCCAGACACTTCCCCATACCCCTGCCGAAAATAGCAGGGCCACCAAAGGTTCTTTCAGCAATAGAGCCAGGTGATTCGAGGGTAATCGAAATACAGCAAACACATACCCTGCACAGACAGCACCCAATGCCAGACCAAACTGCCAGACCGATTTGGGCAGAAAGAACGCCAGAATCCCCGCCAAAACACACATACCCGCTACGACCTGCCCCAACAACGTAGCGTGTTTGTGGTGAAACAAATGTCGGGGTGTTTGCGCACCACTGGGTTTGCGAACATCCAGCAGCCGGTCGGTGGTGTATATAATCCAGACAACCAACGCCAGAACAAGGGACGTTGCCCAATGAATAGACTCTACGTCGGACAGGCGGGTGGCCATCCGATTTGAGAAAACAGCCCCCAGCACAACAGGCAAGCTGAGGTAGTAAAAAGTGTATAATGGTTTCAAATCCAGGTTTCCATTCGTTTCAACACCTCAATATTGTCCCCAACGCGCACAACACCTTCGGCGCTGGCCATTACATTTTGCCCAAACAGAATTTTGTTTTCTACGCGTCGATAGGTTCCCAGCGTTTTTAGAGGCTCTTTGCCTTTTTGAGCAGTCTGTGGGTCAATAGTTGTCATCACACACCGGACACAAGGTTTCACACTGTAAAAATTCAGTTCGCCAACCCGAAAGTGCGCCCACGCATCTTCGTCGTGCGGGCCATTCGCGCCCTCAACAACGATGTTCGGCCGAAAGCGAGCCATTTCAACGGGTTCCTCCAATCGCCTGTTCAATTCGGCCAGGGATTCCAGACTGGCTGTCAGGTATGGAAATCCATCGGCAAAACTAACCATAGCTGAAGGGTTGTGGTCGTCAGGTTGGCGATATCTTGAGGTAATAGTGCGCTCCGTAGTATCGGTCATATACACCAGCCGACAGGGTGTTTGCAGTACCCTACTAAACCACTCGTCGGCTTCCTTACTAACGGTTGGGGCTACAAAATCGGCACTATCCCAAACATTTACGACCAGAACTTCACCCGTTCGGGCAGGGGTCAGCGGCACTGCCAGCACATCGTTAGGCGTATTTCGGTGCCAGAAGCGGAGCGTTTCGTGCTCTCCGAAAGCGACATCTACCAACGCCATTTCGGTATGCTCGCGCTGGGTCATCATCAGGCCAGCGGCAAATCCGTCGTCGTTGATAATCGGCTTCACCAGCATAAACCGCCGATCGTGCCGAAAGCCCCGTGTTTCAACAATAGCTTCAGAAACGGAAATTACCCCGAGGGATTTAACAGGGTACAGCAGGAGTTGACTAATGGTTGGTTGTTTCATGAGTATGTTGTTTCAGGTTTCAATGGATGGGTTGTTTCAATGAAACGCCGAAGGCCACTTAAAACGTCATTCTCGGTAGCGGGCTTACATCCTGACCAACAAAATCGCCCTGCTCAAATTTGAACTTAGCGGCTATCGCAATCATAGCTGCGTTGTCGGTGCAGTATTCAAACGCCGGGATAAATACCCGCCAGCCCAATTCGTGGCCGGTTTTTTGTAGGGCTTCCCGTAATCCGCTGTTGGCCGACACACCACCAGCAATCGCAATGTCGCGGATACCGGTTTCACGGGCAGCCCGTTTCAGTTTGGCAAGCAACATCCGCACAAGCGTGTACTGAACACTGGCGCAAATGTCGGGCAGATTTTGGTCGATAAAATCGGGGTTAGCTTTTGTCTGATCCCGAAGAAAATACAAAATAGCTGTTTTTATGCCGCTAAATGAAAAGTCTAATCCGGGCATTTCACCCAATGGAAGTTTGAATGCCAGCGGGTTTCCAGCCCTGGCATATCGGTCGATCAGTGGCCCACCCGGATACGGTAAATTGAGCAACTTGGCCGACTTGTCGAAGGCTTCGCCAACGGCATCGTCCTGCGTTTGGCCGATCACTTCCATATCCAGAGGAGCACGAGCCAGCACAATTTGGGTATGCCCTCCACTGACGGTCAGGCACAAAAACGGAAATGCCGGGTTATTGTCGCCAATAAAGTGGGCCAGCACGTGGGCTTGCATGTGGTTTACCTCGATGAGCGGCACCTGTAGCCCTAAAGCCAGTGCTTTGGCAAATGATGCGCCCACCAATAGTGACCCTAATAAACCCGGACCCCGCGTAAAGGCGATGGCATCGAGCGAGGTTTTGGGTAACTTTGCGTCGGCAAGTGCCCGCTCTACCACCGGCACAATGTGCTGTTGATGAGCGCGGGAAGCCAGTTCGGGAACCACGCCCCCGTATTGTTCGTGGATGAGTTGCGCGGCAACAACGTTGGAGCAAATCTGGTTGTTAATCAACACAGCAGCCGACGTTTCGTCGCAGGAGGATTCGATAGCTAATAAATTCACGTTGCAAATTTAGTGCTTACCAGTCAATCGTTTATGCACCACGACCGGACTCTTTCGCGTTAATCGTGTAGTTTTGTTACTTAATGCGTTATACCCTCTCCATACTGCTGAAAATCGTCTTCTACGTCTTTGCGGGCGTGGTTGGATTGATATTGATCGTAGTGATTGGATTGCAAATTCCGGCGGTGCAAACAAAGGTAGTTCGTGAACTGGCGACCCGAATTTCTGCCAAAATGCAGTTCCCCATTGATATTCAGCACGTTTCGATTAAATGGTTCGACGCGCTGGTACTCGAAGGGGTCAGCATAAAAGACCGGCAGCAGCAGCCTATGATCAATGTAGGACGGCTGGAAGTAAATTACAATCTCCAGAATCTGATCGACTCATCGGCCCATAACATCCATTTGGATGAGGTTTTGCTGTACCGTCCCGATGTCCGCTTAGTAAAACGAGCCAATGGCAACCTCAACATCGACGAGTTTATCAACCGTATCGGCGAACTGCTGGCGGCCGATAGCACACAGCCTAAAAAGCCCGACAATAACGTGCCGTTCACTATTGGCAAAGCTACCGTAGCCGATGGGGCGTTTCAGTTCGACGACCCCCGTGAGCCGCTCATGAACGACCGCCGGATGTTCGACTACTACCATTTCCGGCTCGAAAAACTTAATGGGAACGTCCGTAATTTCCTGGCTCTGGGCGACACTATTGCGCTGGAAGGCCGTAACATCAAAGCCATTGATCGAGACTCCCGGTTGCGGGTTCACAAGATTGATACACGGTTTTTGTGGTGCGCAAAAAAGATGGAACTATCTGATTTAGAAGCCCATATTAATGAATCGACCATTCGGGAACAAGTAGTTTTTTTATTCAAAAGCCCCTCGGCATTCGGTGATTTTAACCGGGAGGTCACCATGATCGGGCGGCTCCGCAACTCCACACTAACCTCGGCCGACCTCGGTTACTTTTCGGAGTACGTTCGTAACCTGCGCGAAACCTGGACTATAACTTCGGACTTCGTTGGTACGGTCGACAACTTCAAACTCCGGCGCACCGACCTGCGTTTTGGGCCCGGTTTCAGGAGTCGGCTGACGGGCATGATCGGTTTCAAGGGACTGCCCGATGTGGACAACATTGTGACTGATTTTGCCTTCACACCCTCAGATGTGACTATGGCCGACATCCAGCAGTATTACCCGGATGAGGATTTCAACAAGGTTGTGCAAAAACTCGGTACGGTGGGGTTCAACGCCACCTTTACGGGTCCATTCGATAATTTCCAGACCACTGGCACTTTCCGCACGGCTATTGGCAATGTGACGGGCGACCTAAAGCTGAAATTGGGCGCAAAGCCAGCACAGACAACCTATATGGCCACGTTTAGGGGCGAAAATTTTGCCCTTGGCGAGTTGATCGACCAGCCCGAACTGATACAAAAACTCGACGGCCAGGGTAGTATCAAAGGCCGGGGCGGCCTTGACCTTACCAAAGCCGACATCGACATCGACGGAAAGTTGAGCCGCTTTGGATTTCAAGGCTATGATTATCGAAATCTGGTTGTTCGGGGCAATCTGCAAAAAGCCTTTTTCCACGGGCAGGTAAACCTACGTGATCCCAACCTGAGCTTCGATCTCGACGGCGAAAGCGACCTCGGCAGCCCCCGCAATCATTTCGATATTCGCGGTTCAGTACAGGAAGCCGACCTGCGAAAATTGGGCTATACCCGCGATTCGCTCACGATCCGTACGGATCTCAATGTACAGTTAGACGGCAACACCATTGACCAATTGGAGGGTCGGGCACACTTTCGAAATGCCATATTGGTCTTGAACAAACGGCCATTGAGCATTGACACGCTCTCTTTTCTGTCGGCCATTGAACCAAATGGGCGGCTACTCACGGTCGATTCTGATTTCCTGACGGCGGAGTTGCGCGGTAACTTTCTGCCCAATCAAACGGTGCAGGACTTAACTACATTGGCCAAAGAATATGCGCTGTATTTTACCCGCAACGTAGCCACCCGGCAAGCCTATTACGATAAAAAAAGCGGTCAACTGACCAGCACAAAACCAGGCATAGCTGCTTCAAACCGGTACGATATCCTGTACCAGTTCGCCATACGAAATATTCAGCCGCTCCTTGATTTTGCGCTGCCAAACATTCGTATAGCAACCGGTACCACCATGGAAGGTCGCTTTTTGGTTGACAGAACGGCCCTGCTCACGGCTAACATCAAAACTGACTCACTTCGGATTGGCGATGTACGATTGGGAGCCAGCGAAGCCGATCTGACAACGTCGAAGTTTGTTAACACCGATGCCGTACTGGCCTCGGTGGTTGTAAGTTCGCAACAGCAAACCATTGGCACCATTGCTCCCACCGAAAATCTGATGCTCGAAGCCGCCTGGGACGTAGACCACATTGACTTTTCAAGCAGTGTTCAGCAGCAAAACAGTACCAATCGGGCTAAACTCAACGGCGAGCTACGTTTCAAAGGCGACTCTCTCGATCTGATGTTCCACAACTCGACGCTGCGCGTTCTAGACAGCACCTGGACAGTTAGCCCTGACGGAGTTATGCGTAAATTGGGGCGTGATTATACGTTTACCGATGTTGAGTTATCCCACAGTAATCAACGCGTTCGGGCCAATGGCAAAATTGGCGTCGATTCGCTCGCTACACTCCAGATAAGTGCTGAAAATTTTTTACTGGAAACACTCAATCCCCTGCTTGACACCAAATTATCAGGCAGTTTAACGGGTATTGCCAAACTCCGAAATGCGTATAAAACACCCATTGTAGAGAGCGACATGGTTGTTAACCGACTTAAATACGATGATTTTCTGATTGGCAATATATTGGGAAAGGGCGTGTACGACCCCTCTAGTCAACGAGTCAATATCGATGCCCGTATCAACCGCGACAGTGCCGATGTGCTGACTGTTCGAGGCACGTATTCGCCCCGTCAAAAAGCGGATGCCTTTGACCTGAAAGCGATTTTTATGAATACAGATTTGCGGGTGCTGGAACCGTTTACTGAAGGGTTATTTTCCAACATGGGTGGCACTATCAACGGAACTCTCGACCTGATCGGCTCCATCGACTCGCCGGTTCTGAAGGGCATTCTGGACGTTCGGAAGGGGCGCGTAACGATGGATTATCTGAAAGCAGATGCCACGTTCGACGACAAAGTATATTTCGGCGAAGGTGAAATAATTGCCCGACGGTTAACGCTGCGCGACCCACTTGGCAATACAATGAACCTGCGGGGCGGGGTATACCATGATCGGTTCCGGCTCTTCCAGCTCCGGTTTGATGCGGATCTACGCAATTTTCGCATCCTGAATACGGCAGCCAAAGACAACGGTTTGTTTTACGGAGCAGCCGTCGTAACGGGCAAAGCCGAACTTTACGGCCCCATCGACAACCTAACCATTCGGGCCGACGTAACCAGCAATAAAGGCACCCGAATTTACATCCCGCTGGATGGGGCAGCTACCGTGTCATCGTCAGAAAACGATTTTATCGAGTTTGTGAATCGGGTTTCGGTTTCGGCTACATCAACGGCAAATAGTTCAACCACCACTGCCCTTGCTGGAGGCAACAAAGCGGAAACGACGCTTGATCTGTCGGGGATCAAAATGGATTTCAATTTTGACATCACTCCCGATGCTTACTGCGAAATTCAACTGGATCGGCAAACGGGCGACATCATCAAATCGAATGGGGCAGGTCGAATCAATATGCGCATCGACACAAAGAGCGACTTTTCGATGACGGGGAATTATGAAATCCAGCAGGGAGAATACACGTTTACGTTTGAGAATGTGATTAACAAACGATTCCAGATTCGGCCCAACAGCCGCATTACCTGGACCGGTGACCCCTATCGTGCCCTTCTCGACGTAACGGCGGCTTACACCCAATACACCTCTCTCAAACCACTGCTAACCAGCTTTAACAGTGGAGCAACTACCAGCACTAATAACGATGGCAATCGGCGTTATCCCGTCGATCTGATCATTAATCTCGATGGTGAATTAGAATCGCCCGCAGTAACTTACGATCTGGAAATCAAGGAATACCCGGCTTCGTCGGACTTCCGACAGGCTGTTACCGCTTTTGCCGCCCGGCTCGATGCCAACGAGCAGGAGCTGACTCGTCAGGTAAGCAGCGTTTTATTATTCAACCAGTTACTACCCGAGGGTTCTGGCTTGTTCGACCAAACCAACGTAAACAACGGCCTGTATAATAGCGTGAGTGAGTTGATTTCGAACCAGATCAGTCGGATTGCCTCTAATCTGGATAAAAACCTTGATGTGGGCGTTTCTTTCGGGGGGTTTTCAGGCAGTAACACCAACGAAAGCCTGCTTAACAACTTGCAATTGCGCTTTTCGTACCGATTCCTGAACGACCGGTTCCGTATCAGTCGCGACGGAGGGTTTACGTATGGGCAGAATCAATTGGGGCAGGCACAAACCAGTGCAGCCAGTTTGTTGGGTGAGTGGACGCTCGAATATTGGGTGACGCCCGACGGTCGGTTCAGGGCCAAAATGTACAATCGTAATCAGCAAAGCGCGCTTAATCAGGGAGCGTTGAACCCAACCCTTACAACCGGCGGGGGCTTGAGTTTACTGTATACCCGCACGTTTAACCGGCTTTTAGGACCGGCTCGCAAACCCATTCCCGGCGTCTCGACATCAACTTCTGTTGAGAAAACGGACCTTCCTGCCAGCAATGAGAAAACGGCCATGGACCGTTAATCGACTTTGGCGATAGGTCGAAATTTAGGTAAAACGGCTGGCGATGTCAATTTTTTTAGCGCAAATAATTCAGTGGTTATCAAACGTATATAGGCCAAAAATGGGCATTAAAGGGCCTTTTTGGCTATACGTTTGTTTTTTTTCGGGCTAACACTTGCATTGAAATAGTAGTAGCCCTACTTTTGCACCACGATAAACGAAAACGGCAACGTTAAGCGAAATCGCAAGTAAATTGGTTCGGTAGTTCAGTTGGTTAGAATGCCGCCCTGTCACGGCGGAGGTCGCGGGTTCGAGTCCCGTCCGGACCGCTCGAAAGCTCCTCAGTTTTTCACTGAGGGGCTTTTTTTTTGACTTGTTAAATCGCCAGCCCGTACTCTTTAGTAACCTCAACTATCAGTTTATCTGTCGTTGGCATTGGTGCAGTCTTCCCCGGAGTTTGAGTGACTACATTACTAATCTGTTAAGAGTGTTCATTCTTAACCCAACATGAGTGCATACTATCTACTTTTAGGGTATCTGACTACCTGCCTGACCAGTGACCAGTTATCTACTAAACCGATTACCTACTATTAACCCTCTCGAAATGAGACACATACTCTTGCTTCTACTCGTTCCGTTTAGTCTGTTTTCTGCTCAGGCACAGACGCACCGGGAGTATCCGCCATCAGTTTATCCGGACCGGGTCATTCTGGGCTGGCAGGGCAACCCAACTACGTCGCAGTCCGTCAACTGGCGGACCGATTCGACGGTTAGCAAAGCGGTTGGAGCCATTACGGAAGCGGACCCTTCACCTGATTTGGCCAGTAAAGCAACCGTTGTTCCGGCCACAACCGAACGCGTAGTGATTGACGGCAAAACCGTGTTCTATCATTCCGTTCATTTCAACAACCTGAAACCCGCTACCCAATACAGCTATCGGGTGGGCGATGGTACGCACTGGACGGAGTGGTTTCAGTTTAAAACCGCCCAGGACAAACCGGCTCCGTTCTCCTTTCTCTACTTTGGCGATGCTCAGAACGACATCCGGTCGCTTTGGTCACGGGCCATTCGCGGGGCCTATTCCAAGCTGCCAACCGTGAGCCTGATGATTCATGCCGGCGATCTGATCAATAACTCGAATACCGACTGGCAATGGGCTGAATGGTTTGAAGCCGGTGGCTGGATCAACGGCATGGTCCCGACGCTGGCTACCCCTGGTAATCACGAGTATTTTCGGGATGAACAGGGCAAGCCAAGCGTGTCGAAACACTGGCGACCTTCTTTTGTGTTGCCCACAAACGGCCCGACTGGATTTGACGAAACGGCTTACTACTTTGACTATCAGGGTACGCGCTTTATTTCGCTGAACTCACAACTCGCCATTGCTGACTCACTGGCGATGACAACCCAGGCTAACTGGCTCGTGAAGGTATTAACTGATAACCCTAACCGCTGGACCGTGGTAACGCACCATCACCCCATTTATTCGACAGCCAAAGGCCGCGACAATGCCAAATGGCGGGAACGCATGGAGCCAATTTACAGAAAGCATAACGTTGACCTGGTGCTGCAAGGCCACGATCATACGTATGGCCGGGGCCTGAATATGCCGTTGGGAAAGAGCCGGAAACATCCCAACGGCCCTATCTACGTGGTTTCGGTGAGTGGCCCAAAAATGTACGACATCGGCTTGCAGGACTGGATGGACCGGGCAGCATCGAACACACAATTATACCAAACTGTATCCATAAATGGCGACAGGCTGATGTATCAGTCCTACACCGTAACGGGCGAGCCATATGACTCCTTTGAGATCGTCAAGAATAGTAAAGGACAGAATACACTCAACGATCAGGCCCCCGTGCTATCCCCTGAGCGGCTCGACCTACCCCTAGAATACCAGAAAAAATACAAGCCCGAACAACTGGAAGACTATCGAAACCGGTTCCAGGAGTACAAAGCGCGAAAACAAGCCAAAAAAGAATAGCTAGCCAGACCCTCTGACCCGGCTAATAATGGCTTCTCATGCGCAAAGGGATGAGTTGGCCTGCCAAAGGTTCTACTACCTTAGCCGTGTTAACAGCACACTATCAGGGCGGAGCAACGGATTATTTACAGTAACATTTTTTTTGAAGCTGTAGAGGTCGGTCAGCTTGTGAAATATCGAACTGAAGTTTATTCTATTTACCAAGACAATGACATTACTCAAACCGACTGGCAATTCTCCTGGCTATTCAGCAAAAGCGCTTGATAGTCCCGTCTACTCAAGCAAACGACTCGCACTGCGGGATACGTTTGCATCAAGCCGGTACCATTTACTGCCGTGTCCAAATCACTTCGGTCAACTCATCGGCTAATTTATTCAGGTCGGTTTCTGTGTGTTTTCGGTTAGTTGTCAGTACCTGTTGTACCAGATCAGCGGGCAGTTTGGCGGCCCCGTGATAGGCTCCTAAAATAGCGCCGATTACAGCCCCGCTCGTGTCATTGTCGCGGCCAAAGTTGATCGCAAATTCCAGGCTTTTCTCGAAATCGAACTGGCCATAGAGCATTGCCGTGAGCGTGATCTGAAATATTTCACCTGACATCAGTGGCAATTCCTGATTATAGTCATCGAGCAGGGTAAAGGCATACTGGCGACGGGCCAGTTCGACTGTATCGGCCCGACTGAGCCGGTGCGCCGGTGCGCCGGCTTGACTGAGCGCAGCCCGACCCGTGCGCGGAAACACCAGTTGCGACGCGTTCATGGTTTCAGGCGACCATTGCCCTGCTTTGTAAACAACAGTACGTGCTCGTTGTAGAAATCGGTAAGCAGCCCGACCTACCAACCGGCTCTGGTAATACTGTCGGGGGTCAACGTCGCGAACTACGCTCATAACCGACTCCGGCGTGGCATCGGGAGTCATGGCAGCCGAAACCAACGCAGCCGTCAACGCACTTACATCGCGGGCATACCCCAGATCGAACAGTGCCAGCCGAAAGGTTTCGGTATAGGCTCTGTTGGGTTGGCCGGGGAAAAACGCGCCCAAAGCCGGCGCGTAAAGCATTCCAGCACAGGTCATCTCGCCCCCGTAGAACCCGCTCAGGGCATCGGTGTAAGCAGGCCAATCTCCGGCAACATAGGGTTTGGCTACTTTTGCCCATTCCTGCAGCCACGCCATGCGACGCGCATTGGCCTCAAACGGGGCAGGATCGTCGCCAGGGGTGTTCTTGAGCCGTTGTACCTCAGCGCGGTATTGAGTCAGAATGTAGTTGGCAAAGGCGCGGGCATCAAGCAACGTTTTGCCGTTGCGCTGAGTGAGCAGATAGCCTACGGCAAGTTTTTTCCAGCGCGTATCGTCGGTGGTTCCGCCTGCGGGTAGGTTCATATACCAGGTACCCTCCGCCGAAGGTTCGCGCACCATGGAGTCGAGCCGGTTTACGGAACCGTACATGGTACCGATCATCTCGCGTGACCACATTTCGGTCGGGGCACCCATAGCATCGCCAATAGCCGAGCCGACGAGCATCCCCAATACTTTGTCGTGGAGTTGAACACGCGTCAAACGGGGAGTGGTTTGGGCAGTGGCGAGACTAGTCGCAACATAGCAATAGAACAGAAGGCTGTAGAATAGATGCATAACAGATAAAAAACATGTTTCTGGTCAGCTTAGTCATTAAGACCTTACAGCCAATTTTAGCCTAAATTGTCCAAACGTGACAATAGGAACGGGCGGAAAAAACTTCTTCCGTCTTTTCAGTCCTAGTCTGTGACGGTCTGACGTCACTAAATAGTCAACTCCTGCTCCAGCAGCACAATCAACGAATTTATTATCGTCTGGATCTTGATAGACAAGGCCCCAGCGGTAAGATGCTTCGAATTACAGCCCGAATCATTCCGAATGGCTACGAAGCTGAGTCAGTCGCTCTGTACGAGATTGGCTGGAATCCTGATCAAAAAGGCTTTTTGCAATAGTTTGCTTTGGGTGTAGAACCTGTTCGGCCTCAGCGTTCATATCTTCTACCAAAAATCGGAGAATTGTTTTCTTAAGTGTACCCAACTGTTTATCCGTTAATGATTGACTATCAAAAAGTTGAAGTAACATTAACTGAGCTTCGTTAGTATCACAATAGTCTCTTCGCTGCTTGTTAGCGGATGTTTTTACTTTAGTTTGGGGTACTCCTGGCCGACCCTCGACAGTTGATTTTACATGTTTCGTTTTCATAATCAATTGATGTTAAGAAATGACGAAGTCTCAAGCAACAGATGGTTGGACAATTTATAAATCATAACCCAGCTATTCAGCGTTTAGTGCAACATTTCTTTACCTCAAGCAGTCACCTTTACTCTACCGTTCTAGTTTAAAGTTCGGGTCAACAGCCGGCCGTTTGGGGTTGTTGGCTACGGCCCAGGCGGTGCGGTACATCCAGCGAGTTACGTTGGTCAGTTTTTTGAGATCAATACGCTCGGGCTCGTCTTTGGCCGTGTGGTAATCGGGGTGCAACAGCGTTGTGAAACAAATAGCCGGAATGCCCGCCCGTGCGTAGGGCAAGTGGTCGCTCCTGAAATACCAGCCCTCGGGGTGATCAGGACGATCCCAGAGGGTGTCGAGCTTAAAGTTAGTGGTTGCCTTGTTGGCTGCCAAGGCTACATTAACCAGATCGGGCGAGTTGCGGTGCGGCACTTGTGAACCCAGCAGAGCCGCGCTGTCGGGCGCGTTGCGGCCAATCATCTCCCCGTTCAATACGGCTACAATACTCTCTTTCGGAACCGTTGGATACTCAGCGTAATAGCGCGAGCCCAGCAGGCCCCGCTCTTCGGCTCCGTGAAACACAATCAGAGCCGACCGTTTACCGGGCTTCTGAACAAATGCCCGTCCAATAGCCATAGCCGCTGCACAACCCGTTGCGTTATCGTCGGCCCCGTTGAAAATAGAGTCGCCCGCAATGTACGGTCGCCGGAGTCCGTCGTGGTCCTGATGGGTACTGATCAACACGTATTCGTTTTTGAGTACCGGATCTGTACCCGGCACTTTGGCCACAATATTGACCGATGGATAACTGAAACTCTCTACGTTGACAACGTTGGTGAACTGCTGGTTGAGTTGCTGCACCCAGGCCAGGGCTTTGGATGGTAACCAGACCATAGGCGCCTGGCTATAAACCCGCGTATTGGGGCCACCGGGCAAATCGTACCGACCGGCATCATAGCCCCCACTCCACCGATCAAAAACGGCCTGAGCAGCAGCATCCGATACAAACAGCACCGCGACAGCACCTGCCTTTACCAGGGCCGCTGAGCGCTGTTGCATACTGGTCATCAGAAAACGGCGATAGCTGAGTTCGGCCGGGGGGGTGCCCGAAAACTGAATCGCAACAGCTTTTCCTTTCACATCAACTTTTGCCACTTCCTCGGGTGTACCCGTGCCCACAAACACCAGTGGGGCATCGACCGAAGCAATAGCCGGGGCCAATACCACGGCGTCTTCGCCGTATTCGAGCGTCCGGCTGCCAATACTCAGGCGACTGGTTTCGGAGATACGGGTGCGTTGGAGGTGAAAAAACTGAAAGTAAGTACCATCGTCACCAGCGGGTTGCAGACCCGAAGCCCGCAATTGTTCGGCGAGCCAGACCGAAGCCCGAAGCTCATCGAGGGTTCCGGCTCGCCGACCCCGGAAATGATCATCGGAGAGGTTGAACAGGTCGCGTTTGATATCAGCCTCTTTGATTGAGGCAGTATTGTCGGGGCCGTTTGGGAGCGGCTGGGCATTACCGGCAAATACGCTCGCCAGTAAAAGCCCTGCTTGCAAACCTGTAATCCATTTTGATGACATGCGCTGAAGAAGTTAATAGACCTCTAAAGTTAGCGCGTGTCGATGTCAGTTCGTTTGTGGATCAACAATTTTCCCCGTAAACAGCACCGTCCCCGATGTTTTTTCGTGAATCACAAACAAGAAAGGGCGGTCGCAGAGGTAGGCGACTGGTAGGGATGTTACAACAACACCAATGCTGGTAACGGCAGCCGCTTCGGTCCCTTTTTCATCGACTGCTACAAAGGTGTTCTGCTTCACGAAATCTACTTTCAAACCCCCATTCCGGTTAACTCCCGACAAGTCGGCCGCATTGGTGAATACCGTTGGCATCCCCATTTTCGCCAACACGCTGTTCAGACCAATTTCGTACGCAAGCGTGAAGCGAGGCAACCCAATGTCCATTGTCCCCTCGGTCATGTCCTTCTGTACGGCATTCCACTCCGTCGTATTCAGGCTATTGATGAGTGCATCGGCCGACGAATTGGCCGCAGGCAGTAAAACCGTCATGGCAAAGTTTCCATTCGCGTAGGGCAGTTCGAAAGCCGTATAGGTTGGCCGAAAAGCCCGACGCAAGGGTGCATTCATCCGCATCATCTTCACGTTTTTGGTGCTTCCCGAGACCAGCTTAAACGGCATATCGACCGTTTGCTCGGCCTTGAACTGCGTTTTCCAGTCGCCTTTGAAATACAAAGCGTTGAGCAGAAACATAACATGCTCCGGTTTGACCTCCTGAATCACCGTCTTTATTTTGCCATTAGTCTGGTCGCTGGCCCATTGGTTAATTCGGTCTTTGGCGGTTGGACTGGCGAAGTCCAACGGTGTAACTTCAGCCTTAAAACTCTGGCGCAACACATCCTGAAAAGACGTTTCGACGGTGAAATTGTTGCGATACCAGACCGAGTTACCCAACGTGAGCTTCACTTTCGGATCGACACCCGGCAGATTTTTCATCAGATTGGCGTACGTCTGGTTAGCCTCTGCCAGGGTCTGAGCGTCCAGTTTCAGCGTTTTCTGAATCTCCTGGGCCGTTTGTCCCTTAGCCCCATTCAATAACATGCCCAGGGCAATATGGAGGCTCAAGGGCGATACAAACGTATTCACATCTTTCTTTTCCTGCTCGTTGACGCGCTTCAGCAAATCGAACGCGAAATCGGTTGTCTGGGTAGCAAACGGAGCTGATACGCGCAAGGCCCCAGCCGTGCTGTCGGCCTGCAAACTGTCGCTTTGTTTGGTACAACTTAGGGTAGCCAAAAGTAGCGTACCAGCTGTAATGGCTTTGACTGATGGTGATAGCATTTTCATAATTTTGCTTTTTAAGTCTTAGGTACTTCTGACAGTAAGACCCCACTAACGCCAAAAGGGTTGGAACGCGGCTGTTTTTTTATCGAAACACGCTAACAACCGATTTGGCAAAACGAGTATGACCCACTTATTTCACATTAATTTTTAACCATCACAAACCTATGAAAAGCCTCCTACTGGCCTTTTCCAGCAGCTTTCTGCTAGCTTCTTTCAGTCTCTTAGCTCAACAGCAACCCATTTCTATTATTCCGCAGCCTGTTTCAGTGCAACCCCAACAAGGCACATTCCGGCTTACGAAAACCACCAGCGTTCACTACGGGCAACTTCCGGCTCAGTATGCTGCCGATGCCCTGGTGCAGAAACTGAACAAGGCAACTGGCTACAGCCTTCGGTCCATTCCCGGCGACCGGGGCGGCATTCAGTTCACCCTAAATGCCACTCCAAATCCGGCGCTCGGTTCAGAAGGATATACGCTCGATGCCTCACCGAAACAGGTAGTTATTACGGCCAATCAACCAGCGGGTTTGTTCTACGGCATGCAGTCGCTGATTCAATTATTACCAAAAGAGATCGAAGGTCAGAAGGCCGCTACGGTAGCCTGGACTGTTCCGGCGGTGCGCATCACCGACCAACCCCGCTTCGGCTGGCGGGGGGTTATGCTCGATGTAAGTCGTAATTTCTTCACCAAAGAAGAAGTCAAACGCTACATCGATCAGTTAGCCGCTCTCAAATACAATACCTTCCATTGGCACTTGACCGACGACAATGGCTGGCGTATCCAAATAAAATCGTTACCCAAACTGACCGAAGTGGGAGCCTGGCGCGTTGAGCGGGCCGGTAAATTTGGCAGTCGCGAGGCTCCAAAACCGGGCGAGCCAGCCAAAACAGGCGGTTTTTATACCCAGGACGACATTCGCGAGGTGGTTCAATACGCGGCTGATCGCTACGTGACTATTGTTCCCGAAATAGACGTACCAGGTCATAGCATGGCGGTTCTGGCAGCCTACCCCGAACTGAGCTGTACCAAAGCCCCGGCTGTAGTAAACCCTGGCACGGCGTTCTCAGAATGGTACGGCAATGGCACGTTTAAGATGTTGGTAGAAAATACGCTGAATCCTTCCGACGAAAACGTGTATACTTTTTTGGACAAGGTATTTACCGAAGTGGCGGCTCTGTTTCCGAATCAGTACATCCACGTTGGGGGCGACGAGTGCTACAAAGGGTACTGGGCAAATGACCCTGGCTGTCAGGCGCTGATGAAAAAACTGAATATCCGGCACGTCGAAGATTTGCAGGGCTATTTTATGGAGCGGGTCGCCAAAATTGTAGCAGCCAAAGGCAAAAAGATGATCGGCTGGGATGAAATTCTGGAGGGTGGTATTCCGAACGATGCGGCTGTGATGAGCTGGCGGGGCATTAAGGGTGGTATCGAAGCGGCTCAGACAGGCCACAACGTAGTTATGACGCCAACTACCTTCGCGTACATTGACTATAACCAGGGCGATCCAACTATCGACCCACCTATTTACGCTACCTTACGCACCCGCAAAAGCTACAGTTTCGATCCCGTGCCGGAAGGTGTTGATCCCAAGCGAATTCTGGGTGGTCAGGCTAACTTGTGGACAGAGCAGATTCCGACCATGCGCTACGCTGAATACATGACCTATCCACGTGCCTGGGCCTTGTCGGAGGTATATTGGTCGCCAAAGGAGACCAAAAACTGGCCCAACTTTGTGCAACGAATGGAATCACGTTTCGACCGGGCCGATCTGGCGGGGATCAACTACTCCAAAGCCATTTATGATGTTATCGTCAGAACGAGTACGAAAGACGGCAAACTGACACTCGAACTGGAAGGGGAAATTCCTGGTCTGGATATTTTTTATTCTATCGACGATACCATGCCCGACCAGTTCTCGACCCGCTACACCCAACCCGTTGCCCTTCCCGATGGCCCCATTACGCTCCGTGTGATCACCTACCGGGCGGGCAAACCAATAGGCCACCTGATTACCTTAAACCGGGAAGCATTGGCACGACGACGGTAGCGTATTGCGTTTTGGTTTTGTGGGGTCAGGCCCCCGACCTAACCCCACAAAACCAAAACCCTCATAATTTCTTCAGAATTTTGACCAGCTTTTTGGTGATCACTTCATAGTATCGGGGTTCATGCGGGATTAAAGAGGAATTGTTGCGCCTTTTACTGTTGATTACCGATACCTGTCCCTGCATCTTTGCTGCATATTTCTTGTTTACAATTTACCATGACTCAACTCCGCGAATTAACGGTTCTTCTCGAAAGCCTTGCCCCTACTGCCTACCAGGAATCCTACGATAACTCAGGCCTGATTGTGGGTGACCCAACCACTGAAATTACGGGCGTGCTGGTCTCACTTGATGCAACTGAAGCCGTAGTCGACGAGGCCATTGCCAAAGGCTGCAACGTGGTAGTATCCCACCATCCAATTGTATTTAAAGGCCTGAAAAAACTGACCGGTAAAACCTACGTGGAGCGGACGGTGATCAAGGCCATCAAAAACGACGTTGCCCTGTATGCCATTCATACCAACTTAGACAACGTAACAGGTGGCGTCAATTTCATGATTGCCGAAAAACTGGGGCTTCAAAACGTGCGGATTTTATCGCCCAAAAGTGGTGTAATGAGCAAATTAGCGGTGTTTGTACCCGTCGATAGTACGCAAACCCTGTTGAATGCCCTGTATGAGACCGGCGCCGGAAAAATTGGCAACTACGACCATTGCTCATTCCGAACTCAGGGAACCGGCACCTTTCGGCCACTCGATGGAGCTAATCCTGCCATTGGCGCTGTGGGCAATGATGAGAGTGTGACCGAACACCGGGTAGAAGTTGTTTTCCCTGGTCACCTGGAAAGCTCGATGGTTGCCGCCATGAAACAGGCCCACCCCTATGAGAGCGTAGCCTACGACCTGTATTCACTCAACAACCAAAACCAGACTGTTGGATCAGGTGCCGTAGGCGATTTGCCAGCGCCCATGTACGGCCGCGAATGGCTTCGATACCTGAACGATCAGATGGGTCTGTCGGTAATCCGGTACACGGCTTTGCTCGATACACCCGTTCGTCGGGTAGCGGTCTGCGGGGGCTCGGGAGGTTTTTTACTCAATGATGCCATACGAGCCGGAGCCAATGTATTTGTGACAGCAGATTATAAATACCACGAATTTTTTGATGCCGACAACCGCATAACTATTTGTGATATTGGCCATTATGAGAGCGAGGTATTCACGAAAGACCTAATTCAAAAGCATTTGCTGGAAAATTTTTCTACTTTTGCGGTAATTTTATCTGAATCTGTCACCAATCCGGTGAACTACTTCGTTAATGAATAATGGATAGTGGTGAATGAATAACGGACTGCCGGGGAACCCTTCTCCATCCATTTCTCATTCTATATTATACAGTATTCATTATCCATTATACATTAAAAACACATGGAACTAACGATTGCGCAAAAGCTCGATGCTCTTCTCAAATTACAATCCATTGACTCACAGCTTGATGAACTGGTAAAGATTCGCGGCAGCCTTCCCGAAGAAGTACGCGATCTGGAAGATGAGATCATCGGTTTTGAAACCCGCATCAGTAAGTTTCAGGCCGAGGCCAAAACCCAGGAAGACGAAATCAACCGGAACAAGGGAGCCAAAAAAGATGCCGAGAAACTGATTACTCGTTACAAGGAGCAGCAGATGAACGTGCGCAACAACCGAGAGTATGACGCCATCTCGAAGGAAATTGAGTTGCAATCGCTCGAAATGGAACTGGCTGACAAGCGTATCAATGAGGCTTCGTTCCGTATCCGGACCAAAGACGAGGAAATCAAAGCAACTCAGGCCGCGCTAAATGAGCGTAAAGAAGACCTGAAAGTGAAAAAGCTGGAACTGGATCAAATTCTGGCTGAAAGCAAGGAGGAAGAAAAAGGCTTGAAAGTAGACCGCGAAAAGCAGGCATTAACGATCGAAGAGCGTCTGTTAAAATCATACGAACGGATTCGCGGCAATGCCCTGAACGGTTTAGGCGTGGTTCCGGTGCGTCGGGGTGCTTGTGGAGGTTGCTACAACGTGGTGCCACCGCAACGTCAGGCTGACATTAAAGACCGCAAGAAAATTATTGTTTGTGAACACTGTGGCCGGATTCTCGCCGACGTGGAAGGGGTTCCCGAGCCAGTTGGAAAAGGCGCAAAATAAGTATGTACTTGGCAGTGGCAGCGGGCAGAACCTATGCAGGAGAACCTGCCCGCTCCTACTGCCAACTGTCCCTTTTTCACCCGGCATCTACCGGGTGTTTTTGTTCTGGCTATGCCTGTTGCTGCCCACCGTTGGCTGGGCGCAGGATTTCGGGTGGACACCTGGCCTCCAGCGTGCCTATGCCGACCTGATGAAACTCCGCGTAACGGAAGCTCGACAACAACTTACCCACGAAAATCCACATAACGGTCTGACGATCTGGCTGGCCGACTATGCGGACATGATGACGCTGCTTATTTCGGACGATGAGCGGGGCTACGACCGCAAAAGCAACGTACAGGAACAGCGGCTTGATGAGTTGGCTGATTTGGACCCAAAATCACCCTGGTCGCGGATGACACAGGCGGAAGTAAGACTTCATGGGGGTTTTGTGAAGTTAAAATTTGGTCAGGAAATAAGCGCGTGTTGGGACGTCATTAAAGCCTATAAACTGCTGGCCGAGAACGCCCGCCAATTCCCCAACTTCTTACCTACATACAAAGCTCTGGGCGTGTTGCACGTGCTGATTGGCTCCGTACCGGAGAATTATACCTGGGTCACACGAATAATTGGCCTCCGGGGCGATGTGCGACAGGGCCTTGCCGAACTTAACCGAGCCCAACAAGACCCTATTTTCCGCACCGAAACCGAATTGGTCACCTTGCTCATTCGGGCTTATGTGCTGAAATTCACAGATGCCGATTCGAAACAATTGGCGCAGTTAGTGGCACAAAACCGAGACAATTTGCTGCTTCATTTCTTCGGAGCCACCATCCAGATGAAAAACGGACAGGGCGACAGAGCATTGGCTTTTTTGCAAGCTCGACCAACCGGTCCGGCTTATTTACCCATGCCAATTATCGAGAATATTTTGGGGGATATTTGCCTCCAAAAGGGCGACGAAACCGAAGCAGCAGCTTATTTCGGGCAGTTTTTACGCACGTTTCGCGGGCAGAATTTCCTGAAGGATACCCATTACAAGCTCTTTCTTTGCCATTGGCTGAGCGGAAAACCAGCTATGGCTCTCCCCTATCTTCGACGTGTAAAAGAAGTAGGCCGCACCGTAACGGAATCAGACAAAGCGGCTCAGAAATTTGCAGAGTCTCACGCCAACAAGGGCCTTACACCCGGCCAAACAGTGTTGATGCAGGCTCGTTTAGCCACCGACGGTGGTTTTACCGACCGCGCGCTCGCCATTCTTAAACCCTACTCTGAAACCCAGTTCGCAGCCCTCCCCGACCGAGCCGAATACCAATACCGTCTGGGGCGAATTCACCAACGGCGCAATACGCCAGACCTATCCATTGCGCCGTTCCAGCGGGCCATTTTCCTGACCGACAGTGCCGATGCGGGACTGTCATTTGGGGCAACAGCTGCCCTGCAATTGGGGTATGTGTACCAACAAAAACGGCAACTGACGCTGGCAAGAAAGTCTTTTGAGAAGGCCATTAGCTACAAAAAACACGAATACAAAAACAGTATCGACAACAAAGCACGAGCAGCGCTAAACCAGATGGACAAATAGTATTCCAACAATGCACCTACTTTGCCAGTTGAAAAATAAGAACTTTCCAACATCACCTACTTATGCTTTACCCACTGACGTTCCAAACTATTTTCAAAGATAAAATCTGGGGAGGCCAGAAAATTCATACCATCCTTGGCAAAGACTTTACCCCCGGACCGGATGGTCCCCTTCCTAACTGTGGCGAAACCTGGGAGGTATCGGGTGTAGAAGGTAATGTATCGGTAGTGAAAGATGGACCGCTGGCCAGTAAATCACTAGCCGACCTCCTCCACGAATACAAAGGAGAACTAGTGGGCCAGCATGTATACGAGAAATTCGGCGATACGTTCCCCCTACTGGTCAAGTTCATCGATGCCAACGACGATCTTTCGATTCAGGTACACCCCAATGATAAACTGGCAAAAGAACGCCACAATTCATTCGGCAAAACCGAGATGTGGTACATTATGCAGGCAGATGAGGGGGCTTCGCTTAATTCGGGCTTCAACCGGACCGTAAGTCGCGAGGAGTACGTGCAGGCCGTGAAAGACAACACCCTAATGGATATCCTGAACATTGAGCCGGCCCAACCCGGCGATGTGTTCTTTCTGCCTGCCGGTCGCGTTCACTACATCGGTAAGGGGCTGTTGTTGGCCGAAATTCAGCAGACTTCCGACATCACCTATCGCATTTACGATTTCGACCGGGTTGATGACAAAGGTCAGAAACGCGAACTTCACACGGAGCGGGCTGTTGATGCCATCGACTATCAATACTACGATGATTATAAAACCCAATACAAAAAAACGCTCAATCAGAGCGTTAACGCTGTTTCGTGCGATTATTTCGTGACCAATGTGCTGCACTTCGATCAGGAAGTACTGCATGATTACAGCCATCTGGACTCGTTTGTGATTCTGGTCTGTGTAGAAGGGAGCGCAACTATTCGAACGGGTGGTCACGAAATGCCCATCAAATTGGGTGAGTGCGCCTTGATTCCGGCCTCAATCAAATCTGTTACCATTGTACCAGATGGCGAGATGACGTTGCTCGAATCGTATGTTCCGGGGACTTAGAAGCTGTTTGAGTTAGCGATTGGTTGCGGCATTAAGTGGAAGAAGGCGTAAACGTCAAATTCTGGACCCGCACGGCGTTCAGAATGGCTAATAGCGCCACGCCCACATCAGCGAAAACGGCTTCCCACATCGTTGCCAGCCCCCCCGCGCCCAGCACCAGCACAATAGCTTTCACCACCATCGACATGGTGATGTTCTGCCAGATAATTCGGCGGGTGGCCCGACCAATAGCAACAGCCGTGGCAATTTTGGTCGGTTCATCGTTCTGAATAATTACGTCGGCGGTTTCGATGGTGGCATCGGAACCAAGACCACCCATGGCCATACCTACATCGGCTAAGGCGACCACTGGCGCGTCGTTTACGCCATCGCCCACAAAGGCCAGTTTTGCTTTTGGGTTGCTCGCTATAGCTGCTTTAAGGCGTTCTACGTGAGCCACTTTGTCTTCGGGCAGCAAATCGCCATGCCACTCGTCCAGACCAAGTTGTCGGGCTATGGCATCGACTACTGCCGACTTATCCCCCGACAGCATAACGGTACGAATACCATCTTTTTTCAACCGGCTGACGGCTTCTGCCGCGTCGGGCTTTACGGCATCGGCCACTATGAAATAACCGGTAAACTTCCCGTCGATAGCGGTCATGACCACCGTGTAAGGAATTTTGGTAAGCGCATCATCGAACGAAATACTAAACTTCTGGAGCAATTTGGCATTGCCCGCCAACATAGCTTTTCCGTCGACCTGCCCTTTGAGGCCGTGGCCAGGAATTTCCTCTACATCGTCGACACGAACAGATTCGTAGCTTTTGCCTGGATCATCATGTTGCGCATAAGCAATAATGGCCGTGGCCACAGGGTGCGTTGATTTACTTTCCAAAGCGGCCGTCAGTCGAGCCAACTCTTTGGTATCTATTCCAACGGGTTTTACATCCTGAACCTCGAATACTCCTTTGGTGAGGGTTCCGGTTTTGTCCATAACTACCGTTTTCAATTGGGTCATCAGGTCCAGAAAAACCGACCCTTTGAACAAAATACCCTGGCGTGACCCTGCCCCGATTCCTCCAAAATAGCCCAGCGGGATAGAGATCACCAACGCGCAGGGGCAACCAATAACCAGAAATACCAGACCCCGATAGAGCCAATCACGAAACTGATAATCAGTAACGAAAAAATAAGGCAGTACCGTAACAAGCAGCGCCAGTCCACAAATAGCGGGGGTATAAATTCTGGCAAAGCGAGTAATAAACTCCTGCGTTTGTGCCTTACGACCCGTAGCCTGCTGCACCAGTTTGAGAATACGCGACAACTTGGAATCCTGGTAAGGTGTAGTCACGTCCATTTCCACCAGCGACTGTCGGTTAATCATACCGGCCAACACCGCTTCGCCCCTTCTGATCGTACGTGGAACACTTTCGCCAGTCAAGGATGCCGTATCGAATGTGCCACTGTCGGAGCGCATTGTACCGTCTAAACCTACTTTTTCGCCGGGTTTAATCTGTACCACTTCACCCACGGCTACAGTTGCTGCCTGTACCGTTTGGGGCTTCCTATCGCGAATAACAGTTACTGCATCAGGGCGTACATCCAACAGGGCTTTGATGGACCGACGGGCTCTCAACACAGCGGCATCCTGAAACAGCTCCCCGATGGTATAGAACAGCATCACGGCAACACCTTCAGGATACTCGCGGATGGCAAAGGCGCCGAGAGTAGCTACACCCATCAGAAAAAATTCGCTGAATACATCGCGATGCATAATACCGCTCCAGGCTCGGCGCAATACGGGCCAGCCTACGGGCAAATAGGCCACTACGTACAAGGCCAGGCGGATGGGGTCTTTGAACCAATTGGTTGCATTATAATCCAGGGCAATCCCCACCAATAATAAAACCAGGCTGACAACTACTGGCATATAAGTACGCCAGGTTTGCCACAGCCCCGTTTTACCAGGAACTACCGTTGCCGCTGGGCTTATACCGGTCTCAATCAATTCGACATCGACGTGGCTATGAT